>Ga0209606_1000171_pt1 | contig 111084 bp, 95 predicted proteins | sample AD_UKC057_MetaG_FD_184412 | JGI IMG/M metagenome (GOLD analysis project Ga0209606, IMG submission 184412) | Active sludge microbial communities of municipal wastewater-treating anaerobic digesters from USA - AD_UKC057_MetaG (SPAdes) (version 2) | ecosystem: Engineered > Bioreactor > Anaerobic >...
TATTCTGGAGCGGCATATTTTCATGTGCGGTCCTTCGCCGTTCATGGAAGCGGTTAAGGAAAATTTAAAATTACTCGGTTTTAATCTTGCCCATCTGCACACGGAAAGTTTTGGCGAAGGGCGGGTGGCCAAAGGGGAGAAGGTTGATGCGCGCGACGTTCCAAAGCCGCCTATCTCGGCAGTTCAGCCGGTTGAAAGCGCACCGGCGGAGACGCCGAAAGCGGCAAGCTTTCAGGTGAACTTCATCAAGTCGGGAAAATCCATATCGACCGCGGGAGATGCGACGTTGCTTGAACTGGCGGAAGCGAACGGTGTGGAGATTGAATACGCGTGCCGGTCCGGCGTCTGCGGGACATGCAAATCTAAACTGAACAAGGGCAAGGTAGAAATGAGTGAAAACGAACTGTCCGATGAGGAAAAAGCGGACGGATACATCTACCCCTGTGTGGCACATCCGGTGTCGGATGTAGAAATAGAGGCATAAATTATGAAAATATTACGCAAGATTATCGAGATTGAAGAAGAATTGTGTAACGGTTGCGGCAATTGCGTGACCGGCTGCGCCGAGGGCGCTCTGCAAATCATCGACGGCAAGGCCAAGGTGGTATCGGAGACGTTCTGCGACGGCCTGGGTGCCTGTATCGGCGAATGCCCTACGGGTGCGCTGAAAATTGTCGAGCGCGAAGCGTCTCCGTTTGATGAAGAAGCCGTCAAAAAACATCTGGCAAAAAAGGAAAAAGAACCGGAGACGATGCCTTGCGGTTGTCCGTCAACTCACATTCAGATTTTTGACAAACCCTCCGCCTGCGCAGAGGCCAATAAGCCGAAACACTTCGACAATGTGGAACAAGAATCCGTTCTCACCCACTGGCCGATTCAGATCAAATTAATTCCGGCCAGTGCCCCCTTCCTGAAAGGCGGCGACCTGCTGATCCTTGCGGACTGCACGGCCGTCGCCTTTCCCACCCTTCATCGCGATTTAATGAAGGGAAAAGTGGTGATGATGGGATGTCCGAAATTTGACGATGTCCCGGAGTATGTGCAAAAATTTGCCGACATCTTCAAAACCGCCGGAATCAGGAGCGTCACCGTGGTGGTGATGGAGGTGCCCTGCTGTTCGGGAATGCCGATGATTGTCAAAAAAGGCATGGAGGCGGCAGGCAAGGAGATTCCCATGAAAGAAATCGTGCTGAGCTTGAGGGGAAAGATCTTAAAGTCTTCATGAAGGACAATGGAACAGGAATTTAAAACCGTCAGTGTGATGATTGATCTTTACTGCCGCGGTCATCATGACAGTCGGGATCATCGTTGCGTTGACTGCGAAGCGTTGCTGACCTACGTCGGACAACGCCTGGAAAAATGTCCACTCAAGACGAATAAGCCCAAATGCTCAAAATGTCCCGTCCACTGCTATAAACCGGACATGCGGGAAAAAATCAAAGCGGTGATGCGGTATGCCGGTCCGCGCATGATTTATCGCCATCCCATTCTGGCGGGAAAACATTTTCTGAATAAAAATTGATACAGGACTCAGACCACCGTCAGCAGAACATAGGCGACGGAAAACCGGCCGCTTTCCGGTATAAAGCAGAGAAGTTTCTGTCCGCTCTTCAATTGACCCGACTGGAACAATTCTTCCATGATCACGTAAATGGAAGCAGACCCCGTGTTGCCCTTGTAGGCCAGGTTGGTAAACCACTTTTCAAAGGGAATTCTGAAACCGATTCCTTCCATGGCGTTAAAGATTTTTTCCCGGAAGAAATCCGATGAATAATGAGGAAGGTACCAGTCTATGTCATCCGGTTTTATTTTTCTTCGTTCAACGGTATGGGAAAGGCCCAGATCGATCATCACGCGGACGATTTCCCGGTTGAGCAGTTCGGTGTCCTGCTTGAGAGCGAAATAATTACTGCTCAGCGCCTCTTCCAGCGAATGAAGCTGACGCCAGCCGATCACTGTGCCGTCTTCTTTTTTGTGCGCGCCGGCGTACATGCAGGTTTTCATCTGTCCCGCATAAGCAATGTTTTCGATCCAGTCCACGCGCAACGAAAGACCGTTTCGGTTTTTTTTGCCGGACATAAAAACGGCGCCGGCCGCGTCGGAGAGCATCCAGCGCAGGAAATCCGACTCAAAGGGCAGGACGGGATGATTCTTGAAATCGCGATCGCCATGGAGATGCTCAAAAAAATTCGACTTGATCAAGGATGATGCCAGTTCCGAGCCGGTAGACACGGCGTTGTCGCTCAGCCCCAGAGCGACGTTGGCATAAGCGGTCTTGAATGACGTGATGCCGCACAGGCAGATGCCCGCGGTTGTGATGACTTCGCACGACGGGATGCCCAGTTCGCCCTGCACCATCAGACCGTGACCGGGGAGAAGCACGTCGGGAGTGGAGGTTCCGCAACAGAGCATCTGGATGTCGTTGACCGAAAAGCCTTCATAGGGTTTCAATCTGCGTACGGCTTCGGCGGTCAGCCGGGCATTGGTGTAGTTGAGTTCGCCCGTTTTGCGGTCAATGGCGTAATAGCGTTTTTCGATGCCGTTATTTTTCAAAATTCTGTTTTTTATCCGGGAGGGAATATTGTGCACGGCGCCCAGCACCGTTTCCATTTCGTCGTTAGTCACCGGATCGTTGGGCAGAAACGCGGCAATGTCGTTGATGTAAACGTCCATAAAGTCCTTTCTTTAAGTGGTTTTGTGCGGCTGACGATGCAGTCTTTTGACCATATCGGCAAATGTTTTATAGAACCGGGCTTCCGGCATTTTTGTTTTCGTTACGGCGTTCGTAAACGTATAGTAATCCAGATCGTCAGTGACAATATCTTTTTTCATCTTTTCATAAAGCGGCGTGCCCGGAATGGGCGTTAAAACCGAAATCACCGGAATCTGGATTTTATGGGCGACAATAAACGCCTCCAGTTTTTCGAAATCGCTTTCGTCATAATCGGGCGAGGCGATGAAATCGCCGACCATGATGATGCCCAGGTCATGCAGAATTTCAATGGCCTCATGGATGACGCGTCCCTGATATTTTTTGTTATAGCCGTCAAGGCGAGCGTCCTGAAAATCCTCAAAACCGATCACCACCGCGTAAAGTCCGGCCTCTTTCCATTTTTTCATCAGATCCGGATTTTTGACGATTGTGTCGGCCCGGACATCGGCAAAAAACTTTTTCCGGATACCGGATTGCATGATTTTTGCGTAAAGGTCAAGCGATAAAGACAGATTACCGAACGTGTTGGCGTCCACCATTCTGATGAAGGGAATATCGCCGAGCAATTGAATATCGCGAAGGACGGCCCCGGCGGAGTGGTTCAAATATTTTCCTCCCGTCATTTCCGGAATGGTGCAGAAAGAACACCGGTGCGTGCAGCCGTAGGCGGTAATAACAAAACCCATCGTCAGACCGAGATGTTCCAGGAAATAGCGATCTCTGTATTGGGCGACCAGATCGTAGCGGGGTGGGATATCATCCATTAAATCCTTTTCATCGAACGATCGTTTTGTATAGGCCAGCGGCGCGCCGGGCGCGCATCTGGCAATGCCGGCCAGACCCGTTGGTTCACGGCCGAAAGCCAGATGATCAATCAGGTCGCGGAAACTCTTCTTGGCCAGCCCGACGGCAATGTAATCGAAGTCAGCACGGTTAAAATATTCCGGGTTGTAGGTGGCGTGATTTCCGCCGATCACGACGATGGCATTGCTTTTTTCTTTTACTCCGCGGGCAATGCCGATAACCGTATTGGCTTCGCAGGTGAGCGACGTCAGGCCGACTACATCGGGCTGAAAATCATCGAAGGCCTTCCAGAGGGCGCCGTCCGGTTCGCATTTCAAATCCATAATCATCACGTCATGATCGATCAGCGGACCGGCCAGCACTTCCAGATTAAAAGGTTCTCCCTTAAAAATCTGTTTCAGCGATGTGATTCCGTATTCTTCTTCGGGGATGCTCCTCCCGCAGTTGGGAGGATTGATCAGCATAATTTTCAGTTTTTTTTTAGTCATCAAAGCCGGTTGTTTGCCGCGAAAATTCTGGATTAAACAACACCGCCGCAAGCAGCGAAGTATCCAAAGAAACTTGCGCCCCAAGGGTCGGGGAATTAGACCCACAATTATCCCGCTCGGCCTATAGTGACCTTTAGGTTATTCGCCTCGGGGATAATTCGACCATCAAATTTCAGTACACTTCCACCGCTTTGCGGGATAGTTCGACCTATGCTTCAATCTTCGCTTCGCTCGATTTTAGCAAGTCTCACTACGTTTCTGAAATTTGGGTCTCATTAAAAAAGCTCTCTTTTCAGGGAGAGCTTTAAGTGCTTATCATAAATTGAACACTCTGGCAAACAGGGAATCGCGCTGCCGTCCAATGTACCAGTCCTTTGGGGGGCTTCCATCTAATTGCGCGACTCGATGCGTACCAGATAACCTTCGGATACCGGCGGCAGTTCCGCCGCGTTGGCCTCGTCCGTATCAATATGCATTTCCAGTTTATAATTGGGTTTGACGCGTACCAGCACATCGCCGAAAATAAGTTCGCGGTCGCCTTCGATGCGCACCATGACGATATCTTTGTCCTTGACGCCGTATAGTTCGGCGTCTTCCGGTGTCATGTGGATGTGCCGCATCGCGCAGATGACGCCTTCGGGAATTTCGATCCGTCCCGCCGGTCCCTCCAGAATGATGCCGGGCGTACCGTCCAGATCGCCCGACTCACGCACGGGAGCATCGATGCCGAGCTGAAATTCCTCCGTACGGGATATTTCCACCTGCGTTTTGAGTCGTTCCGGCCCGATGATGCGGACGTTGTTGACCCGGCCGCGGGGCCCGACGAGATCGACGGTTTCGTTGGCGGCAAATTCGCTGTCAATGTAGAGGGGCGATTTGGATGTCAGAACATATCCCGGTCCGAACAGCGCTTCCACATCCGATTTGCTTAAATGCGCGTGGCGCACGGAGACCGAAACGCGGATGGGACGCCGGTCCGTGGCCAGCAGGTGATGTTTGATGGAACTTGTATAATCCAGCGCGCGGGCGCACTGCCTGGCGATCATCAGTTCCTCGTCCGTCGCGATGACCAGAATCTGGGTATTCGCGTAGCGCGCGCTGATATCGCAGACCGGTTTTTCCGCATGGACTTCGCAACGATCGTTGCGGACTTTATCGATGGCAAATCCCAGTTTCTCCAGGCCCTGCACACAGCGGGAACGGATGCTGCGGTTGTTCTCGCCGATACCGCCGGTGAAAATCAACGCATCGGCTCCGCCCAGAACGCCGTGATACGCTCCGATGTATTTCTTGATGCGGTAACAGAACGCTTTAATGGCCAGAAGCGCGCGGGCGTTGTCGGCATCTGCTGCGGCGATAATTTCCCGCATATCGGAACTCACGCCGGAAATACCCAGAAGCCCGCTTTTGTTGTTCAGCATTTTGTCCAATGCATCGATGTCCAGATGATGCTGACGCATCAGATAGGGGATGATCCCCGGATCAAGATCGCCGATGCGCGTGCCCATGATCAGCCCCTCCAGCGGGCTGAAGCCCATGGAGGTGTCGATGGAATGTCCCCGCTGAATAGCGCACACGCTGGCCCCGTTGCCCAGGTGGCAGGAAATGAGATTCAGGCGTCTCATCGGAGTCTCCAGATACTCGGCAGCCTTTGAGGCGACATATTCATGCGAGTTTCCGTGAAAGCCGAATTTCCTTACGCCGGCGGTGAAAAATTCATGAGGCAGGCCGTAAATGGCGGCTTCGTCCGGAATGGCGCTGTGAAACGAGGTGTCGAAAACGGCCACATGCGGGATATCCGGCAGCGCTTTTTGGCAGGCATCGATACCAGCCAGCATGGCGGGATGATGCAGCGGCATCAGGGGAATAAGCCGCCGGATTTCGTCAATCACGCTCTGATCAATGACCACGGGGCCGCGGTACAGCGAGCCGCCGTGACCGATGCGGTGCGCCACGGCGTCGATTTCCTCCAGGTTCTTAATCGGCGTTCCTTCCATGCCGGTTATTGCCTGAAGGACAAAGTCCAACGCGGCGCGATGATCCGGCGCCTCAATTTTCGTCAACTGTTTTTTGTCACCGCAGGCGCACGCATGATCTGCCTCTTTCGTGCCGATGCGCGAGACCGCGCCGCTCATGAGCGATTGCTCGGCGTTGAGGTCAAAAACCTCATATTTTAATGATGAACTGCCGCTGTTGATGACGAGAACTTTCATGTTGGATCCTCTTGCCGGGGTTGGGTTAAGAGTCCTTTGCTCAAAAGACCGGGGACGCGGCTTGCCTTGCTTCCCGTATGAAAATGACTTTCAGAAAGTATAGGAAAAGCGAAAAGGCCTGTCAATGAAAAATCCGGACCTTCCGGTTACGGATGTCCCGAACGGTTTGGGGAATAAAAAAAATAACTGAACTCCGATAAAACATGTGCTACAACCAGCAGGCGATTTCCCGCTTTTTTGAAAATTCAAACCCGGGATGGCTGGGATTCCCTGATGAAAAGAATGGAGGCATAGACTTTTGCTGCCCGATATCAAAACCGTCGAATTATTCCGTATCGGTGTTTTGCACATCAGTCCTTTCGGTGTGCTGGCCGCTACAGGCATTCTGACCGGTCGCGCGCTGGCGTTGCATCGGGCGAAGCAGGCGGGTATTCCCGAAGAAGACATGGATGATGCCCTGCTCTATACGTTGCTGTCGGCATTCTTTTTTGCACACATTGCCGAAGCCGTTTTTTATCATCCCGATCAGATTATGCGGCAGGGGCCTGTTTACCTGCTGAAGTTCTGGAAAGGGCTCAGTTCTTTCGGAGGCTTTTTCGGCGGACTCTTCGGGTTCATGTTTTTCGTTTATCGAAGAAAAATCCGCTCGCCTCTGCTTTTTGCCGAATGCATCCTTCAGGGACTGGTTCTGGGATGGATTTTCGGCAGACTCGGCTGCACGATTATTTTTGATCATCCCGGCCAATTAAGCGATTTTTTCCTGGCCTTTCAACAGCCGGGCGGCGCACGGCATAATCTCGGGTTTTATGAATTCCTGCTGACCTTGCTTGTCCTTTTCCCCGTGACGCTTGTTCTGCACCGCCTGCAGGCCAGACCGGGAAGTTATACCGCCGCGGTTTTGATTCTCTATACGCCGGTGAGATTTTTTCTGGATTTTCTCCGTCTCGACGCTGCACAAAACGGGGATATACGGTATGGGGCGCTCACGCCCGGACAATATGGAAGCATGATCCTGTTTGTGCTGGGAGTGGCTATTGCGTATCGACTGATGACCTCTCTGCCGCTGCCTTCCGGCATCGTTCAACCGGTCAAGAAGAAAAAAAAGAAAAATAAAGAGCGATAGAAAGAAACTCCACGTCAAAAAACATCGCATCAGACAGAATATTTTTGCAGATATCTTTATTGGCGTGATCGTCTGGCGGCGAGTTTGATAATCAAATCAGAAGGTGTTCGCGTAAGCCATCCGTTGCTGATACGGTGCCAGAACAGAAGAGACCTGGCCATCAAGCCGGGTACGAAGAGAAACTTCCTTCCTTGGATGCCGCGGACAATTGCCTTTGCCGCCTGTTCCGGTGTCAGCAGACCGGCAAGATTCTTTACGATCCGCGCCTCGGGCGGGAGTGTCTTTGCTTCTTCTTCGATAAAAGGAGTCTTAACTTCCGGCGGACAAATGAGCGTCACGTTAATATTAAACCGCTTGAGTTCGCTGCGCAGGCATTCCGAAAATCCCACGATGGCATATTTACTTGTACAGTACAGAGAATAACCGTACATGCCGATCAATCCGGCAACGGATGCAATATTAACGATGTGACCCCCGCCCTTTTGTTTCATGAAAGGCAGAATGGCGCTTACGGTATTCCGGGTGCCGTACACATTGATTTTGAGTAACCTGTCGAATTGTTCGTAGGAAATATTTTCAAAATAATCCCCGGAACCGACACCGGCGCTGTTGATTAAAATATCGGGAACGCCGAATTTTTCGACGGCCAGTTTGATTTTCTGCTGAACATCATCATTGTCCGCGACGTCCATGGAGACGGCGTTGACCTTCTGAGAAGAGCTTTTCATTTTTGTTTTGACCGTCTTGCATGCTTCATCCAGCATCTTCTGCCCTCGGGCAAATAAAACAAGGTTGCATCCCTGCGCCGCGAGTAAATTGGCCGTTGCCAGACCGATGCCGCTGGACCCTCCGGTCATAAAGGCGAGTTTATTGGAAAAGCCGCTCATCATTGTCCTCCCGACATGTCATAATCTGATCTGAAAGAAGCCTGATCCGGAATGGTTCTTGCGCGCCCGGATTGTTTCAATCGCTGCACACGATTCTGCGAAAGAAAGCATCTTCATGGCGGCGGTTTTTGTGCGATTGGACTTTCTTTATATCCTAAAATTCATTTTTCTGCAGAAGAATTTTAACAAGTTGGATTGATCAGGCTGGGGCATTCTTTTCCGGTCGGAGTTTCTCTCAGGGCATTTTTCGGTCGATTCGCAGCTTTCTGTAGTACAATTGCGTGCGATGAGTGCGGATTTTGCGAAATGTCCGCAGGTCAAAGATATTCCGGATAAAGGCTTGAAAAAAACGTCTTTTCTGGAGTATAGGAAACATCACAACCGGTGAGTCCGGCGTCCGTTGAAAAGGGGGTAATGTTTCCCGGCGAAACGTGCATGGATATAAGCTAAACGGAGATAGTTGTACGGGCAGGGATTTGCACGCCGGCAGATCACGACCGGTGTCCGGAAGATCGAGGAAAACAAATGACCGGAATACACTATTTTAAACAGAGGGGCTGATACGATTATGAAAAAAACGAAACAAACCACCGCGGCAGAAAGACAATATCTGATCGAAAAGGAAAAGTTTGTTCCCGTATCGCAGTATTTCGGGGAGGACACCTTTAACCGAAAGGCCATGAGGGAAAGACTTCCCAAAGAGGCTTTCAAGAAGCTGATGGACGCGATCGAAGCGCGCAAAACCATCGACGCAAAGACAGCCGATGTCGTGGCTGAGGCCATGAAGAAATGGGCTCTGGAAAAAGGGGCCACCCACTTTGCCCACTGGTTCCAGCCCATGACCGGGATGACCGCGGAAAAACACGACGCATTTATCGAACCCTGCGGCGACCATCAGGTGGTGGAAAAATTTTCCGGCAAACAGCTCGTTCAGGGGGAACCGGATGCATCCAGTTTTCCGTCCGGCGGTATCCGCGCCACCTTTGAAGCCCGCGGCTACACCGCCTGGGACATGTCCTCTCCGGCCTTTATCAAACGCAACGGCATTTCCACGACCCTGTGCATTCCGACCGTTTTTATCTCCTACACCGGACAGGCCCTGGACAAAAAAACGCCGCTTTTACGTTCCATCCGCGCGTTGAGCAAAAGCGCCGTTCAAATGCTCAATATCCTGGGAGTCAAAAACGTCAAAAGAGTTTTTCCCAACCTTGGCCCCGAGCAGGAATATTTTCTGATTGACATGGATTACTACTTCAAGCGTCCGGATCTGGTTTTGGGCGGAAGAACGGTCGTCGGCGCTCCTCCGGCAAAAGGCCAGGAACTGGAAGATCAGTACTTTGGCAGCATCAAGGAGCGGATATCCTCCTATATGCACGATGTGGAAGAGGAGCTTTTCAAGCTGGGCATACCGGCGAAGACGCGTCACAACGAAGTTGCCCCGAGCCAGTATGAAATTGCGCCGGTTTACGAGGAAGCCAATCTGGCCATCGATCACAACCAGATGGTCATGGACACCCTCAGATCCGTTGCCAAAAAACACCGGCTGGCGGCCCTGCTGCATGAAAAGCCCTTTGCCAGGATCAACGGATCCGGCAAACACGTCAACTGGTCCATTTCGGATGACCAAGGCAACAACCTGCTCAACCCGGGGAAAACACCGCAGGACAATATTCAGTTTCTGGTATTCCTGATTGCGACAGTTCGCGCCGTGTACAGGCATGCCGACATTTTGCGGGCCTCCGTGGCCACTTATGGCAATGATCACCGCCTGGGTGCCAACGAGGCGCCGCCGGCCATCATCTCCGTGTTTCTGGGGGAAAAACTGACGCAGATTCTGGAAAATATCCAGAGGGGAAAAGTGACCAAGGCAACCAATGCGGATCTGATTGATTTGGGGATTTTCTCACTGCCGACGCTCAGCAAAGACAATACCGACCGCAACAGGACATCGCCTTTTGCCTTTACTGGCGATAAATTCGAATTCCGTGCCGTAGGGTCATCGCAGAACATTTCCTTCCCGGCGATGGTCATTAATACAATCGTGGCGGAAAGCCTCGATGAGCTGGCTGAAAAAATCAAAACGAAGAACTCCAAGAACATCAATCAGGCTGTTCTGGAAGTTTTGAAAGAAGAAATCAGCTATTCGAAAGCGGTATTGTTCAACGGCGACAACTACAGCAGGGAATGGGAAATCGAAGCGGCCCGGAGGGGCCTGCCGAACGAAAAAACCACGCCTACCGCCCTGAAGGCCCTGACGACGGTCAAGGCGTTGAATCTTTTTGAAAAATATCAGGTTCTCTCCAATCCGGAGCTCAAGTCCCGGCAGTTGATTCACGTTGACCGCTACATCAAGGATTTGGAAATCGAAGTTAAATGTCTCAATACTCTGTGTACGAGCCAGATCATTCCGGCTGCCGTGGTGTATCAGAAAAAGTTGGCTGATGCGATCAACAGCACCAGGCAAGCGCTGGGGAATGCCGCTTCTGTAACGGCGGAGATTGAGCTGTTGAAGAAAATCACCGATCTGATCAACAGCATCCATGCAACGAACAAAGAGATTCAGGTGAAAATCGAGGCGGCCAATGCTCTGCATGATGAGCAGAAGAAAGCGGAGATGCTCAGCGCCAAGGTCAAGCCAATGATGGAGGAACTGCGCGAGTATGCGGATGCCCTGGAGATCCTGGTTGATGACGATATCTGGCCTGTCCCGAAATTCTGGGAAATGCTGTTTATCAGTTGATAGATGCCATGGGACGGAAACGGTCCGGACGACAATTCCCCGGCTCTTTGCTCATTGACGAAACGGAGAAAAAAAGATAGACAACCGCACCTTCGGCGCATACGGCAATGCGGCTGCCGCTTTTGAGGCGGCTGCGGAATATCAGGCCGGTGCCGCAGGCCTTTGGCGCGCGGGATCATGCATCAGCGGCATCCGGAGCCCGCAGGCAAAAATAGTCGTATGCGTAGTATATGAAAACCAAGGAACAGGAGAAGGAGAAGACAACGTGATTCTGATCATCGATTTCGGATCTCAATACAACCAGCTTATTGCCCGCCGGGTCAGGGAAAATCATGTGTACTGCCAGATTGAACCGCCCGGAATTTCCATAGCCGCCATCCGGGAGATGGAACCGGAGGGAATAATTTTATCGGGCGGACCGGCAAGCATCTACAGCAAAGGCGCGCCGCGGGTGGATAAAAAAATCTTCAAACTGGGTATTCCCGTGCTGGGCATCTGTTACGGTCTGCAATACATGATCGACTCTCTGGGGGGGAAGGTGATCAGCTCTCCGAAACGCGAATACGGATTTGCCGAGCTTCTGGTCAAAACACAAAAAGGTATTTTCAGGGGCGTTGCCCGGAAAACTCCCTGCTGGATGAGTCACGGCGATTCCATCGGAGAGCTGCCCAAAGGATTTGCCGTGACGGCAACCACGGCCAATACGGCGGTGGCGGCGGCGCAAGATGTTCGGCGGCATTTTTACGGCCTGCAGTTTCATCCGGAGGTTGTTCATACCCGGGATGGCAGAATCATGCTGGCCAATTTTCTTTTCGGAATCTGCCGGTGTAAAAAAACCTGGTCCATGCAGTCCTTTGTCCAGGAAGCCGTAAACGACATCCGGCGGCAGGTAGGCCGTGAAAAAGTCCTTCTCGGACTTTCCGGCGGCGTGGATTCGTCCGTTGCTGCCGTGCTGTTGCATAAGGCGATCGGCAAACAACTGACCTGTGTTTTTGTGGACAACGGTGTCTTGCGAGAAGGGGAAGCGCAGCGCGTGATCGGGATGTTCAAAAAACATTTGCAGATCAATCTGCGCTTTGCACGGGCCGGCAAAATATTTCTGAAAAAACTGAAGGGCGTGACGGACCCGGAAAGGAAACGCAAAATCATCGGCCGTACCTTCATCGAGGTATTTAATCGCGAAGCACGCAAAATCAAAAATGTGAAATTTCTGGCTCAAGGAACCCTGTATCCGGATTTAATCGAATCGTGTTCGGCGTTCGGCGGTCCCAGCGCCGTGATCAAATCGCATCATAATGTCGGCGGCCTTCCCAAAACCATGAGCCTGCAACTGATAGAACCGCTGAAGCATTTATTCAAGGATGAAGTAAGGCTTTTGGGAAAAGAACTGGGTCTGGCGGACGATGTCGTCTGGCGGCAGCCGTTTCCCGGGCCGGGTCTGGCCATCCGGATTATCGGTGAGGTGACGCCGCAGCGCCTGTCGATTTTGCGAAAAGCCGATACGATTCTCTGGGAAGAAATCCGCGCCAGAAAGTTGTATTACAAACTGTGGCAGTCCTTTGCCGTTCTTCTGCCGATCAAGAGCGTCGGCATTATGGGCGATCAGCGCACCTATGAAAACATTTTGTCGATTCGCGCGGTCACCAGCGACGACGCCATGACGGCCGACTGGGCGCCGCTGCCGCACGATGTTCTGGCCCGGATATCCAACCGGATTATCAACGAAGTCCGCGGCGTCAATCGTGTTGTTTACGACATCAGTTCCAAACCGCCCAGCACCATCGAATGGGAATAGGTCGCGGTAATGCCGGGACGCTCGCAGTAAAATAGATTTTTGGAGCGGGCGAGACAATCATTATCGAAGTGCGTTTTTCATGCAGTTGTTTTCCAGGCTTTCACTGGTCATTTCGTCAACGATTTTCTGTTGTTTCAGGATGGACTGTTCGGCAAACAGAGGATCCGTCTCGCCGTATTTGTTCTGAATAAACACGATAGACTCCTCTGCGGTTCGGAGACGGGTCGCAATGGTGCTGCATTTATCCAGTCCCCATCGGGCTTCAATACCGGCTTCGGGATCGGAAGCAATCCATTTGAAGTTTTCCAGCACGTGTCTTAAAGTCACAAAGCGGCCGGGAGTAATTTGCAGGCGAATGCCCTCCATTTTATGAAGCACGTCATTTCTGTCCAGGTGATTCCTGGCAATAATTTGTTCAAGGTAGTGCAACAGAAAACCGATAAAGTCATCCCGATTGTACGTGCTGTAAATTTCCCACAAAAGAGAGCCTTCCGGACATTCTATGCCATGACATTTTATATAACCTTTAAGAACAATCGGGACACGTTCATTTAACCGGCGATAGAGCGTCATCATTATTTTTTCCGCCTTTTCGCCGGGCTCATAGACTGCCGGGTTGATTCGCTTTTCCACCGCTTCGAGATAATTGGAATATCCTTTCGTGAAAGCCGGCAGGTACTGTTCATCGGAATAGAACGGCTGCTCCTCCAGCGGAAGGTACCGCCACGTGTTGCCGTCCGAGACCGGCCAGCGGAACTTCAGTAAGCCGGAAATATAATCGGCATTCGGATTGGGCAAGAGAAAATCCTTGAGCCTTAATCCCTGAAGCCTTGCCGGTGAACTGGCTTCAAAGGTTTGGACCGGATGGGTGGTGCTCCCGTCCATGACGACATGGCTCACAATACCGGCATGATCTCTGGCAAAAAGGAAAACGGTTCCCGGTGTTACGGAGTGCCGGCCGATTTTTATCGGATACGTATCGGACGGCAGGGTCTGTGTGGAGGTTGATGACAATACGCTCATTAATGCCGCCCGGAAACGTCTGTCTTTATGCCAGTGCGGATTTGTCGGTAGATGGCTCCAGTCTTTGGACCAGTGTCCGATGAACCGGTTATCAACTGTACTTGCGGCTGCCGGGAGATGATGGATGCGTGCATAGATCCACCGCATGGCATAGGGAACGTCGGCACAGTCCACGCGAATATTATGGCGAATGAAAAAATCCTCCGTAACGCTTTCTTCTATCCAGATGCCGTATCGGTATTCGTCATGAATCGTCCACCGGTGCCGGCCGACTTTCCATACCTGAGCATCCGATTCCTGAACAACATTACCGTATGCAAATGATGTCATAAGCGTACAGGCCGCGGAGCATATCAGTATGCAGCGAAGAAAAAACATTATCACCCCGGTCCGCAGAACTCCGAAAATCATGAAAACCATACCATCAATTATTTTTTATACAAGAAAAACATCAACCGCGTTTTTGCCCTGCGACGGTGAAAGTCATATTCGGGAAACATGGCAAAACCGGTAAAAATAGAACGGGGGAAATTACCGTCGGTATCTGATTTTTGTCCGTTTGTGATTTGTGTTAATACGATATGGAGGTATTGACCAGAAGATAAATCATAGTTGAACTTTGACTTTTGATAATGACATAGTCATCGGTAACATTCTCGATGATTCCCTCGCTGGCAAAAGGTTCTGCCGCTCCGAAATTAATTACGCACTTGGTATGGCTTGCGGTAAACGTACATTCCCTTCCAATCTGCTTCTCCAAGAGTTCTTTGTAAGTCATTGTGCGATTCCTTTCTTCAAAAAGTTATTTTCGTCACACGTTGATGGCTTTTCGAAAGTCCTCTTCATCAAGAGCATTACACCGTCAACCATTATTCGTAATTATAATAGCACGATTCCAATTTTTTTAAAGAATAAAATAGGGATTTTTTCTCTTGATACGCGCCTTTTAAGGGGCGACCTCTGATTCTCTAGCCTGTGCAAATTCTGTCTCTGCCCTGATGTTTTGCCTGGTACATGATCTTGTCCACCCGGCGAACAAAGACTTTCATATCCTCTCTGGGGATGTACTGCGAGAGACCGACGCTTACTGTCATAAAAATTTCCTGATCCGACACGGGGGAAAACGAAGTTTTTCTAAGCGTTTCCTGGATTCTTGTTGCTGTTGTTATTCCAGCCTCCGCTTTTGTCATCGGCAGTAGAATTACGAATTCTTCGCCGCCGTACCGATAGGCGGAATCGGAATCGCGCAGGCATCGTTTGATGACATGACCGATCCTGGATAACACCTGATCGCCCTCAAGGTGCCCATAGGTGTCGTTGAAATTCTTGAATTTATCGAGATCCAGCATCAGCAGGGTCAACGGCTGGTTGTAACGATTGGCTCTTTCAATTTCCTTTTCCAGTTGAGCGTAAAAATGTCTGGAATTGAAAAGTTGCGTCAGATCGTCAATGATGCTCAGCTCGATATATTTTTTTTCGCTTTCTTTGACGGTGGCAAGAGAGAGGGCCACCTTTTTTCTGAGCCGGGTGATGTATCCGCCGACCAGTGAAAACCAGGGCAAAACAGTTGCCAGGATGGCAATATTCAATATTTCTACCTTATAATTAAGGGATTCGGGACGATTGATATAAAGCAGCAAAATAACGCCGGTGTAGCCGGCAACGGTGAAAAACGAGAGAAAAAGAAATTCCCTGACATTAAACTTGAAAAGGCCCAGAATAAAAATAATCAGAAAGTCCATCAACACCGCGCTTCTAACGGAATCGGCGTAATACAAAACCTCCAAAAGCCAGCACGTGGCGATTACGATCTGGAGAAGCGTCAGACTGGGATCCTTGAATCTTTTGTTCAATCCGGTCCTGAACATTACATATAATATAATATTACAGGCCAGAATCCCCAGCTGGGAAACAACCAGTACGCGCAAAGGAACGGGGGAAAATCCCAGAATATAGCCGAGGATCACCAGAGAACAAATCATGACGTACGATGAGAAGGCGATGAAAAATCTTTTGATTCTCAACGCCTGCTTGCGATCGTCTTTGGGAATTATACTGAAGATATATATTCTCCTTTATAAGCCGGTTCGTTGTGTTTGCCGACTGTCCGGATTATTTCAAAAAAAGAGTGTCTTACTGCAATCCGTTTCAACGCCCCCTGGTTGTTCGCAAGTCGCGTGCCGGACCGGCATGCACCGATGTTCACACCCCTGAAAATTTTTTTGATGCGCATTTATATTACCAAGTTCTGAATATGTCAATGATGATCAGCCTGGAATTTAGCAATGCTCAACAACAGGCGTCGTTTGTGATCCGTCTGTTGATCACCGGAAATGCGATGGGCCCCCTGCAATCCCGATTGGCCGAGGGAGGGCGAGGCAATCCGGGTCTATTAAATGATTTACTTAACAACTTTTTTTGAGTATATTTGTTTCAATCCAGAAAGGGAGATGTTGCGGTAATAAAAAAATATTCATGATCAATATCTTTCCTGAAAATGACTACAATCAGACTTTAAGAATCAAGCGCTTCCTCATCGCTTTTGGCGCGTATGTGATGTGGAACGCCATTACCATTGCCAGTTATTTACTGGGACTGACAAAAGTGCCGTTATCCATCCTGGTTGCCGGAGTCACCGCAAATATTGTTGTCAATATTCTTCTGTATGCCGTGTTCAGAACCGGATTCAATAAAAAAGCCAAAGATCCGAGTCTGACTCTTCTTCAAATGGTGATTGCCACCTTCTGGATTATGGTGGTCATGTACTATGCCTACGAGGCCAGAGGCGCGTGCCTTCTCGTTTACATGGTTGTGCTCGTGTTCGGATTTTTCCGGTTGCGCGTCCGGCAGTTCCTGCTGTTGTCGTTATACGCGTTGGTTAACTATTCGGCTGTTATTTTTCTTGTTTACAAGCTGCACCCGGAATTGATCAATCCCAAACTGGATTTATTGAACATTATCGTCCTGGCCATTATTCTGCCGTGGTTTGCCATGATCGGCGGATACATCAACGGACTCCGCGCCAGCATAACCAATGCCCTTACGACCATCGAGCGGCTGACGGACAACATCAAAGATGTTATTTTCGTGGTGGATATGAATCTGATCTACACCTATGTCAGTCCGTCGGTCAAAACCCTGAGAGGCTACGAACCGGAAGACGTAATGAAACAGAATCTTGCCGATTCCTTTGCGCCCACCTCCCTGGACACCGCGATGGAAACGTTGTCCGAAATGATGGAGATGGGCAAATCCAAAAGCCAGGATTCCCCTGAGAGAACCCTGCTCCTGGAAATCAACCGGAAAGACGGAAATCCCGTGTGGACGGAAACCAAGTTTTCCCTGGTCAGAGACAAGGAACAATACATCACCGGGGTTCTGGGCGTCAGCCGGGATATTTCCGAGCGCAAGCGTGCCGAGGAACAATACCGTCTTCTGGCGGATCATATGACCGACCAGGTGTGGCTCTTCGATCTGAACTTGAAGTTTCAATATTTCAGCCCGTCTTCGGAGAAGGCATCAGGATACACGTTTACCGAGATTAAAGAGATCTCCCTGGATAAACTTCTCACCGAAGAATCTTTCCAAAAAGCGCTGGAAATGTTTTCAGAGGAAATGGCCAAGGCGGAGATTGTCCCCCCCCCGCCCGACTATAAGCGTTCCTTGGAAGTTGAATTTCGCTGCAAGGACGGTCGTCTCATATCGCTCGATACCACGTTAAGTTTCATTCAGGATAAAAATGGGAAACCTTTATCCATCCTGGGCGAAAGCCGCGATGTGACCGAACGTAAGCGCGCCGAGGCGCAGATCCAATACCTGGCAACACACGATAATCTGACCCAGTTGCCCAACCGCATGATGTTCAACCATTTGCTGAATCAGGCCATTAAGTCCGCCAAACGCAACAAGCGTCAGCTGGCGCTTCTCTTTATTGATCTCGACCGGTTCAAAATCATCAATGACACCATGGGGCATGATGCCGGCGACAGACTATTGAAAGAGATGGCCAAACGATTTCGGCAAACCCTGCGCGCCGCTGACGTGATCGGACGCCCCAAGGATAAAGAAGATGTTGTCGGACGTCTGGGAGGCGATGAATTCATCATCCTCATCGAGGATGTAACCGACCTGGCCAACGTCGCCATCGTCGCCCAGAAAATCCTCGGCACCGTCATGAAACCGATGGTTCTGCTGGGTGAAGAATGCCGCGTCACATCGAGCATCGGCATCAGTGTGTACCCTACGGATGGAGAGGATGAACAGACCCTGATGAAGAAAGCGGATATGGCCATGTACTTTGCCAAGGAAGAAGGGAAGAACAACTACCAGTTTTATTCACAGAACATTCAGTCGCAGTCCTACGAGCGTTTTTCCATCGAAACCAATCTGCGCCGGGCGCTGGAACGCCACGAATTGTATCTGGATTATCAGGCCAAGATGGACTTCAAATCCGGCACGATCACGGGTGTGGAAGCCCTGCTGCGCTGGAACAGCCCGCAGCTGGGGTCCATCACGCCGACCCAATTTATTCCGGTCGCCGAAGAAACCGGCATCATCGTGCCCATCGGCCGGTGGGTCTTAAAAACCGCCTGCGTACAGAACGTCGCCTGGCAGCGCCAGGGCCTGCCGCCCATCCGGGTGGCGGTCAATTTATCGCTTCGTCAGTTGATGGATGATAAGGCTCTAGAAGATATCAAAAATGCTTTGGACGAATCCGGTATGTCGCCGAATCTTCTGGAGCTGGAAATCACGGAAAGCATGATCATGTTCAAACCCGAACGCCTGATCGGTGTGCTGACCAAAATAAAGGAGATGGGTGTGCGCCTTGCCCTTGATGATTTCGGCACCGGCTATTCATCCCTTTCCCAGATCAAGCATCTCCCTATCGATACCCTCAAGGTGGACAGATCGTTCATCCGTAATCTTCCTCATGATTCCGACGACAAGGCGATCATTGAAGCCATCATTGCCATGGGCAAGACGCTGAGCCTTAATATTGTTGCCGAAGGTGTGGAGACACTGGAACAGGATCATTTCCTGCGGGAGAAAATCTGCGACGAAATGCAGGGATTTTATTTCAGCAAGCCTGTTGCACCGGATCAGTTTGCCGATCTGCTGCGCCAGTACAATTTCCCTTCATAAAAAAATTTCCTGAACATTAGCCGAAGAAAAACTCTCAGCCGTCTCTCCAAAAATATTTACGCGCCGGGGTTTGAAAAAACGGCTTGGGTTGTGTTCTACAGAGGGGGGGGCGTTGAAAGATTGCCGGATTCGGTCCGTGTCGGCGGTCATGGTGGCGTACTAATTTTTTTCGCCAGGCCGCTGCGACGCGATGTTGGACGGCCTACGGCCAGCTTCAGAATGTCCGCGCTGCCGTATATAAGAAGAGTCTTCTTCGCGCGGGTAACCGCCGTATAGATAAGTTCCCTGGTCAACACGGGGGTGTCCTGCTCGGGCAGAATAAGCGAGACATTTTCGAATTCTGACCCTTGGGCTTTATGCACCGTCATGGCGAAAGCCGTTTGATGAGCCGGCAAGGAAGAAGGAGGCACAAAACGCAACCCTCCGTCTTTGTCCATGAACCAGACGCGACGATGACCGTCTTTCGTCTTGAGGGCCACACCGATGTCGCCGTTGAATACCCCAAGGCCATAATCATTCTCCGTAATCATAATCGGACGACCGTCATACCAAGGCCCCTCACCAGGTCCTTCTCCCGATATCTTCAGGCGTAACTGCCGCGCTATGACGTCATTGATACCGTTGACACCCCGTCTGCCGTTACGGATGACGCAAAGGACGCAGAATTTTTCGTAAGCGGCAAGCACCTTCTCCGGATCGCCCTGATTTACCGCCTCAACAAACGGTTCAAACCCCTTGACAAGAGCCCCTACAACACGCGACGGCAGTCCTTCATCAAAGGCTTCCCACTTGATGTTATCCCCTTTTTCATTTTGAAGCCATTCGATGAGTTGTTCCCCCTCACCGTTAACGACAAGGCCCGCCACTTTAGCTATGGGCGACGCTGCGCTGAACCGGTAATTCTCCTTGAGCCAGACAACACAACTGGACAACGGCCCTTTCTCGTTTGGTTGAGCGTTGAGAGGTGGTGTGCCGCTTCCTGTCGAAAGCTTGTCCATATTGTCAGGAACCGATGTCTGCTGCGCCAGTTCTGCGAATACCGCTCCGGCTTCGACCGCCGCCAACTGATCCTTATCCCCCAGCAAAACAATTCCAGTATCCGGATGCAGTGCGGAAAACAGCCTTGAGGCCAAGGATAAATCAATCATGGATGCTTCATCGACGACAATCAAATCATAGGGCAGGGGGTTGTTTTCGTTAAAGCGGAACGTATTGCCAGCCGGGCTGGCTCCCAGCAGCATATGAATGGTGGAGGCCCGCTCGGGCATGCGTTTCCTTAACTCCGCGTCAAGTGTGCTCATCTGACTGCGCATCGACTCTTCCATTCTTGCCGCCGCTTTGCCGGTCGGCGCGACAAGCGCGATTCGCGGGGGATGATCATTTATCGCCAGTGCCGCGATGAGGGCTGTTACGATGGTTGTTTTGCCGGTACCGGGTCCTCCGCTGATGATCGTCAGGCGGTTCGTGAATGCCATTTCTACCGCAATTTTCTGCCAGTCCGGCCGGCCGGATAGTTCCCTTGCATTTTCCGCAAACCGTTTTTCGAGAAACTGTCGCGATTCGGCGCTGACTGTCCGCGCCGCGGGCCCCGGTAACCGCCTGATAATTGCATCGGCCAGTTTCCGCTCATAGGCAAAGTACCGGTACAGGTAGATTTGTCCTTCATCGTCATACACGAGGGGCAATTTTTTATCCGCCCCGGCGGATGAGGCCACCAAAGAAGCATCCAGCAGCTTTCGTACATCCTGTGCCGGCTTGCCTTCCGCTGCGGCCAGCAGAGAGAAATTCGCGCAGACATCGCCTTCGGCCAGGGCTTGAGCGCACGCCCTGGCGGCATCGCCCGCTGTGCGCGCCGCCTCTTCCGTAGCACCAAGGGTCAAAGAAAGGCGCTTCAGAAAATCCGCAAGTCCCCTGGACAGGGGCGATGCATAATCGGCCGCAGGTATGTTTTCATGTTTTCTCATCAACGCTATACGGTCCTCCGGTTTTCTGAAGAGAACAGGGCATCCAGTGATTCGATCAGCGCCGGCTCGGGCAGTTTATGCCAGATACCTGCCGAAGGCCATGCCGGACGAACGCCACGGACAAAGAGATACAGAATGCCTCCCATGTGCCGGCTGTAATCATATTTGCTGATACGCAGTTTCAAGTAACGATGAAGAGCGATAAGATAGATCAGGCCCTGAAATTCATAGGCATGATTGAACATTGCCTCATCGACGGACGACCGGGAATACTCCGCGGCACTGATGCCCAGCTTGTTCGATTTCCAATCCAGTACGTACCATTTGCCCGCGTGTTCAAAGACAAGATCAATGAAACCCCGCAGGTAACCTTCGAGATCGGGAAAATCCAGCGGGGGAATCCGGCAGCCGTGTTTGTCGAGAAGATTCTTAAGTTTTGCGTGATCAAGGTGACGTACCGAATAGGCGAACTCGAATTCGGAAAATCTTTTTGCCCTGGCAACGTCGCCGAGTTTAAACCCGGTTGGCAGAGGGGTGCTCATGACATCTTTCAGCATACCGTGAATCCGGCTGACCTGATCATCGCGCTTTTCTAAGGCATCCACCGGCGGATAATTCGCCAGCACGTTGGTGATGATGTCTTTCCATCCGCTTTCGTCCTGAAAGTCAATCCTTTCGAAAACGGCATGCAGACAATGTCCTGTTGTGGTACCGGCCGGAAAATCGATGATATCGCCCGAAAGCTTTGCCCGGAGGACTTGAGGCGGATCATGATCTTCAATCGCAAGGGGGATGACGTCATAATCCTGTGTCGCCGGTTCGTGTTGCCTTCCTCCTTCAAGGGAGGAGGCGGTAAGCGATGAGTAACTGGATATTTTCCAGGCCACACCCGGCAGTCTGCCGACCTTCCGGGCTTCATATTTTCTCTTCTCTTTGCAAATAACCGGACGGACTGTCTCTTTTTTATCCGGCCACGGAATCCCTCCGATCCCTTTGTTTGATGTCAGGAGTCTCTGCCATGCCTGATGCATGGAATCAACGGTCACCTCTTTTTTTTCCGCCCACACGCCGTGTTTTATCTCATCGCCGGCGACGATCCAGTTCAGGATGCTCTTCTTCGCCTTTTTTTCCGTTGCACCCTTTCCCGACGGTTGCCAGAAAGGACCAGCGACAATATAGCAGCGGTTTGCCGCCCTCGTCAGCGCAACATAAATCAGTCGCACCCGTTCTTCGCCGGCCTCGTCTTCCTGTTTTTTCTTTTTTTCGTCGTCGGTTGCATAATCAAGCACCAGGGTATCGCCCTCGTGATAGGTGCAGACCTCATCCTTCAATGACCGGCTGCGGTCGCTCCAGACGAACGGGCAAAAGACAATCGGCCATTCCAGGCCTTTGGCCTTGTGTTTGGTGACGACCTGAACAAGATTTTCGTCGCTTTCCAGCCTCAGCTGCGCCACATCCTCCTCGTCCCCGGCGGAACGCTTTTCACTCAGCCAGCGCAAAAGCGCTTCAATGCCGCGGTGCGTCTCCTCTGCACCTGTTGCAAGTTCCATCAGGTGCATCAGGTTGGTTATTTTTCTCTCCCCGTTCTTCAGCGGCAAAAGCCGTTCGATAACCCTCTCCTGTGCAATCAGCCTGCGCCACATGGCGCCGAAACCGCTGCCGAGCCATGCCTGCCGGTATTCATTCACCTGTCCGACAATCCGGTTAAATTCGGTCTCATCGGCATTCAGATCGGCCAGCTCCCTGCTGCCGAATCCAAGCAGCATCGTGGACAACGCCGCCCGCAAAAGCCCGGCTTGAGATGGCTCGGCGATCGCCCGCAGGACGGTCTTCATTTCTTCAGCTTCAACGGTTGCAAAAACACTGCGTTCGGTCAGATCCACACTGCCGATGCCATAATCCGCAAGTGCCTCTTTAACCTGTCTTCCCTGCGCCTTTGTGCGCACGAGAACAGCGATATCACGCGGCTGCAAGTTCTCATCGCCTATCTGGATGGTGCCCCGCATTCCTCCGTCGATCAGTCGGGCCATTTCCTTTGCCGTTGCAGCGAGTGCAAGCGACCGGGCGTCCCCCGCTTTAAGGGGTTCTGCTTTCGACCCGGTCTTGAAAAGCCAGACGGAAAAAGGTTCGCGCGGTTCAGGATCCCCCTGAAGTTCCTTCAGGGGCTTGGTGCCCCTCCTGACGTCGCGGTACGGAATCTTTTCACCATCGCCAAAGACGTTCTTGTTTGCGCCGAATACCGCATTGATGGCAAAGATCAGCTTTTCTTCCGATCGCTGATTATGGATCATGGTCCATTGACGCTGGGCCTGACGCCGAGCGGCGAGGTATGTGTTCAGGTCGGCGTTGCGGAAAGAATAGATCGCTTGTTTCGGATCGCCCACCATGAAAAGGGTTCCTTTGTCAAAGTAAATGGCGCGGAAAATTTCAAGCTGCAGCGGGTCGGTATCCTGGAATTCGTCGATCAGGGCCACCGGAAAGCGTTTTCTCAATACTCCGGCCAGCCATGGGAATTGTCCCAAGGTGAGAACGTCATGCAAATTATAAAGCATGTCATTGTAGGAAATCACATGGCGATCCTGCTTGGTTTTGCGGATGGCGCGGGGCGCCGTTTTCAAAATGAATCTTTTAATCCAGACCGCCCTTCGTGACGCCGGATTTTCTGAGGGATTTGTTTCGGGCATGACCAGCTTTGCCAGCGGCCTGTTAAGCAGGCGCCGTATTTCACCGGCAATCCATGACGGGTTTATCTTATTTTGCAGCAGCGCGTTGATTTCATCCGCCGTGTAGTGTTGCGTCATGCACCGCCAGTAATCCGCCGCCGTTTCCCGGATGATCTCCGAATCGTCCGCCTCCACCTCGACGTTGAACGGCTGGACTGCCGAGAAAGGAAGCTCACCGAGGGTGCGCTGACAGAAGGAATGAATGGTAAAGATCGCGGATTCCTCGAAGGACAACAAGGCATTTTTCAAATTTTCTCCGGCCTTGGCCCTGATCCCGAGCCGGTCCATTCTGCTGAGAAAACCTGCGGCAAACGGGTCCGGAGACAGGCAGCGGCCAGTATCGAGGCAATGCTGCACTTCCACCATCCTGTCGCGGATACGGCTGCGCAGTTCGGCAGTGGCCGCATTGGTGAAGGTCACCACGAGGATCTGATCCACCGGGAGATCCATCTCGGCAATCAGGCGCACATAAAGTCCGCAGATGGCCCACGTCTTTCCCGTTCCTGCCGATGCCTCGATGTTGGCGATCCCGTTAAGATCGCATGTGAAAACATCCAGAGGTTCCACCTTTTTATTTTTTCCGGCCACGCTTTTCCCCTTTTTCTTCTTCGGTGACAATTTTTTCTAATTTTTCATTGGCGAGGATGGGCGCAAAAACACAGTGTGCAATTTCCTTAAAGCGTTCATTCAGAACATCGTCCGCCTCCAGTCCCCGCCATGCCAGAGCATGCCAGGGATCAGCACTCTCCGCTTTACCGCCGGCATTGAACCCTCCGGACCACTTGCTCTTTGCCGCGTTCATATCCTTTTGCACGAATTTCCATGCTGATTTTCTGAAAAAGGGCACTGGCTCGAACAGTCCGTCTCTGTAGAGCGCCAGCAGGTTGCCGAGATGCTTTGCGGCCTGTTCCCAGGCAATATCCCCGAAGATTAAATCGCCGTCAAGCGCAACGTGCCTGGTCTGCGGCAAGACACCCTCGGGCCGGCAGACGCATAAAACCAGATGCCGGACCCAGGCATTCAGATGGTCGAAATCCCTGAGATCGTCGCACCGGTAAAAGACAAGGCCGCAAAGACGGAGTTCCATCAGATCGGCATTGAGTTGCCAGGTTTCTCCTTCAACATCAATGGATAGCAAGGAATAAACCGGCTGCAATTTTTCCCCGGTTGTTGCCGAAAGCAACCTTTCGGCAAGCAACGACACTTTCGGCCAGATGCCTGACAGGGCGGCCTCGCAGGCACTTCCCGGAGGCGAACTCGGGGAAGCCTGCAGGATAGCCAGGGCATCCTGAATTGTGATGACGCGCTTCTGTTTCCGGCATGCCTCGATAATCATCGCCGCCGCATCACGTTCCTCTGAAAATTCAAAGAGGAGCGGTTCTTCATCGGCGATAACATCCTCTTCCTGTGGAAGCTGTATCCGGAGCTGTCTGCGCAGGAAAAATCTGCTCGGATTCATCAGGAAGTAGGACAGGTCGTCCACGGTTAACGTTGTCGACTCCGTATCCGGGCTTTTGGGAGGCGCCCCATAACCGTTGAAGAAAGGTGTCTTCGGATCAGGCATATCCTCCTCTTGCTCATCACTTCTTAAATCCGCTTTCTTTTTCACCGGTGTCGACTTGCTGCCACGATTCAAGGCCGTTGCATACTGACCGACATAGCTGAAAAGCCGCGGATCGGAATGATCAAAATACCGCCTCGAAAAAGGCTGCAACGGGTGATCCACCGTCAGCTGCCTGCGGGCTGTTGCCAGATCGTTGGCTGTGGCGTTTTCCGGTGCCATCGCCAGGCTGAGGTAATCCAGAAGTTTCGCGACCAGGACGGACGGCGGCATTATGGCGTTGTCGCGCTGGTCGCGGCCGGTGTAGGAAATATGCAGAATCTCGCCGGCAGCCAGAAGGGCGTCCAGGAAAATGCCCCGCTCCTCAAGATTTCTTTGCCGGTCGCCGCGTCTTGGTTCTGCCTTCGGGATAAGATCGAATTCCGGAGAATATGCGCGCCCTGGGAACGAACCGTCATTCATGCCCACAAGACAAACCACCCGGTACCGGATGCCGCGCATCGCCGACAGCGAGGCAAAGGTAACCGTTCCGGACGGCACCGCCCCGCGTCTTCTAACGTCCGCATCGGCCAGCGCGGCCTTGATCACACGGCTGGAAATTGCCTTTGTCAGGTTTGCCGCACGCCAGTTATCTGCCAGTTCAGCAATGGCGCCGACAAGTTGGTCATACGCCCCCTGGGCATCTCTTCCGCATTCGGTAAAATCGGCGAGCATCCGGTTGAGAAGGTCCTGCCAATCATTGGCCGGCAGCGGATTTTTCAGCCGGTTTTTCCAAAATGCCAGCCTTTCCACAAAAAGCCATAATTGACCCAGTGTCTCCGCCCGCGATCCCTCCAAGTCCTCATAAGGAAAATAGCCGGCAATCGGTTCATCAAGGCACGGAATGGCAACCCCGAGCAGCATCGAATCCAGGCCTCTGCGGAATGTATGCCTGTCTTCGTCCGCCAGGCCGAGTTCCCGCCTGTGTTCGCCGTCAATCCCCCAGAAGATCCCGGAACCGTTCAGCCAGCTCCGGATGCTGTTGAGACGGTCATTGTCCACCCCGAAGCGGCTGGCGACCAGCGGCTGGCTCAGAAGATCAAAGACAAGGCTGGCCGGCATCCGCGAGGCCGTCAGATCAAGCAGTCCCATAAGCATGTTCAGGTAGGGATTGGTTCCGGCCATTGCCCTGCCGGATATGATGTAGGGAATGAAACGATCCTTGGGCACTGTCCCGAAAACCGCATCGACGGCCGGGCCCAGTTCATCGATGTCCGGCGTGAGCACGACGACATCATCCACGCTCAGTGTCTGGTCTGCACAAAACAATGACAGCAACCTGTCGTGCAGAACCTCCAGTTCCCGTACGGTGCCGTGACAACAGTGGATTTCCACACTCCGGTCGTTGTGCGGCAACTGCACGCTGCCGGGATCCAGCTCCTGCATGTTGAAAATGGACCTCTGTAGTTGCGCGAGCAGCGCCTGACCCTCCGGCTCGATAAAACGACTCGTCTCCAGTGTGTTTGCTGACGACGCGTCATCATATATCAGATCAATGGCCGATTGCGTTGACCGGCCCCAGTCAGCCAGCAGAGGATTGCCGACCTCCGTGTGCGCGTCCCGTCCGATCTTTTTAAGATAGGCAAGCTGTTTGGGCGGTACGATATCAAACCAGTATTCCCGGCAGGGATTGAGCAGGTAAAAGGTAATGTCCATGACCTCCGAAAGCCTGCGGATGGTCTGAAGGTAAATCGGCGGGATGACAGGCAGCGCAAAAATCGCCGCCCTGCCGGGCAGGTCCGATGCTGCTCCCGGTGTTTTGCCCGTCATGATTTTATCAAGAAATATTTTCAGCGGGTGGGTGCTGCCCAGCTTGAGCTCTTGTGTGACGGTACGCCAGATTTCCATCTGCCATTCCTCGTAAACCTTCGCTTCATCCGCGCACTCCTCCCGGAAATCCTTTATTCTTTTTCCTTCACTCCATGCCACCAGCCAATCCGGACGATACGTCGCGTAATGATCAAACACATGCGCCACGGACCGGGCCAATTCAAAAAGCATCAGATCATCCGCTTTTTGAATGAACCCGGCCAGGCGCGGGTAGGCGGCTAACCGGTTGTCGCCGAGGATTCGGAGGATCATCCACGTCATGATTTCAGGATCAACGGCAGACCGTTCCGGCACCTTGTCATCGACAAGCCTTGCCAGTTTCCACAGCCAGCTGCCGGGGTAATCGAACGCCACATTGGCGCAGATGCCTTTTTCGTCAGCAATGGCCAGTTGAAGATAGCGCGATATCGCCGTTCCCGGCACAACGACATGTTGCGCTTCAAACGGATCGGCAGGAATACGGGAAAGGTCCTCAAGGAGGATATCCTTCAGAATTTCAAGACGATTGGAAAAGACGACATGAAGGCCCATAATGTTGAACTTTCAAATTTTTTTCAAAACAAAACAATTAACACAGATCATCATTTGATGATGGAATGCTGTGTCAATCACTACCATGTTTTATGAATGCAAAGCAAGGCCTCACCGACATGGGCACGTCGCATGATGTTGGACGAACCACTGGCAATATGAATATGCCAGATTTTTCGGAGAAGCAGAACCGTCGGGGCATTGACCGGATGCAGATTTCCGGATATCCTTTGATTCCCGAAGTGGCGCAGACAAAATATAAAATATTTGTTAACAGATTTTTCAGGGAACATGTTAAGTTAATTGAACATGAAAAGTGTAATCTTTGCCTGAATGATGTCAATTATTTCATAAACCTGCTGGAATCAACGGTGGAGCATTATCATTTTAATGACTGAACGGTGTTGAGAAGAAATGATCCATATTATACCAGTCAATAAACTCAGTGCGAGAGCCTTAAGAGGCGTCATAGAAGAATTTATATCCAGAGCCGGGACGGACTATGGCGCTGTTGATGCTTCCATGGAGACAAAATTCAAGCAGGCAAAAGCCTCCTTGCTGAATGGATCGGTTGTGCTTGTTTTTGATGACGAGACGGAAACCACAAATATGTTTAGGGCCGATGATCCTATCCTGAAAAAAATTGATGCTATACCCGAAGACACGGAAACGCAGGAAGCGATTCTGGCTGAAATGATCAAACCAGAAAAATGAATGTACAATTTTATCACAGTGCCCTAAAAAAAGAGGTCACAAACCGGTTTTACGGCTTGCAACCCCTTGATTTTACTGGTGGGTCAGGGCAGAATTGAACTGCCGACACTCGGATTTTCAGCGTGTTATTTCAATAACTTACGTAAAACACCATAAAATAACATAAAGAAATCTTGAAACATTTTAGATGTGCCTCTATGGTGTTTTATAGCGTTTTTTGTAAATTTGGTCACAATTTGGTCACAAGATTCTTGATCAAAATTCTAAATTAGGGGGAAGTATGAAAAAGATTGCATTATTTTCTATTCTAATTTGTTTATTCTTCATTCAAGGTTGTGTGCGCGGGCAATGGATCAATACAAAATTTTCTCCCATTAATCCAACTTCAGGTGGTTACATAAAAAACTATACGTTAGGTGAAAAAAGAACAGCATTTATAGGTCAAGAAATTATAAAAGTTCAAAAATGTGATTTCTTTCAAAAAACATTTATTTCTCTTCAAGATATTTCTGCTGCTGCAAAATACAGGGCTTCTAATCTTAGTATCGTTCATAGTAAGGATAATCACCAATATATAATTCACGGAACTGTTATTTTTAACGATAAAACACATTATGTAACAAGAGGTTCTGATGGTTCTTACACCTGGGGCATTTTAGTATTGGATGATGGAAGTATTATTAATAATGTATTGTATAGCTATGATTATGAAATGCTATACTTATCCGATTCTATCATAATTACCCCCAGCAAGCTTAATTATTCACATTCATGTGTTCGTGGCACACCGTCGGCAATATCATGTGAACTTATTTTTGCAGGTAAAAATAATGTATCATTAAACACAACATATAAAGAATATTCTTACAATGATCTTGCAAGGCCAGCATTTTTTCAGAATCTGACATATCAAGCAAATGCACAACAAATCAGGTTCAAAGATTTTTTAATTCAGATACATGATGTTACCAATGAACAGATTACTTATACCGTCCTTGAAGATGGTTTGAAATAGAAGGCCGGATATTAATTCCTAGATAGATGAAGGGGCTAGGGTAGCTCCCGACAAAGCGGCAATATCCCGACGCTTGCCCCTTCAAACTACACCGGGATAATTGCGAGGGATAGGCAATGTCAAAATTAAATGTCAGAAATATTCACTCTCCTAATTTAGATGACCATATATATCATTTACCGAATGAGGGGCCCGGATACGACGATTTAAAACAGCTTTACGCATGGTCGTTTGATGATGCATGGAAAGCGCAAAACGAATGGAAGGCAAAGAATACACGAGGTAGAGGGCCGTTGTTTAGATGGCTAGGTGCGCAGGAACTTAAAGAACTATATAATACGCATAAGGCCGGTAATAGCGCGGCGATTCTCGAAGCAATTTTTTTATGTTCAATGAACTCATTACCTATTCCACGTTGGTGTGAAATGGCTTATATTACAGCTTATCGAAAAGTGCGGCAATACAAAGCCAAAAGTTGGGATGATGTTTTCGGACGACCACACCCGAAGGGAATGCATCTTGAAACAAAAAGACAAGAGCGGGAAAAGGGATTTAAGGTTTACGATATGATAGAAAAAATAAAACAAGATGATCCCACTACACCTATTGATGGTTTTCTATTTGAGACGATAGGCCGCAAATTGGGTATTGGTGGAAAAACGCTGACGGAAACTTATTATTACAAAGAGTTAACTTTTCGGAAGCGATATAAATGCGACGGCTGCGGGAAAAGATACGCTCATTGGCACGATATAAACAAAGATGGTTTTTGTAATTATTGCGAGGATAAAAAGAAGGCTCTCGACAAGAATAAAACAATAAAACAAAGTCCTTAGTTATTCCCATAAAAATTTAAAAACTTTCGGGAATATTATTTTAGTTTTTCATGATTTACTTAGGCCGTGGTTGGTTGACCACGGCTTTTTTGTTTTACAAAATTTATTTTGGAGGTTTTGAAAATGCAAGATCAAGAATCATTAAACGTTAAAGAAGTCACCGGTGAAGAGTTATTAACTGGTGATGAGTTATGTCACAAATTAAAAATTAAAAAAAGTTTCCTTTATGCCCCGGTAAGACGAAAGGGGCCGAATGCTATCCCCTGTATCAGAGTCGGTAAATATCTTAGGTATCACTTACAAACAGTTCAAGCCCACTTTGCAAAACAGAATGAGGCTCAATGACCGAAAAAGAAATCATCAAGAGGAAAATTTTTCTGAAGCGGCAATTAATTCAGATCACAGAGAAAGAAATAAAAATTCTTGAAGATGAATTAAATCATAGGGGAATCATCGGACATGAAGACAATGCAAGCGGCTTTGAATTACGCCGGGAAAAATAATTATTCTATTATCCCGTTACAAAGGAATAAGAAGCCTTATTTCCAATGGACTGATTTTCAGCACAGAAAGGCCTCATCAGACGAAATAAAAGCATGGTGGAGTAAATGGCCTAATGCCATGATTGGAATTGTCACAGGGCAAATTTCAGGCTTGTTTGTTGTTGATTGCGATACACAGAAGGGCTTTGACACTGTTCAGGAACTCTTGCCCGATTCTTTGGAAATTCCCACAGCAAGAACACCGCGCGGGGGCTGGCACTTATATTTCCAATATCCCACAGATTCCGGCTTGACTGTTCAAGCGGCCATAATGCCCGGTGTTGATATACGCGGAGAAGGCGGCTACATCATTGCCGCGCCTTCAATGAATGGCAATGGTAAGGGTTATGAATGGCTTGACGGTTTATCTTTAGCAGAGATCACACCACCGCCGCTGCCTAATGCGCTTCTAAGCGCATTTAATAATATAATAAATAATTCTATATATAGGGGTGAAGTCAAAACTGAAGTCAGTGCCTCTAAAATGTTTGAGAATGGCCGCCGGGACAATGACCTTTTTCATGTCAGTAATTGCCTTGTCAAAGGTGGTATGCCGAAAGAAGAAATTGAACAAGTCCTTGAAAAACTTATATTTTCATGGGGTGAAAATCCTGATAGTAAATGGATTCAGGCAAAAATTGAGTCCGCTTTTCAACGTGCCAATAAAAGAGAAAGGAACTTGGCGAAGGAAGTATTAGACTTCATATCTGTTACAAATGGTTACTTTTCTGTTACTGACTGTTATACAGTGTTACAAGTTGTTACAAAAGAAGATAAGACTGCGGTGCGCGTTGCGCTTAGCAGACTAAAAGACAAAGACAAGGTTATTGAAAAGCACGGCAATAAAGACGGTGTTTATCGCCGGATTGAAAACGAAATTGAAGAAGTTAATTTCCTAAACGCACCCACAGATGAATTTTCAATCAGTTTACCATTAGGCATTGATTCTTACTGCAAACTTTATCCCGGAAATATTGTTGTAGTGGCTGGAAGTAAATCTTCAGGCAAGACGGCTTTTCTTTTGAATATAGTCAAAGAGAATATGAAACGGTATGAGGTTGTTTATCTCAATTCTGAAATGGGTGACACTGAATTTCGGAAACGTCTTGAACTATTTGAAGATGTAAAACTTCAAGACTGGAAATTTCGTGCTTATCACAGAATGGCAAACTTTGCCGATTTGATTACCCCGGAAAAGAAAATATTCATAGTTGATTTCTTGGAAGTTACTACGGACTTTTGGAAAGTCGCACAATACATTCAAGAGATTCATAGGAAGCTGAAAGAAGGCATTTGCATAATCGCATTGCAGAAATCAGAGGGGAAAGACAATGGCCGGGGCGGTGACTTCAGCAAGGAAAAGGCGCGGCTTTATATAGCACTTGATTATTTACCAGAGCAAAAGACTAACCGTCTAAAGATAGTTGACGCTAAGGCATGGCAAACAGAAATAAACCCGCGCGGTATGTTTAGAGAATACAAACTTATTCACGGTTCAAAGTTTGTTAAGGAAAGCAAATGGCAGAATTAGAATAGGGGCGGTCAAAAATGTCCATGGCACTAAGCTTAAAAGGAACCCCATGTTTTCCCATTCGCATAATTTTTTTGATTTCTGATTAATTAATCAAACAGAAATCAAACAATAAATAGGAGGAAAACATAATGGCTAAAGGTGGTTATAGAATAAATGCAGGAAGGCCAAAAGGTTCAAAGACTAAAATTAAATCAAAGCTAAAATCAAAGAAGGATCAAATATCCGATATGCTCAATGACCTTTGGGGTAACTTGCAAGCGGAAAACTTAGACCCTTTGGATTATATGCTGAAAGTTATGAACGATCCGAATGAACCGAAAGAACGGCGGGATCGTATGGCAATAGCGGCGGCTCCCTTTTGCCATGCCAAAGCAACTGAAAGCAAGGGGAAAAAGCAAGAGCAAGAGATTAGAGCAAAGGCGGCTGGTGCTGGCAAGTTTGCCGCTGGCAAACCGCCGTTGAAGTTGCTGAAATAAATATTACATAAATGGGAAGACTATTTCTTTTGGCTTTTTGGATTTTGATACTTTTTCAAGAGGTCTTGAATGGCTTCTTCCAATAGATCATTTTGCCGCTTATCAGTTTCGGCGGAAAGGATTTTCAGCTTTTTGATAATATCAGCGTCAAGAGTCGTATTATAGTTTTTTCGATTTTTTTCCATGCTGGAGTTATTAGCACATGATTATATAGAAATCAATTCTTGCATTTATCTATAAACATTGATACATAGATATATAGAAAATCTCAAGGCATAGGAAAATGAAAAATAACTTATTACATACACCCCGGAAGATTCCCACCAATGGTGACATGGTGGGCAGACCCTATGACTGTGAGAGGTCTTCCGGGGTTTTTTTATTTCTGGAGGTTAAATCATGGCTTGCATAAGTAAAAGACGCGGGCGATATGTTGTTGACTGCTATGACCAAAACGGCAAACGCTACAGGAAAACGCTGAAGGCTGGCATGACAAAAGAAGCCGCAAGAAAAGAACTGTATGAGATCGAATTAAAAATTGAGAGACGAACTTTTCTTCACGAAAAGAAAACCCCTCTTTTTTCTGAAGTGGCTGAAAAATGGCTGGAATATAAAAAAACGCGTTGCCGTGAAACTACGTGGGAAATGTATGACGGTCACCTAAAAAACCACTTTTCAGACTTGAATGACAAAAGAATAAATCTGATTACCACGGCAACCATTGAACAATTTATTACGGCAAGGCAATCTGGAAAAATGGCATTGGCTACGTTAAGAAAGCTTATGGTTACGTTAAATCAAATTATGAAATACGCGGTCAGGCATAAAATGATTGACTTTAATCCTGTCAGGGACGCTGAAAGACCGAAATCAACCGGCAAGATTGAACAATCAAGCGAAATCGGAATATTGACACCTAAACAAATTCGCGCCTTGCTGGAAGCTGAACCAGACCAAAAATATAAATTGATATTCTTAACGGCCATTTTAACCGGTTTGCGACAAGGTGAAATTTTAGGGCTTAAATGGTCAGATATTGATTTCACGAATAAACAGATCAATGTAAAGCGAACCTATAACCATGATCGTTTCTTTGAACCAAAGACAAAACAGAGCATAAGAAAAGTTGATATGTCACCGCTATTGGTAAAGGAACTTGCACAATGGAAATTACAAGGGGCAATCACACAGCAAGATCAAAGCACTGAAGCAACCACTGAAGAAAACGAATTTAAAGACCTTATTTTCAAATCTGAAGCCGGTACGCCGATAAGCTGTTATAATATGTTGCGGCGGCATTACGTACCGGCGTTAAAGAAGGCGGAAGTACCGTATATTAAATTTCACGCGTTACGGCACACATACGCAAGTCTTTTAATTGACCAAAAGGAAAACATTAAATACATTCAGAATCAATTAGGACATTCGACACCTAATATCACTCTGGCTGTGTATGCTCATTTAATGAGAGGCGAAAATCAAGAGGCTGTTTGTCGGCTGGAAAATGCAATTTTTGAAACAACTGGTCACAATTTGGTCACAAATAAAAAAGAAGGGGTCAGCGCGAATGGCTAACCCCTTGATTTTAATGGTGGGTCAGGGCAGAATTGAACTGCCGACACTCGGATTTTCAGTCCGATGCTCTACCGACTGAGCTACCGACCCGATTGGTTAAAAATACTGACTCCGTCTATAGAATAAGCGTCCTTTTGTCAAGGCCTTTTTGTGAAATTCCCGGCTGTTTGCCGTCTAATTTTCATTAGTTTCAGGCGGTTTTGTCTGTTGTGCCTTCGGTGGCGACCATGTCGGCTCGGCGATGGATACGCCAGCGCTTTGTTCGTAACTTTCTCTCCTGATGACAACCGTTCCGGCAATTTTGTCATGCCATCCCTGTTTTCGTCGATCAAATGCAACCCAGATAAAACCGAGATATAAGATATTTGATACCAGATAGCCCACCGATCTTAGAAACGCTGTTCCGAAAGAAATGGGTGTTCCTTCCGTGGAAACAACCTGCATGCCCAGAAGGCTTTTCCCCGGTGTGCGGCCCGTCGCGCCATGAAAATATGTAAAATAACCGATATTGAGCAGAATATAAAATAACCACAGAGAAATCATCGCGGGAGAAAGAGATTCGGCATTGCCGAGGCTGGCTAGAAATTTTTCACCGTTGGCTGATACGGCGCCGCTGAAGAATGCCATTGAGGCAATGAAGAAAAGAAAGATAAAGATGAAACAGATAATGGTACCGTCGATGGTAAAGGCGACCAGACGTCGCCAGAAACCTGCGTATGGATGAAAAGCCATGTCATGCCTCCTGTGATGTTGAACTGAAGATTCCTTTTTCGTATTGAATGATGGATATGATTGCCGTTGCCGCTGTTTCTACTTTTAAGATTTGTCTGCCCAGGCTGACGGAAAAGAACCCGGCCTCTTTTGTTTTTTCGATTTCGTCTTTTGAAAAACCGCCTTCCGGTCCGACGACAATAAAAAAATCCCCGCAGGCCTCCAGAGTGTCATCCGTCAGCATATCCTTGATGGTCTTCCGGGATTCTTCTTCCCAGAAAATCAGTTTCAAAGCCTTGGGAGAACACCGGGAAAGCATTTCCGGAAAAGATAAAATTTTTGTAACCTCCGTGATGTAAGCGCTGTGGCTCGCCCGGGCGGCCTCGTGCGCTATTTTCTGCCAGCGGGTCTGTTTCCGGGGATTTTTTTCATCGGCAATATGGCTGACCGACCGCACGGCATGAAAAGGAATAATCATGTCCGCTCCCAGTTCGGCGGCGCTTTTAACGATCGTGTCCATTTTTTTCCCTTTGGTGATGGCCTGCGCCAGGGTGATGCTGATGTCCCTGTTAACGGAGGGAATCGCTTTCCCCAAGTCGACGAGCACCGATTTTGCCGAAAAATTTTTGATGGTCGCTTCGTATTCCCGCCCGAAGCCGTCAAAAATATGTATCCGGTCGCCCTCCTTGAGGCGCATGACCTTTTTCAGGTATTTTACATTGTCTTCTCCCAGCGCGCAGCTGTTTTTATTTTCCAGAGATTCCGGACTGTATATACGGGGGACGGTCAAGGCCTGTTTTCCTTTATAGATGGTTTATCTGAAGATTGCCGTTTGCAGGGTGCTGTCAGCAGGCGGATGTCTTTTTGAGCACGTAACAGACCCATTCCTTTTCCGTGATTGTCCGTTGCAGTTCAAGAGGTGTTGCGGCATATTCCTGCGCGACTTTTCCGGCATCTTGTTCAATGATGCCGGAAAGGATCATGTAGCCGTCCGGCATCAGTAATTGCGTCAGATGCTGCCGGTGGGTCAGCAGTAGATTCGACGTGAGGTTGGCGATAATCAGATTACGGGGTTTGTCAATGGCAGCCAGATTTTTATTGATGGTGCGGACGGCGTGCCGCACATCATTAATGGCCGCGTTTTCACCAGCAATTTCGACGGCTTTCCGGTCGATATCCGCACAGAGAACATCCTGTGCTCCCATTTTGGCGGCGGTAATGCCGAGGATGCCGGTGCCGCAACCGACATCCAGCACTTTCCATTCTTTAATGGAACGGTCGTTCATGATGATATCTTCAACCGCTTCAATGCACATTCTGGTGGACGCATGCTGGCCGGTGCCGAATGCCATGCCGGGATCGATTTCAATAACGATGTCTCGACTGGAAGGCGTGTATCGTTCCCATGTCGGTTTGACAACGATGTTGTTGCTGACCCGGATGGGTTTAAAATATTTTTTCCACTGTTCTCCCCAGTCGGGATCGCAGATGGTTTCGGTTGTAAATGACGGTTTTCCCAGATCGGGGAATATTTCGGCCAGGCTGTCGATGTATTTTTGCAGTGCCGCCAGTTTTTTATCGCTGCGGCTGTCGAGCGGGAAATAGGCTTTCAGGATGTCTTCCGCAACCGGTTCGGGAAAGTCTGAACCGACGGCCTGAGAGGACTGCGATTCCTGAAACACGCCCTGAACACCGGATTCCGTGAGAAAATTTCCCAGCGCCTCCATCAGTTCCGGGGGAGCCGATATATCGATTTTCAGCCATTTGCCGGTTTCTTTTTCTGTCATGAAAGCCCGTCCTGTTTTTTTATAAAATATATATTTTTTTAAGTAATATTTCAAGCGTCCTGACGAAAACATGAAAAGAATATCCTCCGTCCCGGGGGAATATAGGGTTGACAGAAGAGCCGGTTTTTCTTATAAAATGGACATCGCGATTTTTCCGTCAGGATCCGTCAATTATTAGCGAGTGTTTTATTAACTTTCAATATTGCGGAGAGAAAATATGAAGATGAAAATAGCAGTATTGACCGGCGGCGGAGATTGTCCCGGTTTGAACGGGGCAATTAAATGGGTTACAAAAAGCGCGCTCGATCCGCGGCTGGCGGCCAACCGGTCGGTTTCCTTCGACGTTATCGGTATTGTGGAAGGCTGGAAAGGGCTTATCGACGTTGATCCGGAGGATGAAAAAAGCCGCGCCCGCCACTTGAAACATTTGGACGAAGAAATCGTCCGGACATGGGATCGATACGGCGGCACGAATCTGGGGACATCGCGAACCAACCCCTTTAATCCTAAAAATGACCGGTCCGCCCGGGTCCTTGAGAATATAAAAAAGCTCGGCATCGACGCCATCGTCGCCATCGGCGGGGAAGACACGCTGGGTGTTGCGTACAAACTGCATAAAATAGGCATCAAAACGGTGGGCATTCCCAAAACCATCGATATGGATCTGGCGGGGACGGAATATTCGCTTGGTTTTGACACGGCGATTAACATTATCACTGAGGAAATTGACCGTCTCCGGACAACGGCGGGGTCCCACGGCCGCATCTTCGTGGTGGAAACCATGGGACGGCATGCCGGTTGGCTCGCGCTGCGCGGCGGCGAATGCAGCGGCGCCTATATCATTCTGATTCCGGAACATCCCTTCGATATGGATAAAGTCTGCTTGCTGTTGCGCGAAAGAAAAGGCCGGGAAATAAATTATTCCATCATTGTGGTTGCCGAAGGCGCCAAACTTGCGGGGAAACAGGAATTTTTAAAAGATTCTCATATTGATGATTTCGGTCATGTCTCCGTCGGCGGAGCGGGCAGTTTTGTTGCCGCAGAAATTGAAAAGAGGACCGGATTGGAAGCCCGTCATATCAGCCTGAGTCATCTTCAGCGCGGAGGAACGCCTTCAGCGCATGACCGTATGATGGCCCGGTGGTTCGGCATTGCGGCGGTGGACATGATTGTCAAGGAAGATTTCGGACGCATGGTTACCCTGGAACGCGGTGATATCGGCACAGCGCCTTTGGCCGGAGTAGTCAATAAACTGAAACTTGTTGACGTGGAAAAATACTACGACACCGAAAGATACAACGGAAGACGAACTATATTTTAGTGAGCCAAGCTGAAAACGAGCGCAGCGAAGTTTGAAGCGTAAGGCGAACTATCCCCGAAGCGAGGTGGCGCGGGATGTGAGCCAAGCTGAAAACGAGCGCAGCGAAGTTTGAAGCGTAAGGCGAACTATCCCCAGGCGCGTAGCGCCGTGGGATTCTAGGAAAAGTGCACTGAAGCTTGCTGGTCGAACTATCCAATCCTGACGTGTCGAAATTGGAAACCATTTTCCGGATCGTAACCAGATAAAATGAAATCGCGGCATTGCATCCGCAACAAAATCATTGCTGATTTACGGTTTCTTCCTTTTAAAAATTATATTAAGTTTATGTGGCGTTCTCGTTTGTTTTGTGCTTAAGGAAACGCATAGTCACCTATTCTTCTAATCTTTTTGAAAAACAGCTTTTTGCATATATGGCTTATAAAAGAATGTCCTTGAATATAAACGGTATTTCGAGAAAGTTTTCCAAACTGGCCTATTCTCTTTCCGAATTAGCGGAAAACTTTTCCCTCATTCCTAATAACGATCCCAAGCAGGCTTTGCGCATTAAACGTTTTTTCATTTCAATATTTGTCTATCTTCTGAACATGCCGCTTTCTTATCTGGCGTACACCGGCGGCCTGATGGAGTTTAAAGAGCTCGTATGGGGTTGGAGTATCACGACGATTTTGATGATTATTTTGTATATCGTTTTTCGCAGCGGCCTTAATAAAAGAATGAAGGATCCCAGCCTGACCTTTGCCCAAATATCCGTTGCCAGTCTGGTTGTCATGTATGGCCTGTTCTTTGTTCCGGAAGCCAAGGGAATTCTTTTTGCGGTGTATGTTCTTATTCTGTTGTTCGGAACCTTTCGCCTGGACACACGTCAGTTTTTAAAAGCCAGCGCGTTTATTCTGGGGACATATGCGGTGGATATCTGTCTGCTTCAGATTTACCGGCCGGAGGCTATTCATCTCAAATTGGAGGTTCTTTACTGGTTCGCTCTGGGTGTTGTTCTTGCTTCCGTTTCTTTCATCGGCGGCAACATCAGCGCTTTGCGCCGTGATCTGGCTGTGAGCCACAAGCAGCTTCAGGCCTCTGTGGAAAAAATCCAGGCCATGGCGATACATGATGACCTGACGGGCTTTTATAATCGTCGTCATCTTATGGAGCTTCTTGAATCCGAGCATAACCGCTCGGTCCGTACCGGCGCGGTTTTTTCTCTGGCGATGATTGATCTTGATAAATTCAAAAATATTAATGACAAGTTCGGACACCAGGCCGGAGATGATGTTTTGATGACGTTTTCCAATGTGATCCGCAATGTTTTGCGAAAAACCGATTTCTGCGGCCGCTACGGGGGAGAGGAATTTCTGATTGTTCTGACGCAAACAGATCTGGAAGAGGCCAGAATTTTTGCCGAACGTATCCGTGCCTGCATTGAAGATTGTCTCGTTTTTGATCTGGAGCCCGACCGTCAATTGAAGGTAACGGTTTCCATCGGTTTGGCTGAACATTTAAAAAATGAAGGGATTGACCGGACCATTTTCCGCGCCGATGAAGCCATGTACAAGGCTAAAAAGAACGGACGCAACCGCGTGGAGTATTCGGAATAGCAGAAAACCCGTCGCCTTCGACTCTGATTCGGGATCATCCTTAAATTATTTTCAGAAAAAATCTCTGCCCGTCCAATTAATTTTTTCGTTTGTTTTTCCCGCTTGACAAACATTTTCAATTTATTTTAAGAAGAGAACAAATTGTACGTTCTTCATCTCACACTGTACGTTTCTCCCTCCGGACAAATCCATATAATATAAATTTTTTACATTAAAATAAAGATAGTTAGCTGTGCAGGATTTTCTTCGTTCTTAATTCTAAATCAGGGGAGGAAGGGGTTTATGAAAAAAATCGTTGTATTTTTATCTGTTTGTGTATTGGTTTTTTTTATGGCTGTAAGCGGCATGACTGCCGTCTGGCCTCCGGCAGGCTTCACGGAAAGCGTGGCGGACCAAAACATCGCGTTTCCGCAAACGAAGGCAACGGCCGTGACTGTTTTTGCACCCCTGCCGGCGTCGTGTCCATCCCACCCGGCAGCCTGCGACAAACTCAATTTTCTCAGAATCAGGCATATTCACGGACCGGACAATCCCTCCAACGCGGATAGAATTCTGATCGCGCAACCGGGTATTCTGGAGGGCGCATCGGCATTCTACAATGTCGCGGCCAATCTGGTGACGCGAGCATACGATGAGAAAGGCAAATTTGTGGAATTTTGGGCGATTGACAGACGATCAAATTGTCTCGAAGACATGAACGGCCTCAGGCTGGCAAGGGAAACCGGCAATCTGCGCGACATGGTGGATTATTATTACCGGAACAAACTGTACCACGGGCAGTATTTCCAGGGGTATTTTAAACCCTTGAGCGACGACGTGAAATGGCTCGTTGAAATGGGCATGGAGCAGACCCTGAAGGACTGGAACGAGATCATCACGCGCGGCATTCCCGACCCGACGGTTCGTCAGCAGAGAGTCTACATCGGCGGTCACTCTCTTGGCGGATTTCTGACAGGCGCTTATGCCTGTGCCGATTTTGACGGCGATCCGACAACACTTGCCGACGCGGGATACAATCAGGCTGCCGGCTATTTCGCTCTGGATTCCCTGATTACATCCGATCCGCTGCTTTCCGTGCAGGGAGGGGACTCGGCCACTCTGCGCTATCTGATGAGCAAGATACCCGACAGCGCTGTCTATTTAATGCGGAAGGGTTTGTTTGAACGATTTATCTTTCTTTCCGGCGTCATTACTCCTGAAATCATGAATCTACTGACCGGTGTCGGCTATGCTGCCATGGTCGCACCGAATGCAGAAACAGATTTAATATCGTATTTGCCGGCCTCAACCAGTGTCAAAAACTGCTACCGGTTTTACCATTCAAAAAATATATGGGATTACGCATTGGTCACTCCCTCCATCTACAAGTTCCGGTACACCAATCAGGCTTTGATGGCCCTGTTTATGGATGACAACGCAATGCCGATTAATATCATTCAGGCAAGCATGGGTTTTTTTGCGGGGGGAACGGTTGCGGAAAAACACTTTCCCTTCGGAAGCGGGGGAACGCTCGCCATTGCAAACAACAGCGGTACTGCCCTGAAAAAAGGACCGCTCTATCGATGGATCAATTACGATGAAATCGAAGGGTCTGCGATTCCGAACAACAATGACGGCGTGCCCTTTACTTCTGCCGCCAAGGAAGTAACCGATGCAAAGGATCTGGCGCGGTCTTTAGGCGCGCTGCCGATGGACTTTGTGGAAAAATATTTTCCGATGCGGCTGGCGGTCGAGTCTATGATGGGCAGCGATGTGATCGTGCATCCGGACGGTATTTCCCAACGGCCCGTTATTAATATTGTTGCGGGTGACGGCGCGAAACTCGGTTTGGACCAGTTGTCGCCGGATTCGCCCATTATCCCCGGATATAATCATCTGGACGTCCTGACGGCGGCAGCTGTACAAAATGACGGCGAACCGGAAAAGGTGACCACACATCTACTCGATTTCATCTTTTAACAGTTTCTTCGTAGAGAAAACCTGAACAAATCACGGCGTCCATAAATGGACGCCGCGATGCTTTCATCTTATACGTTCTTGAATTTTACCCCCCTTCGTGATAGCTATTCCCAAAATGCTTTTGGCCGCGGCCCGTCGGGCGAAAGGACGAAAACTATTGAAATATTACCCTGTTTTTTTGGACATCAAGGACAAAATTTGCGTCATCGTCGGCGGCGGCGAAGTCGCCTTCAGAAAAGCTGAAAGACTTCTGGAGTGTGGCGCGAAAGTCTCCATTATCAGTCCGAAACTTGTCCGGGAGCTTGCCGCGCTCAAAGAGAAGAATCTGATTTCCCACATTGCCGCCGAATATGCCGGCGACTTGATTGACCGGGCTGTCCTGATTATCGGGGCGACCGATGACGAAAAGATCAACGCCCTCATAGCGCAGGATGCACGGGCCAGGGGCATACCTGTAAATATTGTCGACGATCCGCAAAAATGCGATTTTATTCTGCCCGCCATCGCCCAGAGAGGCGATCTGGTCATGGCTATCGGCACCGGCGGCAAAAGCCCGGCACTGGCGCGTCATTTACGGGAAGAGCTTGAAGAACAATACGGCAGGGAATACGCAATATTGCTGAATATTTTAGGAACCCTGCGCACCAAGATGGAAAAAAACGCCGGAATCGGCAGAGACTGGTTTGATGCCTTGATGGCGGCAGGCATCCTGGAATTGATCAAAGCCAAAGACAGCCAGAAAGTGCAGGATATCGTCAAGAAAATAACCGGTGAGGAGGTGGAATGTGAGTTTCGTTAATCTTGAAATGTTATCGTTTAACACTGCCCTTGTCCTCTGCGGCGCAAGCACCATCGGTTATCTGTCTTCGCTTCTTGTCAAAAAAGTAAAACTGGCTAAAATGTCCACTTGGGTTCTTGCCGCTGCTTTTGCATTTCTGACCGTTAAATTCTTTTTTGTCATGGTTAATTCTTCTTGGTTTGTAAATCCCGACTCCAAGGATTTTCTTTCCCTTTGTGCCTGGGCGGTGTGCGCAGTTTATCTGGTATTGCAATTTAAAACGAAAACCAGAGTGCTCGGGGCCTTTATTTCGCCGTTGATCCTGCTTTTTTTGATTGCGGCCGCCGGAGAGGAAGCGGGCAAATCTATTCGTCCGCAGAATCTGCAAAGCGGGCTGACCGCCGCCCATTTATTTTTGACCATTTTCGGGGAAGTGCTTTTTGTCATCGCTTCCTGCGCCGGATTGATGTTCATCATGCAAAATCGTCTGCTGAAGAGCAAGAAGTTAAGCGGTATGAGCAGACTTCTGCCTTCTTTAAACGATCTCGATAGAATCAACCATTTGTGTCTTTTATGGGGATTCCCGATTTTGAGTGTGGGCATTATTGCCGGAGTGATTTTCGCGGAGATGAGTTGGAAAACCGGCTGGCTGACCGATCCAAAAATCATCTGGACGTTTGCCGCCTGGATGATTTACGGTTTTCTGCTGCATCAGCGTCTGGCTATCGGCTGGAAGGGTTACCGGATGGCTCTCATTTCCGGGATCACCTTTATTCTTCTTATCGTGTCTTACGTTGGCGTGAAAATTTGCTGTCCGACGTTGCATAACTTTATTTAAATATGATTGTACTGACTGGTCTGAATCATAAAACAGCCCCCCTAGCTGTCCGGGAAAAAATTTTCGCCGGCTGTCAGGAGAAAAAAGATTTGCTCCCGGCGCTGCGTTCCATCGGCGGCGTGGAGGAGGTGCTGTATCTTTCCACCTGCAATCGTGTGGAGATTCTCGCCAGTGTTGCGGAAGACGGCAACGCTCTCAAAGAACTCAGCGGATTCCTGGCACGAAACGGCGGTTTGAACCAGGCCGAAGCTGCCAATAGCTTTTATGAATATCGAGGCGAAGACGCGGTGCGCCACATTTTCCGAGTGGCGTCCAGCCTTGATTCGATGGTTATGGGCGAAGCGCAGATTCTCGGGCAGGTGAAGGATGCCTATCGCGAAGCGCTGGCCGAATACGCTACCGGCGTCGTTATAAACCGTCTGATGCACTGCTCTTTCCGCGCGGCCAAACGCGTCCGCTCCGAAACCGGCATTGCCGTCAATCCCGTTTCGGTGAGCCACGCCGCGGTGGAGCTGGCCAAGAAAATCTTTGGAACGCTTACCGGCAAAATAATCCTGCTGATCGGCGCCGGAGAGATGGCGGAGCTCACCGGCACACAACTCATTGAAAAAGGCGCTCAGTCGATTATCGTGGCCAACCGGTCGCTGGCACAGGCCGAACTGTTGGCGGAAAAATTCCACGGTGAAGCGGTGGCGCTCGATGCCTTGGAGAAGAAGCTCATTGAGGCTGATATCGTCATCAGTTCCACGGGCGCTCCTGATTTTATTGTTACCGCTGATATGCTTAAAAAAATTCATCACCGGCGTAAAAACCGCCTGCTGTTTCTGATTGATATTGCCGTTCCGCGCGACATTGATCCGGACGCCAGTGAGCTGGAGAATGTTTATCTGTACAACATCGACAACCTTCAGGACATCGTTGACGAAAACATCAACGCCCGCCGGAAAGAGGCGATCAAAGCGGAAAAAATTATAGACGAAGAATTGGAGAGATTCATCAACTGGCAGAAGGAACTCGAATCCGTGCCGACAATCGTCTCCCTGCGCAACAAGGCTGATGATATCGTCAAGGCCGAAATAGAAAAAGCTTCCGGCTGGATGAATGATTTAAAAAAAGAAGATCAGGAGAAAATCGAGATTCTGATCAACTCCATCGTGAACAAGGTGCTGCATTCTCCGGTATCGGTGATGAAGGAAGAGAGCTCCGAATTCAACTCCCGCGACATCGTCGCGGCCGTGCGGAGACTGTTTCGATTGGATTGATGTAAAAGCAGTAAAAAGTAAAGGATGAATGGTGAATGACAAATATTAAAATAGGTACACGCGGCAGCAAGCTGGCATTGACGCAGACGAACTTTGTTGCCGATAAATTGAAGAAGGCCATACCGGATGCGGAAGTCGAAATCTGCGTCATCAAGACCAGCGGCGACATTATGCAGGATGTGTCGCTTCTGACCATCGGCGGCCAGGGCGTTTTTGTCAAGGAAATTGAAGAGGCTCTGCTTTCGGAAAAAATCGATCTGGCGGTACACAGCATGAAAGATGTACCGGGAGAAAATCCGGAAGGATTGATATTCTCGGCGATTCTGCCGCGCGAAGATGTGCGCGATGTTCTGGTCTCGCGAAACAACATCAAATTGGAATTCATGCCGAAAGGAGCAAAAATCGGCACCGGATCGCAGCGGCGTGGCGCGCAGATCAAGGCGTTGCTGCCTGATGTGAGTATTGTGCCGCTCAGGGGCAATATTGAAACCAGAATTAAAAAAATTGAAACGGAAAATATCAACGGCGTAATTTTAGCGGCAGCGGGGATGAAAAGGAACGGACTGACTGAAAAGATAACGCAGTTTCTGCCGGTGGAAACGATGCTCCCGGCGGTAGGCCAGGGCGCACTGGGGTTGCAGATACGCAAAAATGATGATGAACTGGCAAAAGCCTGTGCCGTATTGAATGATGCGGCGACCTCGGCGGAAGTTGCCGCCGAACGCGCATTTCTGCGCACGCTGGGCGGCGGATGTCGCCTGCCGATCGCGGCGCTGGGCAAACTCGACGGTCAGATGCTGACACTTGAGGGCATGCTTGCCGCGCCTAACGGCACCACTGTTATTCGCGAAAAAATAAGCGGCACCATAAAAGATGCCGAAGAGATGGGCAAAAAACTGGCTGAAATCGTTCTGGACAAAGGCGGCCGAAGACTGATGGATTTGATGTGCTGATATTAATATGTCATTTCGAAGCGAAGCGGGAAATCTTGTTTTTATAAAATTGGTTTTTTAAGATTCCTCACATACGTTCGGAATGACAAATGGACAATTATGAAAAAGAATAAAAAAGGAAAAGTTTATATTATTGGCGCGGGGCCGGGCGATGCAGGGCTGATGACGCTCAAGGGTATTGATTGCCTACGGGAAGCGGATGTCGTCATTTACGATTATCTGGTCGGCAAAGATTTATTAAAATATGCTCGGAGCGATGCCCGTTTTATTTACGCAGGCAAACAGGGCGGCGCGCATACTCTGTCGCAATGGCAAATCAACGATCTTCTGGTGAAAGAAGCGAATGCCGGAAACATCGTTGCCCGTCTTAAGGGCGGCGATCCATTTATCTTCGGCCGTGGTGGAGAAGAGGCGGAAAAACTGGCCGCTAACAAGATTCCTTTTGAAATTGTTCCCGGTGTCACATCCGCGATTGCCGTTCCCGCTTATGCCGGTATTCCGCTGACGCACCGCGGGTTGACCTCCACGGTGGCTTTTGTCACCGGCCATGAAGACCCGACCAAGGGAAAAAGCGATATAGACTGGCAGGCACTGGCCCGAATCGGAACTTTAGTATTTCTGATGGGCGTAAAGAATATCGAAAAGATTGTTAAGGAATTAGAGGATAACGGCAGGTCTCCTAAAGCACCCGCCGCGCTGATTCGCTGGGGCACGACGGCAAGACAGGAAATTCTCACCGGAACTTTGTCCAGCATTGTCAAACTGGCCAGAGAGCAAAAATTCGCGCCACCCGCTATTTTTGTTGTCGGTGAGGTGGTTGCTCTCCGTGACACTTTGCAGTGGTTTGATTCCAAACCGATTTTCGGCAAAGGTGTTGTGATTACAAGGCCCGAGAAGCAGGCCGATGATCTGGCGCAACTGCTGATCAAAGCAGGAGCAAACCCCATTCATTTTCCGACCATCAAGATTGTTCCACCGGCAAGCTGGCGCGAAATGGATAACGCAATCAAAAAGCTGGAGGATTACGACTGGCTGATCTTCACCAGTGCCAACGGCGTCGCTTATTTTTTTGAGAGACTTTCAGCTAAAGGAAAAGAAATTCGCGATTTGAAGGGTATTAAAATTTGCTGCATCGGTCCGGCAACGGCCAGGCAGGTTCAGGACAAGGGAATCCGGGTTGATCTTGTTCCCAAGGAATTCATTGCCGAAGGAATCCTGAAATCGTTTTCCCGCACAAATCTGAAAGGAAAGAAAATCCTTATTGCACGGGCAGCCAAAGCGCGTGATGTTCTCCCCGAAGGGTTGAAAAAACTGGGCGCCCAGGTAGATGTTGTCACCGCCTATGAAACGGTCGGTTCGGGGAAAAAGAAAAAAGAACTGGAGGAACTCTTTAAAGAAAATCAGGTGGATGTGATTGCCTTTACAAGTTCATCAACTGTGCATAACTTTATTAAAATAATGGGAGGCGGTTTTAAGCTGCCCAAGGGAGTAAAAATCGCCTGTATTGGACCGGTGACGGCAGCGGCAGCCCGGAAGGCAGGTTTCCCTGTTGATATTCATCAGGAAGAATATACAATCGAGGGGTTAGTGGATGCCCTAGCCAATTATTTTAAGAAAAAACCGGCGGCAGGAAAAAGAGGCAAAGGTAAATGATAGGAATCTCCAAATTATATTGCGGGGCTGTGGAACCGTCCGATGTTTTGCGCTATAATCGCAAATCGGGTGATCTCCCATCGCACCTGTTGCAGTTTTCGGCAGACAAAAAGCCTGTAGTTGTCTGGAACATGACCCGCCGCTGCAATTTAAAATGCATCCACTGCTATTCCAATTCCGCCGACATCGATTATCCCGACGAACTGACCACGGAAGAAGGCAAGAAACTGATTGACGATCTGGCGGCTTTCGGCTCTCCGGTCATTCTTTTTTCCGGCGGCGAGCCGCTGATCCGCAAGGATTTGCTGGAACTGGCGCAATACGCGACGAAGAAGGGAATGCGTGCGGTTATTTCTACCAACGGTACGCTGATTACCAAAGACATTGCGGCCAAACTTCAGAAAGTCGGCCTTTCCTATGTCGGCGTGAGCCTTGACGGTCTGGAAAAAACGCATGACCGGTTCCGCGGGAAGAAAGGTGCGTTTGCGGCAGCCATGGACGGCATCCGCAATTGCCGCGAGGCGGGAATCAAGGTCGGTATCCGTTTTACGGTCAACAAACATAATCTGGCCGACGTAAAGGATATGTTCGACCTTTTAAGAAAAGAAAAGATTGAACGGCTGTGTTTCTATCATCTGGTATACACCGGTCGCGGTTCCAAACTGCGTGATGAAGACTTAAACCACGAGCAAACCCGAAAGCTGATCGATTTGATTGCCGCCGAAACCAAAAAAATGTTTGACGACGGGTTGTCTCCCGAAATTCTGACGGTGGATAATCACGCCGACGGCCCGTATCTGTATCTGAAGATGAAAAAAGAAGATCCCGAACGCGCCGGAGAAATTCTGGAACTCCTTGAGATGAACGAAGGCAATTCTTCGGGACTGGGTATCGGTTGCGTGAGCTGGGATGGCGAGGTTTATCCCGATCAGTTCTGGCGCAATCAGTCTTTGGGTAATGTCCGCAATCGGCCTTTCAGCCAAATCTGGACGGATGAAAAGAATGAACTGTTAATGAAACTCAAGGAGAAAAAGAAGCACGTGCATGGCCGCTGCGCGGGATGTTTGTGGCTCAATGTCTGCGCCGGCAATTTCCGTGCCCGGGCAGAGTCGGAGGGAGATATCTGGGGACCTGATCCCGCCTGCTATCTGACCGATGAAGAGATTCATAAAAAGGAGGACTAAAGAACATGCAATTTCCGGAATATCGTGCGCGCAGATTGAGAAAAAATGAAAACGTCCGGCGTCTGATCCGTGAAACAAAACTCAGCGTTGACGATCTGGTTTATCCGTTATTCGCTGTGCCCGGTAAAAATTTCAAAAAACCTATTTCGTCCATGCCCGGCCAGTTTCAGCTGTCCGTTGATCATATCGTCAAGGAAGCAAAAAAGGTGCAGGAGCTCGGAATTCCAGCGATTCTGCTCTTCGGCATTCCCGCCAAGAAAGATACGATGGCCACCGGCGCGTTTGCCAAGGACGGCATCATCCAGCAAGCGGTGAAGCGTATTAAAAATGACGTGCCCGACATTCTGGTCATTACGGATGTCTGCCTGTGCGAATATACCAGCCACGGCCACTGCGGTATGCTGGAAAAAGATAGCGTTCAAAATGACGAAACGCTGGAGGTGCTCGCGGAAACCGCTCTTTCGCACGCACGTGCCGGGGCCGATATGGTGGCGCCCTCGGCAATGATGGACGGACAGGTGGCGGTGATCCGCGAAGCGCTGGATGAAAACGCGTTCGAGGATGTGCCCATTATGGCTTATTCGGCAAAATACGCTTCGTCGTTTTACGGGCCTTTCCGGGAGGCTGCCGAGAGTACGCCGCAGTTCGGCGACCGGAAAGCGTATCAGATGGATCCTGCCAATGCAGACGAAGCGATCAGAGAAATTTCACTGGATGTGAATGAGGGCGCGGACATCATCATGGTGAAACCCGCTCTGGCTTATCTGGACATTATCTGCCGTGCGAAGCAGGAATTTGATTTACCTTTGGCGGCGTATAACGTCAGCGGTGAATATGCGATGATCAAAGCGGCCGCGCAACTCGGCTGGCTGGATGAAGAAAGAGCGATGCTGGAATCGCTGACAGCCATCAAACGCGCCGGCGCCGATATTATCATCACCTACTTCGCTCCGGATGTGGCGAAACTGCTGAGCAAATGAAATGTAATATTATGTCGATTGTCCTTGATAATAAAGTCCGTATGATTGCGTGGGAAGTGACGCGCAGCTGCAATCTCAACTGTGTCCATTGCCGCGCGGCTTCGAGCCTCGGCCCTTATTCGGGGGAGCTCTCCACTGAAAAGTGCTTGCAGTTGGTCGATCAAATTGCAGCCGTATCAACGCCAGTGATTATCCTGACCGGCGGTGAGCCGCTCCTGCGTCCGGACATTTTTGAAATTGCCGCCTACGGAACCAACAAGGGTCTGCGCATGGTGATGGCGACCAACGGCATGCTGGTTACACCGGCAGTTGCGCAAAAAATGATACAGAGTGGTATTCAAAGAGTCAGCATCAGCATTGACGGGAAAGACGCGCACAGCCACGATGCATTTCGTCAGCAGAAAGGTGCGTTTAACGGCGCGATGCAAGGCATCGAAGCACTCAAAAATGCTAAAATGGAATTTCAAATCAACACGACCATCACAACCAATAACCTTGATCAGATTAAGGATATTTTTAAATTAGCAAAAGATATCGGTGCGGCCGCTCATCATATATTCTTGCTGGTGCCGACAGGCCGGGGGAAAGATCTTGCCGCGCAGGCTATTACTGCCGCTGATTACGAAGAGACGCTGATGTGGTTTCATCAGGAAAGCCTGAGTTGTGGAATCCAGCTCAAAGCCACCTGCGCGCCGCATTATTTCCGCATTATGCATCAGAACAAACCCAAAGAAGAAAAGCCGGTGAAGAAATCGGGCGGTCATTTTCATGAATCGACCAGAGGCTGTCTGGGGGGAATCACATTTTGCTTTATTTCGCACACCGGCCAGGTGCAACCCTGCGGCTATCTGGAACTGGATTGCGGCAATGTGAAGAAGAAAAGCTTCGCGAGCATATGGGAAAATTCGGAAGTGTTTCGTAACCTGCGGGATTACAGTAAATATGAAGGCAAGTGCGGCCGCTGCGAGTTTATAAAGGTGTGCGGCGGTTGCCGCGCGCGTGCTTATGAAGCTACAGGCAACTATTTAGCGGAAGAGCCGTTGTGCTTATACCAACCGAAATTAAAATAGATTACCGAAATTAAAATAGATTATGGATGCAATAGATAAGAAAATATTAAACATTTTACAGAAGGAATTTCCGCTGGAGGAGCAGCCTTTTCTCATTGTGGGAAAACGCTGCGGCATCAGCGAAGAAGAGACTATCAGACGCGTCCAGAATATGAAGAACGAAGGAATCATCCGCCGTATCGGCGCCGTCTTCGACGGAGCACAACTGGGTCGTGTCAGCACGCTTTGCGCTGCCCGTGTTCCGGAAGAAAAAATCGACACCTTCGTTAAGGTTGTCAATGCCAGTAAGAATGTGACGCATAATTATCTGCGCAATCATGAATACAATATCTGGTTTACCGTCAGCGCCGCGAACGCCGAAGAACTCAATATTTTTTTAAACGAAATCAAGGGAGAAACCGGCATCACCGATCTTCTAGATATGCGCTCAGTGAGAACGTTTAAAATTAATGCATCTTTTGATTTGTAAAAAATAAAAAATAAAGTGATTTGATATGGTCGAAAGCAATAGAAAACCGCTTTTAGCGTTGATTGACGGCAGCAATTATATTTACCGGGCCTTTTACGGCCTTCCTCTTTTGACAAACTCCAAGGGATTTCCAACCAATGCCATATACGGCTTTACCAACATGCTGTTAAAACTGAAACGCGAACTGAAGCCGGACTATATTGTGGTCACCTTTGACCTCAAAGGGCCCACCGCCCGCCATGAGGAATTCGAGGATTACAAGGCGACGCGCAAGCCGATGCCGGATGATCTGGTCCCTCAGGTTCCGCTGATTAAGGATGTTGTTCGGGGGTTTTCTATTTGTGTTTTGGAAAAACAGGGGACCGAGGCTGACGATCTTATCGGAACGCTGACGATACGGGCCGGCGACAAAGGTTGGCGCACGGTCATCATTTCCGGCGACAAGGATTTGTTGCAGCTGGTTAATGAGAATGTCACGATGATCGATACCATGAAAGATAAAACATATGACGCAGATGCGGTGAAAGAAAAATTCGGTGTCGGTCCGGACAAGGTGGTTGAAATGCTGGGCCTGATGGGCGATACCTCCGACAACATTCCGGGCGTGCCCGGCATCGGTCCCAAAACGGCGCAGAGGCTGATCGAAGAATACGGCACGGTCGAAAACGTGATCAAGAATGCTGAAAATTTAAAAAATGTCAAACTGCGCGAAAGTTTTCGCAAGCATGCCGAGCAGGCCAGGCTCAGCCGGCAGCTTGCCAATATCAGAAAAGATATCCCGATCGATTTCGATTTTCAGGATGCCGTCGTCAGAGAGCCGGACAGGGAGGCTCTGTCAAAACTGTTCACTGAATTTGAATTCTCCTCGCTTTTGCAGGAAATCAGAACGGATCAGATCAAACCGGTTCTGGAATGCAAAATGGTTGTCAATGAGAAAGCGCTGGCTGAATTTGCTGCATGTCTGAAAGAAAGCCACGAATTTTCGATGGAATTCATCTATGAGAAAAGTCAGCCGGCACATCTGATCGGTATGGCTGTCAGTACCGGTAGGCATGTTTTTTACGTTCCCTTCGGGCACACCAATGTCTCAGGGCAACTGACGGTCAAAGACGTTTTGAGCGCAATGGCTCCCGCCTTCAACCATACCGGAATAAAGAAATATTTTTATGACTTAAAAACCGCGCTTGTTTGTCTGGACACTCTTGCAGTTTGCTCCGGCGACGATTTGCAGCTGGCGGCATATCTTCTCAATCCCGCAAAATCGTCTTATGAACTGGATGACATCGCCTGGGAATATCTGCATGAAAAAATTCCGTCCCTGAATGAAATCGCCGGAGGCAAGGGCAAAATGTATCCGCTGTCGCTGTCGCCTCTCGATAAAATGACCGCCGCTGCGGGACAGCGCGCCGAAGCCATCCTGAGTCTTACCGGTGTACTTGCCGGTCAGTTGGAAGAAATAGACGTCATGGATCTTTACCGCAAGGTTGAAATGCCGCTGCTGCACGTTCTGGCGGAGATGGAGAAAAAAGGCGTGCTTCTCGATCTGGCGCTGTTAAAGCAGATGTCCGCGGAGCTTACGCAACTGCTGGCGTTGTCGGAATCGAAAATTCATCATCTGGCCGGCGAAAAATTCAACATTAATTCCCCCAAGCAGCTGCAGCATATTTTGTTTGAAAAATTGAATTTGCCTGCCGGGAAAAAAACAAAGGAAGGTTATTCCACCGATGTGGACGTACTGACCGAGTTGGCCCGCAGCCACGAGCTGCCGGCGGAAGTCCTGGCTTACCGCTCGCTGGCCAAGCTCAAATCCACGTATGTGGATGCTTTACCGGCCCTGGTCAATCCGCAAACAGGCAGAATCCACACATCCTATAACCAGACGGTGACGGCAACGGGCCGGTTGTCGAGCTCCAATCCCAACCTGCAGAATATCCCGATCAGAACGCTTGAGGGAAAAAGAATCCGCCAGGCCTTTATTGCGGATCCGGATTGCTTTCTGATCTCCGCCGATTATTCGCAGATCGAATTACGGGTGCTCGCGCATCTGTCTGAAGATGACGCGCTCATCGATGCCTTTACCTCCGATGAAGATATTCACAGCCGGACGGCCTCCGATGTCTTTGGTGTTTTTCCCCAGATGGTGAACCCGGACATGCGCCGGCAGGCCAAAGTGATCAACTTCGGCATTCTTTATGGAATGAGCGCTTTCGGTCTGGCAAAAGAACTGGGCGTGTCCATGAAAACCGCCCAGGAATACATTGACGGATATTTTAACCGCTATAAAAAAGTGCGCCTTTATCTGGACGGTATTCTGGAGGGGGCGCGCCAGAACGGCTTTGTTTCCACGCTGCTCAACCGGCGCCGCTATCTGCCGGAATTAAAAAGCAAGATTCCTTCCGTGCGCCAGTTCGCCGAACGCATGGCGATCAATGCGCCCATTCAGGGAACGGCCGCCGATTTAATTAAGGTGGCCATGGTGAATATCGCAAAGCTTCTTCTGAAAAAGAAGCTGTCTGCCCGCCTGATCATGCAGGTGCATGATGAACTGGTTATCGAAGCGCCGGCAGGTGAGAAAGCGGACGTCATGGCGCTGGTCAAAAAAGAAATGGAAGAGGTCATCAGGCTGAAAGTACCGCTGAAGGTGGAAATTGCCTCCGGCAAAAACTGGGACGAAGCGCACTGATCAGAGATTTTCAATGATGATTTTGAGTAGCGCGGTTGTTTTGAGCAGGTTTTTCCCCGAGATATAAACAGGTAATGCCGAACGTCCGCGGAAAAATTTGAACGTCGGTAACGCCGGTTTTTTCCATGAATGCCGCAAACGCTTCGGGTTTGGGAAAGTTCATGATGGAATCGGCAAGATAATGATAGGCCGCCGCGTTTTTAGAGAAGAGTTTGGCAAGCAGCGGAAGCATAAAATTCAGATAGAGATAATAGGCGGCCTTGAAAAGGCGGTTTTGAATAAAGGTCATTTCCAGAATCATGATTTGCCCGCCCGGCACCGTGACGCGCAGCATCTCTTTAATCGCCCGGTCTTTTTGAGGAATATTCCTGATTCCGAAAGCCATTGCCGTAACGTTAAAGGTATTGTCGGCGAACGGAAGATTCAGTGCGTTGGCCTGAATGAATTTGATCCTGCCGCTGAGTCTTTTTTTCCGGACCTTGGCGTTTGCCAGGCGGACCATCGGATGGACAAAATCGGCTCCGGTAACCGACATATCCTGATGTGCGGCGCAGGCAATGATAGACAGGTCTCCCGTTCCGCAGGCGATGTCTAGAAACTTCCCGGAACGGGGGAAAACCATTTTCTTTGCCGCAAATTTCCGCCAGGCGATGTCGCGACCCAGGCTCAAAAAATGATTTAAAAAATCATAACTGCCGGTAATGGTCGAAAATATGTCTCTGACGATGCCGATGCGTTCCTCATCGGTTACTTTTTTTACGGAAGGATACTTGTTGTTTTTTGAAATCATCTGCAAACTTTCTTTCGATTCGTCAACAAAGGATGCTTACCCGCCGGTCTGATCAACCCTCTTTCCTGAAAGATTTTCATAACGGCATCTGAACGTTCAACTGTAAATCCGATCCGCCACCATTGGCGGCGGATAAAAGCGATGAACATCCCGTCGTGTTTGTGTCTTTCAAAATCTTTCGCAAACCAGGCGTGGAAATCCCCTGTTCCGTGAAAGCGGAATTTGCCCGTCCGGACGGAAGGTTTTTTGATGACAATTTTTCGATGTCGTGAAAAAAACCGATCTGTTGCGGTCGAAGAAACTGTAATTTTTAAAAAGAATGTTTTTATCGGTAATGTCCACCAGAGCATCGGAATAAATCATGATATCAATCAAATCTTTTGTATAACTGTTATTTGCCGCGAATCAGAACAGAATGGGCATGAGCGTCGAGGCCCTCCATCCGGGCAAAGTCGGCCGTCGGCCTGCTCAGTTTTTCAAACGCTTTTCTGGAGAAAGAAAGAACGCTCATCCGTTTGTAAAAATCATATACGCCCAGCGGCGATGAAAAACGGGCTGTCCCTCCCGTGGGCAGAATGTGATTGGTTCCCGCCAGATAATCGCCCAGGGCTTCCGGCGTATAGGAGCCCAGAAAAACAGATCCGGCATTTCTGACCTTTTTTAAAATTTTATCAGGCGATTGGGTCATCAACTCCAGATGTTCGGGCGCAAAGCGATTCGCAATATTCACGGCTTCATCAAGGCTTCCGGTGATGAAAATGGCGCAGTACCTGTCCAGCGATTTTTCGATAATCTTTTTTCGTGCCGAGGTTTTAATCTGCCGCCTGATTTCCCGGTACACCGTTATGGCGAATGTTTCGGATGGCGTCAAAAGCAATGCCGCCGCCATTTCATCGTGCTCGATTTGTGCCAGCATATCCGCCGCCGCAAAAGACGCATTGGCCTTGGCGTCGGCAATAACCACCACTTCGCTGGGTCCCGCAATCATATCAATATCCACCTGACCGAAGACCATCTTTTTCGCCGCGGCGACATAGGCGTTTCCGGGACCGACGATTTTGTCCACCTGAGGAATTGTTTCGGTACCGTACGCCAGCGCCGCGACCGCCTGCGCGCCGCCGATTTTGAAAATGCGATGAACGCCGCTGATCTCAGCGGCGGCGGCAATGTAAGGATTGAGCTTTCCAGCCGGTGCGGGGCTGACCAGAACAATTTCTTCGGCGCCCGCAATGCGCGCCGGAATGGCCGCCATCAGAATGGTGGATGGATAGGACGCCTTGCCGCCGGGAGCGTAAATTCCCACCCGGTGCAGAGGCAATATGCGCTGTTCAAGTTCAACGCCGGTTTCCGGACGGATTTTGTATCCGTGGGCAACCTGACAGCGGTGATAACGTTCTATGCGCCGTGCCGCCGATTTTATAATGCTGATTTCCTGTGGTTTTACTTCAGCCAGCGCTTTCTTCTTTTCTGCAGGTGTGGCTTCCAACTCAGCTGCTGCCGGTGCGTAGCCGTCGAATTTTTTCATGTATTTCAGAAGCGCCCGATCGCCCGAGGCGGCGACATCGTCCACAATTTTGGCCACAGCTGCCAGGAGTTCAGGTGAGTGAGCCCCTTCTCTGAAGCGCAATTTTTGAAAAAGTTTTTCAAATCCGGCAGCGCTGGATTTTATCATCTTCATGATTTTACCCTTTTGATATCCGCTCCCAGGGCGGAAAATTTCTTTTCGATGGTTTCATAACCGCGGTCGATATGATAGACGCGGGAAATTTCCGTTGTGCCTTCGGCCACCAGCGCCGCCAGAACCAGCGAGGCCGATGCCCGTAAATCCGTGGCCATGGTTTGCGCACCCCTCAGTTTGGGAACGCCCCGGACGACGGCGTTGGCTCCCTGAATTACAATATCGGCGCCCATGCGCAAAAGTTCGCTGACATGCATAAACCGGTTTTCGAAAACGGTTTCTGTGATCACGCTCAGGCCGGAACCGACCGCCATGTAAGCCATGATCTGGGCCTGCAAATCCGTGGGGAAGCCGGGATAAGGCAGCGTTGTTACATCGACGCTGTTGATTTTTTTGCCGCACGATACTGTCAGGCCGTTTTTAATCGGCGAAATTTTCATGCCGGTATCGCGCAGTTTGTTGATCAACGCTTCCAGGTGATGAGGATTGCATCCCAGAACATTGATTTCTCCGCGTGTCATACCCGCTGCAATCATAAACGTTCCGGCTTCGATCCGGTCGGGGATGATCGACGCTTCCGTCGGCTTGAGGGAAGAAACGCCTTCGATGGTGATGACATCCGACCCCGCTCCGGTGATTTTCGCGCCCATGCCTTTGAGGACGTCAGCGAGATTGACGACTTCCGGTTCGCGCGCGGCATTGTTCAACACGGTGGTTCCCTGGGCGAGGGTTGCCGCCATCATGATATTTTCGGTGCCGGTTACCGTGGGCAAGTCGAAATAAATTTCTGCCCCTTTCAATTTTTTGGCTTTGGCCTCGATATAGCCGTTTTTGAGTTCGACGTGCGCGCCCATGTCTTCCAGCGCCTTGAGATGCAGATTGACCGGACGCGCACCGATAGCGCAGCCTCCCGGAAGCGAAACTCGCGCCACCCCGGCGCGGGCGACCAGCGGTCCCAAAACCAGAATCGATGCCCGCATGGTTTTCACAAGATCATAGGACGCGACGGGATTGTTTATTTTATCAACGCGGATGCGGACGGTTTTTCCGCCTTCCATTTCGGCGCCCATGCTGGTCAAAAGAATTTTTATCGTTTTAATATCCATCAAATCAGGAATATTATGAAATGTGTTGGTTCCCGCCGTCAGTAATGACGAAGCCAGAACCGGCAGGGCGGCGTTTTTCGCGCCGCTGATCTGAACATTACCATGGAGCGGTATGCCCCCGTTAATCACGATTTTATCCATTGGTCTTTCTCCTTGCTCTCATAACGCGCGGCAATCCGGCATAATCCCGACGCATGGCGACGTCTTGATAAAATCCGGATTTGTCTAGCAGCCGGCGCACCGCTTCCTCCTGTTTAGCGCCAATTTCCAACAAAAGCCAACCATTTTTTTGAAGGTAATCGGGTGCCTGACGAATCAGTTTTTCGTAAAATTCAGTTCCTTTTTTGCCGGCCAGAAGGGCACCGGCCGGTTCATAATTTTTCACGCCCGCAGGAAGTTCTTTATATTCGTCTTCGGAAATATACGGAGGATTACAGACAATGATATCGAAAACGCCGCTTGCCGGTTCAAATAAATTTCCCGGATGAAAATCAATTCTATCTGCTAGCTTCAGAGCCAGGGCGTTTTTCCGGGCCACGGCCAACGCGGCGGCGGAAAAATCCGTCGCGGTAATTTTGGCCTGCGGGAGTTCTTTTGCCAGCGCAAGGGCGATGGCGCCGCTGCCTGTGCCGACGTCCAGAATATGTAATATAGACGTCTCCGTTTTGCGGCAGATGTCCAGTGTTTCTTCAACGATGATTTCCGTGTCCGGACGCGGAATCAGAACATCCTGATTGACTTCCAGAAAAAATGTCCAGAAGGCTTTCCGGCCTGTAATGTAGGCCACCGGTTCCCGGCGCAATCTTCTGGATAGACAATTTTGAAACGCTGCCAGCGATTTCTCGCCGACCATCCCATCCGGGTTTTTTAAAAATTCCAGGCGATCGCACTGCAGGCAGAAAGCCAGCAGGACCTCCGCATCAAGACGTGCGGAAGAAATGTCCGCCGCTTCCAGTTGCCGGGTTGCTTCATTCAGAATGTCGCGGAAAGTCATGATGTCTCCTGCAGAATACGGTGCGATAATGGAATCAACCCCATGATTTTTGAAAAAAATAAAGTGTTGCAAAATAAATGTCAAGTGTTTATAAATCCAAGCCATTAATATTTTAAAAGAATTGACCTCAAACAGCCACAGAAGCATCATGCTGTTTGGCGAGGATGTTTATGAAACCGGGTGCAAGTCTGACCGAAAGATTCGACGGCTGGTTTGTGAAGCCGATAGAAAAATTGAAAGAGCTGCCGGAGGGTGACGGAGGCTTTCTGGCCCTGTCCGCCGCGTTGTTCCTCTGCGAAAGATACTACCGCGCTTTAACAGACACGCTTTACGGCAAAAGAGATGATGAAACATTTAAAGTTGCCGCTGCCAAGGATCTGGGGCTGAGTCCGGAAGATTTCAACAGCTTCTGGATTGTATACAGAAACGGCGTGCAGCATCAGGGAACGCCCAGACATTACATCGACAAGAAAAATCAAATCAAATATTTCTTTCACATCTCCGACGAATTCGGCGGGATTCCGGAAATTTTTAAAATCAACGCTTATAAGCGGGAAATCCGGCTGAACGTCTGGAAGTTTGCCGACCTGATCGTCAGCAAGTTTAAAACGAATCCGCAAGTCTTTGAAAAAGCGGTCTCCCGTACGTTTCCTGCAGTGAAATAAATCGGAACCACTCAAAAATCAAGGTGATGCTTTTTTAGTTTTTCGTTTTATTCAGAGCTTCGGCCTGATAATGCGCCGCCAGCGAGTCGATCATGGCGCCGATATTGCCGTTGATGAAATTATCCAGATCGTAGCGGGTCAGATTGATGCGGTGATCGGTAATCCTTCCCTGAGGGAAATTATAGGTGCGGATGCGTTCGGAGCGGTCGCCGCTGCCGACCTGGCTTTTGCGTGTCTGCGCCTGTTCGGCATTCTGTCTCTGCACCTCGGCATCCAAAAGTCTCGCCCGTAAAACCTTCATAGCCTTGTTCTTGTTCTTGAGCTGGGATTTTTCATCCTGACAGGTCACGACCAGTCCGGTTGGCAGATGGGTGATGCGGACGGCGGAATCCGTCGTGTTGACGCTCTGGCCGCCATGACCGGTGGAGCGGTAAACGTCAATTCGCAGATCGTTGGGATCGATATTGATCTCGACCTCTTCCGCCTCGGGCATGATGGCCACGGTGACGGCGGAGGTGTGAATTCTTCCCTGGGCTTCCGTTACCGGAACGCGCTGGACGCGATGAACGCCACTTTCGTATTTCAGTCGGCTGTAAGCGCCGTCGCCTTCGATCTGTGCGATAATTTCCTTGTATCCGCCCATGCCGCCCGCAGGAGAGCTGCTTACCACTTCGACGCGCCAGCCCTGGGCTTCGGCATAGCGGGCGTACATCCGGAACAGGTCTGCGGCAAAAAGACCCGCTTCGTCACCTCCGGTTCCGGCCCTGATTTCCAGAAAGACATTTTTATTGTCGTTGGGATCTTTGGGTAAAAGCAGGATGGTTAATCTGTCTTCAAGGTCGGTTTGTTGTTGCTTGAGTTGCGGTAATTCTTCCTTGACGATCGCTTTGAGTTCTTCGTCACCTTCCGTCATAACATCCTGGTACTCGTCTATCTGTTTTCTGAGGGTATTATATTCGCGGATCGTTTCCACCAGCTCTTTCAGATCGGCATACTCTTTGGCATATTTCTGATACATTCCCGGCTTGGAAACGATTTTGGGATCGCTGAGTTGTCCCTCCAGTTCCCGGTAGCGCAGTTCGATATCGTGCAATTTGTCCCGTATAATATCCATGTTTTATGTCTTCAATAATAAATGTAATGATTAAGGCGTTTTGGGTTACGTTTGACAGGCTTCCTTCCTGAGTTTTGAAGGAAACCTATAAATGGCGATGCAGGGAGGCGTTTAACAACGTTTCTGAAAGATAACGAAAGTTGTTCAAAATCAGGCAAACATGTTTCTTGGCATGATCAAGGCAAAATTCCGGATCGAGCAGCGTGCAGGGAAATTGCTTTTTCTTCATTCGTGGATGTTGCGACATGAAGGTTCTTCTCTGATAAGATGTTATTTTATCAAGATTTTTTCTTCTTGGACGTCGTTGCGTCAACTTTGGTTTCGTATTTTTTCTTGAATCTTTCCACACGGCCGGCTGTGTCGACAATCTTCTGCTTGCCGGTCATAAAGGGATGGCAATTGGAACATATTTCCGTTTTGATGTCCTTTTTGGTGGATCTTGTATGGATAACATTACCGCAAACACAGGTAATTGTTGTTTCCTGATAGTCAGGATGAATGCCCTCTTTCATGATACTTATTTTTCCTCCCTGATTTTTTATCTATAATTAATCATTAGTGTTTTTTGTCTTCTTGGCCAAACGTTGCCCTGCCTTACAATATATGGAACAAAAATTCAAGTAAAAATAGAAAACATTTTTATGCGGCTACGAATTCATTGAATCCAGAAATTCCTGATTGTTTTCCGTTTTCTTGATTTTGCCGACAATGAATTCCATGGCGTCGACGGGATTCATTTCCTGCAACAGCCGGCGCAGAATCCATACGCGATTGAGATTGTTTTTGGGGATCAGCAATTCTTCTTTTCTGGTTCCGGAACGGATCAGGTCGAAGGCGGGGAAGATCCTGCGGTCGGAAATACGGCGATCCAAATGAAGTTCCATGTTGCCCGTGCCCTTGAATTCTTCAAAAATGACTTCATCCATCCGGCTTCCGGTATCAATCAATGCCGTGGAAATAATGGTCAGGCTGCCGCCGTTTTCAATATTCCGGGCTGCGCCGAAGAAGCGTTTGGGTTTATGCAAGGCATTGGAATCCACGCCACCGGAAAGAACCTTGCCGCTGGGCGGAACAACCGTGTTATAGGCGCGCGCCAGACGGGTAATACTGTCGAGCAATATCACCACGTCTTTTTTATGTTCGACCAGACGTTTGGCTTTTTCGATAACCATTTCCGCTACCTGCACGTGACAGGTCGCCGGCTCATCAAAGGTGGAAGAGATGACTTCGCCGGAAACGCTGCGCTGCATATCCGTAACTTCTTCCGGACGTTCATCGATCAGGAGAACCATTAGAACGACTTCCGGATGATTGGCGGCAATACTGTGGGCAATATCCTGAAGCAGAACGGTTTTACCGGTTCGCGGTGGAGAAACAATCAATCCTCGCTGTCCTTTGCCAATGGGCGCGAACAGATCCAGTGTTCTGGTTGAGTAATTCTTCGGATCATATTCCAGATTTAATTTTTCCTGCGGATACAGAGGGGTAAGGTTATCAAAAAGGATTTTATCACGGGCCTGTTCCGGACTTTCAAAATTTACCGTATCGACTTTTAAAAGGGCGAAATATTTCTCGCCTTCTTTCGGAGGACGGACTTCGCCCGAAACCGTATCTCCGGTTTTTAAATTAAATCTCCTGATTTGTGACGGAGAAATATAGATATCGTCAGGACTGGGCAGGTAGTTGTAATCGATGGCTCGTAAAAAGCCGAATCCATCCGGCAAAATTTCCAGAACGCCGGAGCCTGAAATAACGCCGTTTTGTTCCGCCTGCGTCTGCAGGATGGCAAAAATCAGCTCCTGACGACGCATCCCGCTCGCTCCCGGCACGTCCAGTTTTTTGCCCAGTTCATTCAACTCGCTGATGGGCAATCGCTTAATGTCTTCGATGTTCATAATAGTTCCTTGCCTTAATTTGGAATCGGGTTAAATAAAGAAACCCTGATATTGGATATTTGTCTCGGCTTTACTGCATTGTGTTTAAAGAAACAAAATAAAGATAGCTAAGATTTTTAGTAATTACGGATTTAGTTTCGGCTTGTGTATTTGAATACTTGAAACGCTCCAAAGGGTAGGGCTAAATAGCCTTTTCTCGTTGCCAATAAACTTATATGATTATAATTTCGCTGTCAAGAAAATTTATTTTAGGCCTTCAATATCACAACCGTCAAGGAAAAAACATCCGCCTCAGTCAATGTTTTTTGCTTCTTCCACAAGCATGACCGGAATATCGTCCTTGATTTCATACAGCAATTTGCACTTATCGCAGATAATGCCATTGGCTTTTTCGTCAAAGCGAACCTTGCCGCGGCATTTGGGGCAGATAAGAATTTCCAGCAGTTTTTTATTTAACGCCATTTTTTTCCTCCATGACCGTTTTTTCTACGGCTGCAAAAACCTGTTCAGGTGTTATATGGTCCATACATTTTTTTTCCGGACATGTCTTCAAAAAACACGGGCTGCAATCTTCTCCGGATCGGATGACCGTGTGTCTTGATCCATAGGGCCCCGTCCGGGCAGGGTCCGTCGGTCCGAAAACAGCAATTACCGGTGTTCCGACTGCGGCGGCCAGGTGCATAGGGCCGGAATCTGTGGTGACGACCGCTCGCGCTTTCTTATAAATACCGGCAAGACAAATCAGGGTTGTTTCCCCACCCAGGTGCAGGCCTGCGGTGGTCATTAAAGCGGTTATTGCTTCCAGCGGCTTTTTGTCGCTGCCGGTAAACACCACGTTCAATTTCAGCCGGTTTTGAATCAGGTCGGCCAACCGGGCGAATTTTTCATTGCTCCAGAGTTTTGTATCCCATAGGGCAACCGGGTTGACCGCGATGAATTTTTTGTCTTCCAGGCGGTGTTTCTGCATGAGCAGTTGTGCTTTTTTTTCTTCCTCGTCGTTTGACGGAAGAACGAACCTGGCCTCCGGCGTTTTTGCGCCAAGGTGCCGCAAAAAATCCAGATAGCGGTCAACAGCGTGTTTATCCATGTCTTCGGGAATCTTTTCATTAAGAAACAAACCGCTGAGTTCCTGCCAGGAATCGTATCCCAGTTTCCTTCTGCCTCTGCTGAGAAAGACAATGATTGCGCTTTTAAAAAGCCCGTGAAAATCAATGACCAGATCATAATGGCGCTTTCGCAGGCCTTTGATAAAGGAGATGCCTTCGTTGAGGGACTGTCTGATTTTCCCGGCCCGGACATTTTGTATCCAAGTCTTGCGGCGTGAAATCAACACCTCGTCGAGACAGGGGTGATGTTTGACCAGATCGGCGGCCGCTTCTTCCACCACCCAGGTGATATGGGCGTCGGGATAGAGCCGGCGCAGCTCGGCCAGAGACGGAAGCGTGTGAATCACATCGCCTATTGCGCTTAATTTTACAATCAGGATGTTCACGTTTTGTCCTTCAATATCCACTGTACCGCCTCGAGAATGTCGGCGGCAATAAAATCAGGTTCGCTCTCCGGGGTTGGCCTGTCCGGTCCGTCGTCCTGGAGCAAGTCGTTTCCGTAGCCTGTTTTCACCAGAATACCTTTCACCCCGGCTCGTCTGGCGGCGATCATATCGATGTATCGGTCGCCCACCAGATAAGAAAGGGTAAGATTGATATTTAAATCCCGCGCCGCGCGCAGCAGCATTCCCGGAGCCGGTTTGCGGCAATCGCAAATTTGGCGGTAAGGCGCTTTGCCTTCGGAGGGATGATGGGGACAGTAATAAAAATCATCAATAGAGGCTCCGTGTGTTTTGAGAATTTTCTGTAAATGGCTGTTGGCGGTTTGCACGAATTCTTCCGTGAACAATCCTCGGGCGACGCCGGATTGATTTGAAATAACGATGGCTTTCATGCCGCTTTGATTAATCATCTGAATTGCCTTACAGGCGTTCGGAATCACTTTGAGTTTTTCAAGGCCGTCCAGGTAACCGACCTCTTCATTGATAACCCCGTCTCTGTCCAGAAAAACCGCCGTATTCTTTTTCATTGATCTTTATCCCGGTTATCCTTCAGCAATGTTTGAGCGACCGACAGGACATCCTCAACGGTAATCAAGTTCATGCAGCGGAAATCCGTCGGACAGGTTTTTTTCAGGCAGGGGCTGCAGGAAACTTCCTTGCGGACGATCAAGGATTGCTTTCCCACAGGCGACGTGGTTGTCGGATTGGTTGACCCGAATATCGCGATCGTTGGAACATTGAGCGCGCCTGCCACATGCATTAATCCCGAATCATTGCTGATAAAAAGACGGCATTGAGAAATCAGATAAATCGCCTCCCGCAAAGAGGTTTCGCCGGCCAGATTGATCATATCGGCGCGGGCCGATGTCCGGACCTCCTCGGCCGTTATTCGGTCAGCTTTCCCTCCCAGAATAATTCCCTGCACAGAAAATTGTTCATCCAGCCGGTTGAGCGTTTCCGCAAAACGGTCCGGGAACCATTTTTTGGCAGCGCCATAGGTGGCGCCCGGTGCTATTCCGATCAGCATTTTCTGCGACGGTGCGACATAGCGGCGCAAAACGTTTTGTGCCTCCTCGCGGCTGATTTTTGTTTCCAGATTCATGTCCCGGTTCGCGGAAACGCAGCCCAATGCCTTAACCATTTCCAGATAATAGTTCACCTGGTGGACCTTTTTTATGTCGCGGGTAAGGGGCACGCTGTGCGTCAGCAAAAGGCCGCGGGCATCCGAATTGTAACCTGCCCGGACGGGAATCCTTGCAAAAAGCGCGATGATGGCAGCCTCTATGGCATTCTGCAGGAGGATGGCTGCGTCAAATTGCTTTTCCCGGAGCATCCGGGCGAGCCCGAATACGCCGGTGGCCGTGTCATATTTGTTTTCATAGACGATGACTTCATCGAGGTTGGAAAAAATGTCATAAACATCCGCCACCCACGGCTTGACGAGCATGGCAATCCGGGCCTGCGGATAAGTGGCGCGTATGGAGGCTACGGCAGGCAAGGTCAGTATTGCATCTCCGATCCAGTTGGTGCCGCGAATCAGAATTTTATGGATGCCTTTTTGGGGCAGTTTTTTGATTTTTTCGTCTTTCAAAGAACCCCCTTCATCCCTTTTTCGTCCCGGCCCGGATCTTGTGTAAGATAAAATTTTCAAACGACTGCGGATTGTCTTTGATCTCCATTGTTATGCGCAGGACGAAAAGCATTTTTGACATTTCCGGATGATTTTTTAAACGCATCGCATCCTTTTCTGTCGTGATCAGATAGTCCGCCGCGCTGTTTTTAAAATCGTTTTTGATTTTTTCCAGTTCGTGTTCCTGAAAACGGTGATGATCCGGAAAAATATTAAACGCAACCAAAACGGCTTTGGTTGACAGCAGCGTCTTTTTAAACGACTCCGGATTGGCTATTCCGCAAAACGCGTGGACCCTTTTTCCTTCCAGCTCAGTAAACGGTTTACAAATTTTTTTATCCGCGCTGATCATATCGTTTATCCGGTGAAGACTTTGAAAAACAGGAAGGTTTTCCTTTGTGATCAGGTTTTCTATCGTTTGATGGACCGCGATCTGCCCGTCAACGCGTGTAAAAACAACGGCACTGGCGCGCCGGAGTGCTTTTACCGGTTCCCGCAATCTGCCCCGCGGCAGAACATGGATGTTGTCTTTCAGATCCTGACCGTCTATTAATACCAGATTGACATCGCGAAAAATCTGCCGGTGCTGCATGGCATCGTCGCAGATCAGCACATCCGCGCCGAAGTGGTCGATGGCGGTTTTGCCGGTTGCTGTTCTTCGGGGTCCGGTAATGACCGGAATGCCCGTCAGAGCATGAGCCATCAGCAACGGTTCATCTCCGGCTATTTCGCTGTCCAGAAGGATTCGCTGTCCATCCGATACGATGTTCACGGCGCCTTTTCCGCGTCCGCCGTAGCCTCGGCTGATCACGGCCGGTTTAAAGCCCCGGTGCTGAAGCATGCGCGCCAGCATGACCACGCAGGGTGTTTTCCCCGTGCCGCCGACCGTGATATTGCCCACACTGATGACCGGACAGCCCAGCCGGGTCGCTTTTAACAGGTTGTGATCGTAGAGCCAGTTGCGTAAATTGACGATGGAAAGATAGAAGAAAGATAAAAGATGCGCAATAAATTTTATCGTGCCGTAACCGCTTGCGCTTCCGTCGTTATCCCAAATCCTTGGCCAGTCGGTTATTGTTTTCATGACTTCCTTCATCCTTGAACTGTAAATTGTACAGTCGGAAATATTCACCCTGTTTCTGCATCAGCGTTTCGTGATTGCCCTCTTCAACAATTTCACCGTTCACCAGCACAATAATTCTGTCGGCGTTGCGGATGGTGGAAAGCCTGTGCGCGATAATCAGCGTGGTTTTGCCTTTCATGAGGTTATCCAGGGCTTCCTGAACTTCCATTTCCGCTTCCGTGTCCAGCGAGGAGGTGGCCTCGTCCAGAATCAGAATGGGAGCGTTTTTCAAAATGGCACGGGCGATGGAAAGACGTTGTTTCTCTCCGCCGGAAATTTTCGTGCCGAGTTCTCCAATGTTGGTGTCGTACCCTTTGGGCATTCTCATGATGAAATCATGGGCATTGGCGGCTTTCGCGGCGCAGATAATCTCGTCGTCGCTTTTTTCGAAACTGCCGTAGGCGATATTGTTTCTCACCGTATCATTGAAAAGAATGGTCTGCTGCGTGACGATGGCAATCTGCCGGCGCAGCGACGGCAGGGAAACGTCGCGAATGTCCAGACCGTCGATAAGCACGCGGCCTTCGCTGACATCATAAAATCGCGGGATCAAATTGACCAGCGACGTTTTTCCTCCCCCGCTCATGCCGACGAACGCCACAACTTCGCCTGCCCGTATAGACAACGTTATGTTTTTCAAAACCGGCGTTTTTTCATAACGGAATGTCACGTTATCGATCTCGATGCCGCGGTCAATCGGCGGCAATTCGGCGGCGTGGGGTTTGTCCTGGATATCCGGAACCAGGTCAATGATGCTGAATACTCTTTCCGCACCGGCAATGCCCTGATTGATCGTGTTGTTGACGTTGGTAAGTCTTTTCACCGGTTCGTACAGCATCAGCACAGCGGTCAAAAAGGAAAAAAACGTGCCGGGTGTGGAGTTGCCGGCCAGAACGTTGTAGCCGCCGTAGAAGATGACGGCCGCAATACCCAGTCCGCCCAGAAACTCCATCAGGGGATGGGAGAGGGCTTTCACGGAAACGGCCTTCATGTTCAATTTAAAAAAGCGCTCGTTCTCGCCGGCGAATCTTTTGATTTCGTGCGTTTCCATGCCGAAGGCCTTGACGATGCGCGTTCCGGCAATGGTTTCCTGCAAAAGCGAGCTGAGATTGGCCATGGTGATCTGCGTCGACGTGGTGACCTTGCGTATTTTCTTCCCGAATGCGGAAATAGGATAAATCGTGAGAGGAAAAATAATCATGGCAATGAACGCCAGCTTCCAGTCCGTATAAAAAATGACACAGATCAGGGCGACAATTGTAAAGGAATCCTTCACGATACTGGTGACCACATCGGACACCGCGTTTTGAATGGACGCGACATCATTGGTAATGCGCGACATGAGCAGCCCCGTCGGATGATGCGTAAAAAAGGACAGCGACTGTTTCTGTATCTGTTCGTAGAGCTGATTGCGCAGATCGGTGACAATGCGCAAGCCGATAAAATTCATTAAAACCGTTTGAACGTAATTACAGATTCCTTTCACCAGAAAAATCATGACCACGGCGAGAGGGAGCCATTTCAGCGACGCGGGGTTTTTTGCCAGAAAGATGTCGTCCAGCACAGGTTTCACCAGCACCGCCTGTGACGATGTCAGTGCACCGGCTATGACCATACAGAGCATGGAAATCAGAAAACGCACGCTGTATGGACGACCAAGACTTAAAAGACGTTTAAATATTTTCATGATGTTTCCGGTGTTCCTATAACATATCTAATGCCAGTTTAGCAGTTTTAATTGCCGCCCCGGGCTCGCCGAGCCGGGACCGGATAGCCTCCAGTTCCCGGATCATGGCCTGCTTTTTTGTTTCATCGCCTAAAATGGAAAGGGCCTCCCTGGCGATCCGGGCGCCGCTGGCATCGTTCTGAATCAGTTCCGGCACAATGGTTTTCTCGGCAATGATGTTGACGAGGCCGATATTTTTGACGCGGACGAATAATTTTCCGATAAAATAAGACAGCGGCGAAATTTTGTAAACGATAATCATGGGCACTTTCAGTAACGCTGTTTCCAGCGTGGCCGTTCCGGAGGCGACCAGCGCCAGGTCTGCACAGGAGACGACATCGTAGGTCTGGCCGGAAATGACGTTGACATCGATCGGAAATCCGGCAATGATTCCGGTTAGATTTTTCTCTTCAAGCGTGTCGGCCAATGGGACGACAAATTGCAGCTCCGGGATGCTGTCTTTCATGATTGTGGCGGCCTGAAGCAGTTCCGGCAGCAATTTTTTTATTTCCGACATGCGGCTGCCCGGCAGAATGCCTATCGTGATCTTATCTTCGTGCAGATCGAACTTTTTTCTCGATTCTTTTTTTGAATAGGTTGTCTTAATCATATCCAGTAGGGGATGCCCCACATAATCTGCCGCAAAACCGTGCCGCCGGTATGTTTCCACTTCAAAAGGCAGAATGACCGCCATCCGGGTGACGGTCTTTTTGATCTGTTCGATTCTGCTCTGACGCCAGGCCCAGACCTGCGGGCTGATGTAATATAAAACCTTGATGTTGTGCCGACGGGCTGCTTTGGCCACGGGCAGATTAAAATCCGGATAATCAATCAGGACGACAAGATCCGGACGCCGTTCATCGAGGGATTTTTTTATCGTCCTCATGATTTTCAGAATGTCTTTTAATTTGAAAACGACCTCGGTCAGGCCGACAACCGCCATCGTGGAGGCGTCGGCAAGAAGCTGAACCCCTTCCTGCAGCATCTTTTTCCCGCCGATGCCGTAAAATTTCAGCGCCGGATCGCGATTCAGCATTTCCCGCACAAGATTGGCGCCGTGCATGTCGCCGGAGGCTTCGCCGGCGATGATCAACACGGTTTTATTTTTATGATTTGAATCTTTCATGATCTCAGCCGGATTTTTCTTCAGGATGCCTTGTTAATGATATCGGCAATGAATTCGATTTCTTTCTGATCCAATTCAGGGAACATCGGCAGGGAAAGAACTTCCCGGGCGCATGTTTCGGATTGCGGCATCGTTTCCGGTCCGTCGTACAGGTTGAGAAATGCGTTCTGCCGGTGAAGCGGCACAGGATAATACACGGCGGAAGCGACCTCTTTTTTCTGCAGCGCGTCGGCCAGAAGATCCCGCTCGTCCGAGCGAATGGTAAACTGATGATAGACATGTTCGCAATCGCCGGAAGCGGACGGCAAAACGATGTCCTTGCGTTTGATGGCTGCGCAATAAAGCGCCGCATTGCGCCGGCGGGCCGCGTTGAATTCGTCGATTTTTTTCAGTTTGATCCGGATGATGGCGGCCTGGATCTCGTCCAGACGGCTGTTATAGCCGACCTCATCATGGTAGTAACGTCTGGCGCTGCCGTGATTCCGCAGCATTTTTATCTTTGCAGCCGTCTCGTCGCTTCGGGTGACGATCATGCCGCCGTCGCCGTAACCGGCGAGATTCTTGCTGGGGAAAAAGCTGAAACAACCGATATCGCCGATCGCCCCCACTTTCCGGCCGTGATAGACCGCTCCAAATGCCTGAGCACAGTCTTCGATGACCCGGAGATTATGTTTTTTAGCGATGGCCATAATGGGATCCATATCCGCGGGATGGCCGAACAGATGAACCGGGATAATGGCTTTCGTCCGCGAGGTTATCTTGCCTTCGATTTGACGCCAATCCATGTTGAACGTGACGGGCTCAATATCCACAAAAACCGGCCGGGCTTTCAAAAGAGCGACGACCTCTGCCGTTGCGATAAAGGTAAAGGGCGTGGTAATGACCTCGTCACCGGCTTCAATGCCGCTGGCCCGCAAAGCCAGAAGCAGGGCATCCGTTCCGTTGGCCACGCCCACCGCCTGGGACGGACCGTGATAGGCGGCGACTTCTTCTTCCAGCGCGGACACGTTGGGCCCGAGAATAAAGCGGGTATCTTCCAGAACATTGCTGATGGCGGCATCAATGTCCCTTTTGAGGCTGTGGTACTGTCTTTTTAAGTCGACCATGGGTATCATGTCAGTAAATCCTCTGCTGCTTTCATTTTTGTGATGATGTCCACGGCGAGCGCCAGGGATTTGCGCGCCTCTTCCCCGGAAACCGGCGGGCAGCCGCGGGTGATGACGGCGTCAACAAAAGAGCGGATTTCCTCTTCCAGCGGATCGTGGCTGCCTATTTCAAGATGGTTTTGGACAATCTGCATCTGGCCCGAGCCGGTTGTCCCTTTACTGAAGGACAGTACTTCCCGTTTTTGGCAATCAACCGAATGATAGCCTTCTGGACTGAAAAACCGTATTTTTTGCATGGTCTTGGCGCTGATCCGACTAGCGGTAATATTGGCGGTGCAGCCGGTGGAAAAAGTAATCCGGGCGTTGGCAATGTCAATTTTATCCGAGAGAATGGGAACCCCCATGGCCTCCACGCTGATCGCCGGAGCATCCACGAATTTTACGAGGATATCCAGATCGTGAATCATCAGATCCAGGATGATGTCCACATCCGTGCCGCGTTCGAAGAACGGGTGTAATCTATGGGATTCGATAAAAAGAGGTTTCCGGATGACGTTTTCCAGCGCCATGATGGCGGGATTGAATCGTTCAACAAACCCGACCTGCAGAATGAGTTTCTTTTTCCGCGCCAGACCGATCAGATCATCCGCTTCCGCAAGCGTTGCACAAAGCGGTTTTTCGATGAGGACATCCACGCCCGCCGCAAGAAACTCCCTCGCGACGTTGTAATGGTCGCTTGTCGGCACGGCAATGCTGACGGCATCCACGCTGCCGATCATTTCCCGGTAGTCGCTGAAGGCCGCGCACTGATAAATCTGGGCTGCTTTTTGAGCGCGCTCCGAAGACGTGTCGGCAACGGCGACGATTTCGCAGGGTTCCAGTTTCCGGTATTTTTGCAAATGATAATTGCCCAGGTGGCCGATTCCGATGACACCGACTTTAATTTTTTTATGCTTCATGTTGTGTAAATCAACGGCAAATGCCTCTTTCCGATTCTTTAATAAATTTTATGAAATGCCTTACTTCGGGCAGATCCTCAACTTCAGATTCCGCTTTTTTGATCGCGTCTTCCAGGAGCAGCTTGGAACGAAAAACAATGCGGTAGGCATCACTGATGGCCTTGATGGTTTTTTCCGGAAAATTTCTTCTTTTCAATCCGATAAGGTTCAATCCGTAAAGTTTGGCATGATTGCCCTGAGCAATCGTATACGGGGGAATATCCTTTACGGCGGCCGAGCATCCGCCGATCATGCAGTGCGCCCCGACGCGGCAGAACTGGTGCACGCCGGTCAGTCCGCTGATAATGGCGTAATCTTCGACATGAACATGGCCGGCCAACGTTGCCGCATTGGACATAATCACGTGATTGCCGAGCTTGCAATTGTGCGCCACGTGGCAATAGGCCATAATCAGATTATGATTCCCCATGATGGTGACGCCGATGTCGGCTGTTGTCGAGCGATGAATGGTCACAAATTCGCGGATCGTGTTGAAATTGCCGATCACCACCCGGGTTTTCTCTCCGCTGAATTTCAGATCCTGCGGAGGCGCTCCGATGGAGCAAAACTGAAAGATCCGGCAGCTTTCGCCGATTTGGGTATAATCGTCGATGACCGTATGCGGACCGATCACCGTATTTTTCCCTATCCTGACATCGGCGCCGATGATCGAGTAGGGGCCGATTTCCACGCCTTCTTCCAGTTGAGCGCCGGGTGCAATAATAGCTGTTTCGTGAATTTTCATCAGTTAACCTTCTTTAGGAGAATTTACTTTTTCTTGAGCTCTTCCACCTGCTTCACAAGATCGTTCAGCGTCGCTCTCATTTCAGGCAGTTTGGCGCGGCAGGCTTCCACCTGCAGCCATTCCTTATACGGCAACTGCGGTGCGCCGCCCACCATGTCGCCGGATTTGATGTCTTTGTGAATCCCCGCCCCGGCCGCAATCATGACATGGTCGCCGATGGTTATATGGCCGACCATACCGGTCTGTCCGCCGACCATCACGCCTTTCCCCAGCTGCGTGCTTCCGGAAATGCCGACCTGGGCTGTGATGACCGAATTTTCACCGATGACCACATTATGGGCAATTTGGACCAGATTGTCGATTTTGACGTTGCGTTGAATCCAGGTCCTGCCCAGAGTCGCTCTGTCAATGGTCGTGTTGGCTCCCACCTCCACATCGTCGTCGATTTGCACAAAGCCAACCTGCGGGATTTTAACGTTGTCGCGTCCCGGCGCTGCAAAGCCGAAGCCGTCGGCGCCAATCACCGCCCCGGAATGGAGAATGACCCGGTTGCCGATGATGCAGGAATGGTAAACGGTGACGTTGGCATGGATGATGGAATGTTCGCCGATGGATGCGTTTCTGCCGATAAAGACGCCGGGGTAAATAACCGTTCCCGCACCGATTTTGGCTCCGGCTGAAATAAAAGCACGGGGAAAAATAACGGCGTCCGGAGAAACATCGGCGCCGTCTTCAATGCAGGCCTCTGCGCTGACCCCGGACCGGCCGTGTTGCGCCGGATAAAAATGGCTCAGTATTTTTCCCAGGGCCACATAAGGATCGGAAACGACAATCAGGTTTTTCCCCTCCGCCGTTGTCTGCGGAGAAACGAGAATCGCGGACGCTTTTGTCGTTTTCAGTTTTTTTATGTATTTCTTATTGGCAATAAACGTCAGGTCGCCCGGACCGGCCTCATCGATAGCCCGGATATGGCCGATGACAACGTCATCCGCGCCCATAACAGTGCCGCCAAGAAACGCGGCTATTTCTCCAGTCGTCATTTGCATCGGTTGAACGTGCCGGTGTTATTTGGTCTTGTTGAATTCTTCGATCACTTTATTGCTGAAATCGTTTTCCTTGGCATAGTAAGGAATCGGCATGGTCGCCACGTCAATCACCAGCGTGTACTTTTCCCGTTCGGCAATGGAGCGGACGATTTTAATAATACCGGGCATCAGCTTCTGGGTCATTTCCTGATCGCGTTTTTTTAATTCCTCATTAGTGTCATTGACCAGCAACTGATAATCCCGCATCTTCTTCTGGTAAGCGGCTTCCTTTTCGCTGCGTGAGCTCTGGGTCAGAACGGAACCCTGTTTTTCCAGCTCATCTTTCATTTTTTTCAGCTGGTTTTCCATGCTTTTGATTTCCTGTGTTTCTTTCTCGTAAAATCGCTTGAATTCGTCGGCGGCTTTTTTGCCCGCATTGGACGTCTGCATGATTTCCTGCAGATTGATGAATCCGATTTTATCAGCAGCTAAAACGTTTGCACTCCATGCAAAAACCAGCATTGTCATAATCGCCGTCAGGTAAAAAAATTTTTTCATTTGTGGTCTCCTCATTTAAATTATATGTTTAATTTTTTATCTATGCTTTTACATCGGCATGCCGATGGTAAATTCCCAGCGTCCTTTGGAATCGTCGTTTAACTCTCCCCGGTCAAGAACGTGACCGTATTCGAGCCGCAGCGGGCCGATCGGTGAGTACCAGCGGATTCCGGCGCCCACGGATTGCCTTAAATCTCCCATATCGTACTTATTGTCCCACGAGTTGCCGGCATCGTAAAAGGCGACCAGCTTCATGCCGGATTCCTTGATAAAAGGCAATACCAGTTCAACATTAAAAACCATCATATTGGTACCGCCGATGACATCGGACGTCCCGCCGTTGGTCGGTCCGACATAGCGGAAGCCGCGCAGAGAATTGATTCCGCCCAAAACGTATCTGTTGGAAACGGGAATTTCAACCCCTTCATGATCCTGAATATAACCGATCCGTCCCTTGGCTGCGAAAACAACGTCCAGGGGCAGAGGGAAATAAGCGAAGAGACTTGCTCCGTACTGGGTGTAGTTGGCATCTCCCTCTAGGGGGCCGCCCGCGTGGGTGACCGAAACCGTGGCCTTCGTTCCCTTGGAGGGGAAAATGTAATCGTTTGTCGTATCGCGAATCAAAGACAAGGTGACGGCACTGGAAGATGTTTCGCCTTCCTGTGCTTTGACGTAGTCTGTTGCGATCGGCGAAACCTCCCGGATATCGTCGATATAATACTTGTAGCCCAGATAGCCGACAATCCGTTCAATCAGGGGATAACCCAGCGTCAGACCCGCGCCCTGCGTGTCGATGGTGTAATAATCGTATTCCTTCTCGTATTTCCAGATATCGGCCTTGCACCACAGCGGCAGGTCGAAAAGCCATGGTTCCGTAAAGGATAAATCGTAATTGCTGGTTTCGGAGCCCAGCGAAGCTTTCAAACTCAATACCTGCCCATAGCCGAGAAAATTCTGTTGCGTGATCTGTGCCATCATGACGAGTTTATCCGATGCGCTGTAACCCGCTCCCACCATGAACATGCCCGTGCTTTTTTCCTTGACCCGGACATTGATATCCATTTTGTTTTTATCCGTTCCCTTTTCCGTCTGGAAATCCACCTCTTCAAAATATCTCAGCCTGCTCAGATTGGCATAGCTGCTTCTCAGTTTACTGCTGGAATAGAGATCCCCTTCCACCACGTCCAGCTGACGACGGATGACCTTGTCCCGGGTGATGCTGTTCCCGGAAATGTTGATGTTGCTGATATAAACCGGTTCCCCCTTGGCAATCTGGAAATCAACGTCAACCAATTGCTCGTTTTCCCGCGTATCGATCTTGGGATTGATTTCCGCGTTGGCGTAGCCTTCATCGTTGCAGGCTTGCATCAGAAGATCCAGGTCCCTGATGATGGCTTCCCGGTTGTAATTATCGCCTTTCTTCACTTTGAGGGACTGCAGCAGCGCCTCGCGCGGCTTTTCCAGAACATCGCCGGAGATGGCCACATTATCGACTTTAAACCTCTTGCCTTCCTGAATTTTAATTTTAACGTGGATGCCTTTCTGATCGGCTGTGGTTTCCGGTTCGCCGATTTGAGCATTAATAAATCCGTTATTAAAATAATAGGCATTGATTTTTCCGATATCCTGCTTGAGCTGGTCACGCTTGAGCAACCCGGAATCGGTGATGAACGAAAAGAATCCTTTCTCCGAGGTGCTCATCAACTTTTTCAATTCCTTGGCCGGAAAGGCTTCATTCCCTTCAAACGCGATCGATCGGATGTAGAGCCTGTCGTTTTCCCTGATCTCCAGAACGACACGGAAATCTGTTTCCCCGTCCTGTTCCACCCGGTCTTTGATCTCCGCATTATAATACCCCTTGCTGTCGTAGAGCGCTTTGATCTTTTCAATGTCTGCCTTGATTTGTTCCCGATTCAGGCTCTGCCGGGTTTTGATGGTTAAGACTTCCTGAATGTCGTCTTTGCTGACGGCCTTGTTGCCGTTGATGACGATTTCGGACACCAGCCCTTTTTCCTGCACAAAAAACGTGATGACTTTGCCTTCCGGCGTGGCGTCCGTTTCAGCGGTGACGTCCAGAAAATATCCCATTTTGAAAATGGTTTTAATATCCGCCGCAATGTCGGCTTCGGAAAAAATACCGCCTTTCCTGCTTTTAAGTTTTGTCGTGATCGCGGAGGCATTGATTTTCCGGTTGCCTTGAATTTCAATGCGGGCAATCTTCTGCACAATGCCGATGCGGTCCAGGATTTCGACTTTTAATTGTTCCGCAAGAGCGGTTGTGCTGGCCATCCCTCGGCCATGCGTGGACACGGCGGGCAGTGAACTTTGCTTTTCCACATCGAATATTTTGCAGTCGATATTCATGGATTTGCCGAATTGAGTCAGGGTGCCGGTGACGATAAAATCGGCGCCTTTTGCCTTGCCGTGATCCAGGGCCGTATTTTCGTCAATCTGCCCCTCGCGTTGCAGAAAGTCGTCGGCGGCAATAATCTGAATGGATTTTTCTTTCTGCAGTTCTGCCTGCAGGTTTTTGTAAAAAGATTCCCGGATGACCGTTTTATCCTGATTGCTGAATACTTCAAAGGGCATCACAACAATCTTTTTGAGATCTTCCGAATAAGCCGGCGGAACAAAAAGAAAGACAAACAATAAAAGAGCCAAAGATATTTTAAAGCTTTTTTTACTGGTATTCATAAATTTCTCCATCGCGCAGAAGAATCCTTTCGGACATTCTTTCCGCCAGTAATTTGTTGTGTGTTACCGTAACAAGCGTTATTTTTTTTGTCACATTCAGGTTGACCAGAATGTCTTCTATCTTTTTTCCTGTTTCCGTGTCAAGATTTCCGGTAGGTTCGTCAACGAGCAGGATGTCCGGCTCCATGATCAGGGCGCGGGCAATGGCCACCCTTTGTTGTTCGCCCCCCGAAAGTTCTCCCGGCTTGTGAGTGATTCTGCTCTCTAATCCAACTTCTTGAAGCAATTTGCAAGCTTTTTCTCCGGCCTGTTTCTTGTTGAATCCTCCGATCAGGGCCGGCATCATCGTGTTTTCCAGCGCGTTGAATTCCGGTAGAAGATTATTGAACTGAAACACAAATCCGATGTGCGAATTACGGAAGGCCGCCCTTTTTTTTTCCTCCCAGGCAAAAACATTCCTGCCGTCAAGAAGCAGCAGCCCGCCCGTGGGGTGATCGAGCATGCCCATGATATGGATCAGGGTGCTTTTCCCGGCGCCCGAGGCGCCCAGAACGGCAAGGGATTGGCCCTTTTCAATTTTGAAATTCAGACCGCGCAGAACCTCAATTTTGTTTCCGGCTTTAAAAAAGGTTTTTGATAAATTTTCCAGTACTATCATCGTTTTGCGTCGTCTGTCGGGTTATTATTCATATCTTAAAGCTTCCGCCGGGTCGGTTTTGGACGCCCGCAACGACGGATAAATGGTCGATAAAAAGCAAATCAGCAACGTGCCGGCCACGATAATGGCAACATCGCTGTAGTTCACTTTGGACGGAAGTTCGCTCAAATAATAAACGTCTCCCGGCAAAAATTTAAAGTTAAAAATCTTTTCCACAAACAACGAAACCTTCTGCAGGTTTAATGCGACGGCTAATCCCGCTGCACATCCCAGAAAAGTACCGATCACACCGATGATCAATCCCTGATAAACGAATATTTTCATGATGCTTGCGGAGGTCGCGCCCATCGATTTCAATATGGCGATATCCTTGTTTTTTTCCATGACGATCATGATCAAAGCGCTGATAATATTAAAGGCGGCCACCAGCACAATCAGGCTCAGAATGATGAACATCACCCGTTTTTCCAGCTTCAGCGCCGAAAAAAGATTCTTGTTCATCTGCATCCAGTTTTGCGTCCAGTAGGGGAATCCCAGAGCGCTTTGAATTTTCCTGGCAATGACATCCGCCTTGTAAATGTCGTTCACTTTAATATCAATTCCCGTTACCGTATCTCCCATTTGCAGAAATTTCTGGCAGCTCGGCAAAGACAGATACGCCAGGGTTGAATCGTATTCGTAAAATCCGGATTCAAAAATTCCCACCACCACGAATTTCCCCATGCGGGGCACCATCCCTGCCGGCGTGGCAATGCTGACCGGGGAAATGATCGTTATGGTGTCGTAGAGAAAAATCCCCATGTTCCGGGCCATTTCCTTCCCGATGACAATACCGTCCGGCTGGACGCCGTTGTCTGAATAACCGGCGGCAATGTCCTGCGGAATTTTGTTGAGATGATCAAGATTCCCTTCTTTGATTTTTCCCAGATTGATGACACGAAAGGCGCTTTCGGTATCCAGCGCGCGAATGACGACGCCGGTGACGCCGTTGTCGTTGCGGATCATCGCCTGGGTATAAATAAACGGCGTGGAGGCGACCACGCCTTCGATGCCGGCAATTTTTTTACGGACGTCCCGGTAATTTTTCATGGGGCCGCTCATATCGGTGGTTAACTCAACGTGAGACTTAATGCCCAGGATCTTTGTGCGCAAATCCTCTTCAAACCCGTTCATTACCGCCAGAACAATGATCAGGGCGGCGACGCCGAGAAAAATCCCCAGGACGGAGATAAACGTTATCACGGAAACAAAAACTTGTTTGCGTTTGGCCTTTAAATAACGCCTGCTGATGAAAAGTTCGTAGGGCATCGGTATTGTTATATCCTTTTTCCGGGATAAGTCCGGTTCGGCAACGCCGTCAATAATCCGTTTATTCCTGTCTGGTTCTCAACAGCGGGAATAAAATAACGTCTCTGATGGAGGAACTGTCGGTAAAAAGCATCACCAGACGGTCGATGCCGATGCCTTCTCCGGCGGTCGGCGGCATGGCGTATTCCAGAGCGCGGACATAGTCCTCGTCCATTTCGTGGGCTTCGTCGTCGCCGGCTTCCCGCTCATGGAGCTGCTGCAGAAATCGTCCTTTCTGATCGACCGGATCATTCAATTCCGAAAACGCATTGGCAATCTCTCGACCGTAAATGTACAGTTCAAACCGGTCGGTGAGATCGGGATCATTTTTGGATCGCCGGGAGAGCGGAGAAATGACGACCGGGTAGTGGGTGACAAATGTCGGCTGGATCAGTTTCTTTTCCACCACCTCGTCAAAAATAGCCATTAAGATTTTTCCCAACGGATCATTGTCGTTCACCTTGCAACCAACCTTGCGGGCAAAAGATAAAGCCAGCGCCGGATCGTCCAGCGCCGCCGCGTCCATGTTCGCCAGCTGCAGGAGAGCGTCTTTGACGGAAATGCGCCGCCACGGAGGGGTCAGATCGATTTCCGTATCCTGATAATTGAATTTCAGACCGCCGAATATGTTCTTCGCCAGAAAACAGAACAGGTCTTCGGTAAAGGCCATCAAATCTTCATACGTGGCATAGGACTGATAAAACTCCATCATGGTGAATTCCGGATTGTGGAAGGTGGAGATGCCCTCATTGCGGAAATTGCGGTTGATTTCGTAGACCCGCTCCAGGCCGCCGGTCACCAGTCTTTTCAAATAAAGTTCCGGTGCAATGCGCAGATAAAAATCCATGTCCAGAGCGTTATGATGCGTTTTAAACGGCCGGGCCGCGGCGCCTCCCGCGCGCGGCTGCATCATCGGGGTTTCCACCTCCAGAAAATCATGCTCATCCATGAACTGACGGATCAACTTGATAATGAGGCTACGCCGGTGAAATATTTCCTTCACCTTGGGGTTGGCGATCAGATCAAGATATCGCTGGCGGTATCGTGTTTCGATGTCGGTCAGGCCATGCCATTTTTCGGGCAAGGGACGTATCGATTTCGATAACAGCATGAGCTTCTGCGCTTCAATGGTCAACTCGTTGGTTTTTGTCCGGAATAATTTACCCGAGATAAAGATGATGTCGCCGATGTCGAGTTTCTTGAAAACAAAATATTCTTCCGGGCTTAAACTGTTCTTACCGATGTAGCCCTGGATCTGTCCCTTGTAATCCTGAATTTTGATAAAAGCCGCTTTGCCGAAATTGCGCACGGCCATCAGACGTCCGGCAACGGAAAAAGTCTCTTCCTGTTTTGCCAGGGAATCGTTATCCATATCGCCGAATTTCAACGTTATTTCCTGTGTTGTGTTTTTTGGTTTGATGTCGTTGGGGTATAAATCAATGCCCGCCGATTTCAGATCGGCAATTTTTTCACGGCGGATATTTAAAAGTTCATTATCTTCCATAGCTTCTCCACTTTTGTAAAGTCTGCTTAACTATATTTTTTTAGCCAAATAGTCAAGTATAACGATAATAAGGGGAATAGGCCTCCATGCGACGTCAATCGCAATGGGAGCGCCGTGCAAGGTCTGAAAATAACGACGTTCGTTGATAAATGAGACCTGCATTCAAAATTCTTTATTATTTCATAATCAATAAACGCTTGACATAATACATAACACACGTTACATTACACATGTAATTTAAACAGACCGGGAATTGCATGCCGCCAAAAGTTATTTATAGCAGGTCCGATATTATCGATTCCTCGTTGAGAATCGTCAAAGAAAAGGGATTTAAGCAACTGAGCGCCCGCGAAGTTGCCAGGCAATTGATTTCCTCCACCCGGCCGGTATACGAACATTTTCAATCCATGGACGAGTTGAAAAAGGCGGTGCTGCAAAAGACCGTTGATCTTCTCTATGATTATGTCACGCGGCAGTACACGAAAAATGCCTTCCTGAATACCGGCGTCGGCTATGTTTTGTATGCCCGGGATCATAAAGAATTTTTTAAAATGATATTCCTGGAGGATAACGATGCCAGCGGAATCATCGACGAAATGCTGAAGAAGCTGGATAAAGAGATCGTGAAGGTGCCGGAACTCAAGAAACTTGCTCCGGCCGAGAGAAAGGATCTGTTGAAAAACGGCTGGATTTACACCCATGGATGTGCCGTCATGGTTTTTGCCGGATACATAAAAAACAATCAGGATAAACAAATTATTAAGATGCTTGCTGAAGCAGGTCCCATTTTTATTGAAGATGCACTTCGAAAGCACAATGCTGATGCGCTCATCAATACAACGATAAAGGAGATTGAATAATGTCGGAAAATCCATTGCATTTGCTGATGAATCCCCAATCCATTGCGGTTGCCGGAGCGAATAACAACCCGTCGAAGATGGGAACTATACAGGCGTTGAATATTGTGAAGGGCGGCTATGGCGGCAGATTTTACCCGATTCATCCCGTGGAAAAAACCGTTTTGGGTTGCCCCGCCTACGCCACACCGGAGGTTTTGCCCGAAGCGCCCGATCTGGCCATCCTGATTGTGCCCATACGAGCGGTTGCTTCCCTGCTGGAGGGTTTCGGCAAAATCGGCACGAAGAGAGCCATCGTAATCACCGCCGGGTTTAAGGAAACCGGCGCGGCGGGACGGGACATGGAAAAAAAGATCAACGAAATAGCAGACCGCTATCAGATGCGTTTTGTCGGTCCCAACTGCATGGGTGTCATCAATTCCGGGATTTCATTAAACACCACCGTTTTAGCCACGTCCAGGGAACCGGGCCTTCTGGGATTTGCGTCGCAAAGCGGCACATTCCTGAGCCAGACGCTGCCCTATCTCAACAAAAGAGGGATTCGTTTCAGTAAGGCCATCAGTCTGGGCAACGAGGCCAACATCAATATGATTGACGCGCTGGAATATCTGGGAGAAGATGAACAAACCAAAGCCATCATTCTGTACATTGAAGGCATCCGCGAAGGGCGAAGGTTTCTCGACGTTGCCCGAAACATCACACCGCACAAACCGATTGCAGCGTTATACGTGGGCGGTTCCGCCTCCGGCGCGCGCGCGGGGTTGAGTCACACCGGCGCCATGGCCGGTCCGGATTTCCTCTATAACGGTATTTTCAAGCAGGCCGGCATCATCCGGGTCAACTCCATTGAAGATCTTTACTATCACGGCTGGACGCTTGCCACACAACCGCCGATGCGCGGCAAAAGAGTCGGCGTCATGACCAATTCCGGCGGGCCCTCCACAACCATTTCCTATACCTGCGATGCGGTCGGTCTGGAAGTGCCCCGCTTTTCCGACGGGCTGCAAAACGAAATCAGAAAACACATTGAACCGCACGCCTCTGCGTCCAATCCCGTCGATATGACGTTTGACCTGAGCATGAACAAACTCGCGCTCACCCTGCCGGAGATGGTGATGAAAAGCGGCGAGGTCGATGCGGTCGTTCTGCACGGAACCATGATGACCGGTTATCTGAAAGAGGTTTATCCCACGTTGAAGGACATTATCGGCAATATTTCTCTGGAAGATTTTTTGAAATACGGCCAGATGGACCGGACGATTGCCAACGAAACTTTTAAATTGCCATCTAAGTATAACATGCCGATGCTGATATCTTCTTTCTTTGATCATGAAGACAACTATATCAAGGGCTATCAGGATACAAACACGCCGGTGTTTTATTCGCCGGAAAATACCGCGAGGGCGCTGGGCTCGCTTTACCTGTACAAACAAATCAAAGAGCGCGCTCCCCGCAAAGAAGCCGCTTTGCCGAAAATCAAAAAAGAGGCCACGGAGATCATCCTCAAGGCGCTGGACAACAAACAAAAGGCGCTGGATGAATACGAGGCGAAACAGTTGCTTGCCTGCTACGGTGTGCCGGTAACGAAGGAAGCGCTGGCGGCAAAGGTTGAAGACGCTCTGAAGACCGCTAAAAAAATCGGCTATCCGGTGGCGCTCAAAGCCTGCTCCTGGAAAATCATGCACAAAAGCGGCAAGGGACTCATCGCGCTGAATGTGGAAAACGAAAACCAGCTCAAAAAAGAATTTGAAAATATTCAAAAGAACGCGGGAAAAACTGCGCCGGTGCTGGTGCAGGAAATGCTCAGCGGCAGCCGCGAATTTTTGGCCGGTATGACGCGCTTTGCCGGGTTCGGTCCGGGTGTTGTTTTCGGTCTGGGTGGCGTTTTCACGGAAGTTTTCAAGGACACGACAATGCGCCTCGCGCCGGTTACAAGCGCCGATGCGCTGGAAATGTTCGAAGACATCAATGCCCGTAAACTGCTCGATAAATTCCGCGGCCTGCCGAAGGTGAAATTAAGCAATTTGTCCAGGATCATTCAGGCGCTGGGCAACATCGCTCTTCTGCATCCCCAAATCGCCGAGATCGATCTCAATCCGATTATCATCAACGGCGCCGAACCGGTGGTCGCCGATGCCTTAATCGTACTGGAAGACAAATCTTAAGTTTATCGCTCCGCAGGAGACTTGGCCTAATAATTTAGTGTCAAGTCTTGCTTCCTGAAATCCTCATTTTTCAAAAATATAATTTTATGCTAGGTTACAATCCGTAATTATTAAGCAATCCTTTTGCATTAAGAGTGTCATAAGAAAGATAGGGAATTGTTATAAAAATCCGTTAAGGAGTAAATAATGCGGAAAAATATAATTACAAAAATACTTCTCTCTCGGAAACTTTATCAATTATCACTTGAAAATTTAAATTCTGATAATGAACTTTCTCTTTCCATCGGCGTTATTCTATTACAAGATTCTGTTGAAATATTTCTTCTTGCTGTTGCCGAACATATAGATGCTAGTATTGGTAATAATTCAAATTTTAATCAATATTTCGACCTAATAAATAAAAAACTTTCTCCAAAAGAACTTCCCTTTAAGCTTCGCCTAACCGCTCTTAACAAGCTCAGGGTTAACGCTAAGCACTATGGTTTATCTCCTTCTAAATTAGAAACACATGGTCTTATAGAAACTGTAAAGGAGTTCTTCGAAGAAGTTTCTATCCAAGTATTCGAGAAAGAATTTGTAACCATCAGCCTTGTTGATTTGATCAATAAAGGTGAGGCAAAAGATTATCTTATGGCTGCTGAAAATGATTTCTCAAAGGGAGATTATGTTGAGATATAAACAAAAGTTGTGTTTAGGAAGATAGGTGGTGTATCCACCGGTTGGTTGTTTCGCGACAGTCAGCCGGCCAAAAAATAAAAGGAAAGGATACACACACCATGAAGAAAGATAACGTAGTTAAGATAAATAATCCAGAGACTTTTATAGATGATCCCTTAACAGGGATATTACGACAAGGCGCCAGGGATTTATTAGCCCAGGCATTGGAGATGGAGATCGAGACTGTTTTAAATCAATATAAAGATTTAAAGGATCAAGGGGGTCATCAGCGCGTTGTGCGCAACGGATACTTACCCGAGCGTCAGATACAAACCGGTATTGGCCCGGTGTCCGTGGAAGCGCCCCGGATCAGAGATCGATCGCCCCAGCAATCGGAGCGGATAACATTCAGTTCAGCGCTTTTGCCGCCTTATCTTCGGAAAACCAGAAGCATGGAACAATTGATTCCCTGGTTGTATTTGAAAGGCGTTTCTACCGGGGACTTCAGCGAAGCATTGGCCGCCTTAGTGGGCAAAGATGCTTCGGGATTGTCGGCCCCGACGGTTGGTCGTCTCAAGACGGTTTGGCAGCAGGATTATCAGCAATGGCAGAAGCGCAGTCTTGAAGGAAAATGTTATGTCTATTTCTGGGTGGACGGCATTTACTGCAACGTACGCATGGATGATAAACAGTGCCTCCTGGTTATTATAGGTGCCACCGATAAGGGCGAGAAAGAACTGGTAGCTATAGAAGGTGGCTTTCGTGAAAGCGAGCTATCCTGGAAACAATTGTTGCTAGATCTGAAATCCAGAGGTCTGACCACCGCGCCTCAACTGGCAATTGGCGACGGGGCTCTGGGTTTCTGGAAAGCGTTAAGCAAAGTCTACGACGGTACCCGTTGGCAACGATGCTGGGTTCACAAAACGGCTAACGTGCTGAATAGTTTGCCCAAGAGCCTTCAAGCCCAAGCCAAGTCCAAGTTGCACCAGATTTGGCAGGCTGCAGGCAAGGATGAAGCCCAGCGCCACTTTGACGATTTCATGAAGACGTATGAAGCCAAATATCCCAAAGCGGTTCAATGTTTGGAAAAGGATCATGATGCTTTATTTACCTTTTATGATTTTCCTGCTGAACACTGGCGTCACATTCGGACCTCGAATCCGATTGAATCGACCTTTGCGACGGTTCGGTTGCGAACCCATAAAGTGAGAGGCTGTTTTTCAGCAAGCACTGTCCTCTCCATGGCGTTTAAATTATGTCAATGCGCTCAGAAAAGATGGATTCGATTACATCGTCCGGAGCGCCTGGCAGATGTTGTTAAGGGAGTGAAATTCGTTAATGGTATTGAAGAAAAACGGATCGCCGCCTAAATCCCATACACAACTATTGACAATAGCTCGATTATGTTAATGTCCTTATCAATTGCAGGAAAGCCATTTATGTAGAATTTGAAACGGACTATGACATAAGTCTATATGGAGATGAAAGAGAAAAAATAATGGGTACTATGGCTATTATGCTAACGGGAATGAAAGCTCCATTTTATGTTTGCAATAAAAAATATATCGATGAATATGTTAAAGAACCGACAGATTATATTGTCTATGATCATGACCGTCTAGATATGGATCTGTTAAGGGCAGGAATTAGCCGGGTCGATTATTGGAATGTTTGGCGGCTTACTCCATCTTTATATCGAAAAAACAAAGAATCAGATTGGATTGTAAAGAAAGATTTTCAAAAACTTGATGAGGAAGGTATAAAAGATAGAGCTGAATATGTTCTCGACTCTTCAATTAATTTAATTTTAACAAAACACTTAGATATAAAACGTTCAAAATCACCAGATTATAAAAAGTATTATGTGAGTTTAAAAAATGAATCAGTCCCAATATATGAAAAAGCTGATAATAAAAGCAAAGTTGTCGGAACTGTGCCAGCCAACTGCAAAAAAGTATTTGTTGACTCAAAAGTTTCAGCTCTAAATGGAAAAGGTATTTTTTGGCATGTTGTTCACGTATCAGTAGAAGATAACTTTTATCTTTGGGGATATATTGACAATGATGATATTATAAATAGTAACTGACAACGGCATTAATGGCAACAACAAAAAGCCGCCACACCTCATATCAGGCGTTGCACCTTTCAACTAGTAATCCTCAATTTTCTTTATTCTATAAAAATGTGGACTTGTAGGTATTTTCTTTTTCAACCCAGAATTTATTTTTTCTTCTTGATCAGGTCGCCCAGCGTGCCCATCGTCTTGGGTGATTTGCCGATATAACCGCGGAAATCATCTTCATTTCCTGAAGCAGCTGAAGTATCTTTGTCGCTTCCGGTCAGATCAAGAGAAATTTTTCTGTTCTCGCGGTCGATTTTTTCAATCTTCACTTCCAATTCTTCGCCGGTTTTCATAACATCGCCGGCGTGTTTGATTTTTTTGCCGCGCGCCAGTTTGGAAATATGCAAAAGCCCTTCCACCCCGTCTTCCAGCGAAACAAAAGCGCCGAAATTGGTCAGGTTGGTTACCTTGCCCTTGAGCAGGCTACCTTCGGTGTATTTTCTCACAAAGCCGTCCCACGGATTGGGAAGAGAGGCTTTAGCCGATAACGTGATGCGATTAGCTTCCCAGTCCAGATTGATGATCACGGCTTCAATCTTGTCGCCCGGCGAGTAGAGTACTTTGGGATCTTCAACCCGTCCCCAGCCCATTTCCGAAACAGGCATGAGGGCCTGCACACCGCCGAGATCAACGAAAGCACCGAATTTCTGAACGCTTGTCACTACGCCGCTCACCGTCATCCCCTGTTGCAGGGAATTTTTCAACGCGGCTTTTTTCTCCTGTTCGATTTTTTCCAGCAAAGGCCGACGTGACAAAATGATATTGCGACCCTTTTCCGAATATTCGGCCACAATAAATTCAAATTTCTTGCCGACGTAGGCAGTGACATCATCTATTCTTCTGACATCCATCTGCGAGTAGGGACAGAACCCGCTGACATTCTGGTTAATCCTGACCGAAAAGCCGCCTTTGATTTCCTTCTCGACAGTCGCTTCAACGGGAATCTGATTTTTATAGGCTTTGAACATAAAATCATCAACACTCTTGCTCGTCAGCAGTTTGGTGGTAAAAAGTTTTTCCCCGTGACGAGAAGAGACAAAATAAGCCGTGATGGGATCTCCTTCCTTCACGGTGAGATTGCCGTTTTCATCCAATAGTTCCTTTTTATCCAGATAGCCTTCACTTTTCGCTCCCAGATCCAGGAACATCCATTCCTCTGTAATTTTTACGATGATAGTATCTATTTTCTCTCCGGCGGAAAAACGCCGGGGTTTTAAGCTGGTTTCATCAAGCATTTCAGAAAAACTTTTTTCTTCCGTCATATTGTCCTCTTTATTTTTACGCCCGACAGGCGTTTCGTTTGGTGCTCCGATAGCATAAAAAACTGGAAATTTAAACAAATATGTATTATGAAATACAAATATCATCTAAGGGGTTAAAATATTTATGCGTTTTGAAATTTCCCGCGGCGGCAGCGGGCTGACTTATGAAATACGGAATATCGTACTGATTGCCAACAAACTGAAGGAATACGGCGTTGATATCATCTGGGAAAATATCGGCGATCCGGTGCAAAAGGGAGAAAAAATTCCCGACTGGATGAAGGAAGTCCTCTTTGAAATCATCAAAGATGATGAGTCTTTTGCCTATTCCCCGACGAAAGGTGTTAACGCCACCCGGGAGTTTCTCACCGAGCGTCTTAATGCGCGCGGAAATGTGCGGATTACCCCCGAAGATATCATTTTCTTCAACGGTCTGGGCGATGCCATTGCCCGCGCCTACAGCTCCATTCAGGTTGACGCCCGCATGATCATGCCGGAGCCGACCTATTCCACGCACTTCATGGCGGAAGTGCTGCACGCGTCGTTTCCGCCCAATACCTACCGGCTGAATCCATACAACGGATGGCATCCGGATATGCGCGAACTGGAACAGAAGGTGAGAAGCCACAAAGCCATTGTCGGCATTCTGGTCATCAACCCGGACAATCCCACCGGCTTTGTCTATCCTGAAGAAACGTTGCGAAATATTGTACGGATCGCCAAAGAAAACGATCTTTTCGTTGTCTTTGATGAAACCTACATCAATATTGTTTACAACGGCAAGAACACCGTACCGCTTTCGGATATCGTAGGCTCCGTTCCGGCCATCAGCATGAAAGGAATTTCCAAGGAACTTCCCTGGCCCGGCTCACGGTGCGGCTGGATGGAAGTTTACAATGCCGGTAAAGATCCGATCTTCGACCGCTTTATCAATACCATCCTCCATCAGAAAATGTCGGAGGTTTGTTCGACAACATTGCCGCAACTGGCGATTCCTAAAATCATGACGCATCCGGAGTATGATAAATACCTCCAGGAACGCAGGAGGCATTACGAAAAGCTTTCGGATATCGCCTACAACATTTTAAAAGATGTTCCCTGCATGATGGTCAATAAAACAGACGGCGCTTTTTATATGACAATCGTGTTCAACGAATCCGGTCTCAACAGCAACCAAAAGCTTCATATAAAAAATGGAGAGATAAGGGAATTCGTCGAAAATCTCGTCAAAGAACCCATCGAACACGACAAGAGATTTGTTTATTATCTGCTGGCGGCGACGGGGATCTGTGTTGTTCCGCTGACATCGTTCTTTACACCGCTTTTAGGCTTCCGCATGACGCTTCTGGACAAAGATGTGGATGAATTCGAACACACGGTCAAAACCATCGCCGAAAAATTCACCGAATATATTGATTCTTCAAGCAAAGGGATGCAGACCGCCATCAAATTATATTAAGGAGTGACCGCGAGACAAGCCTTTTAATTTGATCCGGCGGAATCTGCAATGACGGGCCGGGCAGTTTTGCGTGATTGCAGTTCAGGGGTATCCGATGACGCTTTCGGTTTTGTTGTTCATTGCGGGCATTGTGCTTTTATGGGCGGGCACGGAATTCGTCCTGCAACGCGTTCCCATTCTGGCGGGGTGGCTGCGGGTATCGCCGCTGGTGGTGACCGTTCTGTTGCTGGCGGTGATGACGTCTCTGCCCGAGTTCTGCGTTTCACTGTTTGCCTCCATGCGCGGACAGCCTGCCGCTGCGGTCGGCAATGTTGTCGGCTCCAATTTCGTGACCCTGACGTTTGTGGCCGGCATTTGCGCCCTGTGGAGACCGATCATCGTCGGTCCGACCCTTCGTGAAAGAGAATCCAGCTGGATGATTCTTTCCGCCGCTCTGTTGCTGGTCATTGCCATGGACGGAGTCATCAGCCGCATCGACGGCCTGATTCTGCTGATGGCATACGGTCCGTATTTGAAGGGCACCATCGATGAGGCGCGTCAGCAGAGAAAGGAAGCTCCCGTTGTCAGCATGGCAAAGCCCTGGCTGCACGGCATTATATTTGTGGCGGGCATTGCGATGATCGTGCTGGGGTCGAGCTGGATTGTGGAAAATGGAACAATGCTTGCGCGGCGGCTGGGCATGAACGATCTTCTCATCGGGGTGACCTTTTATGCGTTTGGCACATCGCTGCCGGAACTCGCCATCGCCTTGGGCGCGGTATTGAGGCGTCAGGCCGATGTGACGCTCGGCGAGATCTACGCATCCAACATCTTTACCGGATTGGCCGTCATCGGTTGTCTGTGCCTGATCAAGCCTCTTCCGGTCGAACCGATCATCGTGCAGCGCGATCTTCCCATGCTGATCGTGGCGGGCGTTCTTCTGCAGATGTTTGTCACCACCGGAAGAAAATTTGTTCGTCTGGAGGCGCTGGTGATGATTGCCATCTACGTGCTTTTTCTCGCCGCGCAGTTCATGGGTTTCAGCATATCTCTGTCCTGATCAAGTTTCAGGCTGACGTCCGATTCGGATAATGTCGGGACATCTGATCATCCGCGATGCTTAAGCTGCAATCCATTAAGAATTGTGAGCGTTGTGCAAATCCGCTTAAGAAGCAATCCGGTGAATTATTCCACCTCTTTCAGAGCCAGATCCTGATAGGCGTGGAAAAACCTGTGGCAAAACGCATCCCATCGCCGGCAGATATCCATGGTTTTTTCATCCGGCTGGAAAAGATTGGGGTACGCCACCAGTTCGGTGATCTCGTCGGCCAATTCTTTAATCGTTGACTCATTCAAGCCGGAAAGAATATGACGCACAAACTCCGCAGGCTTATACCAGCCGCTGACTTTTTGCAGGTCGCGATGAATCTGTGTCAAAAGAACATTTCGCGGACCTTCCCACAGTTCGTTGATGGCGGAGTCGCGGTACAGACGAGGCAGGGATGAGAAATCTTCCATCACTCCGTGGCCGCCGAAAATGGACATGGACTCGCGAATGACATCCGTGCAGTCCCAGGCGGCGGCCATCTTCTGCAGCATGATGAGTTCCCGGATATTGAAACGATTCTTCCGGACCGCTTCCGGCTCATCCGTCGCCAGTCCGCCTTTGAGTCCTCCTTCCAGCGTCAGAAAATCCCGATAAAGTTTAAACGCTCCAGCTGTTGTCCTTTTGGCCATGCGATCGATTCTGTTCACCTGAACGGCGACCAGCGGGAATTGGCCGATGGTCAGGCCGAAGGCATTGCGGAATTCGGTGTATTTCTTCGCTTCCCGGACGGCCCGTGTCATGTAGGCGGCGGCGGAAAGCCCCACGGTCAGGCGCGAGTAGGTCAGGACAATGCCGACCACATTGGCAACGCCTTTGTCCAGAGGACCCACTGGATAAGCGACTGCGCCGTTGAACGTCAGTTCCGCCGTGGTCAGTTCGCTGGTGCCCATTTTCCATTTGATCCGGTCGACGGTGTAGCCGTTTCGCATTTCTTTTTCCTTATTGCCCGGAAGCCAGGAAGGCACGACAAAGAGGGCGACTTTTTCCGATCCGACGGGTTTTGCCGTCACCACGGCATAGTCCGCATGTGTGGCCGAGCAGAAAAATTTTGTCCCATAGAGTTTCCACGTGCCGTTTTCATTGACAGCTTCCAGCACATTTGCCGGCACATCCGAACCGCCCTGGATTTCCGAAAGATACTGGGCGCCGATGGCAAAATCGCCGTTGATGCCGTCTTTACAATGTTTGAGAATTTCTTTCGTCTCCGGCGAGTCGGCATATTTTTCAAGAAGCATTACCAGCCCCTCTGTGCAGGTGACAGGGCAGCCGATACAGGCTTCGCCGTTCTGGTAGATGACGTACATTTTAATTAATTTGACCCAGGGCGACGTTGTGTCGGCAAAGAATGCTTCGGAAAAAATTTCCTTTTCCATGATTTCCGTTTCATGCGGGCGGACGATTCTGTCGATGCGGTTATGATGCCCGTCGTAGTGCAGCATGAAGGGCCTCTTTTCGGGCCGGGCAATGCTGTCGGCAAAATCGCGCCACCGGAAAGAGGCTTTTTGAGAGCAGGCGCGCGCTTCGGCGTCAACCTGCTGCCGGATGTCTCCGGTAAAATGGTGTACCACCTTCTGGATAAACGGATCATCCCGGTAGTAGTCAACGCCTTGCCGCCACTTTAAAAAATCATCAAACGTATAGGGATTGTTGCGATCAGATAGAGACATATAACCTCCCGGATAATCTTATTTGTGATTGACTTTCTCAACCAACGGTTATATTACAAACCACTGGTTACATAAGTCAAGCTTTTTTACTGCAATGTTTTTGCGGGATATGGTATAAAAAAATCGATATGAAAAAGAAAAATACTTTTGCCGAACTGAAAAATAACGAAAAACGGGCGCGGCAAGGCGTTATCGTCGAAGCTGCCCAGCGCGTCTTTGCCGTAAAACCGTTCAACAAAGTCAGCATTCGCGACATTGCCCGGGAGGCCGGCATTTCCCACGCCTCCATCTACCGGTATTTCCCCGATCAGCAATCCCTTTTTGTGGAAGCCTTTCTTCACGGCGCGGAAGAAATTACGGCCATTCTGGACAGGATGATCAAAAACAGCAGAAAAAACCCGATCGAAAAGGTGGCCGATGCCTATTTGAGTTATCTCATCGATAACGATCAGTATTTCCGCATGATGACGCGTTTCATGCTGGACGGTTCGCTCTCCGCGGACATGGTGGAAAAGCTCAACGCCTCTGAACGCCGTATCTTTGATCAGTTCGACGTTTTGTTCAGAAAAATGAACCTGCCGGAACCGGTCAGGCCTCTGTCCCATGCATTTTTTGCTGCGCTCAACGGTGTGCTGATTACTTTCAGAAACTATCCCGGCCGAAGCGCAAAAGCCGTGCATCAGCATATGCATAATATTGTCCGGGTCATTGTATCCAAGTTTTGCGTACCTTCTGCATAGCTCCCTTCATGGGCACACCAAAAAAAGAGCAGAAGGTTTCAAAATGCCTTCTGCTCCTCTGGATTTTTATTTTGCGCCTCTGGCCGTCCCGATGTGTCTAGAATGCGGGATCAGGTCCAAAGCTGCTTGTTTTATGCGTTTTCAACGCGAGAATGATTAATATCTTCCATCCCTGCGGCCGCCCCGGTTGAATCCTCCTCCTCCGCCGCGGTTGCCGCCTCCCCGATGGCCGCCGCTGAACTCTTTCTTCGGTCTGGCTTCGTTGACCGTTATTTCTTTTCCGTCAAGCGTGCCGCCGTGGAATTTTTTAATTGCTTCGGCTGCGCCTTCTTCCGTTTTCATCTCGACAAAACCGAATCCTTTGGACTGGCCGCTGAATTTATCCTTGATGATCGTCGCGGAGACCACTTCTCCCGCTTCGGAAAAATTGGATTTCAGGTCATCGCCTGTGATCTTATAAGACAGATTGCCGACGTATAAATTCTTGTTCATCTCTTTATCCCCTTTCTGATTTTATTTCTTTTTTTCATTCCCCGATGGGGTGTTACAAAGCATCCATGTCACCCCCATCCGTCTCCTGGTTGAGAAGGAAGGAAAAAGTGAGGGGCTTGTCTGCCTTACATCTTTAAAGAAAAAACCATCAGGACATGAATAATCCTTGATGGTTGTAATCCGTTTGTAAAAAATATACGGAATCGCCGCCATTAAGTTGCGCATACTCAGAATTTTTAGTCAAGCAGTATTTCGTTTTTTCCTGGCAACCATTATTTGATCAGTTTTTTGCGCATGACGGAAAGGGCGAGCGGAAAGGTGATGAGACAGAAAATAATCAGGTAGCAAAAACCGGCCAGCGCTTCGGCGTTGAACGCTCCCAGGCCTAAGGCCCGCACCAGGTTGACCAGATGCGTCAACGGCAGCGTCAAGGCGAAATATTGCGCCCAGAGGGGCAATCCGCTTATCGGGAAAAACGTGCCGCTGAAAAGGAACATCGGGGTAATGAACAGAAAGACCGGCAAGTTGAATAATTCGATCTTGCCGACCAGGCCGGTGAAGATCATGGCCACGGAGCCGAAGGCAAAGCCGCCAATGAAGGCGACAAGAACGATCAGCAATCCTGCCGGATAGCTGATCAATCCGAAGAAACCGATGACAATCAGCATGATGATCGTTCCGATGACCGATTTGGTCGCCCCCCAGACGATTTCTCCGGTCACGATTTCGTCAACCGTGAGCGGCGTGGCCATCATCGCATCAAACGTTTTCTGATAGTACATGCGCACAAAGGATCCAAAAGTGTTTTCAAAGAAAGAGTTGTTCATGATGTTGATTGCCAGCAGCGCGGGAGCGATAAACATCACGTAGGAAATTTCCGTTCCGGCGTACGTCACCGATCCGATCAGTCCGCTGAAACCGATGCCGAACGCCAAAAGGTAGAAAAGCGGTTCCAGCAGCGGCGGCATGAAGTTGATCTTCCAGCTTTCTCGGTAGACCGTCAGGTTGCGCTGCCAGACACGGATGAATCGGGTGGAAATTCTGAAGGTCATTCCCGCAGCTCCCTTCCGGTCAGTTTCAAAAAAACATCTTCCAACGTGGCGGAACGCAGGATGCAGCTTTTCTGGCTGAAACGGTCGCAGAGCTCCTGATAGAGTTCATGGCCGTTGGCGGCGTAAATAATTAAACGATGTCCCAGGTCCTCCACCCGGTCGTGCTTTTCTTGGGAAAACGCGCGCAATGCTTCATCCGGTTCGGCAACCTCAATGATATGGCCGCCCGTGTATTCCCGGATGAGCGACCGGGGAGAGCCCTGCGCGAGAATTTTTCCGTGATCCATAATGACCAGGTTATCACACAGACGCGCCGCCTCATCCATGTAGTGCGTGGTCAGCAGGATGGTCATGCCCTGATTCTTGAGTTGTTCCAGTCTTTCCCAGACCTGATGACGCGACTGAGGATCAAGGCCCGTCGTCGGTTCATCCAGGATGATGAGATCCGGCTGATTGATCAGGGCGCGGGCGATGACCAGGCGGCGCACCATGCCGCCGGACAATTCCGTGGCGCGGGCATTTTGGCGTTGTTCCAGCGCGAAAAATTTCAGTAGCGTTGTCGCCCGGGCGAGGGCAGTTTTTTTCCCGATATCAAAGTAGCGGGCGAACACTTCGAAATTCTGCATGACCGTAAGATCGGGGTCGAGCGTATTTTCCTGCTGGCAGACGCCGATGCGGGCTTTGATTTTCCGGTCATGTGTTTTGATGTTCAGTCCGAAAACAAAAATGTCGCCTGCGGTCAGCGGCGAGAAACCGTAAAGCATCCGGATGGTGGAGGTCTTGCCGGCGCCGTTCGGTCCCAAAATGCCGAAACAGACTCCCGGAACCACATGGAAGGAAATATCATCAACGGCCTTGAACGCGCCGAAAACTTTTTCCAGATTGCGGGCGACGATGACCGGTTCGATCGGACGGGTTTCAATCATAGGCTGTTCACCATAAAGCACACAAAAACTTATGTTAATCATCCAAGTGTTGTCAACAAAAAGAAATCCCTCATTTTTGTGTTTGACGAAACAGGGCCCTTCTATTATAGTTGTAAAGGTTTATATTCAGCAACTGACGATGCAACAATGAAATTTTATCTTTTAACGGGGGTTCAAACCATGAGTAAATCAATGGACAAAGGGAAAAAAGACGCCAAGAAAAAGCCGGCGAAGTCCGCCAAAGAAAAAAAAGAAGCCAAAAAGTTGAAAAAAGCGGCGAAAGCCGGAATGTAAGATAAACACAAACGACAAATCTTTACGGGTGTCGACTTTCTTTACAAAGCGCACTTTATCCCGCCTCCATGCGGGATAAAGGCATTTTTATTTTCCGGGAAGGTCACCCGCTACGGATTTTACCTCGAAAGAACTGACGAAAAGGATTTCCCCATGAAAGTTAAATTTCTCGGAGCGGCCAGAGAAGTCACCGGCTCCTGTTTTATTATCGAAACCGATCAGGCGCGATTCGCCGTTGACTGCGGGATGCATCAGGGCGGTGCGGATGTTGAAACACGCAACTGGGACACTGAAGCCTACGACCCGTCTCATATCGATTTCTTTCTGATCACGCATGCTCACATTGATCATTCGGGATTATTGCCCCGCATGGTGCAGAACGGATTCAAAGGGCCTGTTTACGCAACGGAGCCGACGGGGGAACTGATCAAGATACTGCTTCTGGACAGCGCCCATATCCAGGAAACCGATGCAAAATCGAAGACGAGAAGAATGCAGCGTAACGGCAGGACGGAGAAAAGCGAGCCGCTTTATTCCACGCCGGACGCCGAAGCCGTGTCCCCTTTGATCAAGAAAATAACCTACAATCAGAATTTTACGCCTGCGGCCGGCATCAAAATCAATTTTCAGGACGCCGGCCATATTTTGGGGGCGGCCATCCTGGAATTGTTTATTGAGGAAAACGGCACCTCCACAAAACTTGTTTTCTCCGGCGATATCGGCCGCCGTCATCAGTTGCTCATGGAGGATCCCGTTACGATCAGCGACGCGGACTACCTTTTTATGGAATCCACTTACGGTGATCGCGATCATAAAGGCGAAGAGGACAGTCTCAATGAAATGGCCGAGGCCATTCAGTACAGTTATTCCAGAGGTGAAAAGATCATCATTCCCGCTTTTGCCGTTGAGAGAACGCAGGAGATGCTGTATTCCCTTTATCTGCTGGACATCAAGGGGAAGCTGCCCAAGGATATGCCGGTGTTTCTCGACAGCCCGCTGGCCATCAAGGCCACAGAGATATTTCGGCGGCACCACACATACCTGGATGCGGATACGCAAAACATACTGAAAAATGGTGAAGATCCTCTGGATCTGCCGCAGTTAAAGTTTTCGTCCTCGACCGAGCAATCAATGAGAATCAACGAAATGGAAGGGTCGGCCATTGTGATTTCCGCATCGGGCATGTGCAATGCCGGACGGATCAGGCATCATCTACGGCATAATTTGTGGCGGCCCGGCGCAAGCATTGTGTTCGTCGGATTCCAGGCGCAGGGAACGCCCGGCCGTAAGATTGTTGAGGGCGCGAAAAAAATCCGTATTTTTAACGAGGATATCGCCGTCAAAGCCAAAATATGGACCATCGGCGGTTTTTCCGCGCACGCCGGGCAACGTCAGCTTCTGGACTGGCTGGGACATTTTCAGAATAAAAAAATGCCGGTGTATTTAGTCCACGGTGAAGCCGGTGCGCAGGATACGCTTGCCTCGTTGATCCGCGAACGGCTGGGATTTGAGGTTGCCATTCCCGAGTATCTGGAAGAAATCAATATTAAAGCAGGGACCCGGCCGCAGGAAATTAAACAACCGCGTCCGTCCAGACCGCCGCTGGAGCTTGCTCCGCTGCTGGCCGATCTGAAAGCGAAGATCGATTACATCAACGCCCGGGTGGACAAAATTCAATCCCTTCCCGAATCCGAGCAGCAGGAAGTGATTCAACTGCTCAGACAGGTCAATCAAAACATGGATGACATAAAGCCTGATTTGCAGACGGGATGAAAGCGGAATTTTTCCCGTTGTCCGGGGTTTTGGAACGCGGCTAATCCATGATCTTGTAGTTAAAAGAAGCAACGATATGCAGCCGTGACAAATTGTATGATCCCGGCAAAGGTTCGTAGGGCGCGGCTTCCTGAACGACGCCCAGCGCCCCGTTATCGAGATCGGCTGATCCCGACGATGACACGAGCGTTACGGCGGCCAGTCTGCCGTCCGCATCAATGGACATTCTGACGACAACATTCCCCTCTTCATTTCGTTCGAAGGACGTCTGCGGGTATTTCCATATCCGGAGGATCTTGTTTTTTACCCGGGTCAGGTAATGAATGTATTTCGTATCGAGACTGCCCAGGTTAATTGTATCTTCGCGCCAGGCATCATCGGGCGTAGGGTCGTTCTGTTGCTTCGTCACGCTGGACGACGGGTTTCCTTGGGCAGGGTTTTCTTTTTCAGGAGAAGGTTGCGCCGGCGCCGGTTCTTGTATGCTGACCGACAGCACGTTTACCGGTTTGATTTTATCGTTTAAATCGATCATGCCTGCCACGGCCAGTAGCGTCATGTGGATGACGACGGATATGATCACCGGCCACAAAATGGCTTTTTTATCCATGTCAACGTTTCCCGAATCTGAAAGTCTTTTGGAGCCTGTGTGTCCCAGGCGCCCTGCACTATACAGTATTTTTTTCAAAAACCATAATATGAATTTAAAATGAAAAGACAATTCCGTGCGCGTCGCTACCGGCGGTACGGCGAAAGGTTGCGGCAGAAGAAAAAGGAGGGGCATAAAAAAGACAGGCAGGATAGAACCTGCCTGTCTTTCAATGTTTTTGTCTACTCAACATTGGCACTGACAACAGAGGCAATCTGCATCATGTCAATCGTTTGTCCTTCTTTTAATTTTGTGAAATCCACGACCTTGCCGCTCGATGTTTTCACCTTGGTGTTGTTGATGATCTTGATCAGTTTGGCGTCGATCACAATGTTCTTTCCGGCATTTTCCGGTTTGCCGTTGACTTTTGTGGTCTGCAGTTTATTGGCTTTAATGTAATCCCAAAGTTTTTTGGTAATCTCCGTGCGGGGAAGTGCTTTGGCGCCCAAAAGCTCCGCGAGATCCCCCTTCAGCTTGACCGGTTTGCTCAATCCTTTCTTTTCTGCCATACTCATTGCCTCCGTTTTTGAATTTTGTTGGTATTGTTGATAAGTTACTGTGTGGCGGAGTATAAGAACTTTCTGTTTTGTATGTCAAGAAATATTCCGAGAAGATATTTGATCCCCGGACGTGCATGTCCCGCGTCAACGCAAAGGGGAAACCTGTTGAATATTATATTGACACGCAATCATTCTTCTTATAGGTCAACCCCGTAAACCAAAACGATTCGGTCATCGATTCAGGAGAAAAACAATGGCAAACCGGTCAACGCAAAAACGCGCTGTAAAAATTCCCCGGGGCAAGGCGCTGCTTTGCGATCCCGGTTTAAACAAAGGGACGATGTTCAGTGACACGGAGCGCGACGTCCTGGGGTTGCGTGGTTTGCTTCCGCCCCGTGTTTTTTCGCCGTCCGACCGGACGGTCCATATCATCAACAATGTCCGGCGCAAAACAACCGATCTGGAAAAATATCTTTACCTTTCCGGTCTGCAAAACCGCAACGAGCGTCTTTTCTACCGGGTGTTGATTGAGCACATACAGGAATTGATGCCCGTGATTTATACGCCGACCGTCGGGCAGGCCTGCCAGGAGTACAGCAGCATTTTCAGCGAACCTCGCGGACTGTTCATTTCCAAAAATGACCGCGGCAGCATAAAAAAGATCCTGAAACGCTGGCCGCAGAAAAAGGTCCGGGTCATTGTTGTTACCGACGGTGAACGCATCCTGGGCTTGGGCGATCTGGGCGCCAACGGGATGGGAATTCCCGTCGGCAAACTGGCGCTTTACGCCGCCTGCGCGGGTATTGATCCGGAAGCCTGCCTGCCGGTTACCCTTGATGTCGGTACCAACAATCCGGAGTTGCTGGCTGCGCCGGACTACATCGGTCTGCCGCAGCCCCGGGTGCGCGGACGGGAATACGATCAGTTGGTCGACGAATTCATGGCCGCCGCGGCGAACGTTTTTCCCGGCGTGATGATTCAGATGGAAGATTTCGGCAATGCCAACGCTTTCCGTCTGCTCGAAAAATATCGCAGCAAATACTGTATGTTCAACGACGATATCCAGGGCACGGCGTCCGTTGCGCTGGCGGGTCTGTATGCCGCCCTGCGTATAACCGGCGGCAGTATTTCCCGGCAGCGACTGCTCTTTTTGGGCGCCGGGGAAGCCGCCATCGGTATCGGAGATCTGGTTTCTTCGGCCATGATGGAAGAAGGCCTGTCGCTGCCGGAAGCGCATTCAAACTGCTGGTTCGTGGATTCCAAAGGACTGGTTGTCAAAGGCCGCACCGATCTGGTGGAACACAAAAAACCGTACGCGCATGATTACCCCTTCCATCGCGATCTTTTGTCCGCGGTGGAAGCCCTGAAGCCGACCGCGGTCATCGGGGTATCGGGTCAGCCCGGAACCTTTACACCGGAAATTATCAAGGCGATGGGCCGGATAAACAGGCGGCCGATCATTTTTGCCCTGTCGAATCCGACCTCCAAGGCCGAGTGTACCGCCGAAGCGGCTTATCGTCACACCGAAGGGAGGGCGATTTTTGCCAGCGGCAGTCCTTTTGGCGAAGTTAGCATGGAGGGGAAAACGTTTGTCCCCGGCCAGGCCAACAACGCGTACATTTTTCCGGGAGTCGGACTGGGTGTGCTGACCTCCGAAGCCGTGCGCGTGACGGATGAGATGTTTACAGCCGCCGCCAAATCCCTGAACGAACAGGTGTCTGCTGACGATCTGAAAATCGGCCGCATCTATCCCTCGTTGACAACAATTCGCGAGGTATCCGCCAAAATTGCACTGGCCGTGGCCGAAGTCGTTTTTAAACGTTCGCTGACCCGGATGCAGGCGCCTGCTGATCTGCGCGGAAATATCCGGGCAACGATGTATGAACCGGACTTCGGAACATATATTTAGGTCGATAACACTTTATCGTGTAAAGGAGCATAGGGTATGAAAAAAAAGGATAAGCGTTTTGTAGGATCGTTGGCGTTTGTTTTTGCGCTGTTGTTTGTCATAAGCTCAGCCGGTGCCGCCCTGGCGGATGCCGTATCGGCCAAAATAGGGTTTGTGGATATCGCGAAAATCATGAGAGACTCCAGAGCCGCCCAGAACGCCCGGGCTGTCTATCAGAAGGATTTTGAGTCCAAAAAAGCGACACTCAAAGCGAAGGGCGACAGAGTTTCCTCTCTGGAAAAAGATTTGAGCAACACGAAACAGGATTCTCCGGCTCTCAAGGAAAAACGGGAGAAGCTGGCGCAGGAATTCAAGGAGTTCAAACGGCTGGAAAGCGATCTCAATGAACAATTGAAGAAGAAAGATGCCGAACTGACCCGAAAAATTCTCATGGACGTTCAGGAGATTCTGAAACAATTTTCCAAAAACGAAAAATACTCCATGATTTTCGAAAAGAAAGCGGTTCTGGTTGTTGACGACGGCTTTGATGTGACGGACAAAATCATCAAAATTTATGACGCGCAGAAAAAATAATTTGTCGCACCGATTGCCATAACGAATTTGTCATTTATGCAGGCGCACCCATAACAGTGCGCCTGCATTTCTTTAGCAATATCCTCTCTATTTTGTGCATGAACCGTGCGTAAGCGATGTCCTCTTCCGCAAAGCAGATACCCCCGGCTTGCGGGTGCGGAATTGAGGTTAAAACATCAAATCATAAGTGCGTCGAAGCCTTATTGATCGGCGCGGGGCGTGATCGCGCAAAGCGGATCGCAACCGATCCCCACGGCGCACGTTGGACATGATATTAGTTATTGACTTACAAAATTGTTCTACTTATAGTTCAAAAATGAAACGTTTTCGGGATAGATCAATTTTATGTCAGGAGAAAAACTCAGATGATTCAACAGCCCGGTTTCGATAACGAAAAATACATCCAGGAACAGACCACCGAAATCCTCAAACGCGTCAACCGCTTCAACAACAAACTGTATCTGGAATTCGGCGGCAAACTTTTATACGACTATCATGCCGCCCGCGTCCTGCCGGGTTATGATCCCAACGTCAAGATGCGCCTCATCCGGGAATTAAAAGACAAGGCCGACATTGTGCTTTGCATTTATGCCGGGGATATCGAAAGAAAAAAAATCCGCGCCGATTTCGGCATTACCTATGACGCAGACGCTTTAAAGCTTATTGACAACCTGCGAACCTGGGGAATCAATGTGCTGGGCGTGGTCATTACCCGTTTTGAAGAACAACCCGCCGCGATCATCTTTAAAAACAAACTGGAAAGACGCGGTATTTCCGTTTATACGCACCGCTTTACCAAAGGCTATCCGACGGATGTGGAGACCATTGTCAGCGATGAAGGATACGGCGCAAATACCTATATCGAAACAGACAAACCGCTGGTGATTGTGACCGGTCCGGGGCCGGGCAGCGGAAAAATGGCAACCTGTCTTTCGCAGCTTTATCACGATTACCGGCGCGGCATTAAATCCGGTTACGCCAAATTTGAAACATTTCCCATCTGGAACATTCCATTAAAGCATCCTGTGAATGTGGCCTATGAGGCGGCCACCGCCGATATCCGGGATTTCAATCTGATCGATCCGTTTCATCTTGACGCGTACAGCGAAAAATCCGTCAATTATAACCGCGACGTGGAAGTTTTTCCCGTCCTGAAAAGAATTCTGGAAAAAATTACGGGCGAACCGTCTTTTTACAAATCGCCGACGGATATGGGGGTCAACCGCGCCGGGTTTGCCATTATCGATGACGCGATCACGCAAAAGGCGGCCAAGATGGAAATTATCCGTCGTTATTTCCGTTACCGCTGTGAATACGCCATGGGATTCGCCGATCGCGAAACCGTGCAGCGCGTGGAACTTTTCATGAAGGATTTTAATCTGGAGCCGGAGGAGCGTCCGGTTGTTCAACCGGCGCGCGAGGCTGCCGTAACCGCTCCCGTGGAAACGCGGGATTACGAACGCGGAAACGAGGGCATCTTCTGCGGCGCAGCGCTGGAATTGAAGAACGGCAAGATCATCACCGGCAGCAACTCATCACTGATGCACGCTGCCACCAGCATGGTGTTGCATGCCATCAAGCATCTGGCGGAAATTCCGGATAAGATTAAATTGCTGCCGCCCCAGATCACCGATTCGGTCAAAAATCTGAAAACGGAGATTCTCGATGAAAAATCGGTGAGCCTTGATCTGGAGGAAGCTCTGATCGCTATCAGCATCAGCGCGACAAATAATCCCGCCGCGCAACTGGCGCTGGAAAAACTCAGGGAGCTGAGGGACTGCGAAGCGCACATGACGCACATTCCCACACCCGGCGATGAAGCAGGGTTGCGCCGCCTCGGCATCAACCTGACAACGGATCCGAATTTTTCCACTAACGATTTATTCATTACATAAAATAATACCGACCGGCTGCGAATCGTAACTATCCTTTTTCTTTAGAGAATCATCTCGAATGCCATGCTCTTTTCGCTTGCGGCTTCGGCAAAACAGGTTGACAAAGCCCCCCCTTTTAATTAATAATTTTTGAGACATGAAGGGAGGTCATACTATGTCAGTGAAGATTGCCATTAACGGTTTTGGAAGAATCGGGCGGCTTGTTTTCAGGGCCGGATATCAAAACAAAGATGTTGACTTTGTTGCGGTAAACGATCTTGCCGACGCCAAAACGCTGGCGCACCTTTTGAAATATGATTCCACACACGGGATACTCGATGCCGACATTAGCGTCGCAAACAACGCGATTATCGTAGACGGAAAAGAACTGAAAACTTTTTCCGTCCGAGAACCGGAGACGCTGCCCTGGAAGGATCTCGGCGTTGATGTTGTTCTGGAAAGCACGGGGAAATTCACCGATAAAACCGGCGCCGGAAAACACATGGAGGCAGGGGCAAAAAAAGTTGTCGTGTCGGCGCCTGCTAAAAATCCTGACGTGACGTTTGTTCTGGGGGTCAATCAGGAAGTATACGATAAAAACAAGCATCATATCATTTCGATGGGGTCCTGTACCACGAACTGCCTTGCGCCGATCGTCAAAATACTGCATCAGGAATTCGGCATCGAATACGGTCTGATGACGACCATTCATTCTTTCACAAATGATCAGGTTGTGGTGGATGAACCTCACAGAGATTTACGAAGAGCACGCGCGGCGGCTCTTTCCATGATACCCACCACCACCGGTGCGGCCCGGGCCATAGCGGAAGTCATTCCTGAGATGAAGGGAAAACTCGACGGTCTGGCCATTCGCGTGCCGACGCCGAATGTTTCGCTTGTGGATTTTGTGGCAACACTTTCCAAAAGTACCACAAGAAATGAAATCAATGATAAATTCCGTGAATATGCCCAAAGCGCCATGAAGGGTATCCTTGCGTGTTCGGAAGAAGAGCTGGTTTCCAAAGATTTCAACGGCAACAAGCATTCATCCATTGTGGATATGCCCAACACGACGGTTATCGGCGGCAACATGGTCAAGATTCTCTCCTGGTATGATAATGAATGGGGCTTTTCCAACAGAATGCTGGAACTGCTCTCGTTTATAATGAAATAGGGAAGGTGTTCAAGATGAAGTACATTGATCAGATCGACATGAAAGGCAAAAGAGTTTTTTTACGGGTGGATTTCAATGTCCCCATGGATAAAGAAGGAAACGTGACCAGCGACAAACGCGTGCGAGCCAGTATCCCCACCATCACCTACGCGTTGGAAAAGGGTGCGAAATTGATCGTCGCCTCCCATCTCGGCAGGCCGAAAGGCAAAAGAGTCGCCGAGATGTCACTCAAGCCTGTCGTCAAGGTTCTTTCGGATCTTCTGAAGAAAGAGGTCCTCTTCCTGGAGGATTGCGTGGGACCGGTTGTGGAGCAGGGTGTGGCCAGGCTTCAGGATGGCCAGATTATCCTTTTGGAGAATCTCCGGTTTCAGCCGGGCGAAGATAAAAATGATGCTCAATTCGCCAAACAACTGGCGGCGCTTTGCGACGTCTATATCGACGACGCCTTCGCCGTATCGCATCGGGCGGCGGCTTCCAATTCGGCAATTACCGAATTTGTTCCCGTATGTGCCGCCGGTTTTCTGTTGAAGAACGAAGTTGAATATTTCAAAAAAGCCATGGTGAATCCGGCCAAACCGCTGGCGGCGATCATCGGCGGGGCAAAGGTTTCCGACAAAATCGGTCTGTTGGAAAACCTGATCGAAAAAGTGGACAAAATCATCATCGGCGGCGGAATGGCCTTTACCTTTTTGAGAGCGGCGGGATATGAAACCGGCAAGTCGCTCTGCGAGGAAGATATGCTGGATACCGCGCGAAAGATCGTGGACAAGGCGAAACAGAAGAACGTACAGTTTCTGCTGCCGGTGGATGCCGTCATTGCACAGGCCGCCGAGGCTCAAGCCGAAGCCAGGATCTGCGGTGTGCAGGATATTCCCAAAGAATGGATCGGCCTGGATATCGGTCCGGCAACCATCGCATTGTTCAGCGAGGCCTTGAAAGGCGTAAAGACGGTCATCTGGAATGGTCCCATGGGGATGTTTGAACTTGCCCCTTTCAGCAAAGGAACGTTTCAGCTGGCTCAGGCGGTGGCGGATTCCGGAGCGCTATCCATCCTCGGCGGCGGTGACACGGATACCGCCATTAAGAAAGCCGGTCTGACGTCGAAAATGTCTTATATCTCCACCGGCGGCGGCGCGTTTTTGGAATGGCTGGAAGGCAAAACGCTGCCCGGCATTGCTGCATTGGAAAAATAACGGTTATCAGGACCCAAACAAGATCGTGAGGACATAACGATGAGAAAATGGATTGTTGCCGGCAACTGGAAAATGCATAACACGATTGCCGAATCCATCATGCTTGCGAAAGCCATTCAAGACGGATCATCAGACATTCAGGGCGGAGCTGTCATCCTGGCTCCGCCTTTTACCGCGCTTTCCGCTGTGGGCGAGGCGATCAAAGGCTCCTGTCTGGAACTGGCGGCGCAAAACATGCATTATGAAGACAAGGGTGCATTTACCGGGGAAGTGTCCCCGTTGATGCTCAAAGATATCGGCTGCCGGTATGTCATCATCGGTCATTCCGAACGCCGGAAATATTTTCATGAGCAGAATGCCGATGTCAATTTAAAAGTGAACAAGGCCTTGTCCGACGGGCTCATCCCGATCATGTGCGTGGGAGAGACCGATGAAGAAAGAGAAAAGGGCATTACACGGGATGTGGTCGGCAGGCAGGTTAATCACGGCCTGAAAGGTGTTGAAAAAATCGACCCTATTGTGATCGCGTACGAACCGGTCTGGGCCATCGGAACCGGAAAAGTGGCCACGCCCGCGCAGGCCCAGGACGTCCATTCCTTTATCCGCGGTATTTTAAAGGAGTCCTACGGCGACGTGGCCGGAAAAATCAGCATCCTCTACGGCGGCAGCGTTACCCGGGACAATATCGGCGATTTAATCGCCATGGAGGATATCGACGGTGCGCTGGTCGGCGGAGCGTCATTAAAGGCCGAGGGTTTTCTGGGCATCATTAAGACCGTTGCCGGTGGAAGATAATTCCGGGATAAACGTCGCAAGCTTGCCGCGTGCCGGAAACGCATTGTTTGACGCCGTTCGTCCGCATCTTGCGCGATAAAAACACCATGGTTTGCGCACTGGAAAAAATGAATGCAAAAGCCGGGAAGGATATCTGCGCGAGCATCATAACCGGATGAAAAACGGGTTATGATGCTTATCGCGTCAGCAGTTATTTTTTATCTTCTTCCTTTTTTGATGAATTGTCGGTGATTTCGTTTTGCTCATTGATGGATTTTTTGAAGTTCTTGATGCCTCTGCCCAGAGCCGAACCGATTTCCGGCAATTTCCCGACACCAAAAATAATCACAACAATGATTAAAACAATAACGAGTTCCTGCCATCCCATTCCGAACATACCCTACCTCTTGATTTTTATTGTTTGACTTGCGGCAATCTTATATGGATCACCTCTCCCGGTTTCCCCAGGTTCTCTATAGACCTGCCTTTGTATTGTATCTTAATTCCTCCGGCATTGCCAATATCCAGATTAAAAAATTCCTCACTGCTTTCAAATTTTTCTCCCGGTTTTAACAGAAGTTGAACAGGCGGACTGTTGTCCGGTTTTATGCGAAGCCACGTTTCCTGACCGGCCGTGATCAATAAAACACTTTTTTTTGCATCGGTTGTCGCCGGCGGATTGTCCGTCACGCCGGTTTGCGGCGCGGGGACAGTCGCGGGCGTCTGGCTGTCGGTTAATGCCGGGGCGGCAGGAAGCGTTGCTTCGGGAGCCCGTGTGGCTGCCGCCGGCGTGTTGATATCTTCAGGGACAGACTGATTCTGTTTGAGAATCAGCCAGATGCTGATAAAAATGATCAGGACGAGCAAGATCCCCCAGTAATTTTTCCTGGCGGCAAATGAGGCAAAAAAAGATTTTGTCTCCGGCGGGGGCTCCGGCGGGGGCGTCTGCTCTTCGCGGTGTGCATTCAGGTAGGCGTCGTAATCCTGCAAAACGGGATTTTCGTCGATGTTGAGAAACCGCGCATAGGTTTTAATAAAATTTTTTGTATAAACCGGATCCGGCAGCTGGTCAAACTCGCTATTTTCTATGGCTTCAATATAACGGGTTCTGATGCGTATTTTTTTAAATACATCATCAGGCGAAAGCCCCAGAGACTCTCTCTTCATCTTCAGTTTTTGCGAGTTGTCGCTCGGTGTCTGTTCGATAAACATGGAGATTCACAGATGAAGCCATTTTTTTGTTTGTGTATTAGCATTAATTTGATTGTAATACAACTATTTAAAATAAAAACAATTATTACTTTAATATTTTCTGATTTTATTGTTAGTATGCCGAAGAAAACGGGACAGGAGTATTTTTTATGCGGGAATTAAAATCGTTTGCCGTCGAGATGGCGCGAAACGCCGGAGCGCTACTGAAAAAGAAATTCAACAAAACCCACAAGATTCAATACAAGGGCGATATCAATATTGTGACGGAAGCGGACAAGATGTCCGAGCATTTGATTATAAAATCCATCAGACGGAATTTTCCGGAACATGGAATCTTGTCGGAGGAATCTCCGGCCATTGCCGGCGCCGGAAAAAAACGCTGGATTGTTGATCCTCTGGACGGAACCACAAATTACGCACACGGATATCCTGTCTTTTGCGTTTCCATTGCGCTGGAAAGCGACGGCAACGTCGTTCTTGGCGTTATTTATGACCCCATGAGAGACGATTTATTTTCTGCTGTGCGCGGCAAGGGGGCTTATCTGAACAACAAGAAACTGTCGGTTTCCTCTATCCGGGATATTTCCCGCAGTCTTCTGGCTACGGGGTTCCCCTATGATATCCGGGAAAGCCGGGACAATAATCTCGATTATTTCAACCGGATGGCCGTCAAGGTCCAGGCGATTCGCCGCGCCGGGGCGGCGGCACTGGATCTTGCCTATCTGGCCGCCGGACGATTCGACGGATTCTGGGAACTCAAACTCAAACCCTGGGATACGGCGGCAGGCTGTCTGATGGTGGAGGAGGCAGGCGGCAGGATTTCCGATCTGTCCGGTAAAAAATGGGACATCGCGTCGCCAGGCGTGCTTGCGTCCAACGGCCTGGTTCATAAAAAGATGCTTGATGTTTTAAGGATGAAGCCGCTCGGCGGTTAAGTTTTTAAAAGCGGTTCGCGCCGGGCAACCCGTATATGGTCTTGAATCTCAACGGCTGGCATTTAATCACGCAAAACCTTTATGATGACGTTCCGCGTCTGCGGCCCGTCAAATTTGCAGAAAGAAATAGATTGCCATGTGTCCAAAACAAGTCCATGGCTTGACCAATTAGCCTTCCCTTTGTTTTCTTTTGTGAAACACAAGCAATAAGCACTGATATCAGTATGTTTCCACCCTCATCATATTTGTTGTTCCTGTAGTCCACAGCGGGTGGCCGAGCGTCATGACGACTCGATCACCGGATTCAAGCCCCTTTCTAATCTTAAGGAGCGGTTGGATGGAGGCCAACATTTCCGAGAGATGCTTTGCCCGAGGAATGAGCAGGCTCTCCACGCCTCGAAGAAGACCCATCCGCCGGGAATTTCCGATGTCCGTCGTGGCACCGATGACGGGAATATCCGCTGCCAATCGGGAGACCAGGCGCGCGCTGCCTCCACCTTCGGTGAAAACGACAATGAGCTTCGCGCCGATTTCTTCTGCCGTGCGGCAGGCTGCGAACGCTACGGATACGTCCGTGCGGCTGGAGAGATTTTCCTCAAGTGTGTCAGCCAGTAGACCGATGCGGGGTTTGTAATGGGCGTCCGCGTCTGCGGCAATGCTGTGCAGATAGCGCACGGCCTCGAGGGGATGTTTACCGACGGCGCTTTCGGCGGAGAGCATCACGGCGTCGGTGCCGTCCCATATGGCGTTGGCGACGTCACTCGCCTCAGCCCGTGTGGGTTGTGGATTCTCGATCATGCTCTCCAGCATCTGGGTCGCGGTAATAACTGGTTTCAAAGCCTGGCGTGCCTTCCTGATGATTTGCTTCTGGAGCGCGGGCACCTTCTCCACGCCAAACTCAACCCCCAGATCGCCTCGCGCTACCATGACGCCCCAGCTCACGTGCAGAATCTCCTCCAAATTGTCCAGCGCCTGAGGATGCTCGATTTTGGCGATAATGGTTTGCGGACCGCCCAGCTCCTTGATGTGAAGATTCAGCGCCTCCACGTCGGAAGCACGGCGCACGAAACTCTGCGCAAACAAATCCACGCCCTCCTGAACGCCCCAGCGGACATCTTCCAGATCCTGAGGAGTCAGGGGATCGAAGGCTACGTCCAATCCGATGGGATGGACGCCCTTGCGGGCTTTCAGCATACCGCCGACCAGCACCTTCAGCATGATTTGCTGATGATGTGTTTCCATGACGTCAAGTTTCAGTGCCCCGTCGTCCAGCACCCAGATCTGACCGACCTTGGCACCTGTGAACAATTCCTGATGCGGCAGCGGCGCCACCCATGGATAACCTTCGGGCGCTGGTGTGCCGGCTAAGTAAAGGACGCCGATGCTGTCTTTCTCCAGGTTTACCGGAGCTTCCAGCAGACCGATGCGCCATTTGGGTCCCTGGAGATCCAGAAAGACTGGTATTATTCTTCCCAGGTCGTCCGAAATATTTCTGATGAGTTTTAGGATTGGTGTGCGTTCCTCGGGCCTACTGTGACTGGCGTTGAGCCGAACGGCGTCGGCGAGTTTCAGGGCTTCCCGCAGGAGATATCTGTCTTGCAAAGCTGGTCCCATAGTGATGACCAGCTTGGTCTTGCGTTTTTTGATCATAAATTCTCTCCTCCTACTATTCTTGTCAGGTCTGAATGGTATTTATTAGATTGAAATGTTGTACGAATCGGAAAACGAGAAAAACAATCATAACGTATAAAGTATCGGTTGGGTTCCGCTACTTCAATTATTTATCTTTCATCTCATTCAGTCTCAACTGCGCACTTGCGTTACCTTGTTCAGCCGCCCGGCGATACCATTTCCTGGCCTCGGCATAATCCTGTGGAACGCCTGTGCCGGTTCCGTATATCCAGCCCAGATTATACTGGGCATATACTTCACCTTGTTTTGCCGCCTTGCGAAACCATTTCACGGCCTCATCAGAATCTTGTGGAATACCTTTACCCTTATAGTACATTTCGCCCAAAACATATTGTGAATAGGCAATTCCTTTTTCAGCTGCTTCACGAATTTTTGTCAACGCGTTACCTCACGGGCTAAATATTACTTTTGGCATTACAAGATCAAGGCTTCCTTTTGGGTTGCTTATCAAACTTGCTTTTTTCCTTCTGTTTCTGTTTTTCAGTGTTCTGCTTATGACTTTTTTCTTTATTTTTTTTGCCGCCTTTGTCTCCCATGATATGTCCTCTATCTTTAATATTTGTCTTTAACTTCACAATAGGAAGCCTTACCCATAATGTTTATAATAGATAATCCGAAAATAACAGCAATAACATACCCGAAATTTCGACAAGTTTCCATACCCGCGTTTACGCCTAAAAAATGGAACATACTATTGAAAAGCGGACCTGTTTCAAAAGCAATATTATACATTTTTAATTTTCCCTTTCTTTAAAGAAACTCTATTTAAGGGTTAAATGATTCCTTCATATACATCTTCCATTTGTGATTTGGGTCACTCACAAAAGTCCTATTCTCCGGGCTGTCATATTCATCTGATTTAAATGTCCTGACAATCCATACCCCGGCGACTTTATATCGGTCACTTTTGATATCACTGCCGATAGCTCTTATGGCTTCCCACATTTTAACTCATCTCTCCCGTTGTTTATTTGCTCCCGAATTTAATTCTGACTGTGAGCCGCCAGACTCATTTTACGCATATAACGAATAGGTTCTATATCTCCCTGCCTTTTCATGAGCATATTGTGAGTTTTTTTATGTTCATTCCCGTCTATCCAGAATAAATATATTTCAGCATAAGTCAAATAATCCATGTAATCTCTGAATCCCTTTAATCCTTTCCCCATTTTTAATTCCTCCTGGCAAAAAAAACCGAGACCCGCATATGCCGTCTTGTCATTTTACTGGAGTCCATCATTCTAATTCTATGTCTTTTACGGGTGATAATCACCACAAAGACTCTTTTACTTCTTTTTTGTTAACTTCCAGTAGAATAGACTCAATACGGGCATCGCAGTATCTCGTATCTATAATATAAGCATGACTCATCATGAATACAAGAGCTGCGCCTGTATTAGTCTGATGTGAACTGTATTTGTTACGGATTTAATTCTTGCCTGTTTGGACAGTTAAGATTGGTTGATTTCAGTCAACCATCATGAAGGTAGTTTCGGACAACAAGTTGTTCGCTGTGTGAACATGGTTTAAGTAATACGGATCAACTTATGCGCGGTTGCTAAGATAGCCGTCTTGTAAGGCAACCCTTCGTTTTTTGATAGGAAGTTTTAAAAATATCGGTTTATTGAATCACACCGTTAAGGTTAACCGGCAATCATTGAGATAAAAACTTTTCTTGTTCTCGGGCCGTCGAATTCGCAGAAAAAAACGGACTGCCAGGTTCCCAGCACCAGATGTCCGTTTTCAATGATGACCAGTTCGGAAGCTCCGACAAGGGAAGATTTTACGTGCGCTGCGGAATTGCCTTCCGCGTGACGGTAATTCGCGGAAAGCGGCACTGCCCTGTCCAGCGCTGCAATCATGTCCCGTTGCACATCCGGATCGGCGTTTTCATTGATGGTGATTGCGGCCGTGGTATGCGGGGTGTAGACCAGACAAACACCGGACTGTACGCCTTCATCGCGGACGGCCTCTTGAACAGAGGCGGTGATGTCGATCATCTCCACCCGCGACAACGTCTTCAGAGATATTTCTTTCATGGGACTTTCACCATCGTTTGCCTTTTCAATTCCATTGTTTTTTAGACAGCAAATCCGTTTTTTGTCAAATATGAATCAAAAAAGCGGTTTTTTTATAAATTTATACATTTCGTTCAATAGTGGTTAATGTTTTATTTAAAGAACAGGAGCAAATGGGCTCCCTTCCCCGTTGATTTGCCGGCCGCCGCGTATAATATTAATCAATTAATTCAATAATATAAACGCATAATACAATAAAAAATTATTTTTTGGCACGGTCTTTTCATTAGATTAAGACAAAGAAAAAAATTTCCTAAAGGAGGCAACAGATCATGAAAAAAACATTAGGAACAATGATAGTGGCGGCAGCGGTTATTCTTTTAACGGCAACCTTCAGCTTTGCGGAATATGCGGCAGCCGGAGCAGCCAATTTCCCCTTCTTCCAGTTGGGATGCCTGATCGTCGGCGGACTGATCATGGTTTCTTTGAAAC
>Ga0209606_1000183_pt1 | contig 105619 bp, 93 predicted proteins | sample AD_UKC057_MetaG_FD_184412 | JGI IMG/M metagenome (GOLD analysis project Ga0209606, IMG submission 184412) | Active sludge microbial communities of municipal wastewater-treating anaerobic digesters from USA - AD_UKC057_MetaG (SPAdes) (version 2) | ecosystem: Engineered > Bioreactor > Anaerobic >...
TTGATGGCTGTCAATGGTCTTTAGTGGACTCATATGAACAGTCAAAATTGATATCTAACTAATTTTAAAGGATTTTTATAACTTATAAGGAATTATAAAAACACATAAAAAATAGGGAGTGGCGGAGAGAGAGGGATTTGAACCCTCGGTACGCGTTTTAGCACGTACACACGATTTCCAATCGTGCTCCTTCAGCCTCTCGGACATCTCTCCGGCACATTGTTTATACCACACTCCGCGCCGGCTGCACAAGGCAATTCCCATTCATCGCCGTGTGGCTATTAGTCGCTATATTTTGGTACCCCATTCTGTTACAATAGAGGCTGCAATGATGCATTTCCTTCCTGTCGACAACAATGACCTCCAGCTAAGGGGATGGGACCGCCCCGACATCGTCCTTATCACCGGCGACGCCTATGTCGACCATCCTTCCTACGGCGCGGCGGTGATCGGGAGGGTCCTCGAGGCGGCCGGGTTCAGGGTGGGCATCATTCCCCAGCCGGATTGGAGAAAGACAGACGATTTCAGGAGGCTCGGGAAACCTCGTTTCTTCTTCGGCATCACGGGCGGCAACCTCGACTCTATGGTCGCCAACTATACATCCGCTAAAAGACCGCGTAAAAAAGACGACTACTCTCCCGGAGGCGCAGCAGGGCTCAGGCCCGACAGGGCCACAATAGTATACGCGAACCGCGTGCGTGAGGCCTACGGCGACGTTCCCATCGTGATCGGCGGCATCGAGGCAAGCCTGCGGAGGTTCGCCCATTATGACTGGTGGGACAATACAGTGCGAAGGTCAATCCTCGTCGATTCAAGGGCAGACATACTCGTCTACGGCATGGGGGAACGACAGATCGTGGAGATTGCCCGGCGGATAAAAGACGGCAGAGAACTCGACGGCATCAGGGGGACAACGGTGCTGAGAAAGCTGTCAGCGATCAGCGATCAGCTATCAGCTATCAGTGATCTTAACAACGTTGAACGTAGAACGTTGAACGTTGAACATGATTCTCCGTTATCGGCCGTTGTTGAGATTCCGCCGTACGAGGAGGTGAAAGACGACAAGGATAAATTCAATGAGGCATTCAAGGCCATATCCCTCAACCAGGATCCCTTCAGCAACAAAACGATAATCCAAGGGCACGGAACACATTGCATTATCCAGTTCCCCCCTCCCCTTCCCATGAAGCCATCGGAGCTGGATCATATCTATGAACTCTCTTACCAAAGGGCGTGGCACCCCTCCTATGATAAAGACGGCGGCGTTCCCGGCTTTGAGACGGTACGGTTCTCTATCATCTCCCACAGGGGGTGCTGCGGCGACTGCAGCTTCTGCTCGCTCTCCATGCATCAGGGGAGGATCGTCCAGTCACGGAGCAAAAGATCGATCATAAAAGAGGCAAAGGCCATCGCCGGGAGCAAGGATTTCCGGGGCACCATCACCGATATCGGCGGACCTACGGCGAACCTCTACGGGGCGCGCTGCACCCGCTGGGAAGGCAAGGGAGCATGCAACGAAAGGAGCTGCCTTGTCCCGGAGCCGTGCAAAAAACTCAAGCCCGGATACAGAGAGAGCATCGAGCTCTATAGGGAGGTCTTGAGGCTGCCGGGGGTAAAGCACGTCTTTATCGAAAGCGGATTACGATACGACTTACTCGCCCAGGACAGCGGTACAGAATATCTGCGCCATATCTGCGTGTACAACATAAGCGGCCGGATGAAGGTTGCCCCCGAGCATTGCGTCGATCATGTTCTGAGGATCATGAACAAGCCGCTCTTCGGCATATATGAAAAATTTGTGAAGAGGTTTGAAGAAGCGCAGAGAAAGACCGGAAAGAGGCTCTTTCTCGTCAATTATTTTATAAGCGCCCACCCGGGCGCCACGCTCACGGATGCCCTGGAACTCTCCCGCTACCTCAAAAAGAGGGGCATCCACCCGGAGCAGGTTCAGGATTTCACCCCTTTACCCCTCACCCTCTCGGGGACGATCTATCATACTGAAAAGGATCCCTACACGGGCAGGCGCATCTATGTGGCAAAGACATTCCGCGAGCGGAAGATGCACCGGGCCCTCATCCAATACGGCAACCCGAAGAACCGGCAGCTCATCAGGGAGGCGATGCAATCCCTGCGACAGGGTGATTCTCTAAAATAACCAGGTTTGTGTATCGAACACCGGGGTATTCGCAGTGGGCTATTCGTTGGAGCAGGTTACTCTGCCGGCAGCATAAGCAGCACGCTCGTGCCCTTCCCCGCCTTGCTTTCGATGCTAAGATATCCCTTGTGCCTTTCAATAATATCCCGGACAACGGCAAGACCCAGCCCAATCCTGCCCCGGTCCTGCTTCGTTGTAAAAAAAGGCTCGCAGACCCGGCCCAGATTATTCTCCGGTATGCCGCACCCGTTATCGGTGAACACGACTGCTACGCTTTTCATGCCTGCTTCATAGACCACCGGCTTCGCTTCTATCGATATGATCCCATCTTCAGAGATAGCCTCCACTGCGTTCATGAGCACGCTCACGATAGCCTGTTTAATCTCATTCCTGTTCACCGTGCATCCCGGGAGCGAAGAGGGAAAATCTCTTGACACCTGGACATATCCGGAATGAAGCTGTGGCCCAAGCATGGCGATGCTTTCGTCGATAATCGCCCTTATGTCGCTTATCTGGGCCTGGCCTTCGGATGGCCTGGCAAAATTCAATATGTTCTCCAGCATATCATTGATCTTCACCGCCGCTTTCCCGATCATCGTCAGGGTCTTTTTTCGTGTATCGTCGACGGCTCCGGAAAGCCCCAAAAACTCTGCACCTTGCAGTATCACCGCGAGAGGGTTCTTGATGTCATGGGCTATCCCGCGGAAAAGCTGGCCCACTATTGTCATTTTGTGCGCTTCGATCATATTGGCGCTGATGCCGCCGGGAATTTTTTCAGTCTCTCTTTCCTTCTTTTTCTTTCCTTTCATCGGTCTACTCCTGCGGTCAAGATCGCGACGTAATCTTTACTCTTACTATCATAAAGGATATTGCGTAAAATTCAAACAGATAATTTCCCTAAAGGAGCACAAAGATCCCGCCCGGCACAAAGAAGACAGGGATAATATGCAAAGGGAGACAGCGCACGTCGAAAGATGCCTGGACCTTGACGGCAGACGCGGAGACTGGTGAGATAAGGAACAAGTAATTGCTACAATACCATCTCTATAAGAAAAGGACCGGTTTCCGTGAGGGTCCTGCCGAGCGCGCCTACCAGTTCCTCGGCGGTCCTGACGGATGTACCGGGGACGCCGAAGCCCGATGCGAGCTTCACCCAGTCCACTGCCGGGCCGTCAAGTCCTACAAGCGACCGGATGTTGGGCCCGGGAGAGGTCACCCCCGCCCGTTCGAGCTCCATCTCGAGGATGTGGTAGCTCCTGTTCGAACAAAGGAGCGTCTTCACATTGAGCCCTTCGCGCGCCTCTGTCCAGAGCGACTGTACGGTGTAGAGGGCGCTCCCGTCAGCCTGGAAATTGATGACGGGCCTGTCCGGGCAGGCAAGGGCCGCACCGACAGCGCAGGGCATACCGTAGCCTATCGAGCCGCCGGTAATGGTCAGCAGCGTATGCGGAGGAGCGCCCGCCGAGATCTGATAATAGGGGAAACCCGTGGTGAGCCCTTCATCGACAATGATCGCTCCTTCGGGCTGCAGCGCCGCAAGGACGAAGCTGACCTTTTCGCCTGTCAATCCTCCCTCAGGAAGGTCAGGGCGTTTCAATGAAGCGAAGATGTGTTCATCGGCGGTTATGTCCTTTGCTGCGCGGAGGGAGCCGGCGAGATCTTCAAGCACGGCGATCATGTCCTGACCGCCCGTACCGATCGGAATCTTTTCCCGGTCCCGCGGGATAATAAAGCTGTCGATGCCTTCATAGCCAAAAAACGTTACCGGGTCATGCGCCCCCGCTATTACCACCGTCTCATATTCAGAAAGCATGGCGACCGCGTCTTCAGGAAAATAGGGGAGACGGCTCACGCGGGGCAGCCCTGCGCCGCGCTCCATGTACCCCGGGAAGGTCTCTGTGACAATATCGCAGCCCGTTGCGGCCTTGATCCTTGCCGCAGCCTCCAGGCCCCTTTTCCGCAGTGCCCTCCTGCCCAGCATGAGGGCGGCCTTTTTGCCTGAACGCAGAGCCTGCACCGCCTTTTCCACCTCGCGGCCATCTACAGGGGCAAAGGAAGGCCGGGCTTTGATGATCTCTGCTCCGGGACATTCCCGCAACTGGTTATCGTGGGGAACGATCAGGCTCGCTATCCGGCCCGTAAGCGACTCTGCTATGGCGCCCGCAACGTCGGCCGCGATGCCTTCGGCGGACTCGTTCGTCCTGTGCCATTCCGAGACAGTGGCGGCGAGGGCCTCGATGTCCATGGTCAGCGGAGCGTCCGCAGAGCGGTGCCACGTCGCGTGCTCTCCGATGACGTTCAGCAAAGGCGTGCCCGCGCGCCTTGCGTTGTGAAGATTGGCAATGCCGTTCGCAAAACCTGGGCCCAGATGAAGGAGGGCCATCGCCGGCTTCCCGGTCATTCTGCCATAACCGTCGGCTGCGCCGGTGCAGACGCCCTCAAAAACGCCGAGGACCGCTCTGATGCCCGGCGTTGAATCGAGGGCGATGACGATGGGGAGCTCGGTGGTGCCTGCATTTGCGAAACAGACCTCAACGCCGCTCTCCACAGCCGTTCTCAAGAGTACTTCCGCGCCATTCATCCACTTCCTTCCTTTCAGCGGCATGCCGTTCCCGCTACTTTTATGGAGATATTTTACAATTATACCATTCCAAAACACCAAAAATATTTTATAATAATTATCTAAAGAACACTTTATGGGAAGAAAAGAAAAAACGAGGGACGAGCTGTTCAAGGAGATATCCGATCTTCGCGAGTGTGTAGTGCAGTTCGAAAAGGTGGATGCGGAGCGGAAGAACGCCGAAGCTGCCCTGCGGCAGACAGAAGAAAAATACCGCAAAATGTTCGAGAACGCGACGGAGGGGATATTCCAGACAAGCGTTGACGGGAAGTTCCTGAGCGCCAACCCGTCGCTTGCCCGCATCCACGGGTACGACTCCCCGGAAGACCTGATGCGCTCCATAACGAACATCAACCGGCAGCTTTACGTGAACCCCTCGGACCGCCTCACGATGGTAAACCTCCTGAAAAGGCACGGGGTAGCGCAGAATTTCGAAGTGCAGATGTACCGCAAGGACGGAAACCTTCAATGGATAATGATGAATGTCCGGGAGGTCCGCGATGACAAGGGCAACACCCTTTATTACGAAGGGACGATGCAGGATATCACGCGGCGGAAAAAAGCGGAAGCGGCCCTCATGGAAAGCGAAGAGAGATACAGAACCGCCATCGAACACTCCAACGACGGCGTGGCAATTATCCACGAAAACAAGCATCAGTATGTGAACAAGAGATTTGTCGACATGTTCGAATACGATTCCGCCGACGAGATCATAGCGAAGCCGGTTACCATCGTAGCCCATCCCGACGACGTGGAAAAGCTCATCAGCATAAACAACAGGCGTCAAAGAAATGAACCGGTGCCATCTCGATATGAGTTCAAGGGCATCACGAAGAAAGGAAAGACCATCTACGTTGAAGTGTCCGCCGCCGTTATTCCTTCGCGCGGCATATTCGTTTACCTGGTGTATCTCAGGGACATCACCGGGCGCAAGCAAGCAGAAGAGACGTTGCGGAATGAACGCAACCGGTTCCGGGCCCTTTCCGACAACGCCCCCTTCGGAATAATCATGATCGATCCTGACGGAACGTTTACCTATCTTAATCCAAAATTTAAAGAGCTTTTCGGGTACGACCTCAACGATGTGCCCAGCGGGAGCCAATGGATAAAGAAGGCATTTCCCGATCCCGTCTACAGAAAAAATGTCATTATAGCCTGGATAAATGACATGAAATATTCGAAGCCCGGGCACAAACTCTTCTCCAGGACCTTCGACGTAGCCTGCAAAGATCAGACATCAAAAACCGTTAATTTTATCCCCGTACAGCTTGCCACCGGCGAGTATATCCTTACCTGCGAGGATATCACCGAACGGATCCAGGCTCATGAGGCGCTGATCCAGTCGCGCAACGAGCTGGAAAAACTGAACAGGGCAAAGACGAAGGCAGTGAACCATGTCTCCCACGAATTAAAAACCCCTTTGTCGGTTATACAGGGCAACATAAGAATCCTGAAGCGCAAGCTTGAGAATACCCAGCTGTCGTACCAGACCATAAAAGGGCTCCTGGAATCCCTTGAGAGGAACCTGGAACGGCTCCTCAACATCTCAAAAGAGACAGATAAGATCTTCAGCGTCTCTCAGGAGCTCGAAGCAGGGGCAACCCTCGATGAGCTGGACAGGATCTGGCAAAGGATAGAAGGGCTGTCAGATATCCCCCGGGATATACGCACCCACTGGAACATCGTGAAAGAGTGGATGAACCAGTACATGGCCGGAAGCACTCTCTCTTTCCAATTGATCGATCTCTATTCGTTCATCCTCCCCATCATTGAAAAGGCGAAACATGCGGCAAAGCACAGGGTCATAGATTTTGAGGTCGAGGGACACAACGACCTTTTTGTCTTCATGGATCCTGTCATCCTGAAGGATGTCGGCGAAGGCCTCATCAAGAATGCCATAGAGAATACCCCTGACGGAGGAAGAATAAGGGTCAGCGTCGAACAACGGAGCGACAGGGTGCTCCTGCACGTCGCTGATACCGGAGTAGGGATAACCGATGATAACCGGCAGTACCTCTTCGACGGGCTTTTCCATACCAAAGATACGGAGATGTATTCCTCTAAAAGGCCTTATGATTTCGGCGCCGGAGGAAAGGGGCTTGAGCTTCTCCGGATGAAGTTCTACGGAAAACGTTTCGGGTTCGAGATCTCCCTTGCGAGCACCCGGTGCAGTTTCATCCCCACAGACCAAGACCTCTGTCCCGGCGCCATCTCGCAATGCCCTTATTGCAAGACGGAAGAAGATTGCTTCAACTCGGGGGGCACTACATTCACAGTATCATTTCCCGTTGGGCAAAAAGCAAGGCCTTGATGCCTGTTGCCGGATGCCGGATGCCGGTTTAAACAAGGACCCGGTATCAAGGAACGAGGTTTTGTATCGTCATCGCGATGCGACGAGGAGGAGGCTACGGAGGCGACGAAGCAATATGAATGAAGGCAACTCGGTATCGGTTGAGATAACAGATATCGCATTCCCCAACGACTACGGCGTTGCCAAGAAGGACGGCAAGGTGATCTTCGTGCCCGGCGGCGTCGTAGGCGACATAGCTTGCATTGTAATTGCAAAAGAGGGCAAAGGCTATGCCTATGGCCTGATTGAGGCCATCAAAGAACCTTCGCCCTTCAGAACGGCTCCGGCATGCCCGCACTTTGGCGTGTGCGGCGGGTGCACCCTGCAAAATCTTGCCTACGAAAAACAACTTGAGCTGAAAGCAAATTATCTCACGCAGACACTGAGGAGGATAGGCGGGATAGAAGTTGATTCCATAACAACACTGCCGATCGAGCCCTCGCCGGATAAGTATTTCTACAGGAATAAAGTAGAGCTCGCTTTTGGAGTAAAGGACGGTAAAACCATCCTCGGAATGAGGGAGCGCGCCTCTTCTTTCCAAAAATACGGCGCGGCCGTGGTCCCTGTCGAGATATGTCCTCTATTCAGCCCCGTTGTTAAAGACATCGTACCTGTTGTGAACGAATTCGCCGGCAGGGAGGGGTTCGTTCCATACAATTCCGCCACAGGCAAAGGGGTCCTGCGGCACCTTATCGTCAGAGAATCGAAAACCACCGGGGAGATAATGGTCACGCTGGAGACAGCTCAGAGAAAGGTTAAAGTTTTGAGCCTGCTTTTTGATGCATTAAACGAGGCCGCTCCCGGGGTAAAGAGCGTATACCTCGCCGTCAATAACAGGCACGGGGACGCTGTATGCTACAACCAGCTGGAGCGCATAGCAGGACAATCCTATATTACTGAAAATATCGCCGGTATGACGCTCAGGATCTATCCTCAGTCCTTCTTCCAGCCGAATACAAAGGCGGCAGAGATATTGTATGGCAAGATAGCCTGGGCTGCCTCTCTGTCGGGCAATGAAAACGTTCTGGGGCTCTATTGCGGCATGGGCCCTATCGAGCTTCATCTTTCGCGCTTCGCACAAACAGCAACGGGGATCGATTCGCTATCAGGAAATATCATCAACGCGAAAGAAAATTGCCAGATCAATAATATCGGAAACTGCGTCTTCTATGCGGGCACAGTCGAAAAAGTGCTCAGAGACATCGTGCCGCCAAAAACAGACCTTCTCGTTATCGACCCTCCGCGGAGCGGCATCAGCAGGGAAGGTATGGAGCTCATCATCAAGCTTAAGCCCCCGCGAATAACCTATGTCTCATGCAGCCCCTCAACCCTCGCCCGCGATCTGAAGGCCTTTCTCCTTCACGGATACGCAATCAGCATGATAGCTCCTTTCGACTTTTTCCCCCACACCTCCCACCTGGAGACCCTGGTATATTTGACGCGAACGTAAACCGCGCAATCGGCCGGTCTTAAAATTTTACCCATTTTACGCTATGCACGAAATGGGTAAAATAAAAGCTAAATTAATGCTACAATATGCGCGCGATGAGAAAGCGATTGCGGGAGCCTGAGGCGCCCGTTGAACGGTACGAGACGATACGCCGTTTTATTACAGCGCTTCTTGAGGAGCAAACCCTCACGGCGCGCGAGATATCCGTTTATGCGAGGATCACCGAGAGGGACGTCAGCGGCCACCTGGAGCACATCAAAAAGACTGTCCAGAAGAACGGCCGGCGTTTCATCGTCGAGCCTGCATGCTGCGAACACTGCGGTTTTATATTCAGGAAAAGGGGGCGGCTGACCAAGCCGGGCAAATGCCCTTCCTGCCACAGCACCCTCATCCGTGCGCCGATGTTCCACATACAATAAGGCATCATTGATTTTTCGCGTACTTTTTGCTATATTTTTCGGTTGAATATGAGGGACACCATGGTAAGGGTGTGGCGTGGAGAGGCGCGAACCCTGAGGCTTATTCTCTATATCCCGCTTCTCATCCTGTCTGCCGTTTACCGGTTTTGCCTTTTTGTCAGAGACTGGTCATACAGGAAAGGTCTTTTGAGGATCGAAGAGGCAAGGATACCCGTCATCAGTGTCGGCAACATAACCCTCGGCGGAACAGGAAAAACGCCTGTCGTGGACGTCATCGCGCAGAGACTGAAAGAAAAGGGTTTTAACCCCGGGATCATAACAAGAGGCTATATGAGAAAAAGGCGGGGCGTCTTTCACGTTGATGTCGCAAAGGATACCGCAGAGGACGTCGGGGACGAGGCAATGATGCTTTCAAGGAGGTCGAAGGTCCCCGTCATCGTCGGCGCCGGCAGGGCGCAGGCAATTAACAAAGGGATAGAGATGTTCAATATCGATGCAGCGATTCTCGACGACGGGTTCCAGTTGAAGAATATCAGAAAGGATATGGACATACTTGTAGTGAACGGCAGGCAGGGGGCAGCGGCCAAAAACCTTTTTCCCCTTGGGCCATACCGGGAACCGGAAGAACGCGTCGGTGAAGCAGATGTAATCCTTGTCAACAAAGGCGAGCCAGACGGCAGGATGCAATTCCATGCCGGTCCGACACCGACATTCCGAGTTGCATACAAGCCTGCCCATCTTTACAACATGCAGAACGACCAATTTGCCCATTACAATTTCATTGCGGGAAAACGGGTTCTCGCCTTTTGCGGGCTCGGCGACAACCAATCATTCTTCGATCTCCTCAAAGACCTGGGTGCAGAGGTAGTCCATGCCATATCCTTTCCCGACCATCACGTTTACACGGAAAGGGACCTGTCGCAATGCGCGTCCTTCGGGGACGTCCACTGCATGGTAACGACCGAAAAGGATGCGGTGAAGCTGGTCCGGATGAAGCTTCCGGAGAACCTTTTCTACCTCTCAATAGACGTTGTCATCGAGGACGAAGAGAAACTGCTGGAGTTGATCACCGGCAGGATACTTTCATGCAGGAAGGCGTCTTTACGGGCAGGCGAAACAGCTGCTGCTCAGGGTTTATGAGGCTCCACGGACCGGGGTACCCACCCAGTGGGTGGGTCGCGTGGAGGGGGCGACGTGAGCCCCAGAATATTTTATAGCCCATTCTTGGGCGCGAGGGGGAGGCTCCACGGACTTTGTTCGTGGAGGGGGCGACGTGAGCCCCAGAATATTTTATAGCCCATTCTTGGGCGCGAGGGGGAGGCTCCACGGACTTTGTTCGTGGAGGGGGCGACGTGAGCCCCAGAAATAGCTAAAGGCTGAAAGCTGTTAGCTGACAGCCTGGCAATTATAAAAGAGGTGCCTATGTCAGACAGGGTCTATATCTTTGATACTACATTGAGGGACGGAGAGCAGTCGCCGGGCAATACGATGAATACCCAGGAGAAGCTGAGGGTGGCCAGGCAGCTCGAGATCCTCGGTGTCGATATCATCGAGGCAGGGTTCCCCATAGCCTCGGAAGGCGATTTCGACGCAGTCCGGCAGATTGCGGCCGCCATAAAGAAAAGCGAGGTCGCCGGCCTCGCCAGGGCGAACAACGAGGACATTGACCGGGCCTGGGGTGCCATAAAGGCCGCCGCAAAGCCCCGCATCCACACGTTCATCTCGACCTCCGACATCCACCTCAAGTACCAGTTGAAGAAGAACAGGGACGAGGTACTGAAGATCGCCGTCAGCGCTGTCAAGAGGGCAAAGAAGTACACCCCAAACGTGGAGTTCTCGGCAATGGACGCGACGCGGAGCGACAGGGACTATCTCTGCCGCATGTTCGCCGAGGTTATCGATGCAGGCGCCGTGACTATCAATGTCCCCGACACCGTCGGGTACGCCGTGCCTGATGAGTTCGGCTCCCTGATCCGGTATATCGTGGAAAATGTCCCCAACATCTCAAGGGCAAGGATCAGCGTCCATTGCCACAACGACCTTGGTCTCGCAGTGGCAAATTCGCTTGCGGCGATCATGAACGGGGCCCGGCAGGTAGAGTGTACCATTAACGGCATCGGCGAGCGGGCAGGCAATGCCTCTCTGGAAGAGATTGTCATGACGCTTCGCACGAGAAAAAACATATTCCCCGCCGATACCGGGATCAATACCGAAAAGATCTACCCCTCGAGCAGGCTCATCACCTCCATCACGGGCGTGCCGGTACAGCCCAACAAGGCGATCGTCGGGGCCAACGCCTTCGCCCACGAGTCAGGCATCCACCAGGACGGCCTTCTGAAGGCAAAGCTCACCTACGAGATCATGACGCCGGAGTCGGTAGGGATCGCGAAAAGCTCCCTTGTCCTCGGGAAGCATTCCGGGAGGCACGCCTTCCGGGACAGGATCGAGGCGCTCGGCTACGACCTGAACGACAATGAGCTGAACCTCGCCTTCAATCGGTTCAAGGCCCTTTCCGATATGAAGAAGAATGTCTACGACGAAGACATCGAGATGATCATCATGGATGAGATCTACAAGATATCCGAACGGTACAAGCTCGCCTACCTCAATGTAAGCTGCGGGAATACCACGGTCCCCACCGCTACCGTCAAGCTTGAGATAGACGGCAATATACTGCAGGATGTCGGCGTCGGCGACGGGCCTGTGGACGCCACCTACAAGGTCATCAAGAGGCTCGCCAAGACCACGAGCAAGCTGGTCAAATTCTCAGTCAATTCCATCACCAGGGATATGGACGCCCAGGGAGAGGTCTTTGTCAAGCTCGAGGAAAAAGGCCTCACTGCCATAGGGAAAGGCGCTGATACGGATATCATTGTGGCAAGCGCAAAGGCCTACATCAATGCCCTGAACAGGCTTGAATATATGAAAAATAAAACAGTTGAGGTGAAATAATGGGCATGACAATAACCGAAAAGATCCTCGCATCGCACGCCGGGAAAGATTTTGTAGAGCCGGGTGAGATCATCGACGCACAGATCGATCTTGCCCTTGCCAATGACATCACCGCGCCGCTGTCCCTCGAAGAATTTGAAAAGGTCGGCGCGAAGGGCGTTTTTGATCCCGACAAGGTTGTCCTGGTAATGGACCATTTCACCCCCAACAAGGATATCCTGTCGGCGGAAAACTGCAAGAAGATCAGGGAATTCGCCGCCGCTCACAGGATCACCCATTTCTACGAGGGCGGCAACTGCGGCATCGAACACGCCCTCCTTCCGGAGCAGGGCCTCGTCGTCGCCGGAGATCTCGTCATCGGCGCAGACAGCCATACATGCACCTATGGCGCCCTGGGGGCCTTCGCGACAGGCATGGGGAGCACCGATCTTACCTATGGCATGGTAAAAGGCCGGATATGGTTCAAGGTGCCGGAAAGCATCAAATTCCACTGCTACGGAAAATGGCCGAAATGGGTAACGGGAAAGGATCTCATACTTCACATCATCGGCATGATAGGAGTGGACGGCGCCCTCTATGCTGCCATGGAGTTCGACGGGGAAGCGGTCTCCGCCCTCTCCATGGATTCGCGCTTCACCATCGCAAATATGGCCATCGAGGCCGGCGGCAAGAACGGGATATTCAAAGTCGACGGGAAAACCGTGACTTACATGAATGCCCACAGCAAAAAACCATACAAGGTCTTTGAGAGCGACCCTGACGCCAGGTACCGGCAGGTCTTCGAGGTCGACGCATCGAAAATCGAGCTGAATGTCGCCTGCCCGTCGCTGCCTTCGAATGTGAAAAGCGTCCGCGAGCTGGGGGATGTCGCCATAGACCAGGTCGTGATCGGGTCGTGCACGAACGGCAGGATCGACGACCTGCAAACAGCCGCGAAGATACTGGAAGGGAACAAGGTCTCCGGGGGCATCCGCTGCATCATCATCCCGGCCACACCCAGGATCTACCGTCAGGCGATGAGGGAAGGCTACTTCGATATCTTCCTCGACGCCGGGTGCGTCATATCGCCTCCCACATGCGGTCCCTGCCTCGGAGGACACATGGGCATCCTGGCAAAAGGGGAAAGGGCGGTAGCGACGACAAACAGGAACTTTATCGGCAGGATGGGCCACCCGCAAAGCGAGGTCTATCTCGCGGGGCCGGCAGTGGCTGCGGCATCGGCGATAAAGGGCAGGATTGCGCATCCGGAGGAAATATAAAGCAGCTGAAAGCTGACAGTTTAAAATGGAGGTTGTATGCTTATCAAAGGAAGGGTATGGAAATTCGGCGACAACATAGACACAGACATCATCATCCCTGCGAAATACCTCGCGATGACGGACCCCAAATCGCTCGGAGAGCACTGCATGGAGCCTCTTTCCCCGTCGTTTCACGAGAAGGTAAGCCCCGGCGACATCATCGTATCGGGGTCAAACTTCGGCTGCGGCTCCTCGAGGGAACATGCCCCGATCGCCATATCCGCGCTCGGCATCCCTCTCGTGATCGCGAAGAGCTTTGCAAGGATATTCTACAGGAACGCCTTCAATAAAGGGCTGGCGCTGCTCGAGGCAGATATAGCAGACAGCATAGATGGAGGGGAAGAGATCGAGATAGATCTCTCGTCAGGGGTTATCCGCTGGAGGGACATGGAGGTGACGGCAAAGCCCATACCGCCGTTCATGGTCGAGCTTATCAATGAAGGCGGCCTCATCAACTACCTGAAAAAACAACTGGAGGAATGATATGAAGACTTACAATGTAGCCGTTGCCGGCGCGACAGGAGCCGTAGGAAATGAAATGATAAGGGTCCTCGAGGAAAGGGACTTCCCTGTAAAAAATCTTACCCTTCTCGCATCTTCACGCAGCGTCGGGAAGGCGCTGCCCTTCAAGGGAAAAGACATCAAGGTCCAGGAGCTGAAAGAAGATTCCTTCAAGGGGATCGATATCGGCCTCTTCTCTCCCGGCGGTTCGGTGAGCATGAAATTCGCCCCGATTGCCGCCGCGAGCGGATGCGTGGTCATAGACAACACGAGCGCCTTCAGGATGGAGCCGGATATTCCCCTTGTGGTGCCCGAGGTGAACGAGCATGCGATCGAGGGATATAAAAGGAGGGGGATCATCTCGAACCCCAACTGCTCGACGATCCAAATGGTCGTCGTCCTGAAGCCGCTCCACGATTTCGCGAAGATAAAAAGGGTCGTCGTGTCAACCTACCAGGCGGTGTCCGGGACGGGCATGAAGGCGATAAAGGAGCTCGAGCAGCAGGTCCTCAACATCTATAACGCACGGAAAATCGAGATCAAGGTCTATCCGCACCAGATAGCCTTCAACTGCCTGCCCCATATCGATTCCTTTCTTGACAACGGGTACACAAAGGAAGAGATGAAGATGGTCAACGAGACAAAGAAGATCATGGAGGACCCGGGCATTGCCGTCACCGCGACGACCGTCAGGGTTCCCGTTTTCTACGGCCATTCTGAATCGGTGAACATAGGATTCGAAAAGGATATAACCCCGGAAAAGGCGCGCTCGCTGTTGAAAAAGGCTCCCGGCGTAAAGGTGGTAGACGACCCGTCAAAGAACAAATATCCTCTCGCGATCAACGCAGCAGGGAAGGATGACACCTTTGTGGGACGCATCAGAAGGGATGAAACAATAGCGCACGGCCTGAATATGTGGGTCGTTTCCGACAATATCCGGAAAGGGGCCGCACTGAACGCAGTCCAGATCGCAGAGGCGCTGATAAGGAAATACCTGTAACTATAGGCCGTCCCTCGGCGGCTGCGCCTTCTCTACCTTATCTATCTCTTCTTCAATGTCGCGGATGAGGAGCTTCAGCTGTGAGATAGAATGAACGCGCTCCTTTATGTGAGCGTCTTCCCTGCTTATTGTTGCCTCCGCGGTAAATGCATCGTATACGTATTCACCGATCTCGGCGTATAATTTCTGTATACCGCGCCGAGCCTTCGTGATGTCTATATATTTCTTCTTCCCGATCGTTGCCTGCTTCTCGACGCTGAAGGCAATATCCTGGGCCGTTTCCCTAAGCGTCCTCAAGCCCTCTTCGGTCTTCTTTTTCAGGTCATCGATGAGCGCCATTTCTCCTCCTTCATAATCTCGCTTATTAAGTAATATACCTGCCTGCCCGGTATTTTTCAAGCCATACCCCTTGCCCCCTGTATTTTTCGCTTGCCCCTAGACCCCTTCATCCCTTTTTAATATAAAACATTTGACTAAACAGGAACTCGCATGTATATAAATCTATGTACATACACTACATCAGGAGGTGGACGTTATGTTTAAGAAAATACTTTGTCCTATCGATTTTTCAGAATATTCTAGCGAGATCGTATCCTATGCCGCAAGTATCGCAAAAAAATTCAACGCAGAGCTGCATCTGATCCATGTCATACCCAATCTTAACTATTTTACGCCCTACGAGTCATTCCTTACCCCGGAAAATCTCGTAGCGATCGAAAAAAACATCGTCGCTGAAGTGAACGGCGATTTCGATAAGGCCATCCAGAAAGTGGATATCCCTGTAAAGAAGATCGTCAAGACAGGTGTCATCTTTATGGAGATCATTGACTACGTAAAGGCTGAAGGGATCGACCTTATCGTCATGGGGACACACGGACGAAGCGGAATCGAACATATCCTCATCGGGAGCGTAGCGGAAAAGGTCGTCAGAAAAGCTCCCTGCCCCGTACTGACGATACGGCCGAAAGGAAGATTATTCCAGATGCCATAATAGCAGCTATCGGCCCTCAGCAGACAGCGATCAGCTACAAATCTCTTTATCACGTTTTCTGTGTTTGCTGAGTTTATCTCGTCTGTTTTGTCTGTTTCGACTTAACGTTGAACGTTGAACATTGAACGGGTTTTGCGATACGCTGTAAGCTGTATGCTGTGGGCTGATTGCTATGTTATGTGTTCGTACAGCTCCCGGATGTTCTTGAGCGGTATGACCTCAAGGCCCGGGACCTTTTCAACACCCTTCGGGCAGAAGATCTTTTTAATCCCGAGGCGTTCACATTCCCTGAACCGCATGTCCATATAGACGATCTTCCGGATCTCCCCAGTGAGGCCGACCTCGCCGAACAGCGCTGTGTCCTGGCCGATGACGATATCTTTAAAGCTTGAAATGATCGATGCGGCTACGGAAAGGTCTACCGCCGGCTCATTCACCTTCATGCCGCCGGTAATGTTCACATAGACGTCCCTGTCATAAAAGGGTTTCCCGAGGGCCTTTTCAATAACGGCTATGAGGATAAAAAGCCTGTTGATATCATACCCGAGCGACAGCCGCTTGGGGATCGAAAAGTTCGTTTTGGGCGTTACAGCCTGCACCTCCAGGATGATCGGCCTTGACCCGGTAATGTAAGGAAAAAGAGCGCTTCCTGAGCCTATGTCCCCTCTCTCCGAAATAAAGAACTGGGAAGGGTTCTCCACGCTTATGAGCCCCCCTTTCTTCATCTGAAAAATACCGACCTCATCAACCGGCCCGTACCTGTTTTTGATAGCCCTGAGCATCCTGTAGGGAAGCATCTTGTCTCCCTCAAAGTAAAGGACCGTGTCCACCATATGCTCGAGGATCTTGGGGCCTGCAATGGCGCCTTCCTTTGTCACGTGCCCGATGAAGATGAGCGTCGTATCCGTCGATTTCATGGCGATCGTCAATTTCGAGGAGACATCTTTTATCTGGCTCACATTTCCGGGGAGCATAGGCAGCCTACTGTCGTAGACCGACTGTATCGAATCGATGATTACGAGGTCATATGCCTTCTCCGATGCGGCCTCAAGGATATCGTCAAGCTGGTTCGTGGCAAGGATCGGGAAATTGCCCTTGAGGTCCAGCCTCTTCCTGCGAGAGGCGAGCTGTTTCAGCGATTCTTCGCCGGACACATAGAGAACATTGAGCCCGAGCTCGACCATCCGCGCCGCTATCTCGAAGCACAGCGTCGTCTTCCCTATCCCGGGATCGCCGCCGAGGAGTATCGATGAGCCGGTCGTGAGCCCTCCCCCCAGGACCCTGTCCATCTCTTCGATGCCGAGTATTATCCTTTCTTCGGTGATATCATCGTCGGTAACGATAACAGGGGTCTTTTTCTCCTGCGATTCGGTCGCCTTATCGACCTTGTATTCCCGGATTGTGTCCCAGCCCTGGCATTTGGGACACTTCCCCATCCATTTGAAGGTCTCGTAACCGCAGGCATCGCAGACAAAAACTACCTTCTTTGCCACCATTCCCCCTTTAAATAAGAAAACATTGTTCAATGTTCTATGTTCAACGTTCAATGTTAAAGCAAAAACAGATCATATAAATTCAACAAACGCTATCAACAGATTAAATAATTACTTTTTGTTGTTCAATGTCTTTGAGTGTGCAGTTTGATAAGATCGCACTGATACTTCATCATCTTTGTGATCCATTTCTCTGTCTTCGGGAATTCGCGGGCATCGAGCTCAAGGGTCACCATCTCATCGTATTCGAGCCTGCCGAGGGTATTTAAAAATTTGACGATGGGGAGATCGCCTTTCCCGAGGAAGAGGTGGCTCCTGTGAAACCCATGGTCGCTGAGATGAACATTTTTTAACCTGCCGGTTTTGAAGACGCGCAAAAAACCTGCAACAATATCATCTCCGAAGGTCCCGAAATGGGTAGTGTCAAAGGTAAAGCAGAGGTTCCTTTCAACGCCGAAATCAACAAGGTCTTTCAGGTCGTTGAGGACAAAGCAGGTGAGCATCAAACGCGTCCCGGTCCTGGGCATATTTTCCACGGCAAGGAAGACGTCGTCGCATCCCAGCTCTTTCTGGAAATCCTTTACCTCCCTGAACCACTTCAGGAACTGCATCTCCATAGCAAACCACGAAGGCGGATGAAAGTTCACCACTCTTGCTCCAACGGTGCGTGCGATATCTATCGTCCTCGACAGGATATCGGGCATCGCCCCCCACGTCTTCATCTTCACAAAAGGGGCGTGAATAGAATGGACGGGGAGGATATCGAGGCAGTTCTGCACCCTCTCGATATACCCATCGCTGTTGAACTTTATGTCTATCAAGAGGTCGCAGCCGTCGAAGCCTGCTTCCTTCGCGTAGAAGAAAGCGTTCTCGATAGGCAGGTGGAAAAGGCATCCGGTAGAAAAAAGGGTCTTCATATGGTTATGATGTTCTCGTCGTTGTCGGTGAGGACCCTGTAGCGCCCCTTCTCCATGATAACCGTATTTTCGATGCCGCAGGCCCCTTTCCGCGGAAACACCATCTTCGGTTCGATCGCAATAACCGTCCCTTCCTCGATGGGATATGTATGGGTCGCCGCAATGTAAGGGAGCTCTGCGAGCTCTATCCCGATGCCGTGCGCGAGGAACCTGACCTTGTGCGGCTTGAAGCCGAGATAATATTCCCCATAACCCATCCTGTCGGCGAGCTGTTTCGAATATTCAAAGAGCTCTTTGCTCGTCAGGCCTTCAAGGGCCTTATCGAGCACCCTGTAATGAATCTCCCTGCACGCCTCAAAGGCCTTTGAAAAAAGATCGGGCATCTTTCCTATGGCGTACATCCTTGTCTGGTCAACCTGGTAGCCGTGGTAGCAGATGCCGAAATCGATAAGGACCGGCTCGTTCCTTTTGATCTTCTTCATGCTCGCACCCACAGGGAAGGCAGGGGAGAGTCCGAGGCCGCCCATCGGTGAATCGGACTGGCTTACGATGCTCCCTGTACGACCGCTCAGGACATGCCAGGTGTATGCCTCGTAATTCAATGAGCGCACCCGCAGAAGGCCCTCGTGCCCCATGGCCTTCGCATGTGCCTCGAGCGTGCCGCCCAGCTCGATCTCGGTCATGCCTTCGCGCAAAAGCTCAGGCACCAGGGCATAGACCTTTTTCTGTATCTCCGTGGCCTTCTCCATGAGCCCAATCTCAAAAGGCGATTTGAACTTCCGGACCTCTTTGGTGAGCGGAGATACATTGACGAATTCCGCATTACCAAAAAGCTCCTGAAATTTTATGACGTCGTTGTAGGGCACAACATCAAGCTGCACGCCTATCCTCTTCATCGGCCTTAAGTGCCCGGTGATGTCCTTCACGGAGCGCATGGGCATGATCTGCCCGATAGGGGATTCCCTTCGTGCCCTTGATATCTCCCTTTTGACGAACAGGACCGGCTCATCATCGACAGGCACAAAGAGGAGCGAATCCTGCATCGTGCCGGAGAGATAATAGTAATCGATCTTGTAATGAAAAAAGGCCCCGTCCAAAGAGGCCTTTTTCATCAATACCTTTACCTTCGCAATCCTTGCATCAATCTCTTCTTTTGGTGCGTACTGCATGATCCCGGTTACTTGTCTTTCCAGACCGGCTTCCTCTTTTCCATGAAGGCCGCGATCCCTTCCTTGGCGTCATCTGTTGCCATGCATCCCTGCAGGTAGATGATCTCCGATGCCTTGAGCGCCTGGAAGAAATCCAGGCTTAAGCCTGCCTTGATCGCCCTTTTCGTCCACATCGCCACGGGCCTGCTCTTGTTCAGATAGTCGGCGAGATACTTCTCCACTTCTGCCTTAAAATTCTCCGCGGGCAGAACCGCGGTCACAAGCCCGATGGTCTGGGCCTCTTTTGCGTTGATGATCTTACCGGTGAGGAGCAGCTCGTAGGTCTTCTGGAGGCCAATGATTTTGGGAAACCAGGCTGCAGCCACAGGAGGGTAAACACCGACGGCGATTTCGGGCTGACCGATCCTCGCCTTCTCCGATGCGATCACGATGTCGCAGAATGACATAAGCTCGCATCCTCCTCCGAGGGAACGGCCGTTCACCAGCGCCACTGTTGTCACGTCCATCGCTGCCATGAGGCGGAACATCCCGTGGAAGACCTCGATCATCTCGTCCACCTTGTCCGGCGTATGGTCGGCAACGTCGACGCCGTCGCAGAATGCCTTCTCGCCGGCGTGGTCAAAGATGAGGAGCTGTACAGAGGGATCTTTTTTGATCTCTCCAAGCACCTGGTTGATCTCTTTCATCATGAGGATGGTAAGCCAGTTTGACGGCGGTACATTCAGCGTTATCGTTGCAACCTTATCCTTTTTTTCATATAGAATATGCTGGAATGCCATGGTAGTTCTCCTTTCCTTTAGCTGTAGTCTTCAATAAAAAAAGGGGGGCATAACACCCCCCTATGGGTTCTTGTTTCGTTACTTCGCCTGCGGTTTGCCGAAGATCTGTTCGAAATATGCCTCGTCGTTCAGCGCACCCTTTGCAATGAGCTGGCGGTTCTTGATGAAGTCGATGGTGTCCATACCGGTGATCTTCTTGGTATTGAAGGCGCCAAATCCTGCGAACGCCTCGCCCATCATATTTACTGCCAGCCAGTACCTGTGGTCGTTCTTGACCTGATCCCAGAAGAATTTTTTCTTCTGTCTGATGCCGTCGATAGATTTCATCAGGCATCCGGGGAAGAGGTTTGCAAATACCCAGATAACCCTCTCAACCTCTGCGTCGAGGAGCGAGAAATCGTATTTGTTGTTCTTTAGCTGCTCGTTCACCCATGCCCTGGCATCCTTTGCCTCCTGGCCTGCCTTGGGCTCGCCGTAGACGATCTCGCCGTCTTTTACGTAGGTTTCGGTAATAACCTGCGGGTTCCTTACCCAGTTGCCCTTGTCGTCTTTCAGGACAGGGATTGCCTTTGAGATAAGGTTTTTGGCCTTCATCTTGTATGCCGACCACATCTCGCAGCTTACGCAGTTCCACATTGCATCTTCAGCAGTCAGATACCATGGAAGGAAGTCTGAGGCGCCGCCGACCGGTGCGGAGCCGTGTCTTGGACCCGCCTGGCCGAATATCGCAAGGTCGGATGAAATGGCGATGTCACAGGCAAGGCCGATCTCCTGGCCGCCCGCTACCCTCATGCCGTTGACGCGGCAGATAACCGGTTTCTTGCACATGAGAATGGAGTCTACCATGTTGTTGAAAAGCTCCATATACCAGCCGTATTCTTCCGGTCTCTTGCTGTAGTACTCTGAATACTCTTTTGTGTTGCCGCCTGTACAGAAGGCGTTCGGGCCTGTTCCGGTGAAAACCGTTGCGACTACTTCGCGGTCTGTTGAAGAATTCTCAAAACCTGCGATAACGCCCTTTACCATATCGGTGGTATAGGAGTTATACTGAGCCGGGTTGTTGAGCCTGACCCATGCAGAATAAAGACCGGGTATCACATTGCCCTTAGGGTCTTTCAGGGGTCTTTTTTCATACACCACACAGGGGGCTTCCGTTCCCCAGTGATCTGACCCGTGTCTGCTGTGGTCTTTCATTTCGTGTTCTCTTGGTATCCACTCTAATCCCATATGTTTCCTCCTCTAATGTATTTTATTTAAAAATCGGGTTTCAGGACAACCCTCTTTTCAGGCGAACCTGCTTTGTGTATCTCATCGAATGTCGCCGCTATGGTGCTCATGGGCCTCACTTCGACAAAGGGGTCGATGACGATCTTCTTGCTCAATACCATATCGAGGACGATGGGGTAATATTCCGGCAGGCAGCCCCATGTTCCTATCACCTCGGCATCAAAGGCCATGAGCTTGGAGAACATGTATTCGCTCTTTGCCATTCCGAATCCCACGAGGACCAGTTTCCCGACGAACGAGAGCAGGTCGAGGGCCAGTTCCTGCCCGGCCTTTGTCCCTGTTACCTCAAAGATCTTCCAGCCCGTATTGGCAAGGCCTCTGGACTTTACGAAATTCCTCCACTCGCCGACGACGTCCTTATTTGTCTTGTCCAGGGTGCTGATCACGGCATCGCAGCCGTAGCTGAGCGCCCTTTCGAGCTTCTTCGGGTTCCTTGCAATCCCGATAACGCTCTTCGCGCCGAGCGCCTTGGCGGTCTGCGCCATATAGACACCGACCCCGCCTGTTGCGCCGATGACGATCACGTTGTCGCCGGGCTGCAGGTCGGCCCTTTTTGCCGCCTGGTACGGGGTGGTTACCGCATCGGCGATAACGGACAACTGCTCGAGCGCATACCCTTTCTTGTCGGTTACCAGGCAGAGGTCAACGGTAGGCACCGGGATATGGCTTGAGAAGCCGCCATAGACGCCGATCGAGTTGCCGGGCATCTTCTGCGCAAGGCACCTGTTGCCCCTTCCGGTCTTACAGAGAATGCATTTCCGGCAGGGCATAACTGCGGGGATGATAACCTCTTTGCCGATCCATGCCGGGTCACCGGCGACTACCACGCCGCTTATCTCGTGGCCAAGGGCCAGAGGCGGCTTGCTGACCGTCGGAACGCCGTCATAGAAGTATCCAAGGTCGGTATGGCATACACCACACCCTGCGACCTCTACGAGAACCTCGTCCGCTTTCAGTTCGGGAACAGGAATCTCTGCCATGGCAAGCTTTCCGGGTGTAGTCTCTTTTGTTTCTCTGTTAAAAACTGTCGGTTGAACCATTTGCCACTGTTTTATTACCTTCGGTACATCAGCCATTACAACACCTCCTTATATATTTGAAATGAAAAGATGTTCGCACCTCTACCCTGATTTACGTCATGCCGTAACCGCCGTCCACACACAGAAGCTGCCCTGTTATGTAGCGTGCGTCGTCTGATGCAAAGAATACAAATGCAGGCGCTACATCCTCCGGTTCAGCATACCTGCCGAGGAGTATCCTCTTTACGTATATCTCTTTCAGCTTCTCGTCTGTGGATATCTTTTCCGTCATGTCCGTCGTAACAATGCCCAAGGAGATGACGTTCGCCGTAACGTTGAACTTCGCGAGCTCTCTTGCCATTGATTTTGTCATAGATATGACGCCGCCTTTTGCGGCGCTGTAATTGATCTGTCCGATGGTCCCCACAACACCCGCCACAGAGGTGACATTAATGATTCTCCCGTAGTTCTGCTCCATGAAATACTTTGAGGCTGCCTTGACGGTGAGCCAGGGGCCTCTCATCTGGACATTGACAACCTCGTCCCAGATCTCCACTGTCATTTTGTGCATCATGGCCGGTTTTGAGATACCGGCGTTGTTCGCTATGATATGGATCGAGCCAAAGTTCTGGACGCAGGTTTCGATGATCTTCTGGGCATCGGCCTCCTGTCCCACGTCGCCTTTCACCGCTACAGCCTTTCTCCCCATCTTTTTTATCATTTCAACAACTTCACTTGCAGCCTTTTCATTCCCGGCGTAATTGACGACTACATTCGCCCCTTCCTGCGCAAAGGCCAGGCTGATCGCCCTCCCTACGCCTCTCCCACCGCCTGTAACTACAGCATTTTTTCCCTCTAATTTCATGACGGCCCCTTTCCTTTTTTTGAATTTGTGAAAATTTTAATAAGACTTATATTATATGTCAAAAAGAATCTATGTCAAGATAAAAAGTGTAGTCATTATAGACTTTTTGCAAATAATCACGGTCTTGCCGTAAAACGATTTTCCCCTCAGTTTTATATTGCAAATTTTCCCAGGATATTCCATCATTGGAAGAAATAAAGAAGCTGTCAGCAGACAGCGAGAAGAATCAGGTTGAGGTTAAGGTTGAGGAGAAACAGGATTTTTTAAAGTTAGCCTTAACCTCAGCCTTGGCCTGTTTTTTTGCTGATGGCTGGAAGCTGATTTTTAACAGGAGGTTGCATAATGAACGTTGTATTGGAAGAATATAAGGACGATGTCTTCACAATCACCCTCAACAGGCCGGACAGGAAAAATGCCATGGACTATGACCTGCTCAATGGCATCTACATGGCGCTGAAGAATGCCGAAAGCCGGAAGGCGCCCTTTGTTGTCATACGCGGATCCGGAAAGGCGTTCTGCTCAGGCGGGGACATCGTCGCCTTCAAAGAAGCTGAGGATTCTGAAGCCTTGATCGACGCAGAGGCCGGCGTGCTTCACGAGGGGATCAGGCTTATCAGGAAAATCAACGCCATTGTCATTGCGGTCATGGAGGGCGTTGCCGTGGGGGCAGGCATTGGACTTGCCCTTGCATGCGACCTTTCCATCGCAACCAGAAATACAATAATGAATATGGGTTACAGGCGGATCGGCCTAACGCCGGATGGAGGCGGCAGCATATTCCTTTCCAGGCTCGTAGGCGCAAAAAGGTTCAATGAGCTCTATCTTTTTTCGCGCAATATCACCATGGCTGAGGCGCAAGAGCTCGGTCTCGTGAATGTCGTCTGCGAAGAGGACGAACTGGAGGCAAAGCTCGCGGAGATGATCAAAAGCCTTAAGGCCCTTCCGATGGAGACGATAGGCAGTTTTAAAGACCTCGTGAACCATTCGCTCTTTGGCGGGCTCGACATTCACCTTGACAAGGAAAAATTCTATGTCTCGCAGCTTGGCGGGACGAAGCTCTTCAAACAGAGGCTGGAGGATTTCTTCAAAAAGAGGTAGCGGGTGAAAGGTCTTTATCTCTTCTCGATCTTCGGCTACATCTGCATACTTTGGCTGACGGGCATCTACGTGACGAGGAAGTCACGTTCTACAGAGGCCTATCTCGTCGCATCAAGAAGCCTCTCGGTACCCTTTCTCTCTGTACTCATAGCTGGGACATGGATAGGCGGCGTGTCGATCGTCGGAATGGCACAAGGTTCGTACATCCACGGCGTGAGCGCCTTGTGGTTCCAGGCAGGCATCTGGATCGCCATGTACGCCACAAGTATTCTCCTCCCAAGGATCCTCGAGGGAAAGACGATATACTCCATCCTCGATGTTGTCGGAAAACTCTATGATAAGAAGACGGCTAAGCTCGCGGGGCTCTTTCAGCTCATCTTCTCAATATGGATCGTGACAATGCAGATCGTGGGAGGAGGGGCGATACTGACGGTAATCCTGCAGGGACAACTTTCATTCCGTGAGGGGATGGTATTGACGGCGATAGTGTTCACCTTTTACAACGTTATGGGGGGCTTCGTCGCCACCGCTTATACGAACCTCATACATATCGGCGCCATAATCTTCGGCATATTCCTTGGAGGACTTTACGTCATCTTCAACACAGGCGTCCTGTCACAGATGGCAAGTCATGCGCACTATTTCAGTCCCTTCGGCGATCTCGGCGTTGTCCAGGCGCTGAGCTGGGCCTATATCAATCTTACCCTGGGCGTGCTCGCACAGCCGGTCATCAATACCGCGTCATCGGCAAAGACGTCCGAAGAGGGCAGAAAAGGCATCCTTATCGGAAATTTCATCGCCATCCCGGTGGTCGTCATGGCAGCGCTCTGCGGCATCGTCGCGAAATATATCTTTCCCGACATCCCCTCCCTTTCGGCGTTGCCCGCCCTGCTCAACATCGTTCCGCCCTTCATTGCCGTCTTCTTCCTGCTCAGCATGTGGGCGCCGCTCATGAGCTCCGGCTCGCCATTTCTGATGGGCGCCACGACCCTCGCGATAAAAGGGTATATAGCCCCTGCATTCAATATCAAAAGCGACAGGGTGCTCCTTCTTGCTTCAAGGCTTACCACTCTTTCAATCGGCGCCGTCGCGCTACTCCTTGGTTTTTTTGTAAAAGAGATACTGCGGGAGGTTACGTGGATAGCGGTTCTTTTGAGCGCCATCGTCTATATCGTCTTCATCGGCTGGACATGGAAGCAGGTTCATAGCCTTTACGCGTTCCTCTCGCTGCTGGGAACTATCGTCATCCTGATATTCACCTTTGCCTTCGGCAGCTATAAGGTGCTCCACCCTGTATGGCCTGTCACGCTCTATATATTTATCATCATGGGCATAGGGGTGCTGACAAGAGAACGTTCGGGGGGCGGGCAGCATGATTATTCCCCCTCACCCTGACCCTCTCCCGCCAGGGGAGAGGGAATGGCGTGAAGTCCCGGGAGGGGAGAGGGAATGGCGTGAAGTCCCGGGAGGGGAGAGGGAATGGCGTGAAGTCCCGGGAGGGGAGAGGGGATATCATTGCGAGATGTCTATTAATCTATAAGGAGGTATATGTATGGACTTAGTCGGAAGGGTAAAGGCAATCATTCTTAAACCAAAAGATACGTGGGAACAGGTGAAACAAGAGGAAACAACCGTCAAGGAACTGTACATGTCCTATGCGGTGATCCTCGCGATCATTCCGCCCGTTGCAACCTTTATCGGGTGGTCGATCGTCGGGATGTCTTTCCTTGGAGCCAGCTACAGGATACCCTTTGCTAACGGCATCAGCTATGCCGTCTTCCACTACGTGCTGTCCCTTATTGCCATCTATGCTGTTGCCTTTATCATCGATATGTTGGCCCCGAACTTCGGTTCTCAAAAGAACATGGTCAATGCCATGAAGGTTGCCGTATACTCAAATACCCCGATCTGGATTGCGAGCATCCTCTTCATCTTTCCCACTCTTTCACCTATCGTTATGATAGCCTCGCTATACTCTCTCTACCTTCTCTACCTGGGCCTGCCTATCCTCATGGAGACCCCGAAAGAGAAGATAGTGGGGTATATCATCGTTGTCATCATCGTGAGCATCATCGTCTTTTACCTCGCCGGCATAATCGCACGCTTAGTTATCCCGGGCAGGGGGATGATGATGCCGTGAACAAAACCCGTTCGATGTTCTGTGTTCAACGTTCAACGTTGAAAAAAGGCAGATCAAAGACACTGGACAAAGAATTTTTTTACATCTTACAGGTCTACTACTTCTGCTGATGGCTGAAGATTGATCTGCTGTTACCAAAGATAATCTTTTATTACTTTCATTAGTATCAACACACTGATGTGTTAAAACAGCGGCGTTCCGGGCATCGTGAACGCCATTTTTTTGATCGGCACGGACACCGGCGTCTTCAACCGCTGCATGGATGAAGGCGCCGGTTCTATTTTATGAAGGAGGTGTGCAGTGAAAAAACTATTTTCATTCTTATTTCTTTTAGTGCCCGTCATAGCGATGACAGGAACATTATTGGCTGCGGAGACGCCGCCCGGGAACGACACGGGCGATACGGCGTGGCTCCTCATATCAACGGCGCTCGTGATGCTCATGACGCCGGGCCTTGCCTTTTTCTACGGCGGGATGGTGGGGCGGAAGAACGTCCTCGGCATACTCATGCAGTGCTTCATCATCCTCTGCGCCGTCAGCGTTCAGTGGGTGCTCTTCGGCTACAGCCTCTCCTTCGCTCCTGGAAAGGGGTTCTGGGGAAGCCTCGAGTGGGCAGGACTTAAGGGTGTGGGCCTTGCACCCTATTCCGATTATGCGGCGACCATTCCGCACCAGCTCTTCATGGTCTTCCAGATGATGTTCGCGATCATCACCCCCGCCCTCATCATCGGCGCCTTTGCAGAGAGAATGAAGTTCTCCGCATTCCTGGCCTTCATAATCCTCTGGTCAACCTTCGTCTACGACCCTGTGTGCCACTGGGTGTGGGGGATAGGAGGATGGCTCAAAGACCTGGGCGCCCTTGACTTCGCGGGGGGCACGGTCGTTCACATCAATGCCGGCATCGCCGCACTTACGACGGCGATCTTCATAGGGAAGAGGCGGGGGAGCACGCAGAAGGCTATCCTGCCGCACAACCTTCCCTTTACCATACTCGGGACGGCGCTTCTCTGGTTCGGATGGTTCGGGTTCAATGCGGGTAGCTCGCTCGGCGCCAACGAGATCGCCGTCAATGCCTTTGTCGTCACCAACACCGCGGCTGCGGCGGCCGGCCTGAGCTGGGCGTTGCTCGACTGGATCTGCCATGAAAAGCCGACGGTCCTAGGAACAGCCACAGGGGCCGTAGCCGGGCTCGTCGCGATCACCCCCGCGGCGGGCTTCGTGAGCGGCCTTTCCGCCATCATCATCGGGCTCTTCGTGAGCATCTTCTGCTACATGGCGGTAGCGATAGTAAAACCCAGGTTCGGCTATGACGACGCCCTCGACGTATTCGGCGTCCACTGCATAGGCGGCATCTGGGGGGCGCTGGCAACGGGGCTTTTTGCATCGAAGGCGGTCAATCCCGCTGGGGCCGACGGCCTCTTCTTCGGCAATCCGAAGCAGTTCGTCGTCCAGATTATCGCTGTCGCCGTAACCCTCTCATACAGCTTTGTCGCCAGCTTTATCATTTACAAGGTGATCGATGCGACAATAAAGGTCAGGGTAAACGAAAAGGACGAGATCATGGGCCTTGACCTCACGCAGCACCATGAGAATGCCTACACGATCCTGGAATAAGGAGGAGGGATAGAGCATGAAACTGATAATAGCGATCATCAAACCCGATAGATTAGAGGCAGTGAAGCAGGAGCTTTACAAGGCAGAAGTGAACCTCATCACCGTCAACGAGGTCCTCGGGCATGGCCGCCAGATGGGCGTGGCCGAGGTATACCGCGGGGTCAGGGAGATGGGCAACCTCCTGAGGAAGATACGCCTCGAGATAGCCGTCAACGAAAGCTTTGTGGAGCCCACGATCAACGCCATCGTAAAAGGCGCCCAGACCGGCAACATCGGCGACGGGAAGATATTCGTCCTCGACCTGGTCGAATGTATAAGGATCCGGACGGAAGAGCGCGGAGGAGAGGCGATAGGATGAGGGCCGGTTAACAAAAACACAGGTTTTTTACTTTAAAATAGTAGTTGTACAAGTATTAACGCCTTATGCACATCGATGTGCATGTCTTTTATCCCTCACCGATCTTCGAGGGGATCTTTAAAACCACGAACAACGTAGTTCAAAAGGTCAACGTCCCGGACTAAGGTTTAGCTTTAAAGACCTTCAGAGAGGTGACATATGGCAGGCATTGATAGTCAATACAGATATCTACGGTGCGAGCAGAAGAGCCCGACACCAATGCTCACCTCAAAACGTAAGGTACACGGAGGCGCCAAATGAAAGATTTGAAGAAGGCAAAGACATCCTTCCGGTGGAACGGAGCTGCAACATCCGCGGATATCGACAACGTGGCCCGGCTCGTAAAAAAGAACAACATCCGGATCGTCGATCTCAAGTTTAACGACCTGCCCGGCCTGTGGCAGCATTTTTCCATTCCCACGGCGGAGCTCACCGAGATCGACGACCCTATGACGAGCATCTGGGAGGAAGGGATCGGCTTCGACGGGTCCTCCATCAGGGGATTCCAGAAGATCCAGGAATCGGACATGATACTCCTGCCCGATCCAAGGACGGCCGTTGTGGACCCTGTATGCGAAATCCCGACGTTGAGCATCCTCTGCGACATCTACGACCCGATCACAAAGAAACCGTACACGCGCGATCCCCGCTACGTTGGCAAGAAGGCGGAGGCGTTCCTGAAGACAACGGGCTTTGCCGATACGAGCTACTATGGCCCCGAATATGAGTTCTTTCTCTTCAACGACATACGCTTCGACCAGACGGAGAACTGCGGCTACTACTTTATCGACTCCGACGAGGGCGAGTGGAACTCGGGAAGGGACGAAAGGCCGAACCTCGGGTACAAGCCGCGGTACAAAGAGGGGTATTTTCCGGTCCCGCCACACGATTCCATCCAGGACCTGCGAAGCAAGATGACGCTCAAGATGCTCGAAACGGGTATCAAGGTGGAGGTCCACCACCACGAGGTGGCAACGGCAGGGCAGTGCGAGATCGACATGAAGTTCGGCTCCCTCGTGAAGATGGCGGACCAATGCCTCATGTACAAATATATCGTAAAGAACATGGCGAAGCAGAACAACATGGTGGCCACGTTCATGCCCAAGCCCCTCTTCGCCGACAACGGTTCAGGCATGCACACCCACATTTCCCTCTGGAACAAGGGGGAGAACGTCTTCTATGACGCGAAGGGGTATGCGGGCATAAGCAGGCTGGGCAGATATGCCATCGGCGGCCTGCTCAGGCATGCGCGCGCCCTGCTCGCATTCTGCGCGCCCACCACCAATTCATACAAGAGGCTCGTCCCCGGCTACGAAGCTCCCGTCAACCTCGTCTATTCGGCACGCAACCGCTCTGCGGCGGTCAGGATACCTATGTACTCAGAGAACCCCAAGGCCAAGAGGATCGAGTTCAGGCCGCCCGATGCGACTTGCAACCCCTATTTATCCTTCTCGGCAATACTCATGGCCTGCGTCGACGGGATCGTCAACAAGATCGACCCCGGCGAGCCGACAGACGTCAACACCTACCACCTCCCGCCCGAGGAAGCGGCAAAGATACCTACGGTCCCCGGTTCTCTCGAGGAGTCCATAGCCGCCCTTGAGAAGGATCACGAGTTCCTGCTGCGGGGAGGGGTTTTTACCCAGGACGTCATCGATGTGTGGATCGAGTACAAGCGCGAGGCAGAGATAGACCCGGTGCGCCTGCGCCCGCACCCTTATGAGTTCTATCTCTATTTTGACATGTAGCAGCAAGCCCCTGTTCACCCGGCAACCCCCCACACCACACCTTCCGACCGGGGGACAGGGGCTCTCACAACAAAGCACATGGAGTTTACGATGAAGAACAAGGTCCTCATAATCAAACACGTTGCGCAGGAAGGCCCCGGGCTGATAGGGGAGACGCTTCGCTCTGATGAATGGGAGTTTGAGATCATTGAGCTTGGAAAGGGGGATACCTTGCCGCAAAACCTCCAGGGCGTGGCCGCTTTGATCGCCCTTGGAGGGCCCATGAACGTCTACGAAGTCGACAGGTTCTCCTTCCTGGACAATGAAGAAAGGCTCATACGCAAGGCCCTTGTCGAAGAGATCCCCTTCCTTGGCATCTGCCTCGGTGCCCAGCTTCTGGCAAAGACGTGCGGCGCAGAGGTTCACCGATCACCGGAAAGGGAGGTAGGGTGGTATAAGGTCAAGACAACGAAGGGGGGCAGGCAGGACAGGCTTTTCAGGAATGCCCCGGAACGTTTGGACGTATTCCAGTGGCACGAAGATACCTTCGAGCTGCCCGATGGCGGCACGCTGCTTGCGACAGGGACACCCTGTAATAACCAGGCATTTAAGATAGGGAACAATGCTTACGGCCTCCAGTTCCACATTGAGGCAACCCCTGACATGATCAGGGGGTGGATGGGGGATGAGCAGGACAAAAATGCCCTACAGAGGATACTCGGCGATACAGCCAGGATAGAAAAGACCTTTTTAGAACAGGCAGGGCAGCTTCTAAATAATTTTAAGCAGATTGTTGAATCATCGTTGCGGATCAGGAATGTAATAAATATCTTTATAGAAGACGGAAAAAGGCATCAAAGGGAGAAACGTCCCTTGTGGTGGGACAAGAAAGGACATATCCTTACATGAGGACTGATATATGGATCAGAAAACAGCGGGATTGAACATCGCCATATTCTTTTGCCGGCAACTGGATGCGAACCAGGATAAGAACAGGCGCGCCATCGAGAAGGAGCTCGGCCTGCGGATCAGGTTCTTCCCCCTGCCCTGCAGCGGCCGCATAGAGCTACTGCACCTCCTGCGGGCGATCGAGGCAGGTGCGGATGTGGTCTATCTCGTCGCCTGTCCCGAAGGCGCTTGCCGCTACCGGGAAGGGAATCTGCGGGCAAAGAGGCGCATCATGTTCGCGCAGAAACTCATCGAGGAGATCGGGCTTGAAGGGGCGCGAATAGAGATGGTCAACAAGACGGCGGAGATGCCTGCCGACATCGGCGCGATAGCAATGGAATTGCTTGCCCGTGATGCGAAGGTAAGCATCTCACCGGTAAGGAGCAATGCGGTAGCGAGCTTCATTGAGAAATAGCATCCTCATTTAGGGGCGACGTGAGCAATATTTTGTAGCGAGTTCACGAGTGAGAGGGGGAGGCTCCACGAGCTTTGCTTGTGGAGGGGGCGACGTGAGCCCCATTAATAGCTAGCAAGGAGTAAGCGAATGATAACTGCGGAAAGAAAACCCATGGCTGAGATCAGGGCAATGCTCGCGCCCTACAGGAAGATCCTTGTGGTAGGATGCGGTTCTTGCGTTGCCGAATGCGCCTCGGGCGGCGAGAAGGAGGTCGGGCTCCTCGCCTCTGCGCTTCGCATGGATGCAAAGATCGAGGGGCGGACGATCGAGGTGCGGGAGATGACCATTGACCGCCAGTGTGTCTACGAGTTCATCGACCAGCTCACCGGGATCGCGGACAGATACGAGATCATCCTCTCCCTCGGCTGCGGAGCGGGTGTCCAGGCCGTAGCGGAGGTATTCCCGAAGATGCTCGTTATCCCCGCCCTCAACACGACGTTCATAGGCGAAACGAAAGAGCCCGGCCTGTGGGTGGAGAATTGCCGCGCCTGCGGCGACTGCAAGCTCGGGTATTTCGCCGCTGTCTGCCCTGTTACGCGCTGTGCGAAGGGGCTTTTCAACGGCCCCTGCGGGGGCTCGAAGAACGGCGTCTGCGAGGTTGACCCCGACTCGCCCTGTGCGTGGCAGCTCATTATAGAGCGCCTTGAGAACGCAGGCCGCAGCGACCTCCTGGAGGCGATCTATCCCCCTGCGGATTGGTCAAGGCAGCAGGGAAAGGGGCCCAAAAAGATAGTAAGGGAGGACCAGAGAAGTGAAGGCTGACAGCAATCTGAAGAGCATTCTCGCAAATAACAATTTCGCCGTTACCGCCGAATGCGGTCCTCCGAAAGGGGCCGATCCCGGGGTCATAAGGAAAAAAGGCGCCGTCCTCAAAGATCATGTGGACAGCGTCAATGTTACCGATAACCAGACCGGCGCGGTCCGGCTTTCCAGCATGGCCGCCTGCGCTATCCTGAAGCAGGAAGGCCTCGATCCCGTCCTCCAGATGGTGACCCGCGACCGGAACCGCATCGCCCTCCAGTCAGATGTGCTGGGGGCGTCGTCGCTCGGCATCAGGAACATCCTCTGCCTGTCGGGAGACCATCAGTCCTTCGGCAACCAGAAAGAGGCAAAAGGCGTCTTCGACCTCGACTCTATCCAGTTCGTCCAGGCCGTGCGCCGGATGAGAGATGAAGGGCGGATAATCGGCGGGGAGCAGCTTTCTGACCCGCCGCGGCTTTTTATCGGCGCAGTGGCGAACCCCTTTGCGGACCCCTTCGACTACCGCGTCGTCCGCCTCGCCAAAAAGGTCGCCGCAGGGGCCGAGTTCATCCAGACGCAGTGCATCTACAACCTGAAGCGCTTCGCGGAATGGATGAGGCAGGTCCGCGAAAGGGGGCTCGACAAGAAGGTCTTCATCCTCGGCGGCGTGACGCCGCTAAAATCTGTCCGCATGGCCGAGTATATGAGCAGGCAGGTTGCCGGAATGGACGTCCCTGACGGCATCATCAACAGGATGAGGGGTGTTGACCCCAAGGACCAGCGCCGGGAAGGCATCAGGATCGCCGTTGAGACCGTCGGCGCGCTCAAAGAGATGGAAGGCGTCCACGGCGTCCACATCATGGCCATCGAATGGGAGGACGTGGTGCCGCAGATCGTGGAAGAGGCCGGGCTTTACCCCAGGCCAAGAACCTCAGAGGAGTGATGCAATGCCGCCCAAATATCATATTGAGACATCGCAGGCGCCGAACCGCTTTCCGAAGATAACCCGCTCGGGCATCATCGCCTGGGAGGAAGGGTGCCTGAAATGCGCCCGCTGCGTGAAAAAGGATTGCATCTACCAGGTATACGAGAAGCGGGACCTCGACGACCGCCAGATGCTCGATTCCCTCGACAGCGCCTGCATGGACTGCTTCCGCTGCGTCCAGAACTGCCCCAACAGGCTCATCCATAAAGGGCTTAATCCCGCCTACAGGGCGCTGGGCGACCATTACTGGACGCCGGAGATCATATCGGAACTCTGGTTCCAGGCGGAGAGCGGCCGCATACCAGTTTCGGGCGCGGGTTACGGAGGGCCCTTCTCCGGCCCCGGCTTCGACGCCATGTGGACGGACATGTCAGAGATCGTCCGGCCTACGAGGGACGGGATCCATGGCCGCGAATACATAAGCACCACCGTCGACATCGGCCGCAAGGCCATGGCGCTCGAGTTCGGTCCCGGAGGAGAGATCGTCTCACGGACGCCGCCTGTCGTTGAGATACCCCTTCCGGTCATCTTCGATATGCTGCCCTGGGCGCCACCGGGCGACAACATCCCCCTTTCGTTCCTCTACGGCGCACGCGCCCTGGGCACCTTTGCGATCGTCAGGCAGTCGGCTATCAATCCAATAATAAGGGAATTCCTTCCCTATGCGATCATCTACGTCGACGGGGATCCGGGCAGCCTTCATGCGCAGATGCTCCGCTCCCTGAAGATAATCGAGGTGCCTGACGGGGAAGACCCCATTGCGCTGCAAAAAAGGTTCAAATCGATGCACCCCGAACTCGTTGTCATGATACGGCTCCGGCTCAGTCCGGGCGCCCGTGAACGCTCGCTTTACCTTATCGAGCAAGGCGCCGAGGTCCTCCACCTCGTCGCCGACGAATACGGCCTTGAGGGCGGGAGCGATCCGCTCTTCATCAAGGAGCGGATGAAGGATGTCCATCTCCACCTCGTGGACAGAGGCGTCAGGGACCAGGTCACGCTTATCGGGGGCGGTGGCATCGCCATGGCGGAGCACATGGCGAAGCTCATCATCTGCGGCGCCGATGCCCTTTCGATCGATATACCTCTGCTCGTGTCAATGGAATGCAGGGTATGCCGCAGGTGCAAGGAAGGGATCTCGTGCCCCGTGGGGCTTGATGACGTTGACCCCCTATGGGGCTCTCTCCGCATCAGGAACCTGATGGCGGCATGGCACAGCCAGCTTCTCGAGATACTGGGCGCCATGGGCATCCGCGAGGCAAGGCGCCTCCGCGGCGAGATGGGGCGCGCCATGTTCTTCGAGGACCTCGAAAAAGAGATCTTCGCAACGATGGGCAAGAGAGGTTGAACGAATGACAGCAAATCATTTCCATTTCCCCGGGATAAAGAAGGCCCCGAGCCGCTTCCGCAACGCCCTTGGCAAATACCGCGTCACCATAACGAAGGCATGCACCAACTGCGGGTTGTGCGTGGATCTCTGCCCCTACGGCGTATACCGGGCCGGCGCAAAGCGTCCGAAGGCATCCTGCGACCACCTCTGCCTCGGGCCTTCCTGCTCAAAGAACGACTTTTATTGTACGGAACGCTGCCCCGAAAAGGCGATCCGCATCCTCCCCAACCCGTCGTTCGAAGTGCTGGGCGACAGGCGCTGGCCTGCGGAGCTCCTTGCCGGCACGTGGCACATGGCCGAGACCGGCACGGTCCCCCACCAGGACCTGAACTATAAGACAGGCAACTCCGGAGGCGGCTTTGACAAGATCCGTTTCATCCTCCCCAAGAAGAACGGGAACGGCAGTCCCGGCGCAAATGAGAACATCGCCACCGCGATCGAGCTGAACCGTTCCGGCGATATTCGCCCCAGAGTGACCATCCCCGTGCCGCTCTACCTCGGCGGCATGTCCTTCGGATCCGTGAGCATCGTGACCATGCTCTCCCGCGTGAGGGCAGCGGCCGCCCTTGGCACCTTCTGCTGCACCGGAGAGGGCGGCTATCCCGAAGAGCTCATGGACTACGACGACCACATCATCACGCAGGTCGCGACGGGCCTTTTCGGCGTGCGGGAAGAGACGATCAGGCGCGTCCGCATCGTTGAGTTCAAGTACGCCCAGGGCGCAAAACCGGGCCTCGGAGGGCATCTCCTCGGCGACAAGGTAACTCCCCGCGTGGCGCAGATGCGCGAGGCCGTGGCGGGAAGCGCGCTCTTCTCCCCTTTCCCGTTCCACAGCGTCTACTCCGTCGAGGACCACAAGAAGCACGTTGACTGGATCAAAGAGATAAACAAGAAGGCGCTCGTGTCCGTCAAGGTGTCCACGCCAACCGACGTCGACATGGTCGCCGTGGGCAGCTACTATGCGGGGGCGCACATCGTCCAGCTCGACGGCAGCTACGGCGGAACAGGCGCCGCTCCCGACATTGCGAAGAAGAACATCGCCATGCCCATCGAGTACGCCCTTCCGAAGGTGCACAGGTTCCTCCTCGCCGAAGGGATCAGGGACAGGATCACCATCATTGCCAGCGGCGGCATCAGGTCGGCGTACGACATGGCGAAGATCATCGCCATGGGGGCCGACGGGGTCTGCCTCGGCACGGCAGACCTCGTGGCGCTCGAGTGCATCCGCTGCCACCATTGCGAGTCGGGACGCGGCTGCGCACGAGGCATCGCCACGACCGACGGGGAGCTTACCAACCTTATGGAGCTTGAATGGGGAACCCAGCGCATCATCAACATGTACAGCGCGTGGCGCGCCCAGCTCGTGCACATCCTCGGGCGGCTCGGCATGAGAAGCGTGACGGAGCTCGTGGGGCGATTCGACGTCCTCGCCCATTTGGACTATATAAAGCAGGAAGAGGTAGAAGGAGAGCTGGATTAAATGCATAACGTAAACCAGATAAATACTGTAAGGCGTAAGGCGTTAGGCGATTTAACCCCTTACTACTTACGACTCACAATTTACAACCGTAATAAAGATCTCGTAAGGCGTGAGAAGAAGGTCGATCATGGCTCATGATAAATCATACATAGCAACACAGTCCCCTCTCCCCTGGCGGCTGAGGGTTATAGCAACACAGTCCCCTCTCCCCTGGCGGCTGAGGGTTATAGCAACACAGTCCCCTCTCCCCTGGCGGGAGAGGGTCAGGGTGAGGGGGAATAAAGGGATACAGCAGGCTCAATAAAAAGGAGTAAAGGCATAACGTACCATGAAAAATAAGAATTACGCACAGCATATCATCGATTCGCGTTACCATCTCAAGGACAAGGCGGGCGCCATGGGCCGTCCGCGCGTGGATGCCGAAGAGGGAGGCTGCGGCGTCACGGGCTTTGCCTGCAATATCCCCGTGAGCGGGCGCCACATCTTCGAGCCGTCGGTCCAGATGCACAACCGCGGCAACGGCAAGGGAGGAGGACTTGCCGCTGTGGGCCTTACGCCCGCAAAGCTCGGCGTGGACCGGCGGACGCTCGACGAGGATTTCCTCCTCCAAGTCGCCCTCCTCGACGAGACCGCAGTGCCTGAGATGGAGGAGCGGTTCATCCGCCCGCATCTCAGGGTCGACCACGAGGCCTTCGTCGATACCGTCGACGACCACAGGGACATCCCCGGGCTCGAGGTGAAGCCGCCTGCGGTGAAGCGCTACTTCGTCCGCGTAAAACCCGATGCCCTCTCCCGGTTCAGGAAAGAAAGGGATCTTTCGGCGCTCCCGGAGGATAAGCTTGAAGAGGAATTCATCTACCAGAACACCTATCGTCTCAACCTCGCCCTTTATAGCTCCCTCGGCGAGAAACGGGCCTTTGTCCTTTCCCACGGCAGGGACATGATAATACTCAAGATCGTCGGCTATGCCGAGCAGGTGGCCCAGTATTACAAGCTCGACGATTTCGATGCCCATATCTGGATCGCCCATCAGCGTTATCCGACCAAGGGCCGCGTCTGGCATCCGGGGGGGGCGCACCCGTTCATTGGGCTCGACGAGGCCCTCGTGCACAACGGCGATTTCGCCAATTATTACTCCGTCACGGAATACCTCAGGCAGAGGAACATCTATCCCCTCTTCCTCACCGACACGGAGGTGTCCGTGCAGATCTTCGACCTCCTGAACAGGGTCTACGGCTATCCCCTCGAGTATATCATCGAGGCGCTGGCGCCGACGGCGGAGATGGACTTCGACCACCTGCCGGAGGAGAAGCAGCGCATCTATCGCCAGATCCAGGCGGCACACATCCACGGGTCGCCGGACGGGCCGTGGTTCTTCATCATCGCGCGCACTGATGTGAAAAACAGTCAATACCAGCTCATCGGCATCACCGACACTGCAATGCTGAGGCCGCAGGTCTTCGCGATCCAGAAAGGCGAGGTCGAGATAGGCCTGATCTGCTCCGAGAAACAGGCCATCGATGCGACCCTCGAGAGCCTCGCAAAAGAAGACTCCCGCTTCGGGACCGTTGCCGACCGCTACTGGAACGCCCGCGGCGGCAGCTACACCGACGGAGGCGCCTTCATCTTCACAGTGAGCGGATCGGGAAACGGATCCAAATCCCTAACCTGCACAGACAAGTTCGGCAGGCAGATCGACGTGCCCCGCGATCAGAGGCCCTGGGACCTCACAAAGAAGCTGCCTTCCGTAAAGCTTGAGAGCGCCTTCCAGACAGGACTTAGAAAAGAGCTGAAAAAAGGTGACGTGGAATCGCTTTTCCCCTCGCTTGCAAAAGACCTGCCGAAATGGGACTACAGCCACACGGCCTCGGTCTTCGCGAAGCTCAGGGACCTCGCGAAGGATGATGCGCTGAAAGGGAACGTGGTCCGGCTCCTCACGCACCTTCTTGACCGCCATTACCCGACAGGAAAAAAGAGGCGCCGCTCGATCCTGCAGATGGCATCCGGCGCGCTGCATTCCATATTCACCGCCGTTCCCCTCCTGGACGATACGCCCGCGGGATCTTTCGGACGGATCAGCTTCGAGACCAGGCATGGCCTGCGCCCTCCCCTTTCCGGGGAAGAGGTCCTCGTCGCAGATGCCGGAGGGTTCTCTCCGGAAGGAGACGACTCCTTTGCGCAGATCATCTCCGGTGCATACGGGATGGGCTGGAAGAGGTTCATCTGCTTCGGCCTTCGCGGCCAGCGCTTTCTCGGGTGCGGGTTCGGTCCCGCAACGGACGGCGTGCGCATCGACGCATACGATTCAACGGGAGATTACCTCGCGTCGGGGATCGACGGCCTCGAGATATACGTCCACGGCAACGCGCAGGACCAGCTTGGGCAGATTCTCAAACGGGGGAAGCTCGTTGTCTACGGCGACGTTGGGCAGACGTTCATGTACGGGGCGAAAGGCGGCGAGGTCTATGTCCTCGGCAATGCCGCGGGCCGTCCCCTCATCAACGCCGTGGGGAGGCCGCGGGTCATCATCAACGGCACGGCGCTCGATTTCCTCGCGGAATCCTTCATGGCGGGGGACCCTTACAACGGCGGCGGCTTCGTGATCGTGAACGGCCTGACCTTCGACGACCGCGGGCGCGTCATCCCGCAGGAGACCCCCTACCCTGGTTCGAACCTCTTCTCCCTCGCGTCGGGCGGGGCCATATTCATCAGGGACCCCTACAGGAAGATCGTCCCCGCACAGTTGAACGGAGGACAGATACTGCCCTTCGACGAGCGCGACTGGGAACTCATCCTCCCTTACCTGAAAGAGAACGAGCGCCTCTTCGGCATTTCCGTCAACAGGCACCTGCTCACCGTGGATGGAAAACGCCGGAAGCCCGGAGAGGTGTACCGCACCATCGGCGCCGTGAGGCTGTCCGTTCTGGCGAGCACCTCCATGGCGATGAACGAGGAGTGGGTGACCGGCAAGAGCGTCGAAGGGATGCCCGATATTTTGTTCCACCACGACGCAAATTATACTAAGATATAACATCCGGAGGTTTCATGGATCATCTCGGTTTTCTCCATGAGATGGAGAAGGCTACAGGCGAAAAGATATCGGCATGCTACCAGTGCTATAAATGCACTACCGGCTGCCCCGTTGTCGCCGACATGGACATCTATCCCCACAGGATCATACGCCACATCATCCTCGGCAACAAAGACAGGGTGCTCGGATCGAGAACGATCTGGACATGCCTGCAGTGCACGACCTGCAGCGTGCGCTGCCCCAACGATATAGACGTCGCCCGCATATTCAGCGCCCTCAGGAAGATGTCGGTACGTGAAGGGAGGGCGGCAGAGAGGGATACGTGGCGCTTCGACGAGATCTTTCTCGAAAGCGTTCAAAGGCACGGCAGGCTGAACGAGCTGGGAGCGATCCTCAGATACAAGATCGACAAAAAAGATCTCTTCAGCGACACGAAGATGGGAATGGGGATGGTGAAAAAAGGCAGGATAGGCCTAATGCCGCATAATATCAGAGACAGGAAAGGAATGGAGGAGATATTCAGGAAAGCCGCTGAGACGGGGAAGCGGGGAAGCGGGGAAAAGGAGTGAAAGAGACAGAGAGGGCAACTTGGTGACGTTGACCTATTATCCCGGGTGTTCTTTGAAGACGTCGAGCCGGTTCTACGAGGAATCGTTCAAGGCCATATTCGCATCTCTCGGCATCGCATACAGGGAGCTTGATGACTGGTCGTGCTGCGGCGCCTCGGCGGCGCCCACGATCGATGAGCTGCTCGGCCATGCGCTGGCCGGAAGGAACCTGGCCCTTGCCGAGCGCGAAGGGGACCATTTCTTCGCCCCCTGCTCCGCCTGCTACAACCGCTCATTGATAACAAACGCGCGGATCCGGGAGGACAAAAAGCTGAGAGAAAAGATCAATGCGATGCTCTACCCCCTTCAATGCACCGGTTCTGTAGAGGTGAAGAACATCATCGAGGTGCTGCACGACCATGCCGGCATCGAAATGATCGCGCAACGCATTGCCCACGATCTCTCTTCGATAAGGGTCGTCCCCTATTACGGATGCGTCCTTACGCGAATCATGAAGATGGATGCCTTCGACGACAAAGAGGACCCGACGAGCATGGATAGCCTCATCTGGTCCGCGGGCGCTGAGCTTATAAGCTGGCCGTACAAGATGGAGTGCTGCGGCGCGAGCAAGACGCTTACCAGCAAGGACATGACCTTCGAGCTGTCGTCAAGGATCATGGATATGGCCCTTTCTCTGGGAGCGGACGCCATCGTGACCCCCTGCCCCCTGTGCCAGCTTAACCTCGACCTTCTGCCCTACCTCGGCAGGGAGGAAAGGAACGTGCCGGTGCTCTTTCTCACCGAGCTGCTGGAACTTGGGCTCTTCGGCACGTTGAAAGGAACGGGGTCGCACATCATACCCGTTGATGAAATTGTGAAGAAGGTGAAAGGAAAATGAAGCCAACAAGCTGTTTGGAATTACACCGCCTCCAGGGAAAAAACCATTCCTCTTCAATTTATAAATTCCCGATCAACGCCTGCGGCGACAGGGCAAATATACGAACAAACAATAAAAATTGCGATACAATGTTCGCAGTAGTGGAAATGTTCAATCATGGAACAAGAAATTTTTGAAGTGACGGAAAAACTTGCTTATATAGGGACGCATGATCCCGAAGGTGCGGAGCGCTTGAAGAGGCTTCTCGACAGGAAGGATGCGCTCGGCGCGGGGAACGTGTACGGGGAACGCTTCACGGACAGGCAGTTCTCCCTTGTATTTGAACCGCTTCTTGCCGCTGCCTTCGGGAGGGCGAGGATACTGGAGGCGCTGGCGGAACAGGGAGAGACCGTCTCTGTCCTTTCTGAAAGGCTCGGTATGGAGAAGAAAAGGGTATTCGACCACCTCAAGGAGCTCGTGCGAAAAAACCTCGTTGAGACGGCAGGACACAGGGACAGAGAGGCGATCTTCAGGAGAAAGAAGGTATGAAAATGAGGAGCATGTTGTCAGGACATCCCCCGCAAGCACGCTGAATCAATAGATCCTTCGAAGCGGCGCTTCGGGGTAACACTTTCCCCTCTCCCCTGGCGGGAAAGGGTCATAGCAACACCATTCCCTCTCCCCTGGCGGGAGAGGGTCAGGGAGAGGGGGAATATGAAGTAAAGACGTTGGGCGGAGGTTTGTTTAACCCCTCACGCCTTACGACTCACGACTTACGAAAGGTTAGTTAAGGTTATGGCAGAAAAGATAGGCAAGGTTCTCGTGATAGGCGGCGGCATCGCAGGGATGGAGGCGTCGCTCAATCTCGTCGAGGCAGGATACAGGGTATATCTTGCCGACGAGAAGCCGAACATCGGCGGCAGGATGGCGCAGCTCGACAAGACCTTCCCCACCAACGACTGCTCCATGTGCATCATGGCGCCAAAGCTCGTGGAGGTGGGACGGAACCCGAACATCGAGCTCCTCATGAACTCCCAGGTCATCTCTCTCGAAGGCGAGCCGGGCAGCTTCACCGTCACGCTGAAACGCAGGCCCAGGAGGGTGCTGCCCGATAAATGCACCTCCTGCGCGCTGTGCGCCCCCAACTGCCCCCTCGAGGTGGGAAGCGGATACAATATGGGCATGTCCCAGCGAAGCGCCGCTTACCTCAACTTTCCCCAGGCAATCCCCTCGGCCTATATGATAGACCGGGAGATCGCGCCCTGCGTTGACCGCTGTCCCGTGAACCTCAACGCCCGGGACTACGTGGGGCTCATCGCCGAGGGCAGGTTCTTCGAGGCCCTCGACCTCATCAGGGAAAGGCTCCCTTTCCCGGGGATCATCGGCCGCATATGCAGCCACCCCTGCGAGGATGTGTGCCTGCGGGGCACAAAGGTGGACCAGCCCATCGCCATATGCGCCCTGAAGAGGTTCGTCGCGGACTACGAGGCCGGAAAGAGGGAGATCCCCGTCCCGGAGATCGCCGCAGCGCGGAAGGAGAAGGTAGCGGTCATCGGAGGAGGGCCTGCAGGGCTTTCATGCGCCATTGAGCTAAGGAAGGCCGGATACGACGTCACGGTATTCGAGGCCCATGACAGGCTGGGCGGCATGCTCTACCTCGGCATCCCCGCATACCGGCTGCCGAAGGACGTGCTTGCGCGTGAGGTCTCCATCGTGGAAAGGATGGGCATCACGGTGCAGTACAACACGGCCGTCGGCAAAGACATATCGATCAGCGACATCCGCAGCGCCCATGACGCCCTCTTCGTAAGCCCCGGCGCCCACGGCAAAAGGGGCCTCGGCATCGCGAACGAGAACGCCGCGGGCATCATCAACGGCATAGAATTCTTGCGTAAGATTAACAAGAACGAGCCGGTGCAACTCGGCAAGACCGTGCTTGTCATCGGCGGCGGCAACGTCGCCATCGACGTGGCCCTCACGGCAAAACGATGCGGCGCTCAGGACGTACACATGGCGTGCCTCGAGAGCCGGGACGAGATGCCTGCCCATGCATGGGAGATCAGACAGGCGCTCGAGGAAGGCGTCACGATCCACACGTCATGGGGACCGAAGGAGGTCATCCTGTCCGACGACGGCTGCGCCGCGGGCATCGATTGCAAACGTTGTCTATCGGTTTTCGATGAGAACGGTCGCTTCAATCCCTGCTACGAGGATACAGCGACAAAGCGCTTCAGGGCCGATACGGTGATCCTGGCAATCGGACAGGGCATCGACGCGGGATTCCTCGCGGACATCCAGGGCATCGAGCGATACCCGGACGGCAGGATCAGGACAGACCCTGTCACCCTCCAGACCTCCGTTGAGGGCATCTTTGCGGGCGGAGACGCCGCTACAGGTCCCAAGACAGCCATCGACGCCGTCGCCCAGGGCAAGGAGGCCGCCGAATCTATCAGGCGCTACCTCGAAGGAAGGGACCTCAGGGAAGGAAGGATGGCCCGCGAGGATGCGCTCGTAGAGGATGTGCCCGACGGGATAGCGAAGAAGGCCCGCGTCGCCATGCCGTCGCTGCCGGTTCCGGAAAGAAAAGGCTTCCATGAGGTCTACCTTGCGCTCAGCGAAAAAGAGGCCATGGAAGAGGCAAAGCGGTGTTTAAGCTGCCGCAGGTGCCTGGGGTGCGGGATATGCGAGGAGTTCTGCAAGCCCGAGGCCATCGACTACAGGGAAGGACCCGTAGAGGAAAGGCTGGAGGTAGGCAGCATCATCATAGCGGGCGGCTTCGACGAGTACGATGCCAACGGGAAAAAGGAATTCGGCTATGGGGTCTACCCGAACGTGGTCACCAGCGTAGAGTTCGAGCGCATCCTCTCCGCGACGGGCCCCACGGGGAGCGTCGTTATGAGGCCCTCCGACGGGAGGATACCGAAGAAGATCGCCTTCATCCAGTGCGTGGGAAGCAGGGACAAGGTGAACGAATACTGCTCGTCGGTGTGCTGCATGTACGCAACGAAAGAGGCGATCATAGCGAAGGAGCACCAGAACGACATTGAGGCAACGATCTTCTATATGGACATCCGCGCCCACGGGAAAGCCTTCGACCAGTACTTCGAGCGGGCGAAAGGCGAGTACGGCGTCAGGTATGTAAAATCAATGGTGTCGAGGATACTCGAGGACCCCGCGACGAAAGATGTGTCCGTCATCTATGTCGACGACTCGGGCGAGCTGCGGGAAGAGGCCTTCGACATGATCGTCCTCTCCGTGGGATTAAGGCCGTCGAAGAACCTCGGAAAGCTCGCAGCGACGCTGGGCGTAGAGCTCAACAGCTACGGGTTCATCAAGGGTGGCCTGGAAAACCCCCTTCTGACCTCCCGCGAGGGGATCTATGCATGCGGCGCCTGCGAATCCCCCCAGGACATCCCCGAAACGGTGACCGCCGCATGCGGCGCCGCCTGCGAGGCGGCATCGCTCATAACCGCGGCGCGGGGCAAGGACCTCGTCGTGCAGAAGCTCCCCGACGAGAGGGACGTCGATGCAGAGGAGCCGCGGATAGGCGTCTTCGTCTGCAACTGCGGGATCAACATCGGCGGCGTCGTGAACGTCCCCGAGGTGAAGGAGTACGCAAAGGGGCTCCCCAACGTGGTCCTCTCCGACGACAACCTCTTTACCTGCTCCCAGGACACCCAGGACAAGATGAAGAAGCTCCTCGCCGAACAGGGGATCAACAGGGTCGTCGTCGCCTCCTGCTCCCCCAGGACGCATGAACCCCTCTTCCGGGCGACCATACGCGAGACGGGGCTGAACAAATACCTCTTCGAGATGGCGAACATCAGGGACCAGTGCTCGTGGGTGCACATGCACGACAAGGAGAGCGCGACGGAGAAGGCAAAGGCCCTTGTGAGAATGGCCGTCATGAACGCGAACCATATCATGCCGCTGAAAGAGACCACCATCGACGTAGACAGGAAGGCCCTTGTCGTCGGCGGCGGCATCGGCGGCATGACGGCTGCCCTCAAGCTTGCCGGCCAGGGCTTCGAGGTCTTCCTCATCGAAAAAGAAGGCGCCCTTGGGGGGAACCTGCGCCATATCTACCGTACCCTTGACGGGATCGACATACAGGGGTTTTTGAGCGATACAACAGAGAAGGTGACGGGCCACCCGCTCATCCACGTGGAGACGAACGCGGCCATCGTCGATCACAGCGGCTCCAAGGGTCGCTTCTCAACGGGCATCGTTACGGGGGCAACGAAAGAATATAAAAAGATCGGGCACGGGATCATCATCCTCGCCACGGGAGGCGAGGAGTTGAAGCCCCGCGGCCATTTTGGCTACGGAGAGGACGAGAGGATCATGACGCAGCACGAGCTCGAAGGCAAGATCGCCGGCGGCGGCCTTGGCGTCTTTGAGCGGTGCGTTATGATACAGTGCGTCGGATCGCGGAACAAGGAGCGGCCTTACTGCAGCAGGGTCTGCTGCGCAACGGCCATAAAGAACGCCATAACGCTGAAGAAAGTCGCCCCGGGAAGCGACGTGGTGATCCTCTACCGTGACATCCGCACCTACGGCTTTCTGGAGCGCCACTACCTGGAGGCGAGGAGGCTCGGAGTACGGTTCATCCGGTACGATGCGTCGGCGGCGCCTGTCCTGGAAAGAAAAGGAGGCGCCCTCGCCCTGACCTGTTATGACCCTTCTATCATGGAAGACATATCCTTCGACGCTGACCTCCTCGTGCTGAGCAGCGCCATCGTGCCGTCGGACAACAAAGGCCTCGCCACGCTTCTCAAGGTGCCGAGGACGAACGAGGGGTTCTTCCTCGAGGCCCATATGAAGCTTAAGCCCGTCGACTTCGCATCCGACGGGATGTTCCTTTGCGGGCTTGCCCATTCTCCGAAAAATATCAGGGAGACTATCACCCAGGCGGAAGCGGCTGCGGCAAGGGCGATAACGATACTGTCAAAGGAAAGGATGGCCGTCGGCGGAGTCGTCGCCGTCGTTGACGGGGAAAAATGCGCCGCCTGCCTCACCTGCGTAAGGGTGTGCCCCTACTCGGTGCCCGTCATCAACGAGAGGGGCGAGGCAGAGATCGACATCAGCAAATGCAAGGGCTGCGGCATCTGCGCCGCAGAATGTCCTGCAAAGGCCATCGACCTGATGCACTACAGAGATGTACAGATCGAGGAGAAGGTGAAGGCGCTGTGCGTCAAATAAAAACGACAGCATATTCTATTGAGGTGAGATTGATTGGATCGTTTTGAACCGGAAATAATTGCATTCTGCTGCGAGTACTGAGGGTACACCGCTGCGGACCTGGCAGGTTCGATGAGGCTTGAGTACCCGTCAAATATAAAGATCGTGAAGGTCCCCTGCACCGGCAGGGTGGATATCATTCACATGCTGGAGGCCTTCGAGGGCGGCGCAGACGGCGTCTGCCTCGTCGGCTGCCTCGAAGGAGACTGCCATTTTCTTACGGGGAACATCAGGGCAAGGAAGCGCGTCGAATATGCGAAGCAGCTTCTCGAAGAGTCCGGCATCGGTAAAGACCGCCTTGTCATGTATAACCTGTCGGCAGCAGAGGGGCAGAGATTTGCGCAGATAGCGCGGGAGATGACAGAGAAGATAAGGGGGCTGGGACCGAATCCCATTAAAGCAGTCATCAGCCGTCAGCAGACAGCTGAAACAAAAAGGCTTTATGCTGATAGTTGATAGCTGAAGGTTGATCGCTAAACAAAGGAGTGTATCATGATCGTTGCCGACAGAAAGCCGTTTCAAGAGATCATCGAGATGCTTGCGCCCTATTCCAGGATACTTCTCCTGGGCTGCAACGAATGCGTCACCGTCTGCGCAGTAGGAGGCGCAAAGGAGGTAGCGGTGCTCGCGTCGGAGATACGGCTTCGCCGGGCAAAGGAAGGGATCCCCGTGGAGATCAAAGAAGTGACGCTGGAGAGAAACTGCGACCCCGAATACGTGGAGACCTTGCAGCCTTTTATTAACGACTTCGATGTTGCCCTTTCCATGGCCTGCGGATGCGGCATCCAGTTCGTGGGCGAACGGTACCGGAACAGGATCGTCCTGCCCGCCGTGAACACCACCTTCTACGGCGTCACGGAGCAGCATGGAGTGTGGGCCGAGCGCTGCCAGGGGTGCGGCAACTGCGTCCTTGACAGGACCCTCGGCATATGCCCCGTCACACGCTGCGCAAAAAGCCTCTTCAATGGCCCCTGCGGAGGATCGCAGGGAGGCGTCTGCGAGGTGAATAAGGAGACGCCCTGCGCCTGGCAGCTTATCGTGGACCGCTACAAGGAGATGGGGGTGCTCGACAGGTATCTTGAGATACAGCCCGTAAAGGACTGGTCGGTAAGCAGGGACGGAGGCCCGAGGAAGAGGATCAGGGAGGATCTGAAGATATGAGCACCGCAAGCAACCTGGAAAGGGTACTGAAGGCAGGCATTTTTGCAGTCACCTCTGAGTGCGGCCCCCCGCGCGGAGCCGACCCGGAGGCAGTGAAGAAGAAGGGCGGATTTCTGTCAGGATACGTCGATGCGGTCAACGTCACCGACAACCAGACAAGCGTCGTGAGGATGAGCAGCCTCTCCGCCTGCCTCATATTGAAAACGATGGGCTTCGACCCTGTAATGCAGATGGTGTGCAGGGACCGCAACAGGATCGCGATCCAGAGCGACATCCTCGGCGCCGCGGCGCTGGGCATCAACAACATCCTCTGCCTCTCCGGCGACCACCAGAAGTTCGGCGACCACCCGACGGCAAAGAACGTCTTCGACGTCGATTCCATCCAGCTCATCCAGTGCGTAAGGAAGATGGTCGACGACGGCAGGTTCTTAAGCGGCGAGGAGATAAAGGGCAAGCCCAGCCTCTTCGTGGGATGCGCCGCAAACCCCTTTGCCGACCCCTTCGAGATCAGGGCTATGAGGCTTGCCAAGAAGGCTGTGGCGGGGGCGCAGTTCGTCCAAACCCAGTGCGTGTTCAATGTCGGGAAGTTCGGGAAGTGGATGGAGATGGTGCGCGACCTCGGCGTCCACGAGAAGGTCCACATCCTCGCCGGCATCACGCCCATGAAATCCGTTGGCATGGCGAAATACATGAAAAACTCCGTGCCGGGCATGGATGTGCCGGATGACCTCATAAAGCGCATGCAGGACACCCCGAAGGAGAAGCAGGCCGAGGAAGGCATCAGGATCTGCCTGGAGACGATCGAGAAGGTGCGGGGCATCAAAGGGGTGAGCGGCATCCACATCATGGCCATCGAATGGGAGCAGATGGTGCCGGAGATCGTCAGGTCGGCAGGCCTTTACCCGAGGCCATCACCTTAGACCAAACCGTTGAACGTTGAATATAGAACGTTGAACGGATTCTGCTTTCCGCCTCAGGGGCAAAAATTATCATAGAGCGAGCCAAATTTTGATTCCAGAGGAAACCTTATCCATGGCTGGTTATCTTCGTATCTCTGTTCGGGCAATGCCCTGCCGGTTATTGTATCATATTCGACCAGGACATGGGTCCTGTATATCTTCTGTGCGCAATTTACCTCGATCAACGATTTGTACTTGTCAACTTCGTCACCGCTGGCCTGTTTCTCCGTCGTCTTCTGCCATATCTTAAACGATCTTTCGTCAAGGCGCTCCAGGCTCGTATTGTCAAAATAAAATCGCTCTTTTTCGGTTTCGTAAAAGGACTTCCATTCCTCTCCGTATGACATGGAGCGGACCCCTGTCATCACCAGACACAAAAAGAACACTACTAAGATCTTTACGGTTATCTTCATAATCGCCTCCAAATACGGTATTACCGTCAGTGATACATGAACGGATCAATGCCCTGCATCGGAATTTCCGCAAAATCATCAGGTGGATAACGCCGCAGCGCCGAGCCCATAAAGCTCATCCAGATAGGCAGGCATACCCTGGCGCCGCTTTCCCCTTTGCCAAGCGATGTCCTCGCATCAAAACCAACCCAAACCCCTGTCGCAATATGCGGGGAATAGCCGACAAAGAGGGCATCGTAGTAGTTGCTTGTCGTGCCTGTCTTCCCTGCCACGGGGTACCCCATTTTCGAAGCGCCTTTTGCCGTGCCGTATTCCGTCGGCCCCTTCAGGAGGGCGTTCATCTTCGCCGCTAAGTCATCGGGTATGGCGCGTTCTTTTTCCACGGGGGTTTCTTCAAGGACATTCCCCTCATTGTCGATAATGCGCTTCACGAAAACAGGCTTGACGCGGGATCCCCCGTTTGCAAACACCGCAAATCCTTTCACAAGGTCAAGGAGCGTCAGGTTTGATGTCCCCAGCGCTATAGAAAGATTGTCTTCAACCTCAACGTCAAGCCCAAGCTCCCTCAACGTCTCTTTTACGGATCCTACTCCGATGTCTTCGAGAAGCCTCACTGTAGCCGCATTCTTTGAATACGCAACGGCATCCCGTATCGTTATCTTACCGTCGTACTTGTTGTCATAATTCTTCGGAATCCACTTCCTGCCCGCCCCGTTATTGTATTCCTTCGGTTCGTCAGTAATATACGTGTCGAGATCGTATCCCTTTTTTAATGCGGAAGCATATATGAAAGGCTTGAACGCGCTGCCGGACTGGATTTTTGCCGAGACTGCCCTGTTGTAAGGGCTTCGCTCAAAATCCCTTCCGCCGACCATCGCATGAACATATCCTGTCCGGACATCCATACAGAGCAGCGCGCCTTCTACCTTTAAACTCCGTACAGGCAAAAAGAGATTGGTCTTCCTTTTATCAACGCCGGAATATGTGCCTTTTATCACGTCGCCGGGCTTGAATGGAAAATCCTCTGTATGAAGCACGCCTTTTTCATTGCCCGCGTAGACCATGTAGCCTTTTTTCATCCTTTCTGATACAAGGAGGTTGTATGTCTTCCCTGGCCTCAATCCGGAAAGTCTGATATTCCTGTCCTCGGCCTTTTTGAAGTCGTCCCATTTTCTTTTGTCCAGATGATTGGAGATAACGTAATCACCCTTGCGCTGTTCATAGAGGTTCAGACCTCTTCTTACAGCTTCCTCCCCGAGTCTCTGTGACTGGATATCCACTGCGGCGTATATCTTCATCCCTTTTCTCGAGACAGCGCCCTTTCCGTATTTATTTTCCACATAACGGAAAATAAAATCCTTATAATAGCTGTCCGAAAAGACGCCATCGTCTTCTCTGATGGCTATCTTCTCCTTCAGCATAGCATTCTTCGTCCTGGGATTTATGAAGCCCTTTTCTTCCATCTGATCTACCACATATTCCTGGCGCGCCCTTGCGTTGCCGGGGTGTTTTTTCGGGGTATAGCGGGACGGGGCCTGAACAATACCTGCGAGGAGGGCTGCTTCGGCCCTCGATATCTCCCATGCATGCCTCCCGAAATATACCTGCGATGCCGCCTCGACGCCGTATACGCCGTGCCCCATATAGATATTATTCAGATAGAGATTGAGGATCTCCTTTTTTGTCAGCGAATTTTCCAACCGGTAAGAAAGTATCGCCTCTTTTACCTTTCGGGTTATGTTCTTCTCCGGGGTAAGCATAAGCGACTTGACTACCTGCTGCGTTATTGTGCTGCCGCCCTGCACAACCTTTCCGTAGAGAATATTCTTCCAGAGCGCCCTCAAGATGCTGAGAGGATCAACGGCGCCGTGTTTGAAGAAATCTGCATCCTCCGCAGCGAGAAATGCGTCCCTTACGTATTGAGGGATCTTATTGTAGGCAACAAAGATCCTGTTATCCGGCACAATGAGATAGATGAGCTGGTCGTTATTATCGTAGATGTTGGTGACCGGCTTGTTCTTTAAAAGTTTCAAAACCTCAACTGACGGTATGTCGCTCATAATATAAATAACAAAGCCCGCGGAGAGGAGCGCAAAGGAGAGCAAGATAAGTACTATCAGATAAAGATGGATTCTCTTTTTAAAGGGCTTTGCCTTTTTCTTAACCATCGAATTGCCCCACTGAATAACTACAATGATTCCTTCCCGCCTTTGAGGGATGGGACAGAATTATCCTTCGGTATGTCATGAGATCGCACAAGTTACTATGGCTTTGGCAATAAATTCGTCGTTCATGCTTTTTACATCAACATCGGCCACAGCGAACCTCTTCCCCTTGTGCACTACCTTGCCTTCGGCATAGAGGGCCACATTCTTGACAGACACAAAATAATTTATCTTCATTTCAAGGGTGGCGATCTTTCCATCATCACCCAAAAGCGTCATTACGGCATTTACGCCTGTTGCGTCCGCAAGGCTTGCGATAGCACCGCCATGGAAGTAGCCGAAGGGGTGCGCTAACTGGTCCTTGAAATCAAACCGGAGCTTCGCATATCCTTCGCTTACTTCAACAATCTCAATGCCGAGATGGTCGAAGTAAGGCGTGCCCTTTGCCATCTCCCTTTGCAGTTCCTCTTTCATATCGGCTGTCTGCCTACATTTCTATACTAAAAGAGGAATTTTATCAATATGATTATGGCGAAGCGGATGTTCCCGGCGATCAGCTTTCAGCTATCAGCCAAAAGTTTTTTTGTTTCAGCTGATTCCTGTCTGCTGACGGCTGTTTTTTACCTTTCACCTGGCTGTTTCAGCGTTTCCTTCGATCGCATGATGCTCGCAAGGGCGATGATGCTGGTAATAAAAAGGAGCCATATCATCGTCCTGTACGCCGACGGCGGGTACATGCCCTGCGTCTTGCCTGCGCTGTCGAGAATATACCCCATCAACGGCTGAAAGATGATGCCGCCGATAAAAGGGAAGATGTTCATCGTTCCCATTGATGTGCCGGAGATCTCCGCGGGGAAGAGCTCTTTTGTTGTGATGATAGCGATGGTGCCCACGGAGCTTATCGTTACGCCCATCAAAAAGAAGAGCACATAGAGCGCAGGGATCGACAGCGATCCATAGAACAACAGCATGACGAGCCAGCAGATGCAGTTGAGTATCGATGTTCCGACAAGGACCTTTTTCCTGCTCATCAACGTCTTATCCGAGAGATGCCCGATGATCGGGCTCAAAAAGATCATCGCGAAGGCTATCATGGAGAGGATATTTCCCGTGGCGTTTTTCGATAGCCGGTAGACGTCCATCAGATATGGTCCTGCCCAGAGCCCGAAGAAGCCGAAAAGCGCCCCGCCCCGCATGATAAACCATACGGCAATGGCCCAGAAATGCTTTTCCCGCAAGATGACCTTCAGGTCGCTTAGAATAATTCTCTTCGCCGGCATGCCATTGTGTGTATGCTCTACGAGGGGGGGCAACCCTTTTTTATCTGGTCTGTCCTCGACGATACGCCAGGTCATAATGGTAAACACCAGAGATACTATGCCTGTGACAACAAAGGACGCTCTCCAGCCGAATGCCTGGGAGAGGACCGCAAGCGGCGTTGTTGCCGTCAACCACCCCACGCCCCCGATAGCCATAAGAATGCCCGATATCCTTGCGAGCTCAATGCCCCTGTACCATTCGGCAAATATCCGCATCGTCGCGACAAAGACAGCCGAAACGCCAAGCCCCACAAATGCCCTTGCCGCAAAGGCAAATTCAAATCGCGGCGCAAGGCCGAAAAAGATGGCGCCGAAGGATGCAAAAAAACCGCAAACGATAAGGGTCTTCTTCGGCCCCCACGAATCCGACAAGATGCCCACCGGTATCTGGGTAAGGGCGTAAGGATAAAAATAGGCAGAGGCAAGCAGCCCGAGGCTCGCGCCTGATATCTGAAAGTCATCAATCAGCTCCTGCGCCACAACAGCAGGAGCAACCCTCTGGAAGTACACTATCAGGTACTGTGCGGCCAGTATTGCGAAGATATACCAGCGGTACCCGTAGACCTTTTCCAACCCTTTTATCATAGCGCACCGTTCGCCAATTCAGATTTTACATTCCAAGCGCTTTCATGTACAATAAAACAATTTCAAACAACGGAGACGTGACATGCAAAAAGAGATATTAAAAGATTTGCTCAATGTTGTAAAGGGAATAACCCCGCCCGATTGCATAGTGCGCAACGGCAGGATCGTGAATGTCTTTACCAATGCCATTGAGGAAAACCTTATCATCGCTATCAAAAATGGCTTCATCGCGTCCATCGAAAAAGACGAAGGCAATTCGCCCTATGGCAACGCGCCGACGGTTGACGCAGAAGGATTATATCTCTGCCCCGGCTTTATCGATGCCCACACCCACATTGACAACACGCATACCTTCCATGCCCTTGTCCCTTACGCGGTAAGGGGCGGGACAACATCGATCATAACGGAGCTGGGCACCTTAAGCTGCGCGGCCGGCATTGAAGGAGTGAAGGTATTTATCGATAGCACGAAAGGGTACCCCCTGCGGTGCTATTTTGTAGTCCCTCCGCACACGCCGCCTTTCCCCTCGATGGAGAGATCTCTCGGCATACCTTACAAAGAATTCTCGAAGCTCCTGAAGCGCGAGGACTTCGTCGGCATAGGAGAGGCTTACTGGATGAGGGCCCTTAACGGCGAGGACAGGCTCCTCAAGCAGTCGGAGCTTGCCATGTCCCTCAAAAAAAGGCTTGACGGCCATGCCGCGGGCGCCCGCGGTAAGAGGCTTGTTGAATATATCCTCACCGGCATCACCTCATGCCACGAATCGGTAAATATCGACGAGGCTCTCGAAAAGCTGAGATACGGCATCTATGTCATGATCAGGGAAGGCTTTGTACGAAGGGAGCTTCCGGAACTTGCGCGATTGAAAGATCACAACGTGGACAAGCGAAGGATCATGCTCGTCTCCGATAGCTTCGATCCTGTTATGCTCTGTGAGGAGGGGTATCTCGACGCCGTGGTCAGAACTGCTATCAGGCGTGGGTTCACCCCGATGGACGCGATCAAAATGACAACGATCAACCCCGCGGACTACTATGGCCTGCGGCACCTAGGCGCTATAGCCCCTCTGCGATATGCCGATATCCTCTTTTTGAAAGATTTGGAGGATGTAACGATAGAGAAGGTCATGGTCAACGGGGAGATGGCCCTTGAAGGCGGAAGATTTCTGAAAGACATCAGGCCTTACGAATATCCCTACCATATCAGGCATACCATATCGGCAGAAAAATGCGCCGAAGAAGATTTTAAGGTCAAGGCAGACCCGAACCACCCGGAGATACGCGTCATTGACGTCGTGAACCAGACCATTACCAGGGAGGCAAGACATAGGCCTTCTGTTGAGGGAGGCTACCTGCAGAAGGACCTCGTGAATGATATTATACCCGTTGCGGTTATAAACAAAAAGAACTCGAAACAGCGCGGCAAAGGCTTCATTAAGGGTACGGGCATCAAAAACGGCGCCATAGCCACGACTCTCATCTGGGATACCACCAACATATTCGTCATAGGAAGCAATGAAAAGGACATGGCGCTTGCCGTAAACAGGATCATCGATATCCAGGGAGGCACCATTATAGTGCGCGGCGGCGAGATCATCTACGAGTTTCCCATGCCTCTCTTTGGAATTGTATCCAATGACACTATCGAAAACATTCGTGATAAGATCAAGGAACTTGAAACAAAGATACGGGAGATAGGGGCATCCCTTGATAAGCCTTTTCTCAACATCCAGACCATCCCCTTTACAGGCCTGCCCTTTTTAAGGATAACCGATAAAGGGCTTGCGGATATAAAGACCAAGAAGCTGGTACCCTTGTTTGTAGAGTGAAAGTTTTCGCTATCAGCTATGAGCTGAATCTGATCTTATTCTCCTGTCCTTTTATAAGCCGCCTGATGTTGTCCTTGTGCTTAATGATAACGAATATCGCTATGACGACAGCGAGCCAGATATATTCGGCAGGCGCCTTCAGGAAGTACATTGCGAAAGGTACGATCCCTGCGCCGATCAGTGACCCCAAAGATACGTAACGCCATATCAACAAAACAAAAACAAAGATAATAAAACAGGGGATTATGGCCGCCGGGCCTACAGCAAGATAAACACCAAGGGCCGTTGCCACCCCTTTCCCTCCCCTGAACTTCAGGAACAGGGGGAACAGGTGCCCCAGGAAGGCCGCGAGGCCGACGATCGCCACAATCTCCCCCGGCAGGTCACACCGTATCGCTATGAATGCCGGCAGAAAACCTTTTGCAATGTCGCCGATGAGCGTCGCAATGCCGAGCACCCTCCCTGCCGCCCTCATCACATTCGTTGCGCCGATGTTGCCGCTCCCGGTCTTTCGGGGATCTTTGCCCTTGAGCCCTGCAAGTATCACACCGATCGGGATCGAACCGATTAGATAGGCGATTACCGCATAGACAGCTTGCTGCATGTGGTTAGGATATGTAAAATGTACTGTCTTGTCAATAAATCAAACTCGAAGGTGAAAGGAACGAAGAATCTCGCACATCTAATCTCGCAGATAGCAGACGGCTGATAGCTGTAAGCTGCTCTTATAACCCTTGACTTTGTTGAAAATTTTTTTTATCTTAATAAACTTCATGGGCCGTTAACTCAGTCTGGTAGAGTATCTGCCTTTTAAGCAGAGAGTCGCAAGTTCAAGTCTTGCACGGCCCACATGTCCCCATCGTCTAGAGGCCTAGGACACTGGCCTTTCACGCCGGCAACCGGGGTTCGAATCCCCGTGGGGACGCTCTTATTCCTCAATGATTTCAAGAAAATTGCCTTGAAAAAGTTAGTTCTATTTTAGTTCTATTTTTCATTTTTAACTTTCGCAAAGTCAACGGCGTTATCGAGTCCCTGAACAACATCCAATAAGTGGTCTGCATATGCATGATAGTAGTTGTCTGTTGATCGACCGTCCTTATGTCTCATCAATCTTTGTGCTGTGAGCTTGTCTGTAAGCGGTACGATCTGACTACAGAATGAATGTCTTGTTGCCTCATACAAAGTAACATCGGTTTCCGATAGTCTTTTCCAGAGATCCCATAGGAACCACCGGGTATAAGGCTTCTGTGTGATCGGATTGATGAAAAAAAAGCTGTTCGGGAATTTACCCGCACAGTGCTTTTTCGCAATGCTCAGGGCAATATCATTCAAGGGAACAGGTAGGGCTTCTTTGTTCTTTACCCGCTCGACATATGTGTTGCCTGATCTTGCACGCTCTACCCACAACACTCGGTTATTTAGATCAACACTTTTTACGAGTATCGCTATTGCTTCTCCTGGCCTTATGCCTGTCTTCATCATGAACATGATAGGGTCAATGTGTTCCTGCGGGATTTTCTGCAATGCTTCTGCCTGCACTTCCCGGCTTATTGCAAGCCTCCTTGTCTTGTCACTATTCTTGATCTCAGGAAATGCCGGGATTTCTTTGATTGCTCCATTCTTCTTTAACCAGGTGAAAAAGGCGTGAAGCGCGTTCAGGATGTTCTTTTTCGATTTCGAACGGAGTCGTTCATCTGTACCGGCCTTATACTTCAACGCTTCTCGCTTAAAGTTAGAAAGGGTCTCAAGGCCGATATCCCGTACATCATGGCCCATGAAGTATGAATAATAGTTCTTGTTATACGAAATAATGTGTGTATAGTGTTCCGGGCTTAGCTCTCCGTTTCCAAGCTCCTCTTTCCGCTCCTCCAACCATTGTCCAATTTGAAACTCAAATTTTCTTTGTTTAGTTTTTTCATCAGTGCAATCGGTAGGGTTGAATATTCCCTTTTTTATTTGACTTGCTATGTCCGCAAGTTTCGCCACCGCTGTATCGTAAGTGAGAATGAAACCCCTGTCATCTTTGCGATACTCATAATACTTGCCCTTGTGGTAAATTCTAATAAGGCACTTTTGGTTTCCCTTCTTCTCGGGATTCTTCTTTTTGACGCAATCGCATACGCCGTCCATTTTCTTGCGGCATTTATTACAAAGAATAAGCCCCTTCACGATGACACCCCCAGCTTTTAATATGTCTTGTGGTATCATATTATGAAAGGACCCAGCGCCTGTCAATCTTTATTCCTCACTATCTGTCATATTTTTTCTGATGGCTATCGTTACTTCCTTTCGGATTAACTGCCAATAATCGATTTGGCATTTCCGGCAACAAAAAACTTGCCATTTCCGTTTCGGAATAAATAGCTTCCCGCATCCCTGCCGCTTACATTTCACTTTCTCCATAGTATCTGTCATGTCTCTTTCCTCACTCTCAAGAGAATGTATGCAATGCATTCCCAGGTCTTTTCTGATCTCAATCATCCATCAGGTATTTCCTTTGCCGCGTTCAACGCTTCAACAACCTGATCAATCAAGTGTAGCCCGAATGTTATCCCCTTCTTCGTTGGCAGCCATTCACCGTTATCGTTTTCAAAATAGATCCTAATAGAACAGAACATGCGTTCTCGGTACTGAGTCACTGATGCTCTGATCACTTCTTTCGATTTCTTCCTGATTTCCTTGATGATCATGTCAGACCTCCAATATTGGTTAGCCTTTATGACGCTACTCGTCTTTTTCGGTAATCCGATCCGGTAATGTGGATTATTCTACTCTCGGCTAATCTGGACGCGATAGGTTCGCCAAGCCGATCTTGAATCCCTTCAAGATCGAAGTTGCTCGTAACAATGGTTGGCCTCTCCGCGCTGTATCGTTGATCGATGATAAGAAACAGTTTTGTTATGGCCCAGTTTGAAAATCCACCCTTTCCTAAATCGTCCAGAACCAAGATGCCAGCGTTTAAACATCGATTGATAATCTCCGATTCATCCCCATCCCGTTCATCATGTCTAAACGCTGCGCCTGCCAGGTCATTCAATAATTTTACCGACGATACAAACAAGAATTCGTGATACCCCAGCCTCACGAACTCTCGCAACATGGCTGCAATAAGATGAGTCTTCCCTCTGCCGACGTCACCAAAAAGGTAAAGACCTTGGTCTATGCTATGATTCTTGCATATCCCGACTATCCGCTCATTGCCCTGGAAATTTTCAAAACTACATTTCAAAAAACGTTTCGGCACACCTGCAGATTCCAAGACTATTTCCGGATGTTCCAAATCTCTTTGTCGTATAGCCTTTTTAATAAACACCAATCTTTCTTCCCGGCAAGATGGCGTTTTGCTACATAGATAGAGACGTTCTACTCCCGGGAGCCATGCGAATTCATCAAGCGTCATTTCATCTCCGCAGATGGGACACTTATGAGCTTTAACATTCTTCGTCGATGGGGAATTCATCCTTAGATCCTCCTTTAAAAGGTTTTTTTGAGGGGGAAGAAGAAAAAGAGAGATTCTTTTTGTCTTTCTTGCTTTTACTCTCTTTAGTAGGGTCGTCTTTCTGTCGAGGTGGTGGCGTTTTGCTGTCGTCTTCTTCCTCCAAGTCCCTAAAAATAAGACGGATAGGGTGTCGATTTCCTGTCGATTTCCTGTCGGGATAATGGTCAACACCTGCTTTGAGAGGGGTTATAAAGGAGCGGACCTTATCCCGACTCCATCCCCATAGTGCTGCATACCCGGCAATTGTTCCTTCTCTTCCCTCATTCACATCCATCTGAAGCGATATAACAGCTTCGAGGGTATTGAAAGACCTATCCTTTGGCAGGAAAGATGCAATGCGTTTATCAGTAGGGAACCAGCTGCCGCGTTTCATTTCATGATTTCTCTTCACTAAATTTGCTGATGCCGAGCCATTGCTTCAGATCTGACTCCGAAACCCTAATACCTCGCCTGCCGATCTTTATGCATTTGATTTCGCCATCACGAATCCTGCGATACACGGTTAGTATGTGCTCCCCCGTGATATCTGCAACCTCCTTTATGCATAATAATTTGTCCATTGGTTACCTCCCCTATTATGATCTAAAGGAATTTTAGTCGATTTAAAGAAGATTAATCAAGATATAAGTACTTGTAATCATTAGAAAATTACTGCAATAATTGCGATTTATTTATTGCAGTAGTTTTGGTTGGTGTTTAGTTATGGTTTTTTAATAGCGGAGTAAACGGTCCTTAAAGATACCCCAGCTTCGTTTACGATGATCCTAACAGCTATTTCTCCAGGAGTTGTGTAGCGACGCTTAGCACGAAGGTCAAAGTATCCTTTATAAATTGGATATTCCTCGAGTAATGCTGGTAATCTTTTAATAGCATCAATCGGATGTTTGTCAAAAAAAGTTGTAAATACCCTTACCAATTGCTCATACTTCAAACGGAGAACATCGTCTGATATTGTTCGAGAACGACCCCTCGATTTACCTTTATTGGCAAGCGCCTTCCCGACTGCAAAAAGATTTTTCTTCGCTTGGACCTGTTCATCAAAGTCAAAGAGTGAATTGCCAAGTGTAAATTGCCATTGAGCGATCTTTTTCAAGAATGGGGTTGTGGATAGCCATGCCGGGCTCTCTTTAATAAGTTTAAAAAAAAGATCATCAGACAACTCTTCTTCTCCATTCTCTATCATCTTTAAATAAACATCGTCTACGGGGATAGGGTTGCAATCCGCAAGGAGTTCCGCTTTTAAAGTTTCATGAGGTCCTTTATTATCCATATACCCTCCTCCTTAGTGTGTATACCCGTTGTTGATATTGAGGAAAACGGTTAGGGTTACCATCCTTGTCACCCATTGGCTTTCCTCTAAGAAAAAAGTATATCGAAATTGTCCAAACAAATCATGTCTTAATGCGATCATCTACCACTGAAATATTTATTATACGCGCGTGTAGGGTTTTTCATGTATAGATAATAGGTCTTTTCCCCCTCCCCCACAACCTCACCAAAATAAATAACAGTATTTATGAAGGGGCTATTTACAAGGGTTTACAACGTTTTTAAAGGAACAGTAATCCTCTTCTACGATCATATTATTACAAAGCTCTTTCTTTTTTTATAGTATTAAAATAGGGGGTTTTTCTGCATTTTTTATATGTTTTTTAATTATTTTCTCATTTTTCAGGGGTTTTTATTCCCTACAAACCCAATATTGACGGTATTTTACATCATTTTTCAAGACCGTAATTATTTGATATTAATTAAGGGTTCAATCGCCCACAAACCATTACCAGGCTTAACTAAGCGAGCAATAAATTAATTGTACCAGTTTTCATGAAAACTGTGATAAAGTTCCATTCTCGACCAGACGATATAGCATGACGTTAACGTCAATCACCTGGAGCATATATGGATAATCCGAACAACACCCATCTCAAGTCAATCGGCTACATCCTGTGGATATTCGGCTTCACAGGCTCCCATCGGTTTTACTACGGCAAGCCCATTTCTGGAACCATCTGGTTCTTCACGATGGGCCTCTTCTTCTTAGGATGGATCATCGACCTTTTTCTCATCCCTTCAATGGACCGTCGGGCCGATTTCAGGTACCGCAGCGGCCATATCGACTACACGGTAGCATGGATCCTTCTGACCTTTCTCGGATTATTCGGTATTCACCGCTTTTATATGGGAAAGTGGCTTACAGGGATAGTGTACCTGATCTCCGGCGGCATCTTCGGCATCGGGTATCTGTACGACCTTTGGACCCTCAACGATCAGGTCTCGCTCATAAACAGTAAGTCATAGCTCTGATCTGCCCCCATTTAGACCTGATACCCATACAAACAAAATACGTTGTAGTAATAGCCATAGAGATATTATTATAATCAAGGGAAGGAGAGGTATGGGCTATGAACTTCTGGAGGATTAACACAGACAGAGAAGCAAGAGATGATGCCAGAACGTGTGACCTGTGGTATCGATTCGGTATGGTTTTTACAGGGGACTTTGCAAAAAGTAAACGGAGACATGACGTAGTTCTCCAAAAACTCATCCCAGGGGACGGTGTCTTTATGCATCATAGTGGCCTCGGCATAATCGGATATGGGATTGTAAGGGAGTGCTGGAACCGCAAGCTGTATCAAGGGGCCGAAAGACAACTCTACACAAAAGAACCTTTTGAGTATCGCATTGCGGTTGATTGGGGAAACGATTACGATTGTAGAGATAACCCAATCCCGATACACGGCCGGTTGCCGTACATGGGGACATACTCTTACATAGACCCGAAAAAGTGGGATGTTCAATCCGTTTTGCGCGATCTACGCAAACAAGCGTCAAAAACTGGCGTGAAAAACAACTCAAACGGCCTTACTGCCGGCAATGATGGTGGAAGGCAAGGAGCTACACGTGACGCACCTGCCGACGAGATAACCAAAATCCTTTCCTGTATCGGTAGGAAGGTCTCCTTCAAATACCCCGGAAATGAGGGGGACAAACACGGCGTTCTCAAAGATAGGGCTGTCATTGAGAGCACAAACCAACCTGGTTCCGTGCCCTACTGGGATGTCGTTGATCTTATAGAGTTCAAGGGAGAACAAGAACCGGAATGGATTCGGGTTGGCTATTATAGAAAGCCCGGACAAACCCTGCATTGGGGCAGCCAGACAACAATCACAGAGCCCATATCCATATGGAAGAAGATCCTTGTCGGTGCGGCGAAAGAGAAAAAATGGTTCCATAGTCTGCTTAAAGACGTGCTGGATGAACTAAAGAAACGGTAGCACAACACGTGGGTGCAACCGTCGATCAAACCGGCTATGGCTAATTGAAGTGACTGCATGATTAATACAATAAAAGGCTGGCTTGGAGAAAAGATCACCACATTCGGCGTGTGGGCATTCTTGGACAAAGAAACGTATCGCCGGATCGATAACGTTATTGTCCCCACGAAGGATGGTACGACACAAATAGATCATATTCTGGTGTCGGTCTACGGCATCTTCGTCATCGAGACAAAAAACATCAAGGGATGGATATTCGGCGGGAAAGATAACGACAAGTGGACCCAAGTTATCTTCGGCAAGAAGCACTATTTCCAGAACCCGATTAAACAAAACTACAGGCACACCAAATCCCTTTCTGAATATCTGCATCTTGACCATAATCTCTTCCGACCGATAGTTTTCTTTATTGGGGAATGTGAGTTTAAAACAGATATGCCACCCAATGTTATAAATACCGGGCTGACACACTACATAAAGAGTTTCACACAGCCAATTCTTACAGATCAGCAAGTTGCACAGATGGAAAACACTCTCCTTCAGCTAAGAAGCGGTGTTTCACTGACAAGAAAGGATCATCTCGAGTCCCTAAAGGAAAGACATGGGTCAAGTACTCATTGCCCCCGATGCGGGTCTCAACTCGTCCAGCGTACAGCAAAAAAGGGATCGCTCGCCGGAAAAACGTTTCTTGGTTGCAGCAAGTATCCTCAGTGTAAATACCTGAGAGAGCTTTAACAATCTAACCAATTCAACTAATTATAAATTCAATTTGTTGTTATCCGAGCCCTTCACTGCAGACAATCTTAGGGATAATCTGCTCTTCAAACCTGAGAGATTTGTGGTCCAGCCAGTCTCGCATACCGTATTGACTATAAAGCTCACCCAGTATCCGTAATAGGTTTTGACCCGTTATTCCGTTACGGCGGATCTTGTTAAGTTCTTTGTCTATTGCCTTAGGGACCGCTCCCCTGAAAGTCCTTTCGAGAAGGTTGATCCTTCCTTTCATGTCCTCATCATCCGCTATCCCAAATAGTACTCGCAATTCACGTATTACGTATCGCTGTCCATGTGATAACGACAAGGTATGCTCACGTTCGGCTTCGCGGTGTTTAACCTCTTCCTTGAATTGACTCAATATCCGCATGACCTTTCTATTGTAACCATCCGGCAGGGGGAGCCCACGTACTTTCTGGCCGCATTTTATTACACCCAGTATCCTGGGGATATCTCTTGAAATGATATTCCCCTCGTCATCCAGTAAAAATAATTGCTGATACCTTCCTGCCTGACAGAAAACAAACAATCCTTTATTTTCTGACGGCTTGACTGTCCTTATCCCGTCACGCAGACTGACGATACGATCATATTCATTCTGATTCTCTTTTCTTAACTGGCGGAGGATCTCTTCCGCTTCGTTCAGATCAAGGATCTCCTCGCCTTCATCTTCAAAGAGGCTCAACTGTCCGCTGTTCTTTTCGTATATGGCATACATGGCCTCTTCGTTGAGCTGCTCAGAGCTGTCAAGGATCGCTGAGTCTTCACCGATCGTATCATGGATCTCCTGAATGCGGAGCCGGAGCTTCTCTTTCAGCTTCAGGTTCCTCTCAATACCTGTTTCCGGTAAGAAGTTAAAACCGTAGATCACGTCATGATCGGAGCCGATACGGTCTATCCTTCCGAATCTCTGTATAAGCCTTACAGGGTTCCAGTGGAGATCATAATTGACGATCTTGTCGCAGTCCTGGAGGTTCAGTCCTTCCGCAAGCACATCTGTCGCCACGACGGTCATCAACTCAGCTTCTCCACCTGCAAATCTATATTCCGGGTTTGCCTTTGGTGCAAAGCGGCCTACCACCCGTGCCTTACTCTTATCGCCGCTGAAGATAACGTCAATATCGTCCCTGACGTCTCCGGGATTGAGGTTGCCGTATAGATACCGTGCAGTGTCTGCATATTGTGTGAAGATCAATCTCTTGCCCTGGTTTAAGGGCTTGTTGTTCACTATTGCGAGAAGCCGCTGAAGTTTCGCATCCTGCTCTGCGGTAATAGGTTCAACCAGGTGCAGTATCGTTTTAAATAACTCGATGTCATGTTCGATGTGTTCTTTGAGCCGCTCAATGTCAAAATCAGACACTATGTATTTGCCTGATACCTTCCTCAGGGCATCCATGAGATCCTGCTCTTCTTCCTGGTTTGGCTCATAGAGGATCGCCTGAGCGTCATCTCCGGCAGGGACGAACCCTTCGGATATGGCTTTTAAAAACCTCTCGTGGACAATCAACAGCTTACGCACGCTCTGCCTGAACGCCTCGACGCTTGACTCAAAACGCTTGAACAGGAGCACCCGTATCAGCCCGCGGAGGTTCGCCCCTGCCCTGTGCAGGCTTGCATAGGGCTCTTCCTTTTGCCTCTCTTTCTTCACATAATGCCACAATCCATACCGTGCATAGGTTAGCTCATTGGGAGAGGGTTTGACAGGCTGGCCTTTTCGTGGTTTACCCATGTAGCCCCGCAGTTCCTGGTAGAGGCCCTGGTAGGTATCTTCGATGCTGTATTCCACTGTTTCAAGTTCCCTTTTAGGGAAGAATTGGTGCTTGCCTGCCACAATGACATAGGCGCGCTTCTTCCCGTCGAGGTAGTCTTTGAACCGTGAAGGGTCCAAAGGCTGGTGAGTCGTAGCATCGAATCCATACCAGCGCAGGATATGGTTCCGTGTACGTCGTATCAGTATGTTGGAAAGGAGATCCGGCATCTTCCGTTCCCTTGCCTCTATCTTTTTGAAGTAGTCCTTGAGATTGGGCGGATCTATGGGGAGATATGTCCTGTCTTCCTGGTGGAAGAGTTTGATCTGGTGATAGACATCCCATGCGCTCTTGTTGCGCGGCGTAGCGGTGAGAAAGCAGCAGTGTTTGCCTGCGCTCAAGAATCCCTGCATGATCTTGTAGCGCTGCGTATCGGGATGGCAGAAGTTGTGGCTCTCATCGATCAGCAGGAAATCGCGGTCCTTGAACCGCACATCTTCAAAAAGCATGTTCATGCTCTCGTTGTCGTTTTCCCTCAGGTATCCCATGGAGAGGACACGGGCGTTCAATTGATAGACCTCATTGTACCGTTCCCACATGTCTACCAGAGGCGCAGGGCATATGATCAGCGGTCGTGCGTGGTCGGTCCTCTCAAAATGCTTCACTATGGCAGCGCCTATGTATGATTTGCCGAGCCCGACAACATCGGATATGAAGACCCCGCTGTAATCCCGTATGATCTGAACTGCCTGCCTGACCGCCACCTTCTGGAAATCGGCAAGACGGGATACGATCTCGTCGTCCCAGAGTATGTCCCTGTCGTCTTCGCCCTCCAACTTGTCCCTTACAAGGCTGTATAATGTTTTCATATAGATATCGTACGGCTTGACCTGCACCATTGCCCACGACTGTTTCATCTCCTGCATAAGCGCTTCATCAAAGTCCTGGGCCTCTTTCCATAATGCTTCAAACCATTTTACCAGCTCAGCATGGTTGTCGTTGCCCTGGACCAGGACATTCAGCTCCGTGTTGTGCGTAACCCCTGACAATGTAAGATTTGACGATCCGACAATGGCAATGCCTTTTTCATGGCGCTCGATTTGCTTGCCTTTTTCATCAAAGACCTTGCCGTAATCGAATATATATGCCTTTGCGTGGAGCCTGCCCTTTGTATAGATTCTGACCTTGAGGCGCTTTTCTTCGATCATCCGTACGAGGTTCCTGACAAGATCTTCTCCCTCATCGGTCTGGTCCATGAGTTCAATACCTGTCCTTATATTCTCTCCTGTGTCGGCAGCGATCCGCTTCGATTCTGTTCTCTTCGGATACTTTTCTGCCTCTGCCGCCTCTGCCACCAGTTCGAGACGCCTGTATCCTTCGGCGATCTGTTCAAGTGTCTCGCGGTTCGTTGTGTTGCCGATGAGAAGGTAGAGCTCTTTTATCCCCGAGAGTCTTTCTGCGATGCTCGTAAATCCCGAGAGGAAAAAGTATCCTACCGCAAAGCGGGCGGCTTCCGTGGAACCCAGGATGAGATTAATATGGTCAACAAGCTTCTCGTTCCTGTTATCTATGATGTCGTGTGCAGGCATTAATTACTCCTCCTGTCTACTATAGCGCCGATTGTTTATTGTATTTCTCATAAATATCTCTTAAAAGTTCATAGCCCCGCGAACCATAGATATTACAGATTTTGTCTGCTTTTTCCTTTGCTTCTACGCTATATATGAAATCAACTATTGAACGAATATGTGCTGTATCGTAATCAGGTGTGAAGCGCTCGAGCATCTTCAGGAAGATCTTTCCTATGAAATCTGCTGTTTTTACTTTGTCTCCTTTTTCTTTCAAGCCATCGAGATATTCGATAAAGAAGGGCGAACTGAAATTTTCTTCTACATAGGATGCAACTTGCACAAGCCATTGAAAATTGTCATCGTTGATTTCTTCCAAAAAAATTGTCAGCTTAGATAAGTCAGACAGCAGCAGCTTATCATTCTTATCAATCTGTTCCGTCGTTTTACTTTTATAACGTTCATAAATCCATCTCCAGAATTCTATAATATTTTGCCGGGTTTTTTTTGCGTCTTCACTCTCTGTTGTAGCATAATCCCTTTGCATCCAGAAGTAGCTTATAATGCCCCTTATTTGTTCGTGATCCCATTTATCAAGAAGCTTTTTGAAAAGGCTTCCGGTGTCTTCTATACATTCTTGGCCTCTCAAATATCCGATAGATATATGCTGGACAAGACGCTCTCTGTCATGCGACTCCTTAAAAAAGTGATCGATACCAAATTCATAGTGCGGTCCCATGAGTGTATAAATATTTTCATACACCCTGCCACCATAGAGATATCCATTCATAAATGCTTCCCATATGCGTTCACCTTTTTTGTTGGAAAGATCATGTACTTTTGCAGTTGCCCATTCTTTATCTATGTAATATATTTGCGGCAGGTAAAAACCAAGCCATGTAAAGGCCTCTATGATGCCTTTGTCCAACAAAGCGTCGTATTGTTTTTTATATTCGTTATCCCATTTAATTTCTTTTTCTTCTCCTTTTTTCTTATTCTCGCGAACAATTCTTAGTGTTAATGATATAAATGCTTCTATTACTTTTCCCCATGTAGAGTTAAGCGCGTGGGTAACATAATCACCATATTCACCTTCTTCAATCGGAGTATTTGAAAGCCTGTCAATCATCAGCCATAGTATATGTCTTGTATCTTCTAAGAAGACATCATAGAATTCTCTGTTATCATCCCTTACGCCTGTTTTAATAAGTTCACTTAATTCTCCTATTACCGTTTCATGCTTAGGACTCCAGCCTCTTTCTCCTACTTGTGGGAGTTCGTCTTCCCAGAATTCATCCTGCTCTAAATACTTTTTGATGAAGTTATAAAGTTTCTGCCAATCAAAATCCTTTCTGTTGGCCCAGGAATCCTTAAGCCCCCAAAACATATAATACATATAGAGATAACCAGCATTCAGAAAAGGTTTCAGATCGTCAATGAATTTATCAGGTTTGTCTTGTACGACCTGTTTAAGCATCTCGGCAAGCCCCCTTGCAGTAGGTTCTTTCCATTGCCCCGTCTCCTTAAACTCTGCCAAATAATCTGCCAGTCTGGGATTAGTCATCTGAAAAATATTATCTTTGCTCAACGAAGATGGCCCTGGCCCTTCCCAGGTCCCGCCATCGCTTATTGCAGGTCTCAATCGAGCATCCGATCCCGTTTTCTGTTTTAATACATCATGTAGCTTTTTAAAATATGGATTTGAACTGAGAGCAGCGTATCTCTCTTGCTTCCATATATCTATCCAATGTTCTTTATTCTCGCTGGAAAGATATTCTGGGCCGGCTTCAATAATAATCCTGAGTTTCTCTTGCTGCTCTGTTGTGAGATCGTTCGCAATATTTTCTAAAACATGTCCTAACTCGTCCTGGCATGCAAGGTTGTCAAAAATAATGAGTTGGCTCTCGGATTCCAAGGCTTCCCAAAAACAATCAGCAAAAACCTTGCCCGTGCTGCCGATAACGTAAAGTGCTGCTTTGGGAAAGAACATGTACTTTTCTTTTAAAAGGCGCCTTAGAATCTTGATTGTGGTCTTGTTGTCTGTGTTCGCTTTGGATAGAAGGATCTGTTTGAATGCAAGTGTCAGTACTCCAATGGCGTTATCTCTTCCGTAACGGCGTTCCTCATATAACGACCAATATGTCTCCCTTGAATACAATGAATAATAAAGATCGTATAGAATATATTTTAAGTCTTCTTCGTTATATGTATCCAATAGGGCATGCCCTCTTAAAACCGCATAAGCCTCGCCAACAAAATCATGCAAACGGCTTGCAGAGATCGGATATTGATCAATAAGTTTTTTCCTGATCCTCCGTCTCCGTGCTCTCTCTTCGAATGCTTGTTCAAATGTTTTATCGCGATCATCCACACCAAGATCAAAAACTTTAAGATTATATGAGGCTTTATCCTTTTCCTGCAATGTTAATAACAAGGATCTATTATTGACCGTAAGAGATAATTCGGCTATGTTCTTTTTGATCATTTTTCTTATCTTGTTACACAGATCGAGAACAACAACTTCAGAGCATTTCTCGCCAATATCCCTTGCATGTTTTTTGAAAGCATCTTCCAACCAGTAATGGTCTATGACACATGCAAATTTATCATCTTCATCCGCAAAGCGTTTTCCATGACTTGTTTTTACGCGTTTTAGTTTGGTGACATATTTAATAATTCTCTCTGCTTTCCTTATATTTTCTCTACGAGAAACATCTGACAATAATTTAGGCAGTAGCTTGTTAACAATATCTGCACCAGGTAGTAATGTATCGAATTTCGAATTTAGCCATATTGGTATCAATTCAATAATATCAATCGGAATTTTATCTGGAGGAATATTGATAAGGATCTTTACAAAAAACCACCATGTCCGGTAGTTGTCTATGTACTTGTCATCTGAATCCTTATAATTTGACACTTCTTTGATTATTGCAAGTAATTCATCAATGTATTTTTCATTCCCCGGCTCACTTACCTGCTGTGAAACTTTTTCAAGATATGGGAGGACATTCCATTGAGGGATAGAATAAAAACCTTCCTTATCTACTGGATTGGGGCTGGGTGCATTTTGAGAATTAAAGTAACCATTTTGTTTTAAAGGCATAAACCACTTAACCGTATTTAATCGTTTAAAAAAATGGTCTCTAAAATGGATATCATTTCTGATTAATTGAAAGACTTCTGAGGCATTTGATTCTATATAATCGTTAACATTACTTTCAAGAAACGCATATCCCTTATATAAATAGTCAGTCGAAACATTAACATCTTTTTCCCATTTCTCTATGACGTAGTAGAGTTGTTCGTATCCTTTTTCATCGATTGCATATGAAATTGTAAAAACACCTAAAGATTTAAAATAAGACTGCTCAAACCTGAACAGACCTTCTTCTGATTTATAAAATGGTAATAAAAGAAAATGTTTTTCTTCAACGACATCTTTACTCTTAGTTTTTTCAAAATCTCCTTTTAAAAGAACATAATCAAGAATTTCAAGCTCCTCTAAGCTGTATCCAACAAATAATACAGAGAAATCCCCATTAAAAACATATTGTAGAAATTCCTTCACTTCTTTGCGATTATAATGCCGTATATAATCTTGAATAGTAAAGATTACAGTTTTATGATCTGTAATAGTTCCATGAAGCTTGAAAAGGTTGTTCTGCTTCAGATTATCTCTTTTAAATTGCTCTGGATTTATGAATATTCTGGATGGTTCAAAGAAAGGATCAAAGCAAGTATCAATATTTGTAGTAATGTATATTCCTCTTAGTTTTATCAAGTGGTCATAAATTGGGTATTTTATTTTACGTCCAGGGTCTATTTTTAAAGAATCTTCTATAGCCTTTTCATAATCCTCCTTACTTAGTTCGTTCTCCATAATACTGATAATTTTCCTTGGATCGTTGTTTTTGAGTCTTTCCTTTTCCCAAAAATTTATTTTCTCTTTCTTGTAACTCAGTTCTATTAAATGTTCTGCAAGCTGCCTCCATCTTAAGCAGCCGATTATGCTCGATGCACCAGCGCCAATAAATACAATTAACCTTTCATTTGCTATAGCATCTCTGATTTTTTTACGTAATTCTGGTATCGGAAAGATTTGGCCAGGTATTTGTAATGGGCCTACATTTTCTGTCATCTATACACTCCCTGCTTTTTTGAGGCGGGATTCGACGAGGTTGATTACTGCTTCATAGACAGCGTCGCGCTCATACATGTGTATTAGAAGGATTACGCCCATAATTATAACTCAACCTTTCACTCATCATTGCCATTAAGTTTCATTGCTACCTTCAGACTTGTTGCCTTGTATAGTCGCGCCCGAACTTGTGAAATCAATGCCTCATAAAGGTCGTCCCGCTCATCCCTTGTCAAACTGAGGATATCGAAGAATAGCTCATCGTATGCTTTACGATCACTTAACTCGAATTCCTCCCAAATACGCAGTACTGGTCTTTTAAGAATATCATTGGTCCATAGACTCATATTGTTATCAAGTAGTTTTGGGTCGATTAAAAGAGCTTCCTTGAGTTCATATACCATGATATCCAATGGCCCTCCTCCTCCTCCATAAGAACGTCCTGTGCTTTCCAGCCAAAGTGGAACGATAGGTGCGTTTAACGAAGCAGCCAAAGCCTCAACTGATACGTCGATTGGTCTGATCTCGTAGAACCTATGATCTACAAGAATTGGGGAGGTACATACCGGAAAATAATGACGGTATTTCGTAGTCATCTTTGCCGCAATCTGAGTCAGTCTTGGCTGCCCCAGATTATACCAATACTTGCGAGAGGCGCAAGTAGGCAACAGATGGTGCTTCATTTCTTCTCCGTATTCTATATACCGAAGGGCGGCCGTTCCTGTTAATTCTTCTTTTGACTTATCACAGAGAAATACTTTGTATTGGAAGTCTTTAGGGTTCAGAAGGATTCGCTCGCACTCCTTCGGGCGCCGAAGCACCGGATTCAGAAACTCCTCCTCTATCCCCCACTGTCTGATCTTTTCTTTATCAAGATAGAAGAACTCGTTTGCTCCGGTCTTGATGCCGAATCTTACTTCGGCAACATCTCCAAGTCTCACCAGCTTTCCCTTCCCTTTTTCAAGGATCGTCCAGTAGATGTCCGGCGCACGAAGATATTTTCCGCCCCACTTGTTTCCTATATATTTAGCGCTCTTAATGAGTATCCCCGATCTTTTTTTGTCCATCACCATATTTGCCGGCGTTCCTGACTCCTGACTTTCTTCCTCTATCTCGCACCCATCTTCTAAAAGTTTGTTTTGTTCTACAGGATAAACTCTGTATTCGATCATATCCTTCCGTTCTCTTACGTCCTCTATCTCATCAAAGACAACTGCCGAGAGTATGCTCTCAAAAGGAACTTTGAACATGATGAATTTAGCTACCTTGTCTGATGCCCAATCGATCCGGTCATCCGGCGCCGAGAAAAGGGCGATTATCGTATTCACGTCAGCCGAGGCGAAGGAACGCTTTACCTGGTTGTCGATAATCATCTTCACATGGCATTGTTTCAAGAGAAATTCCTGCAGGTCTTTTCCATAGCCCACATCGAGCCACGAATTGGATGTGATGAAGCAGAATGAGCCCTTCCTGTTCAGGAGCGACAATCCATGAAAATAGAAATAGATATAGAGATCGCTCTTTGCGTCGAGCTTGCGATTAGAATTAAAAAAATATGGAAATGCGTTGTAGATAGAAATAGCAAGTTTACTTTTATATACCTTCTTATTCTCTGTTGTAATTTTTTCTCTGGGCAATTTCGGATCCGCAATATTCTCCTGCCTTACATATGGCGGGTTGCCTATAACGATATCAAAACCTTCTTTGTCTCCCTCAAAGATCTCGACAAAGGCAATATCCCAGACAAAAGGATTAATATCACTTTGATTCATCATTGCTACGCGTGAATGACTAATATGATTCAGTTCTTCTTTGAGCAAACCCATCTCTTTTTGCCATTTAGCGGCATCAAGAGCCATTTGTCGAGGTTTCTTTGTATATACACCAGGCATGGTCATCTGACCCGTATCACCATCGATACTAATCTGCAGGGTCCTTATCTTTTCGCGTAACTGTAATTCGCTATTTTCAAGAATATCATTAAAAAGTTTCTTCTCTTCATGCTTTATATCTACATCGGAAGAATATTTTCTCCCCTCGATATTGTTATAAAATTTGAGTTTCTCTATCTTTAATTTTGTGATGCGTCCCTTTAGTGTTTGCGTTATACCCTGTACCTGTCTCCTGTGAAAAAACTGTACTCCTCCTATCTCCTGGACGAGGCTGTCCCCGCAGCGTATCTTAAATGAGAAATGTGGGAGGAGCGGTTCGTTTCGGACATGGAGGTCTTGCTTTTCTATTTCGGCATCTCCGATCAGGGCAAGCCAGAGCCTCAGTTCCGCCACATGACAGGCCCATTCCATGACATCAACGCCATAGAGGGATTGGCCGATGATCCTTTTCTTCCGTTCATACACATCCTCGCCTATCTTGAGCCTCCTTTGAACCCTCTCCTGGAGGTCATTGAGGATGTTGAGCATGCCCACAAGGAACGAGCCTGAACCACAGGCAGGATCGAGGACGGTGACATCTGCGATGAGTGGCTGGATTTGTTCCCACAGACGTGCTTTCGTAATGGTGTTGTCTATGGCGTCTTTATCGTCTTCCTCGATAGCAAAGACAAACTGGTAGAGGAGTGATTTATAATTGTCGCCGAGATGGTTCGCGAGGTAATCGACAAGGGATAGCCTGCACATGAGGTCAATCTCGATACGTGGAGTATAGAAGATGCCCGCATCTCCCCGTTCGGTTGCCTCCTCAGAGACATTGACAAGGCTTTCATAGACCTTCCCGATCATCTCAGGGTCAACGGCAACTTCCTGGTCGAGGGGGCTGTCCTCGGCAATGGTAAAGTTGTACCGTTCAAGAAAGGTAAATATCTGTTTGAATAATTGGTCGTTAATGGCAAAATTGTGCAGTTCGTCAATCCTGTTCTTCTTGAATAGACCGCCATTGAGATATGGCGCTGTCTGGAGAATGTCCTTTATGTGAGGCGGGAACTGGCGATATCCTCCGTGGAACTTGTTGTTGAATGCCTCGAAAAAGAGTATCGTGAGCCACTCATCTACAAAAGAGTTATCCGGTCTATTGGAACGCCAGTACGTCTCCCAGAAGGTTCTCAAAAACTCTCTATCTTCATTAAGCCAGCCTTTTCGCTGAATAAAGTAAAGGAACATGCAACGGTTTAAGAACTGGAGAGAATAATCATGTGCCCAATGGGTATCTTTCGTCTGCCGTACGAGGTCTCTTTGCAGGATATTAAAGGTGGCCTTGTATTCTTCGAAGAACTGCTCGGTGACGGCTTCAACATCGAATGCCTCATCATGTGCTTTTTGAATGGCAAGTGGGGCAATCCCAAAAAGGTCACCCCCAATTTTCTCAAGATCAATGAAGGCTATCCTTTCGGCGGCAGTGCGAAGGCGCTCGTGAGGGCCTATGGTTATACGCCTGAAGACCTTTCTCTTCTTTTCTTCCTGATCATATCTTACGTTGATGAAATGCCATTTATCCTGTCCTGCATTGGAAACAACAAAAAGGGCGTAGGGGTGTTCTTTGAGGAGCCTGTTAACGACGAGCCTCTCCGGACCGAGAAACAGTGTGTCTGATGCGATGCGCGCATAGACTACATGAAAGGCAGAATCGCTCCCGCCGGAAGCAAAAAGGACAGGATCGTCGGCAAGAACTTTACTGACGGTATCTGCCCATGCCCGACGAGAAAGAGATTCATTGATCCGCTCATAGTTGAGCTCTCTCCAGAACAGTTCTTTGAGCGGCTCTATCCCCTGAAAATCTTTTAAAAGATTAAGTATTGTCTGCTGACGCTCTACTTGTGCCATGGTTTTCTAAAAAGTACTATTAGGAGTGACCACTTTGTTGTTTGATTCCCCCCTCCCTCAAACCATTCTATCCCTATGAATTCAAAAATACAACCAATTTTCTGTAACATGAACCATCCATCATAGACAATGAAAACTATGCAGCATAATCCCTATAATCTGCAAGATAACTATCCCATGAAAAATCAGCCGATTTGTAAATGCCAGGAAAATCCTCTAACCATTTGCCAGTCCTTTTTTGTGAACCATGTATTCTTATAATATCTCTCCGATTATCCTTTGCTACGTTGCTACAAAAATCAGTAATAATATTGAATACCGCATAAGCATTCATACCGAATTCGCCAAAGTATTTTTCGGTGAGTTCTCTGACATTGTTTCGCACATTGCGCAATCTGTCGTATTCCAAGGCTGACCTTTTCCTATTCGGTGAATGTATGTCAAATTTGAGCTCAAGTACCTTGCAAACAAGCGGGAATACATCGCCCTGCTGTATTGTGATATCCGTGTTTGATACTACTAATTGTTTAAACTCATTTTCAAGCTCTCTGAGGAATCCCGGGTTAACTTTAAAATCAATCTCATCCTTTATTGATTCCTTTGTATGAGGAAAATAGAATACTATTGTTTTACGCTCAAAGATAACACCATTGTCACATAGTTTCCTACAAAAACCGATCTCAAATCTGAGAGCCCTTGACGTGTTATAGCTGTTGGTTATTCGTATGAACGGCAAGTATATTTCTTGCTTCCAGATATTTATTTCGTAACCCTTATGGATGAGGTCAATATGACACCAGGTTTGTGTTGAGGGGGTAATAATATTAAACACCACTATATTGTCCGGTTTTACATCTGGAAATATCGTAGCAATGCATTTCTTCCCATACTTAATTGCCTGCTCATTGTCGATAAATCGATAATCATTGCTGACGATCCCCAATAGGTTATCATTATTCATGTTCACCAGTGCTTTCTTATTATCAACATCTCGAAAGCGCAATGTGCCTGCCTCGTTTTGATAGCCATATAGCAAGGGCATATCCTTTACCGGGAATATAACATCATTCAAATTAGTATTTCTCATGGCTCCTCCTTTTTATTTCGTGATATTATGCCATTTGATATATAACAAAAGCTGCTGACAACAGGGTGTCAGAGGTCAAAAAGTAAAAAAAGGCGAGCAGGCACAACCCAGAGAAAACGTTATAATGTATCGCAGATTGCAGCTATGCTCTCTAATTTATCTTTTCTTGACGTTTCTTAGAAACATCACGTGCTTCAGAAATAGTTTTGCAGGTAAATAAAGTGTCGAGCATACACCAGACACGGCCGTTCGGATATATTTTCCCTGTTTTTACTTCTTTGGCTGGACCAAATGCTGGACCAAGTTTATAAAGGATAAGGGGGAACTCATAAACATTAGAAGGGATCTCTGGAATCTTTTTATGTAAGTCCGTCGTAATCTCGTAGTCTTTGATGTGGTGAATAGATTGCAATTTGCCGGAATAACGGAATGCAATGTAATTAGGCGGAATTTTCGGCCAACCGCTAACACCGAATGGATGAAAATACAGTAATCGTTTTTTTACAATATCTATCCATGAAATATTCCATTTTTTCCGAATTCCGCTGCTGAGTGAAACGACATATACCAAATTGGAGTCAACATTCTGCATAGTCATGAGTCCTCCCAAGTAAGTTAATAATTCCCGCAGCAGACGTTTTTCTGCGTGTGAACCTTTTCCTTGAGCGTTTTTTGCGTAAGTAGCCATATTCTTCCACGATAATGGGATTATTTTTATCTTCCCAATTTTATGCGTTGGTAAATTGAAGGTAGCGTATTCTTGACTGCACTCACTCAGAACAACAATCCTTTTGGGAGCAGCCTTGCTTTCAAGAAATGTTGGTCTTTTCGCATATTTCTTCAGTTGTTTTTTATCAGGCAAGTTCCATCCTCGCTTCGCCTCGACGATGATATAGAATTCATTTGCTAACTCTATTTCAATATCAGTTATGCCCCTCGCTTTTTCATGATGCTGCAAACGAATTTCAATATCGGTAGAATTGACTTTAATGCCGAAAATCTGCTTTATAAATTCGTGCAGATAAGAAGGACATTGCGAGAGAGCCCAAGCAACACTGTAGCTAATATCGTTTTCGTGCTCACCTAATAATTGAAAAATACTGTCGATCTTTCGGCTATGAAGGTAAATCTCAGTCATATGTAAACTCTCCATTTAAGAACTTGAAACAGCACACACGTCTTACGGGCAAGCTGGCATAGCTCGGGGGGATGCTAAAGAGACTATGCCGTGGGTGCTTGCCCTTCTCTTGACTTATTTTTTCTTAATCTGCTTCAATAGCTCTTCTTTTGTAAAAATCTTATCGTATTTCTCTTTTCTTATTTCCTTGCTGGAGATGTCGTTCTTTACCCTTTTGAGGAACTCTTTAAAATCAGCATTGATGGTCAACTTGTTTATTGTCTCCCAGTCCAGATTCTCTTTGCTTCGTGCCGGGAAGACAACCTCTGAAGAGTCGGGGTCGTCTATATTGAGTTGAATAACCCCTATGCCAAAGGAATTGGACAGCCTCCGCAATTCATTCTGGAAATCCTCATCCTGCGCAATCTGAGATGCCACTAAGTAACCCTCGTTCGCCCATGAGGAATTTGATACGGACTGGAAGAAGGACTCACGGAGGTTTGAGAAGTTCAGCTCCCTTTTAATCTCAAAGGAAAAGAGCTTTATCGAGATGTTGCCTATTTCCGCATTCAAAGCGACCACCTCATCGCCCCATTCGCCAACAGGGAAGTAGAAACCCACCATATCAGGGTGAACCCATTCGCCAAACTCTTTTTTTGATTTCAGGTGTAGGATTGTCTTGGTATATGCTCTGAGATAGAAATACGCATAGTAGGCCAGAAAAGGGTGCAGTTCATGTTCCAGATAGTCGAACTTCTTTTGCGGAATAACATCCTTTTCAATGAATACCTTTGCTTCGGTTCCTTTAAAAAGTTTCTTCAGGAAGAACCTGCGCGGTCGTGAGCCTACCTTCATGAAAGGGCTATCCTTCTTGTCGCGCATATTGACATACATCTGGGCGCACATGGTCCTCCAAGGGGTTTTCCCCTGAGAACTCACGTTTTTGTCATATCCTTTGCTTTTTGCTATTTCCCAGATTTCATACTCAGAGAGCGGCTTGCCCTCTTCCTGAAGAATGTTTTCGGCCAATTGGAGAAACGACCATTTTTCCATGTTTGCCCCCCTTTGTTATCCCCTTTAATGGCATTATATCGAAACGATTTATAAAGTGAAAGAAATATTATTGGGATGATGGGATAAGAAACAGGCAAGCGGGTATACCCAGATGGGGTAAACACTAAAGAGGGTCATATCGCAGATGTTTGCCTTTGTAAAAAATATTGATTTGCCCATTCCAGGCATTGGAGAGTTGGCTGTTTACGACACGGCGCTACGCATTGGCGCTTTTCTCCGCATTGAGCCCTCGAAGGTTTTTCTTCACGCTGGCACTCGTACTGGCGCGCGTGCCCTCGGCCTCGAAACATCAGCAGAGTTTTTAGAGGTGTCCTCAGTTCCAAGCGAGTTTCAGGTGCTCAAGCCAAGCGAGATAGAAGATGTGCTGTGCATCTATAAGCATCGGTTCTATGTTGCCGGTCGTGGCCAACAAGGCGCCGCACCGGACGGCAATTCCGTTACGTTCCATTGCCGCCGGTGAGCTTGGGCCTTATCAGTACACGGAGAAATAATCGGCCTACTCCCAATAAGAAAATGTAAAAATCATGATTTAAACTATCGGATGGTTTTGAATCATCTAACAACTTCTTCCTGAAAAAGCTGCTTGTTATTTTATCTGAACGTATAATATTACACATGGCAACGTGCTGCAAAAATAAGACTTTTGCTTGAAATTAAACAACAGTTTATAGATAATCAATATATTGAAGGGGGTGTAGGGATGCTTTCCGGAGTGGATCCAGAAAAAAAGTGTATTATTATTTGTCATGTAATACCCGCAAAAACAATTAAGCGTAATTTAATCATTAAGAAACGACATCGTGCGCCTTTTTGTTTTTAGCTTAATATGCACTCCAGGTTGGCATATTAAATGTTGGTCCAGAACACACATGAAGGAGAATAATATGAACAGTTGCCATTTGCGGATGTACACATTACTGCTTTTGGGGATTGTGTTCAGCCTATTGTTGTCTACACCGGGACACGCCCAATTCCCTCTACCGAAAGACGTTCAGGTCGTAACTCCCGTACCAAATGTCCCTGAACAAGCCGCGGCGTTTTCAGGGGCCTGGGCTGGCGGCGCCTGGGATGGTGTCTTGCCGCACATCCTGATCGTTGAGAGCATCTCTGCTTCCGGCGAGGCATCGGTCATCTACAGCTTGGCAGAAATGCCTGACTGGAATCAAAAGGCTAATTTCCGTCGTGTGCAGGGTAGGATCGAGAATAACCGATTGACATTGATGTTCACTCTAAAACAAGGTGAAGCTCATGTTGAGTATGTTATTGGCGGGGATGGCAATTTAAATGGTACATATACACGTGGGAGAACAGTGTCCAAGGTTACTCTTAAGAAAACTACCCTTGATGAAGTCGGTTCGCTTACGCCCGCTCCCGCAATCGCTCTTAACGAGAAAACGTTGCGCATTCCGTTCAGGTACCAGGGGTTTTTCGGTAGCACAAAGGAACTTCAGCTTGAGGCCACCCTTTACCGCCCAAACCAAACTGGCCGCTTTCCAGTCGTTGTGTTCAATCATGGTTCTACCAGTGGAGGCGGTTCAATCACCACAACGATAAAATTTACCGTTGCAGCGCGCTATTTTGTCGAAAAAGGTTTTGCCTTCCTCGTCCCGATGCGGCGAGGGCGTGGTAAATCTGAAGGAACCTATCTCGAAGGAGGGGATGGATACTGGTGTGGCAACGAAGCACGAGGTATTTACACAGCAGTAGAGGACCTTGATGCCGTGTTCGCATTCCTCCGGGAACAATCCTGGGCTGACGCTGGCAAGGTTTTGATTGGCGGCGTATCGCGGGGCGGAATACTGTCTGTAGTATATGCAGGTGAACGGCCGGATACGGTAAAAGGCGTAATAAATTTCAGCGGTGGCTGGATGTATGATCGTTGCTCTCCAGACTATAACGGACAGTTCTTCGCGGAAGCTGCGCAGAAGACAGCGGTGCCGATGATCTGGTTGTACGGGGAAAATGATAGCTATTACTCTCCCGCCTCGATCAGGAATTATTGGGCTGCGTTCAAGAAGGCAGGTGGAAAGGGGCAATTCTACCTCTTTAAAGATACTGGTGGTAACGGACACCACTTGCTGTATAAACCATTGTTCTGGCGTTCTGCCATGGATGAGTATCTCAAACAGCTTGGTCTTACCAAAGAGAAGAATCCTTGATTAGCGTAAGTATTAATAGTATCCAGCATCATCAAGAAGCTGAAAGAGGTAACCCGATGAAACCTTTAAGAGTAAAGCTTATGAAGAGGACGACTTGCCTCCTGTTGGTCTTGATCGCATTTGTGTATGTAGTCGAGGCAGCTGCCGTTGACATTGAAAAACCGGTTCGTGAGACCGAGGCCAAGGAAGAGATCATTGTCCCTTCATTCGGCAGCGGGAAGATAGATGTAAGACTCTACTCCGACTATTTCTGTGAGTGGTGCAAGCTGGGGGCTGAGTTTGACCAGACGCTTATAGAACTCGTGGCAAAGAATGTGATTACCGTTACCTTCGTGGACAAACCAACTCGACCCGCCACGCCCCTCTATGTCCGCTATTTCTTCTACGCACTGCGGAATCGCATGGAGTTCGATCAAGCTCTGCGGGTCAGAAAAGCCCTGTATGATGCAGCCTGGGCAGGGATCAAGAAGGAGGACAAGCTTGAAGACTACCTCAGGCAGCACAAGGTGACACTGACGAAATTCGATGCCACTGTGAGCATGAAGAACCTGAACAAGTACATAAAAGAAGATAACGTCCGGTTCATACCTACCTGTGTGATCCGAAACGGACAAGAGAAGGAAGTGTGGAGAGGATTCGGACCTATTACCAGGGCAGTATCGGCGTTAAAGGGGGATGGCAAACAACGCCTTGACAATAAATAGCGTAATAGGCCGTTCCACCAGATCGCTCGGAAATCGGGCCCCCGTGAGCTGACGATTCTTCTTCGTTTCAATCGCTAACCCTTAGCATTTTAATTAACTGAGTCTATTTCCTTGTAGTCCAACTATATTTTAACATGTTTCTTCAATGACCCTTTTGCCCCTGTAACGATTCCAAATCCAAATATCTAAAAACCTGTAGGAACCTCCAAAAAATTTTGAGAAATCAATTTCACCCGTAGATTGTAAAAACAATGGCAAAGAAGATTCCGGGGACAAGGATGTTTTTTCTATAAGACGATATTTTTATATTCACGATTGCAGTAAAGCGCGTGTGGGGGTTTCCTTTTGAATTTTGGGTGGTAGGGGGGTGTCGAGAAAAGAATTCTTTTTTAGGTTAGACTTTAATTATATCTACTTCACACTTGAGAAACCGTCGCTTCCATTTAGTAAAGCAGAAAATACTCGGAAAATTTGAACCGTAGATTATAGCAGAAAGCTCCTTGTTCACGTTCGCGATCTCCCCTTGTTCGATTAGTTTGCCTGCTATGGTTTCAACAGCATTCCAGATGGCAGGCATCCTCAGCATTTCCAATGTCCACTTATCGGCCAGTTTGAGAATCCTGTTAACCGGCATGTGAGGCTGTACCATGATTTTTGCAATGCGGATTGCCCTGAACATATCAGTACCTTCTTCTTCCTCATCGCAATAATTATACTGCCAGTAATCCAGAATACTTTCCCATCCTTCCGATTGAACAAGAATTGTTTCTGCTCCCATACCAGCGAGGTTTTCAAGCAACAGCATTCTCCCGTTAGAACGCTGAAGAAAAGGCGGGTATGACGGAAGCATCTGTTCGGCAAACGGCCTTTCGGAGATCATTCGACCGACGGATCCATTTTTAGGAATTATCGAAAGAGTCAACACATGGGAAAGCTCAAGCTGAGTGAAACATCGCGCCGCAAAGTGGCCGGCTTCGTGATAGGCGGTTCTTCTCATTTTTTCGCGGATGTTAGGCCAACCCTTTCGATCATGCATATCGAATAATCCGGAAGGGGCTTCCGGGTCAGCACACGCGGCAGCAACGAATTGTTTTTCAACTTCTGTCAACTCATCCATATTTAATTTCATTTCCTGCATTTTACCTTTACCACCTTTGTTCTGCAAGGTCTTTTGTTTTACCATGTTTTTCTCTGCATCTTCTTCCCTTTTGAGGGAGGCCGGATGTTCTCCGGCCCGTAGTCTTATCCCTCGGCATGTTGGAAATCAATTGGTGAAATAATTCTCACAGCGCCCTTCCTTGTCGACGCTAATTTTGTCGTCCCCATTGAGTCCAACGATACCACACTTGCCTTTGCCCTTGTTATGCATGCATTTTGTAGCGCGACAAAAGACAATCTCTAACTCTTGCCCCTCGCTGTCCAGATAACAATCTGTTCTACGTTTACTCATGATAATACCTCCTTTTGTTTTTTCACCTTGATAGGTGTCGTTATCTCGATCTTTGAGATATTGCAGAGTTCTGCCTTTTTCATCTTGGGTCATTTGGCGGTTAACCTCAATGAGCGTCTTTAGTTCCGGCTCTTGTGAAATCTTAATTCGTTGTTTTCTGTTACCCACCGCTCGGAGAGTAACAGTTTTGTCGTTCTCTCTGTTCATGCAGCCCTTTTCAGGATGCTCCCTATAGTCTTTGCGTGCCATACCTTGCCTACAGGTTTATGACCTTTCTTGTCGAGCTCCCGGCATATTGCCCGGTACGAATACCCCTTGTTGTGAAGATCCCTGATAAGAGCTATGGCTTTCTGTTCCTTCGGGTTTGGCAGAAGGGTCTTGCGGTCCGGAGAAAGGGTCCACCCATACGGTATCTGTCCTGCCCGTTCATTCCTATCTATTTTGTGTTGTAGTGCGTCTTTGGTCCTTTCGCTTATCAAGTCTCTTTCCATCTGTGCCAAAGAAGCCATAACGTTAAGGAAGAACTTTCCCATGGCGGTCTTTGTGTCGATATTGTCGGTGATGCTGTGGAACTCGATATTATGCCTTCTCATGAGTTCTATGAGGTTCAGGGTATCAATGACCTTCCTTGAGAGCCTATCGAGCTTGTAGACGATAACAGCGTTGACCTGACGTCCTTTAATATGATCAACCAATTCCCTCATTCCTTCTCGGTTCAGGTCTTTTCCGCTTTTCCCAGGATCCTCGACGATACCAATAAGCTCCAGATCATGGAGGGCACAGTAAGATTCGATTTTGGCTTTCTGATTATCCAGGCTGATCCCTTCTCTTGCTTGTTCATCGGTTGAAACCCTTACATATCCCATTGCTTTCATTTTCGCTCCCCTTTCCATTTTCTAATAATATCCAACAACATCTATGGTAATCCATTACAGTATATATGTCAATAGTAATATAGATATTAATTGACATTAATAGACAATTATGAGTATTATTAGATTATGGATAAACTATATTCAATTAATGATGCATTGGATGTATTGAAGATATCTCGGGCAAAATTGTACTTGCTCATCAAGGATAAGAGTATTAAACCCGTAAAAATAGGCAAGCGGTCACTCTTTAAAGAATCAGAGCTTAACCGCTTCATTAAATCCCTGAACGGATCCGCAAAGAAATAAGCTGGGTTTATGATAGCAGGCAGATTAGATAATAAAATTTGCAGATATTTTTTTCTTGACCTATCCCATACCCTTCAGTACAATGGATATTCATATTAATCATGATAAAATTGGTAGAAGACAACATAGTAGTAGTTGCTCAGAATCTTAATCCATCAATTTTTAATCAACTGTGGTTAGTTAAGCAGAATATTTTTGCAGAGGAAGAAATTAAAACGGGGTCTTTTTTTACACCCGCCGCCGTAAATATAATGGCAACTGATTTTGATTTGTTGATTGTTCCGGAGAGGATGCAGTTAACATTCCATGTCCATATGAATCAAAGCAACATAGCAAAGCGGATAATAGGAGCTATTGTAGTTGCTCTGCCACACACTCCATATAAAGCTTTGGGTTTTAATTTTGGCTGGATGTCTCTTCCTTTAGATGAGAAAATGTTCCCAAATCATCTTCGAGAAATTTTTGTTTCTCCAAAAAACCCTCTCTCGACCTTCTTCCAAGAAGAAGATTCAAGATTTGGTATATATATGTCTAAGAATATAGATATGATGAGGTTGAGGTTGGATATAAAACCGGTAACTATTTTTGGAGAGGAACGCAAAGAAGCACTACAATTTACACTGAATTTTCATAAAGATTTGACCGAAGATTCTGTTAATAAAATATTGGCTTCATTGGAAAACTGGTCTTCTGCTTGGGAGATTAGCAACAGTATTGTTCAGAAGGTATCGAAAGATTGGACATAATAACACACGATACAAAGGCTATACCATTGGAAATGCCTATATCATCGGATAATATCATTACGGGTATGTTTTGCAAAAAAAGAGAGTCTTTCCTGACCACTAATTCTCAGACATTCCCTCCAGGAGATTTTGGAGATGATGCAATTGTTTTTGAGTGCAAATCAAATATACCAAGCAGGATCAGCACTGCAGTAGCTTTAGCTGTACAAAGTATGATTTCAAAAAAACTTTATGCGGTAGGAATGGTTTTAGACTGGGCCGCTGCGAGCATGACGGGACAAATTAGCCATACGATTTTTAGTACACAAGCTACATTCAAGGATTGGCTTCAGGAATATTTATTTGAACAAAGCATAAAGGATTTGGAAGAATATTATACTTTTACTGATAAAAGCGCCATAAAAAGACTCCTTCGGAAAAACCCGATTTTGATCGACACATTAAACAAAGCACCCAAAGAGATATACAGCATATTTAAAAATTATATTAGTTTTCTATCTCTCGTTCACGAAAGCGATAACGAAGAAAATTATGAGGGGCTTGCTATTATAATTCATACAACCCTATCCATAGATGAAGCCTTGTTGCATTTGAATATCTTTGACGAAAAATATTGGTTTGACCAAGATTTTCAAGTAAGGCGTTTATTATCGGTGATGGTTGTACCCCAATGAGTTTTCAGTGGCAATCATTTCAAACACTGGCAAATGAGCTCAATGCAGAACAAAAAATACCGGAAATAAAGGAAGCATACTTTCGGTCAGCAATTAGCAGATCGTACTATGCTGCATTTTGTTGTGCAAGAGACCTGTTGAGTAAAAATGGTGTTGAACTTCCTAAAAAAGAAATACATGAGTTTGTAAGAAATTACTATCAAGCATCCAATAATCGTATATATATAGCGGTTGGTACTAATTTACAGCGTTTATTCAATTATAGAGTCAATGCTGATTATCGTGCAGCGCCTGCTATCGAAATTAATCATGCGATTACATGCAGTTCTTTGGCCAGCATGATTTTGAACAGTTTGAATAGAATAGGAGACGACAGCGCGCACCATTAAAATAACCAATTCTTCTCCAACCGAAACAGGCCCTTTCTTTTACCATGCTGCTTCCCGCTCAGTTCTATTTTGGTTCTAAACCCCCTGCAAACCGCCTATTATCAAAGCTATAACGTGGTTCGAATCCCCGTGGGGACGCTCTTAATCCTCCGTGATCCTTTATCTTTTCCGCTTAAGAGATAGCTGCATCCTCATTTGTGAGGCTTGCCGGTATCGATTCAAGGGCAAACCTTCTATCACCGCTCTTTCCAATGGGTTTGGATAAGCTCTCCTCCCTGATTTTTTTCAGACACTTTTTATAGCCCTGCTTCTGACCTTTCCGATAACCTGAGCAACGTCATCTAATGTTTACTTCCTGCCCCTCCCCCCCATTATTCTCGGTGAGATCATGACAAATGAACTGCTGCGCCGCAAGCGGTGCGGCATTGAAGGATAGAAAAGGCATGATCATGCCCACTCACCCTACCCTCTCCCGCGGAGGGGAAAGGGAACATCGTCACCCTGCAGCAAGCTGCGGGGGATCATCTGGATCGACATTATCACACTCTAATCCATCGACGATTCAGGGCATAATAGAGGACGAGTCCGACGAGATAGGCTACACCCATATTCCACATGGCGGTTCCACCTGTAACAAGGAGGACGAAAAGGTTTTCCTTGTGCAGCTTCACGTCCTTGATGACCAGCGCAAGTTCTATTCCTGCAAAAAACAGAATTACACCAAGAATAGAGCGGGGGAAAACCTGGAAGATAAGCGATATCGAATCACTCAAGAAAAGCCCCATGAAAAGGACGATCAGCCCAAGTATCACTAAGGCGCCCCCTGTCCGTGCTCCAAAACGTATATGTCCGGCCATACCTCCCGCGCCATGACACATGGGAATACCGCCGATAAAGGGACTAAGCAGGTTCATCACCCCATGATCAATGCTGATGGTCTTCGCAGTTACAGGTCTGTCTGGAAAATACTGGTTATTCTCCGCTACCGTACCGATGATTGCATTCCCGAGGGTAAGGGGTGCCTGGGGTAAGCCCAGAATGACGAACCCTGCGACCAGGTCGCTCCAGGAGATCCGTGGAATCCCGATATGGGGTAACCTGAATTGGATGGAAACGTGGGTTAGGTCGCTTAACAAATCAGGGTTCTGTATGAGGGCAACTATGATACCGTATGCAAGAAGCATGAGCATGGACGGACAGCGTTTGCTGTTCAGAAAAAGGAGGGTGAGGATCGCACCCCCTATTCCAAACATCGGCGCCGTTTTCATCATTCCCAACCCCTCGACGATAAAGCTGAGGCCCAAACCGAGCATAATGCCCCGCACTACCGGTTTAGTAGTAATCTTTTGAATCCAGGTGATCGCACCGGTAAGTCCCATAAAAAGCCAGAAGACGCCGGTAAAAATTCCAGAACCCCATATCATTTCCGGCGTAATGGCGCCCGAGTGGGCAATCGCCATCCCCCCTATTGCCTTCATCGGCTGGATAGGGACGGGTGTCTTGAAGTAAAGGCCGGCATAGATTTTGAAAAGGCCGAAGGCAACCAGAATACCCAGCGGGTCTATCTTGTTCAGGGTGATGTAGCCTACCACAAATGGGACAAGCGTACCCAAATCGCCGAAGGCTCCCGCGAACTCCATTTTGTTGTAGTCGTTGCCCCACAACCGCATTAAGCGTTACCTCCAGGAGATGCTTGTACCTCTCAGCTATTCTATCACAATCGTGGAGAGTTTGGTTCGTAAACTATGGGACGTTGGTAACTTTGGTAACTAACTTGCTACGACCAGAGGTATACAGTCAGTTCACAAAACAGTCCTTCAGACTGGCGTTTCACACTTCGACGTATAAAAGATAGGAGTGGATTATGAGTAAGTTACAGAAGTTACCAACGTCCCTGACCGACCGTCCCTGACCGACCGGGCCCACATTGTTGACAAATCTGCCATTCATGCTATTACCATAGTATATACCACTGTGAAAGGGCGTTCCCGGAATGCCCTTTCGGAATTTCATAAAGCGGGGTTTGGGGGGTTACGGCAAAAGGCATGTGTGCTCCCTGAAGGAGGAACAAACGATGGAAGAGCAGGAGCTGACGCAAAAGCTCTATGAGATATTCGAGGCGACAATGCCTGCTTTAGAGAATATCTCGAAGGGATTTCTCGCGCAGAATCAAACAATGCTGCAGCAGGGTGAGCAGCAATTTGTAGCGATACTTTCTTCGAATTTGTCATTTTTTGAGAAAATTGCGGCGAAAGAGCAGAAAAACGAAGCAGAAAAAAGGTTCCTGAGCCTTTTGGTCCCTCTCCAGAATATTGCCTTAGCGGTGCGTAACCTGACCGCCAAAAAAAAGACGATACTATCCAATAATGTTATGCTCAGCGTGAAAGCTACTATGGAGATAACGGAGCTCTTAACGGCGATGAAAAAACAATTCAGAAACACAAAAGACTTCATTATCACGAAAAACCCGATTTTGAAAGAGAATATCAGATCAGAGATGGAGAGGATCATCGAGATGGCCGACATGTGCGCCCTGGTGCATGAGGGAAGGCTCATCGCCGGCGCGTGCATGCCAAAGGCATCGTATCTCTACCTTTCCCTTATTGCTTCCTTCAAGAGGGTGGCCGAGGAGCTTGTCAATTTTTCAGAAAGATTATGAAGAAGGCCTCCCTTGAGGGGCAGGATTACTCTTCCTGGCCGATGCTTGTACCCGATGTCCTCCCTACCTTCTGTATCCTCTCCTTCTCCTGAAGCCCGACATGTTCCCAACCTTCTCGCTTTCGGTAATGGAAAAGAACGCCATGTGGATCACGCTACCCTCATGGACAAGGGCGGATCCCACTTTCCCGGGCGTCTCGAAGCGGTAGTCCCAGCCGAGGCCGGTGGACCGGTAAGTCTTCTCCTCGCTTGAAGCGATCGACTGGAAAAAGTCCTTTGCCTTATCCATGGCAGGCTCAGGAAAGCGCTTTTTCCTTTCAAGGAGTGCCTCCATGGCGTAGCTCTTGAGGAGCTTCTTGTGGAGGCACGCATACGCCGCGGAACGGGAGAGGATGTCGAAGCCGACGACGTCCCCGTTGATGAAGACCAGCATGCCATTCTGGCCGGGGATGAGCGGGATCGCCTCGATGTACTCGTTGAGGTCGTGAGTCTTCTCTTCGAAGACATCCTTCATGGCGCCCGTCGGGGTGCTTACCTCCGCATCCATCCTCATCTCTTCGATATGGTCCCAGACCTCCCCCTGGTTGGATCTGAAGCCCACCGCCGCCTTGAGGTTTGCCGTGACGTGCCGTGACTTCTCCCGCCTCGCCTTGGCATACATGACCACGTCGGAGTCCATAAACTCCCTGGACGTATAGGACCACCTTCCCTGCTCGGTACAGCTCACCGGTATGACCGTCTCCATGCCGGCGCCGACAAGGATCGTAGTGTTGAGGACGCGGTTCTGCTTCGCCCCTGCCAGCTCCTCCCCGTCGAGGAGAAGGACCGCCATGTCCCCCTTGTTGACGACCTTCAGCTCGGGTACAGAGCCCCCTTCGCTCACCTCCGTCACGGCCAATGCGCCCCTCTCAAGGGCATCCCTGAGGGTCATGTATTCCGGACCTCCATCCCCCGGAAAGAGGAGCGGAACGACCCCCAGATTCTCGCATATTTGTACTCCGCCCAATTGTATCCGGGCCAAATATTCAACGATTACTTTATCCATAGCAAAACCCCCTTGTTCTGATATATGTTCCCAACAGATAAAGTATAAATACCTTCGATGACAACAGGGTGTCAGAGGAGATAAAAATTGTAGTTGTCCCATAATCTTATTGACATTTGCCCCATAGGATATCAGAATTTAGGTAATAAAAAGTTACGGCCATTGGCGGTCTCCGTGAAAACAAAAGGTTTCATGGTACTCCTGATCGCGCTTAATCTGTTCGCGGCGGGTTGCTCGGTTGAGCGCAGCCTGAAGCTTGACGCGAGGTTGCCCCTTCCCCCTGCCGTTAAACAGGTCCCCCTTCATATCGGAGTGTATTACAGCCCCGAATTTATTGATTACACCAAAAAGATCGAGTTTATAGGATGCGGGCCCTCCGGACGCAGGGACAGCTACGGGATCTTCTTCATATTCCCAGTCGGTGCCGCCAGCAGGGATCTTTTTGACCAGGTCGCCGCGGGCATGTTCGCCGCCGTTACCAGGGTCGCCGATCCGTCGCAACCTTTCCGCGATGCATCGTCCTTAGACGGATTGTTGGAGCTCCGGATCGAATCGTTCGATTGGGGGACGATGTGCACCAAAGATTACTTTTCGACCCTAAAATTTACCGCAAACGTTCGTTATGTAATAGATCTTTACAACTCCGGTGGGTCGTCGGTGGCGTCAATGCGCGTTGAGGGGCTCGGGATCGAGAAGCTCAAGCCTTGTCTTGTAGACTGCAAGGAAAGCCTGGCAGTGGAGCGGGCGATGCAGGACGCCATGGCAAAATTCATGATCGAGTTCAACGAGCAGCCTGAGGTAAAGGAATGGCTTTCGACTCGCAAGGCAGCGGGCGGCAACCCATGATGAGATCGTTCAGAGCCCTTATGACAAGCTTGCTGGCATTGTTATTGTTGTACCTTGGCGCCTGCACAACGGTGCAGGTTCAATCCGCATTGAAAAGCCCCGGCAATCTGAGCTCCGGGGAGAATGTCGTGCTCCTGTCAAACTTTGGAAGTACGCGGGACTTCGACGACAGCGATGTTGACAATTGTATCGGTTCGTCCATGCGTCAGGCCAATCCGGAACTGGGTTTTGTACCGGCGAGGCTGTTCCGCGAGAATCTCTTCCCCTACTTTATGCCGGGCACCACACCGCATACTCTGGAGGACTATAAAAACGTCCTCAATAAGGCGGAGGTACAGCAAAGGATCACCTCGCTGAGGGTGCGGTATCTGGTGATATTGACAAAAGGCGGGACAAACACTGACTGGCATGGGGGTATCTTTTGCGGGGCCGGATATGGAGGAGGAGGCTGCCTGGGGCTGAGCTGGTGGGATCGCAGATCTGAGCTTGATTTTGCGGTGTGGGACCTGCAAAATAAGTCTTTCTCCGGGAACGTGCAGGCCAGCGCCGCCGGAAAAGGCATCATGCCGGCCTTTGGCCTACCCATTCCAATCTATTCGCCGGCCACTGAATCTGCTGTCTGCAAGGAGCTCGGGGCTCGTTTGGCGGAGCTGTTGGGCAGACAAGAGTAACCCTGCTAATTCTTTTCCCAAAAAAGGACCTTCCGGATCCTGGCGATGACTGCCGGCACTGCTTCAGGCTTTGCTATGGCGGCAGTTCTCTTCCACTTCTTCCAGTCTCCGAACAGCTCGTGATAGAGCTCGGCGCATCCCCGGTGAAAGGTCACTTCCGCACCGGGTTGAACCCTTGCAGAGCAATCCCTTAGCACCTTACAGAGCTTATTTCTCTGCGCTGCATCGGGTACATTAAAGACAACCGCCTTTGTCGTTTTGCTTTCATCAACGGAGCCGAACCGCCCCTTGACCTTTATGCCGCCAGGGGTCACCTTCTCAAGCTCTGTGAGGAGATCGACGCACTCCTCCATGCCGTCAAGAACAACGACCACCTTCCAGCATCGGAGCGCCGGGCCGAGGTCTATTTCTGTCCTGCCTTCTTTTAACTGTTCATACAGATTTGTGATACAGGGAACGCATTTACCGTAGATGTCCTTTTTCGTCTCCCGGAGGCCCGGGGTATCCTCAAAGCTTATCCATTTAGCCGCGCGGCCGGTAAAATAGCGTTTATCGATATAGATCTTAAAGATCCTTTTCCCCTGCAATACTGTGCCGCCTTCAAGGTTTCTGATCAACTGCTCGCCAGACGCTCCTGCAATCCTTTGAGCTGGTCTTTCATTTCAGCCGGCAGGTCCGAACCGAACGTCTTGAAGAATTTTTCAATATCCTTCGCTTCTTCCGTCCAACCTTCTTTGTCAATGGCAACGAGCTCATCCATCGTTTCTTTTGGGATCGATAAGCCGCTGAGATCAAGATCCTCTACTTTGGGGATATATCCGACCGGCGTTATCTGGGAACCGGCCGTATTCATGCAGCGGCCTATGATCCACTCGAGCACACGCAGATTCTCGCCGAAACCTGGCCACATAAAGTTCCCCTTTTCATCCAAACGGAACCAGTTGACATGGAATATCCTGGGCGGCTTCTCCATCTTTTTGCCCATATCCAGCCAGTGCTGAAAATACTGGCCCATGTTGTATCCGCAGAACGGCAGCATTGCCATCGGGTCGCGCCGTACTTCGCCCTGCTTCCCGAATTGTGCAGCGGTCCGCTCAGATGCCATTGTTGCACCTATGAATACGCCGTGCTTCCAATCAAAGGATTCAAAGACAAGCGGCACGACGCTTGCCCGGCGGCCGCCAAAAATGATCGCGTCGATAAGGACGCCGTGATGGTGTTCTATACGGTTGGAGATGGAAGGACATTGGGTGATCGGCGCCGTGAACCGGCTGTTGGGGTGCGCTCCAAGCACGATATTCCCCTTTTTGTCTGTCATGCCCGGCTTCCACTGCTTTCCTTCCCAGTTGATGCCTTCCGCGGGTGGGTCCACGCCCATGCCTTCCCACCAGATATCCCTGTCCTTGGTGAGGAGTACGTTCGTAAATATTGTGTTCTTTTTAATTGTCTCCATCGCGTTCGGGTTCGATCTTTCATTGGTTCCCGGCGCAACGCCGAAGAATCCTGCTTCCGGATTGATCGCCCAGAGCCTGCCGTCCGTGTCGATGCGCATCCACGCAATATCATCGCCGACGGTCCAGATGCGGTAGCCCTTATGCCTCAGCCCTTCAGGAGGGATCAGCATGGCAAGGTTCGTCTTCCCGCAGGCGCTCGGGAATGCCCCCGCGATGTATTTGATATGGCCGCTCGGGTCCTCGACGCCCATGATAAGCATGTGCTCCGCGAGCCAGCCTTCGGATTTCGCAAGGTAGCTTGCAATGCGGAGGGCCAGACATTTCTTTCCCAGCAACACATTGCCGCCGTACCCTGAACCGACGCTCCAGATCGCGTTGTCCTCAGGGAAATGGAGGATGAGCCTTTTTTTGTCGTCCAGATCTGCCTTGCCATGGAGGCATTTAGTGAACTTGCCCTGCGTGCCCAGTCTTTTTAGTACCCGCTCTCCAATGTAGGTCATGATGCGCATATTGAGCACCACGTAGATGCTGTCGGTCAATTCAATCCCGATCTTTGAGAACGGCGAGCCGACGGGCCCCATGGAGAAAGGAACAACATACATGGTCCGCCCCCTCATGGACCCGTAAAATATCTGCCCTGCCCTTTTGTACCCTTCCTCAGGCGGCATCCAGTTGTTCGTCGGACCTGCCATCTTCTTTGTTGAAGTACATATGTAGGTGAGATGTTCTGTCCGGGCGACATCGTTTGCGGCGGTCCTGTGATAGACGCACCCCGGCCATTTTTCCTGTCCCAGCTCAACAAGCTCGCCAGTGCTTATGGCCTCCCGTTCAAGCCGCCCCCTTTCTTCCTCGGATCCGTCGCACCATACGATCCTGTCAGGCTGGCACATCTCCGCCATCTCGATCACCCAGATCTTCAACTGGGCATGCTTCGTAGGCCACATTGTAATGTTGTAGGTGTTTACCATCTCCGCGCCCTCCTTCTCTTTTTTAACGGTACCGCCGTTTTTTAGGACAATTACTATACCATAAATAAAGAAACGGCGTTAGAGAAATAGTGCGTTATTGGGGGTGGTCTTTCACGGCCTGCATAAGCTCTTTCCTGACCAGATCCCGTAATATTTTAGGTTTGACGACGGTGACGTTCGGTATCCAGGAATAAATCCATTTCTTGATCTCGTAGATGCCGGCAACGGTAAAGGTAAGCTCGACACCGCCATCGGGGAGCATCTTTCTTACTTCTGACGGGTGCCACCTGTCTTTCCGCGTGATATATTCGGCAACCTCCGGCTTAAACCTGACGGCAACCGTCACCTCTTCGCCGTCGATAACCCCCCAGCTCCTTGCAAGATATTCCTCCAGATTAAAATCTGAACGGGGCTCAAAATACAGATATCTTTCCCGGCAGTCCTGGATGCGGTCGAGGGCAAAGCTCCGGATCTCCTTTCGCAGGCGACAGAACCCGATCAGGATCCAGATGCCTTCATGAAAGATGAGCCCATAAGGGTCGACGATCCGCCTGGTAACTTCTTTTGCCCCGTGGGCTTTATAGGTTATGTCAATGGAGCGCTTGTCCTGCAGGCAGGCGGCGATGATCTTGAGGGACCTGTCGACGATGACGCCCCGGGCGGTATCGGGGACCTTGATGATGATCGGCGGTCTGCCCTTTGGTGATGCCCTCGCGGTAGATATTACCATCTTCTCAACGAGACGCTGGAAATTCTCGCGGAAAGGTTCCCCAAGGTGCGACACGGCCTCTCCTGCCGTAAAAAGCGTCATGAGCTCTTCATCGCTCAGCAAAGGTTTTTTGATGCTGTCGCCGTGAGTGAAGGCGTATCCCTTCCTCTCCTGGTCATAATCAACCTGGTCTACGAGGTTGATGACGAAGAGGTCCCGGTAGATCGTCCTCTCGTTGACCCCAAGGTTTTCGGCAAGGGATCCGGCAGATGGGTAGTGCTTTTGGGCAATGATCGTGTAGATCTTGAGGAGGCGGAAAAATTTATCCGAAATACCGGTACGCTTGCCCTTCTTTTTTGTGTATCGGGAAATCTTAAGTATCAAATCATCGCCCCCTGCTCTCTCCATGTTACCTGAATGAAAAAAAATCATCAACGGGAAATATGCTTTTCCTCAAAACCTTGCACATTGTATGTCCTCAAGGTTATACTGAGGTTCAAACAAGGAGGTGCAGAACAATGGAAGCGCTTGGAGAAATATCCCGTCCTGCCAATGCAGGTTCTGTAAACGATTTTGCGGAATTTGTTTCAGAACACCTGAAAGACTCGGGGTTTTCGGATCAAAGGACACAGGAGGTTGTGCTCTCGATGAAGGAGGCCCTCGGAAATATACTCCGCTTCTCTTGCAGCGGCGGAGATTATATAATAGAGATCGCCTGCAGCCTCGATAACATGGGAAAGCTGGTGATCACCATCAACGATAACGGAAAACCTTTTAACATGCTCATTGAGTCCGATCCCTTCCTTACCCCCGATGACGCCTTGACCACAGACGAAAGGCCCTCCACGAAGATCATGAAGCGATCCGTAGGGAACATCGAATGCAAGCGCTATGAGGATAAGAACATCACCACTTTCACCTTGCAGCCGCCGGCCGGGCCATGACGGGCGGCCTCTGCCGCTTTAGCCGGCAAGTTTTCGCCTAAGGCTTGCTTTTTAGCTGATAGCTGTATGCTGACAGCTGCCTTAACGTCAGTATTCCGCCACCGGTTGGAGAAAATCCTCTTTGGGATAATGCGTAAGCGCCTTTGACATGAAGTCTATCCATATAGGCAGCGCTGCGGTGGCGCCCGATTCCTTATTGCCGAGATTTGTCTTCTTGTCGTAGCCAACCCAAACTGCGCAGAGGAGGTTTGGCGAAAACCCGATGAACCAAGCATCCCTGAAATCGTCGGTCGTTCCTGTCTTTCCGGCAAGGACATGAGGCATCGAGGCGGCGCTTCTTCCTGTGCCGTTTTTGATAACGCCCTGCATAATATCGACAAGCATAGCGGCTGCCTCAGGGGAGACAATCTGTTCCCCGATGTGCTCCTCGCGATACCGCTCCTCGCCGTCGAGCGTCGCTACCACCTTGATCGCAACCGGCGGCAGGTAAGACCCTCCCCGCGCGAAGGTCGCATACGCTGCTGCAAGGTCCAGGGGCGCAATCTCCGTCGTTCCCAACGAAAGCGAGAGGTTCGGCGCAAAATTACTGTCTATGTGGAGCTGTTTTGCGAGGTCTATGACATTCTCAACCCCCACGCTGTCAAGCAGCCGCACCGTCGCGGTGTTCAGTGAGAGCTCCAGCGCCCTTCTCATCGTCACAATACCGTGGTATTCGTTTCTATAATTTTTCGGCTGCCAGACGGCTCCGGTATAGGGATTGGTAAACGATATCGGCCCATCCACCAAGGTATCATCTGGCCTGTAGCCATGCTCCAGCGCCGCGAGGTATATTATCGGCTTGAATGCCGATCCGGGCTGCCTTTTTGCCTGCACTGCCCTGTTGTAAGGCGAAATAGCGAAATCCTTTCCTCCTATGAGGACCTTGATGTCTCCTGTTTTCACCTCTATGGCGACAAGCGCCACTTCCGGCGTGGACTTTGTGTTTGGATGTCTTTTCCGGTAGCCCTGAATGCCCCTCTCTATCGCCTCATAGGCGTACTGCGTCATCTGAAGGTTGATCGTCGTTCTGATATTGAAGCCGGTTGTGTATATATCCTGAGGATTCTCAACATGCTCTTCGAGAGCCTGCTTTACGTATTCGATGAAATACCCTGTCCTCTTTTCATAGGCCTTGAGTGAGGCAAGCGCCAGAGGTGCCTGCACGGCTCGCTCATAATCCTTTTTGTTAATAAAATCAGCATCGTACATCCTTTTGAGCACAACGTTTCGCCGCTCGACCGCCTTGACCGGATTCTTGTATGGTGAGAGTCGTGAAGGGGATTTCGTCAGGGCGGCCAATGTCGCCGATTCCTCAAGGGTAAGGTCTTTTGCCTTTTTGTGAAAGTACGTATAGCCGGCAGCCTCAACACCGTGAGTGCCCTCGCCGAGGTAGATGAGGTTAAGGTACATATTGAGTATCTCATCTTTTGAATATTCCCGCTCGATCTGGATCGCGAGGATCGCCTCCTCGATCTTCCTTTTCATGCTTTTCTGCGGAGTAAGATAGAGATTCCTGGCGAGCTGCTGGGTGATCGTTGAGGCGCCTTCTGCGACGCTTCTCTTCATAATGTTCCGGTAAAGGGCCCTCGCGATCCCCCTGAAGTCGACACCGAAGTGATTGTAAAACCTTACATCCTCAATAGCGATAAATGCATATTTGAGATGTTCCGGCATCGAGGTGATCGGGATCGGTATCCTCTTCTCAACAAAGATCTCAGCGAACAGCGTGTTGTCGTCAGCATAAAGCCTGGTTGCCGCTTTAGGCCTGTAGGACTCAAGCTCCTTTACATCGGGGATCTCAAGGTAGTTCACAAGGGCGTATCCGAAACCGGCCCCGAAGAGCGCCGGAACAAGGAGCAGCAGGATCGCCAGCTTTACAATTCTTGAATACACGGTAGGAAATATTATACTGTATAATGCATATGTTATCAAACACAAGGCGGATCATCGCGATCATAGGCCCCACCTGTACCGGCAAGTCAGCACTCTCGGTCGACCTGGCGAAAACATTCCACGGTGAGATCGTCAACGGGGATTCAATGCAGGTCTACAGGCACTTCGACATAGGCACTGCCAAGCCCGACGCCGCCGCAATGAATGCCGTTCCTCACCATATTATTGATATCATTGACCCTTCCGGCGATTTCCAGGCAGCGCTGTTCAGGGAATCGGCAGACCGTGCGATCGGGGAGATCTGGTCAAGGAACAGGGTGCCCATTGTCGTCGGAGGCACCGGGCTCTACATGAAAGCCCTTATATATGGATTGTTCGAGGCCCCAAGGGACAGCCTTTTGCGGGGACGCCTTCATGGCGAGTACAACGAGGACCCACTCGGATTTTATGAAAGGGTGAAGGAAATAGACAAAGAGTATGCCTTGAGGATAAGCCACAGGGACAGGGTAAGACTGGTGAGGGCAATGGAAGTCTACACTCTCACGGGAAGGACGGTGACAAGCCTGGAGAAGGACCACGGCTTCAGGAATTCGCGGTATAACGCCCTGAAGATAGGCTTGCAGAGAGACAGGGATGAGCTCTATTCAAGGATCGACCGGAGGGTTGAGGAGATGCTTGACAAGGGTTGGGTCGAAGAAGTAAAAGATATACTCTCAATGGGTTACAGTGAAGGGCTGAAGCCTTTCTCGGGCATCGGATACAGGGAGATCTTGCTTTACATAAAAGGTTTCATTCGTTACGAAGATATGGTAAAAGATATAAAGAAGCATACCCGGCACTATGCCAAACGACAGTTCACCTGGTTCGCAAAGGAAAAGGGAGTAAGCTGGTTTCAGTATCCTGAGGATATTGAGGGAATCTTTAATAAGGTCAGGGAGTTTTTGTAAAAGTGGAGCTAACAAGGATCATTGAGTCAATCCTCTTTGCCTCTCCGAAACCTATATCGCTCAAGCTCTTCCACAAAAGGCTTCCCGAATTTCCTCCTGAAGATATCGAGAAGTCCTTGCACGAACTGGTGCATGAATACAAAGAATTGCGGCGATCTTTCGAGATCGTCGAGGTCGCCGGCGGCTACCAGATGAGAACAAAGATCGACTATCGTGAATGGGCCAGGCGGTTCGTGAAGGAAAAAGATGTGAGCCTCACAAAATCGGTCCTTGAGACGCTCTCTATCGTGGCATACAAACAGCCCGTGGCGAAAAAGGAGATCGATACCATCAGGGGCGTCGACTCGACGCGCGCCGTCAAGCAGCTTCTCGAAAGAAGGCTCATCGAGATTGCCGGAAGAAACGGGGATGAGGGAAAGAGGCTCGTATTCAGGACCACCGATAAATTTCTGGAGGCCTATGGTCTGAAGAGCCTGGAGGATCTCCCGACGCTAAAAGAGATCGAACTGTTAGAAAAATAGGAGGACATGTATGGATGTTTCTGAATTACTAAGGTTTGTTGTTGACAGCAAAGGCTCCGACCTTCATATCAGCTCCGGAGAGCCGCCCGTTATAAGGATCCACGGAGAAATGACAAAGATCGATATGCCTCCCCTCGACAAAGACGACGTGCACAACATGGTCTATGATATCCTCAACGACTTTCAGAGAAAGGTCTTCGAGGAGGACCACGAGCTCGATTTTTCCTTTGCGCTCGGCGACCTCGCCAGGTTCAGGGTCAACGTGTTCAAACAGTACAGGGGCGACGCGGCCGTTTTCAGAACCATCCCCACAAAGATCCCTACCTTCGAGGAGCTTAACCTGCCCAAGGTCTTCATGGACATCGCTCGGTACGAGAAGGGGCTCGTACTGGTAACAGGCCCTACGGGAAGCGGAAAATCTACGACCCTCGCGGCGATCATCGACTTCATCAACAACGACGAAAAGGGCCACATACTTACTGTAGAGGATCCCGTGGAGTTCGTTCATCAGTCGAAAAAGTGCCTCGTGAACCAGCGCGAGCTCGGACCTCATACCCACAGCTTTGCAAGCGCGTTGAGGAGCGCCCTCCGCGAGGACCCCGACGTGATACTCGTCGGCGAGATGAGGGACCTGGAAACGATCCAGCTTGCCCTTACCGCCGCAGAGACCGGCCACCTTGTCTTCGGGACCCTGCATACAAGCGGTGCCCCGAACACGGTCGACAGGATCATCGACGTATTCCCTGCGGGACAGCAGAACCAGGTGCGCGCGATGGTCTCCGAATCGCTCATGGCCGTCATCTCCCAGTCGCTCTTTAAGAGAAAGGACGGCAGGGGGAGGGTCGCGGGATACGAGATCATGGTCGCCAGCCCGGCGATAAGGAACCTGATTCGCGAGAACAAGCTGGCCCAGATCCCGTCGATCATGCAGACGAGCAAGGCGATCGGGATGCAGACGATGGAGGCGGCCTGCCAGGACCTTGTTGCAAAAAACCTCGTCACAAAGGACGAGGTTGCTTTCTATCTTCCCAATCCGAGGTGATGCCATGGCAGAGATCCTTGAATATCTAAAATACATGGTGGAAAAGGATGCCTCGGATATCTATCTCACCGTAGGCATCCCGGCGATGTTCCGCATCGAAGGGACGACGCTGCCCTATACCGACGAAACCCCCTTGACCGCCGAGGACACCGAGGCGATAGCCCATTCAGTGATGAACGAAAAGCAGAGGAAGACCTTCGAGGAAGAGTTCGAGATGAACCTTGCCCTTGCCTACGCCGACCTCGGGAGGTTCAGGGTCAATATCTTCAGGCAGAGGGGCTACGCGGGCCTCGTCATCAGGCAGATAAAGCTGAACATCAAGACCCTCGACGAGCTCGGCCTGCCGAACGTCCTGAAGGACGTGGTCATGACAAAGCGCGGCATCGTCCTCGTGGTGGGCGCCACCGGCAGCGGCAAATCGACGACCCTTGCCGGTATGATCGACTACCGGAACTCGAACCAGCGCGGCCACATCATCTCCATCGAAGACCCCATCGAGTTCGTCCACAACCACAAGATGAGCGTCATCACACAGCGCGAGGTGGGGTTCGATACTCACAATTTCATGAACGCCCTGAAGAATACGCTGAGGCAGGCACCCGACGTGATCCTCATCGGCGAGATCAGGGACACCGAGACGATGGAGGACGCCATCACCTTTGCCGAGACAGGGCACCTCTGTCTCGGGACGCTGCATGCGAACAACGCGAACCAGGCGATCGAGAGGATCCTCAACTTCTTCCCCATTGAACGCCACCTCCAGATCTATATGCAGCTTTCCCTGAACCTGAGGGCAATCATATCCCAGAGGCTCGTCCCCACCCCTGAAGGGAAAAGGATCGCCGTCATCGAGATCCTCCTCGACAGCGCAAGGGTGAAAGACCTGATACTCAAGGGCGAGGTGCATTTCCTCAAGGAAACGATGGCGGACTCATACAATGAAGGCATGCAGACCTTCGACCAGCACCTCTTCGACCTCTTCCAGTCAGGCGTCATCGACTACAATAACGCCATAGCCTATGCAGACAGCCCGAACGACCTGCGGCTTAAGATCAAGATGTCGGAGATAAAAGCGGACGAAACGGAAAAGAAAGAACCTTCGTTCAAGTTAAAACGGGACGAAAAATCACGGTAACATCAAATCCTATGAGCAAACACGAAGAGGCCTTATCCCTTTTTAATGAAGCATTCAGCTGCTCGCAGGCGGTTTTCGCCGCCTTTGCGCCTGAAATGGGTCTTGACAGGGAGACTGCCCTGAAGGCTGCCGGGGCATTCGGGGGCGGCATGGGCAGGATGGGCGAGACCTGCGGAGCCGTTACCGGGGCATTCATGCTCATAGGGCTCAAATACGGACAAACAAAGGCCGGCGACGGGAACGCAAAAGACAGGACCTATCAGCTCGTCCGCGAGTTCGTGGAGAGGTTCAAGGAACGAAACCGATCGATCGTATGCAGGGAGCTTCTCGGCGTTCATATCGGCACACCGGAAGGTTCACAGGCTTTTAAGGAAAAAGGCCTCAAGAATGCCGTCTGCGTGAAGGTTGTCCGCGATGCCGCGGAGATTATCGGCGAGATATTGAGGAAATAGCCGGTTTGCATCCTAACATTTCGGTTGACATCCGGCAGATGATTATCGGATATTATCTGGTTATTTGTTGCTGTTAATTATTATAATTGATGGCAGGTGATCATGCTTCACGAAGAGGCCGGCAAGGCAAATACCGAAGAAACCCTCGAAATAGCATTTGAGTATGCTGTTAAGAACAACATCAGGGATATTGTTGTTGCCTCAACCTGGGGTGATACAGCCGAAAAGATCACCAGAAAATATGATGCAAATGACTTCAACATCGTTGTTGTTACTCACAACACAGGTTTTGGCGAAGAAGGGAAACAGGATTTCTCTTTCGGGTTGAGGCAGGAGTTGATGAGCAAGGGCGTCAGGGTACACACGGGGACGATGGTGTTGAGAAGCCTCGGCACGGCGATCCGTGAGCTTACCGGCTACTCCGAACAGAACCTTGTGGCGAACACGCTGCGGATGTTCTGCCAGGGCGTCAAGGTATGCGTGGAGATCGTTGCTATGGCAGCGGATGCAGGGCTGATACCCTTCTCTGACGTCGTCGCCATCGCAGGGACGGGAAGGGGCGCCGACACGGCATGCCTGATAAAGGCAAACTCTTCAAACAATTTCTTCAAGATCAAGGTGCGCGAGATTATCGTTAAACCTAAGGAGTTTTAACATGCTATCAAAAAGAGCGGCATCACTAAAACCGTCACCGACGCTGGCCATATCGGCAAAAGAAAAGGCCCTGAAGGCGGAGGGGATCGACATCGCGGGGTTCGGCGCAGGAGAGCCCGACTTTGATACGCCCGAGCATATCAAAAAGGCCGCTGTTGACGCCATCAACGGCGGATTTACAAAGTACACGCCTGCCGCCGGCATGGAGCAGCTCAAGGATGCGGTAATAGAAAAATTCAAGCGCGACAACGGCCTCGAATACAAACGGGATGAGATTATTATCTCCTGCGGGGGAAAGCACTCGCTCTTCAATCTTTTCCAGTCGCTCTTCGGGGAAGGCGACGAGGTGCTCATCCCCGCTCCTTACTGGGTTTCATACCCGCCTATGGTTGAGCTCGCGGGCGCGACGCCGGTCATTATGGACACGAACGAAGAGGAAGACTACCAGATAACGGAAACGCTGCTCAGAAAATATATCACCCTCAGGACAAAGGCGATCATCCTCAACTATCCGTCGAACCCTGTCGGTTCGATCTATTACCGGGAGAACCTTGAGCTCATCGGAAAATACGCCGCCGAACACAATTTTTTCATCGTGTCCGACGAGATATACGAGAAGCTGGTTTACGATGATTACAGGCATGTAAGCATTGCATCCATGGACAAGTCCTTCAAGGACAGGACGATCATCTGCCACGGCGTGTCGAAGACGTACGCGATGACAGGCTGGAGGATAGGCTTTGCGGCAGGCCCTAAGGATATCATCCAGGCCATGTCGAACATCCAGAGCCAGAGCACTTCAAACCCTACATCCATCTCCCAGGCGGCATCCATCGCGGCGCTGAACGGCCCGCAGGATTGCATTACATCGATGGTAAGCGAGTTTAAAAAAAGAAAGGACTTCCTCGTCGAGGGGTTCAGGGGCATTGATGGTGTGACGTGCTATGATCCCAGGGGCGCCTTCTATGTCTTTCCCAACTTCAGCGCCTATATGAAAAAACGGTACAAAGGGAGGCCCGTGAAGACATCCGCCGGACTTACCGAGATCCTCCTTGAAGAATTTCATACGGCCGTTGTTCCCGGAATCGAGTTCGGGAAAGAAGGCTATCTGCGCCTTTCTTTCGCGACCTCGATGGAGGTCATACAAAAGGGTCTCGACCGAATCAAGAAGGCAGCGGCGGAGATGAAGTAAAACCGTAAGGCGCAAGCCGTAAGCCGGTAAAAAAAGCAAGGCACTTTCGGCATTAGAAGAAAGACGTATCAATTTATCATATCCATTTTACGTCTTTGTCAGCTTCTCAATATCCGCATCACCGCTGCAAGCGATAGTAATTAGATCGTTCTACAATTAAATAATCCAATGTTTCAATCCACGCGCCCGCGCGGGGGGACCTATTGTTCCACCCGGAGTTTCAATCCACGCGCCCGCCGCGACATGGCCAAAACGATATGTTGGTTTCAATCGTCGCGCCCTCGCGGGGCGCGACCAACGATTCATCCTCCCTTTAGCATCTTTATCGCTGGCAAGTGTCCGGTTCATCCCCGCGTGTGCGGGGAACACGCATGGAAGCACTACTATGGCAATGCAACGATCGGTTCATCCCCGCGTGTGCGGGGAACACGCCTCAAGGATAGCGAAGACCTTTGTCCCTACCGGTTCATCCCCGCGTGTGCGGGGAACACATCGAGAACGAGATGGACAAGAAGATTATCCGCGGTTCATCCCCGCGTGTGCGGGGAACACGAACGTACCATTTTGGGCTGTGTCAGGCTTAGCGGTTCATCCCCGCGTGTGCGGGGAACACCCGGTTATCTCGCCATCAAAGAATTTATGCACCGGTTCATCCCCGCGTGTGCGGGGAACACTGAAGTATGGAGCCGATGCCGCTGTGAAACTACGGTTCATCCCCGCGTGTGCGGGGAACACATGGGATTGAAAAATCCCGACTGTAGGCGGATCGGTTCATCCCCGCGTGTGCGGGGAACACCCCAGGGCCTTAGCGATGGCGAGCAGGATCGCCGGTTCATCCCCGCGTGTGCGGGGAACACGAATGCAAATACAGACCCTCCTGCCGATACGACGGTTCATCCCCGCGTGTGCGGGGAACACGTCCCTGGCATTCCCGGCAACCCTGCAAGTTCCGGTTCATCCCCGCGTGTGCGGGGAACACAATATGACTGTTTCTGTCTCTACCGAGTATTGCGGTTCATCCCCGCGTGTGCGGGGAACACGTATCGAACATCATCGCCTCGGCCATCTCGATCGGTTCATCCCCGCGTGTGCGGGGAACACCTTATGTGGGAAATAGAGAGTATGAAAAGGCTCGGTTCATCCCCGCGTGTGCGGGGAACACGTCCCTGGCATTCCCGGCAACCCTGCAAGTTCCGGTTCATCCCCGCGTGTGCGGGGAACACAATATGACTGTTTCTGTCTCTACCGAGTATTGCGGTTCATCCCCGCGTGTGCGGGGAACACTCCATCGCTGCGGGCAACATCGATTCCTCCGCCGGTTCATCCCCGCGTGTGCGGGGAACACGACCTGACGACCGAGAAGGAGAACGCGATCACCGGTTCATCCCCGCGTGTGCGGGGAACACGTATTAGGAGTAGCTGCGATTCTTTTTCTTGCGGTTCATCCCCGCGTGTGCGGGGAACACGACCTGACGACCGAGAAGGAGAACGCGATCACCGGTTCATCCCCGCGTGTGCGGGGAACACTTGAGGAAGAGCTATCAGCTGCTCATTTAAGGCGGTTCATCCCCGCGTGTGCGGGGAACACATCGACCCGTTATCCTTGATGATGAATTCCCGCGGTTCATCCCCGCGTGTGCGGGGAACACTGGAAAGAATGCGATAGCCCCCATTACTGAACCGGTTCATCCCCGCGTGTGCGGGGAACACAAAGAAAACGATTGTCGGCCTGAATTTGTTAACGGTTCATCCCCGCGTGTGCGGGGAACACGCAACCTGGTCTGCTGTGAGCATAGAACCTCCCGGTTCATCCCCGCGTGTGCGGGGAACACGATTGCGCAACGAGTTGAGCAGATACGTTCTCCGGTTCATCCCCGCGTGTGCGGGGAACACTTTATTCCAGAAAATGCCAGCACTCGGCCGTTCGGTTCATCCCCGCGTGTGCGGGGAACACGTCTACGGTTGTTCTTCAGAACGCTATTACCAGGGTTCATCCCCGCGTGTGCGGGGAACACTCCTTACCCTTGCCGTCGCACTTCTTTGTCGGCGGTTCATCCCCGCGTGTGCGGGGAACACTATGTCGGCTATGTCCTGACATGCCCTGCAACGGGTTCATCCCCGCGTGTGCGGGGAACACCTTGTGTTTCCTTCAAGCCCTACCCCCTTTCCCGGTTCATCCCCGCGTGTGCGGGGAACACATTAATAACTTGTCCTTCTCTTTCACTGTATCCGGTTCATCCCCGCGTGTGCGGGGAACACTCGATGCGAAGGGCCCCGAGGCGGTAAAGGATCGGTTCATCCCCGCGTGTGCGGGGAACACGGCTCGCATCATTTACGCCGTTTTCCTCTCCCCGGTTCATCCCCGCGTGTGCGGGGAACACTCTTCTCCCGCGAGGAATCGCTGAAACTGGAGCGGTTCATCCCCGCGTGTGCGGGGAACACTCCCCTTCCGCCTCGTAGCGGTCCTCCCATATCGGTTCATCCCCGCGTGTGCGGGGAACACCCGGTCACGCAGGACCGCATGACGGAGATCGCCGGTTCATCCCCGCGTGTGCGGGGAACACGTTGCAAGGGCTATTGTATATGCCTCCCAGGCCGGTTCATCCCCGCGTGTGCGGGGAACACGTGAACTCTATCGGGTAAAGCCTGTTGATCGCCGGTTCATCCCCGCGTGTGCGGGGAACACATTGTAGGCCGACCTCGGCTCTTCAAGGATGCCGGTTCATCCCCGCGTGTGCGGGGAACACATATGCTTCTTGGCGCAATGTACCCGCAGCGTCGGTTCATCCCCGCGTGTGCGGGGAACACGTTCTATCACCCCCTTTAGCAAATATTATTTTCGGTTCATCCCCGCGTGTGCGGGGAACACGAGACATGGTATAGCGACGCCTGACACGCAGACGGTTCATCCCCGCGTGTGCGGGGAACACATTGTCGCCTGCCCCTGTGCGTGGAGGTTGACCGGTTCATCCCCGCGTGTGCGGGGAACACCCAAACGCGCGGCTGTCAGACTGGACCGATCGCGGTTCATCCCCGCGTGTGCGGGGAACACGGAATGTCTGCACGGCAGAGGGCCTCAATGCACGGTTCATCCCCGCGTGTGCGGGGAACACCGGGTCACCGGGATCTTCGACAGGCTTACTCTCGGTTCATCCCCGCGTGTGCGGGGAACACGCAGTCAGTGAGGGGGCGACCATCGACGAAGCCGGTTCATCCCCGCGTGTGCGGGGAACACGCTGAGACCACGGAAGATCTTGCTGGTGTAGGCGGTTCATCCCCGCGTGTGCGGGGAACACGGCACCATGACGTTCGGCGCTCTGCAGTATCTCGGTTCATCCCCGCGTGTGCGGGGAACACAAGTGGATTTCGAGGATGTTGAGGATAAAGTCCGGTTCATCCCCGCGTGTGCGGGGAACACACGCCGGGTATTTCCGGAGCATCTCCACCTGTCGGTTCATCCCCGCGTGTGCGGGGAACACGTCTGCTATAGCCATTGATCGGCATCTTATAGCGGTTCATCCCCGCGTGTGCGGGGAACACATTTCCATCTTGGATTATATCTATCAAATACTCGGTTCATCCCCGCGTGTGCGGGGAACACATAGCTTGAACGGCAATGATTGGACTGATGCTCGGTTCATCCCCGCGTGTGCGGGGAACACAAAATGTGCCCCCAGTTAATTCGGGTATATTCCGGTTCATCCCCGCGTGTGCGGGGAACACGCTGTGCGATACCAGTGTAATTATTTTTGTCACGGTTCATCCCCGCGTGTGCGGGGAACACTATTTCGCCAACAATGATAAATTTCATGCGGTCGGTTCATCCCCGCGTGTGCGGGGAACACTGCTCCAAACCATTCTGAAGCATACGATGTCTCGGTTCATCCCCGCGTGTGCGGGGAACACCATAGTGTTATTCCTCCATTTTATTCTACATTCGGTTCATCCCCGCGTGTGCGGGGAACACTCCTACCGGTAGTCGTTCGGGAGTACTACCGTCGGTTCATCCCCGCGTGTGCGGGGAACACATGTAGATGTCAACTAAAAAGTGTACCAATTTGGGCGGAGTAAAAGTGTACCACCCCTCATTATCAGTTTTGTCCACTATGAGCCGCATGCGGCTTCATTACCTCCCTGTTGTTGTGCAAGCTGCTGAGCAAACGCCTTGCCTTTCAGCCTGTAGCTGTGCCCCTTGATGTTGATGACCCTGCAGTGATGGAGCAGCCGGTCCAGGATCGCCGAGGCGATGATCTGGTCGCCGAACAGCTCCTGCCAGTCGATGAAGCTCTTGTTGGAGGTGATGATCGTTGACGCCTTCTCGTACCGGAAAGAGACGAACTGGAAGAAAAGATGTGCCTCATTGGCATTCACCGGAAGATATCCTACCTCATCGACGACAACAAGGCTTGCGGTCAGATAGGGCTTCACCCTCGCCTGGTCCTCCTTCAGTCTGGCGACAAGGGCGCTCATGGTGGTATAGAGCACCTTGAAGCCGTGGCCGCAGGCCTTGACGGCCAAAGCGGTGGCGAGATGCGTCTTCCCGACACCCGGAGGGCCCAGAAAGATCACGTTCTCATGTTTTGCCAGGAACGTAAGGTCAAAGAGCTCCATCACGGTCTTTTTCTCCAGCTGCGGGTGGAAGGTGAAGTCGTACTCTTCGATGGTCTTCCCCGAGGGAAGCCCTGCCATACGCAGACCCATGTCGATTCTCCTTTGCTCCT
>Ga0209606_1000184_pt1 | contig 105409 bp, 77 predicted proteins | sample AD_UKC057_MetaG_FD_184412 | JGI IMG/M metagenome (GOLD analysis project Ga0209606, IMG submission 184412) | Active sludge microbial communities of municipal wastewater-treating anaerobic digesters from USA - AD_UKC057_MetaG (SPAdes) (version 2) | ecosystem: Engineered > Bioreactor > Anaerobic >...
TTAGTTTCAGCCTTTCCTGGTTATCAGAGCTTCTATAATGTCGCAGTTAAGACAGTTATTGATTTTTGCAATGAATTCGATATTGCCTTCCACATCAAAGCAAGAACATTGATAGATAATGATTAACGTTGACGATGTGATTGAACAGATCAGAATTGGTCAAGTTATTTCGCACAATGGTGCGGGAGAAATGCATCAGAATATTCCCTGATGAAAAGAGTTGCTTGCGCTTGTTTGGTGCAACCCTGCAAGGCTATCCAGAAGATTGGATATGTGGGAAATTGTATTTTCGGAACCAATGGACAGAATTAGCGAAAACCTGAAAAAAACTATACCATTAGGCGTATCGCAACAAGGTAGCATTTGATGAAAAAGAACTTGACATGGATTAACAAAATGAAAATAATGCGATTGGTCGCTTGGACATACATAGATAGTGAGTAAAGAGGGATTTCAGATGCTCTCAAAGAACCTTAGAAACAACGAGTTGGAATGGACACCAACATTTGGGACTTAACACTATGTTTGATAAATAACACAGACCATTACCTGATGTATCCAAACTGTTTATGATTAGACTTTCCATAATTGAAGATCCGGCAGACATTAGAAACCGGTTAACTGCCTGCAAGCTTGGGCTATAAAACCTCTGATTTTGTTTATAATATGGCGCAGGAAATATCTGACTTTCCTGCGAAAAATTTAATCCAAAAACGGTTAACCTATAGCAGGACCTGACAAACTGTTTAAGAATTTAGTCCATCATCATGACCTTTTTCACAATAGACTTACTTCCTGTGTCCAATTTGATTAAATAAACTCCCGGGCCTACCCTTTGATTATTGAAGTCTTTGCCGTCCCATATCAGTAGGTGAGTTCCCTTGTTGACGTAGTCTGAATAGACTCTCTTGATTAATTGCCCTTTGATGTTATATGCACTCAAATTCAACAGACCTTTAACAGGAATGTCCATCCTGATGGCAAGATCGGCTTTAAAGGGATTGGGATAGCAGTTCATTACTAAGGTAGCTGAAGTTGGAGTAGTATTATTTCCATTACCTGTATATCCGGGTGATTCAAAACAACCAATATCTATGTTGTTTCCATGTATTCTGTTAAATCCAAATGCATCATAACTCGGAATTAGATAACCATCAGGTAATATAGATGGATCAGTCGTTCCGGCATCAATTGCAGGGGAATACCCATGTTCATCATCTGCAAACAGATAATAATATGAGGGTAGAGTTGGGTCAGTTCCAGAAAACAAGGGATCTGTTCCAGTTAGGTTATTCTGACCCCAAATCAGAGGTTCGCCATTATATGTTCTCCAAATGTTGTTACTTCTGCTGAACAAACTGTTTTCTACAAGAGTATTGTTGTTGGATCGAATCTCGTAATACGAATTGTTGTTGGAGAACAGACAATTAACAATACTGGACGACTCCGAAGAAATATATAGATAATCAGTATAATTATTTGTGTTGTTTGCAAATGTACAATTGATAAGATTCAGAACATTTATATTTACAAAACGGATATCCCTTACACCTCCATATGCGAAGTTTGATGCAAACATGCAATTGTCGAATGTGACGACCGAATTCCACAAATCCGAAAGAGTGTTTACTCTGAAATTTGAATATCCATCTTCTGAATAATGCGTGTTATTGATGAACTTGCTGTTTTTAATAGTCAGTAAATCTTTAACGTAGATATCAAATCCTCCGCATCCTCTCTGGTACCAATAGGATGGTAAACTAGGTACTTGATTATTACGCATGAGAATATTGTCTATCGTGATAACAGAACCTTCTAAGCGAAGTCCATAATCGTGAAAATATGCTATATTATTCTGCATCGTAATGTTACTAAGGGTGAATGTACTCGTGATATACCCTGTAACAAATAAATATCTGCCTACAGTAGAATTTTCAATGGTAATGTTTTGCACAAAGCAACTGTGTACTCCAAAGGAAAAAATGGCTGCGGCGTTAGATGTAGTGATAGATAAGTCCCTAAGTGTCATCCCATAACGCTCAATACCCATGGTTACCACTCCCGTCCCCTCAATCATGTTTTCTCCATACAAGCGTGTTTGCGTTTGAGAAACTCCTTGTAAGATAGTATAGTCCTTAATGGCAATCGGGATATACTCACCGGTGAACACATTGTGGTGTTCTCCAGCCATGAGATGCACGGTTTTAGGATTATCGGGATTGGAAGCAATTCTTTGCATAGCCCTGGATGGAGTTTTCAAGGCTGAGACAGGAGATAATCCACTATTACTGTCATTACCAGTTGGGCTGACATACAAGTCAGCATCTACCGGTTGCAGATACGACTCTTGGATATCAAAAACGATATAAGGGCTGGGAGGATAGTCTGAGTCATAATAATCTGCGTAATACATTTCCCATTGAGGCACTGTGAATTTCTTCAAATATACTGCGACTGATCCACCATTTATAAATCTCCAATGTACATCCATTCCCCATTGAGCAAAATTGTTGTATATGCTACAGCGATTGATTTGATCAAAAACTATGTTTGGAGCACCAAGGGTTGGATCACTACCAATTAGTAGCCCTCCACCAATATAACGGGCAACATTGTTAAATATTTGGACATTGGTCATTTGGATAGTATTCGGAGCGTAAACGGCTATTCCACCCCCACCTGATGCGAAATTGTCGTGAATTTTAAGATTAATCAGATTCAGTGAATTAGACATATTAATAAATAAACCCCCTCCAAATATTTGCCAGGGGCTAGATTCTCCATAGTAAGCATAGCCGCTTCCGCCTGTTACAGAAAATCCTCTGATAGTGCAATTTACCGTATTCTCGTAACATAAGATAGTTGAATTATTGTAACTGCTTCCGTCTATTATGGTAGAGGATATGTATGTTGTATCATTGGTTGTATATTCTAGAGAAGCTAAAATAATGCCTGTCTTGTCCGACATGTCAAGGTTCTCATAGTATCTACCCGGATGAACTAATACAACATCTCCGCTGATAGCATCATTAATAGCATTTTGTATTACAGTGTATTGCTGGGTTCCATCCAGAGCCACATGCCTTATAATACAATTGATAAGCATTGGCATCAGGCATAGCAAAAGGGTTAGAATTCGCTTCATAAAGTCCTTATAAAAGCTGGGAGCGGTGTTTTAACGCCGCCCCCAAACATTGGCTTGACGTTATCTTAACTTCAGCATCTTATTTGTTAAGGCCTTTCCATTGGCTTGTATTCGGGTAAAGTACAAACCCGCAGATACCTTTTTACCGTTTTGGTCATCACCATTCCAGACAATGCTGTACGTCCCGGATTTCAATGATTCGCTAACAAGTGTTTTTACAATCTGTCCCTTAATGTTATAAATGTTTATTATAACATTCACTTCTTTTGGTATGGAGGTGTCCTTTTTCATATTTTTTGAAAGAAGAAAGGGCAGAATTTGCACCTTCCTTCATTTTTTTCTTCCAATTTCATAGAAACCACAATCCCTTTTTCCGTCAAGCATAGTTTTGCTGGTGGACATCATACGGAGATTTGTGTCCCAAAGACTGGTGCAGTCTCTCTTCATTGTAGAACTTTATGAAGCTTCCCAGTCCTGAGTAGGCATCAATAACTGCCTGATATTCTTTGAGATAGACCTCCTCGTACTTTACTGTTCTCCAGAACCGCTCAATAAAAATGTTATCAAAAGCCCTTCCTCGTCCATCCATGCTTACTGGAATATCACGGTTCAATAGTTCCGATGTAAACAGATTGCTGGTGAATTGGGAGCCTTGCTCTGGGCGTTTCGCATCCAGAGGACGATACAGCGTTGTCTTTGCTGACCGGGAAAACACTTTTCCATTGACTTGATCAGCCCGTCATGCTCATCGCTGAGAAGAAACGCATTTCCGCATAAATGGGATTGACAAATACCAGATTGAAATTTTAATAGAAAAGGTAGGATAAAAGATGCAATAGATGAGGTTGGTAAGGAACTTGATAATCACTTCACCTTTTATGCAAGGTTCAAAACAGATGAGACAGGTCACATACGGTGGAAACTCAGAGTCAGATTTACCTGCTTTAGACTGGTGGATGTGGGAAGCAAATAGCGTAAATCGGAAAGAAAGAAACGCCGGGAACCGGTATCTGATTTGAAATTATTGGCATAAGCATTTTGCCGACAAATCAGAACCTTAGTTTGAACGGGAAATTAAAGTAAGGAAGGAGTTTTTAGTAAAAAATGGTAAGTCTAAAAATAGCCACAACAGAATGCCTATGGCGAATGAAAAAGACTGCATTTTGCCTGATAATACTAATTTTTACAGCTTGCCTGACGGCAGTTCCTGACCAGAGAGTGTTTTATAACACGAATTTCCATTCAGGCGATTTTATTCCTCAAGTTTATAATCAGGAGACATATAGGACAAGCCAATTTCATCTACCTCTGCAGATACAACCTTATTTTAGCTCTTCCTTGCGTTCCTGGCGATTACAACGGACAATTGAGACAAATATTATTGGTGGATCACCTGATTTCAAAGCTGATTTCTATTACAACTCAATCTACACGAACAGGTTGGACAGCATTCTTGTTATGATCAGTACTACTGAAAGTCCTTCTGTAAGTGCTGTCTGGGAACCTTATGTGAGGATACAATTCACTTATGATCAGAATTCCCAAAACCTGATCAATTACAGTCAGTTCAATCTCTCTTCCGGCATTTCGCTTCTAACTCTGGATTTGGACTATGTTTATAATCAGGATGGTATTTGCACTGACGGATATCAATCACTTTATTATGATGATGTGCAGTCTTTAATACCTGTCAGGCGTCTGCATGTCTTTTACAATAATGAAGGTATTGACTGCTTATATTGGTGGGCATATGACCATGGCTATGACTTGACCTATTATTCGAGGATTACTTATAATTATGATTCTTCAGGCAGACCATCCGTAATAAAAGAAGAAGTATCTTCCGATTCTCTTACCTGGCAAAATAACTTCCGGACAGCAATTTTGTATCATCCTTCCGATACCGGCACAGGTGCGGATTTTGTAAATTCCTGTGCTCATCCCGAAAATCCTTTTCCAGCCTTGTTTCAACCGCTAAGATCTTCTGCTTGGAGTTTGGTGGAGCAAGCTCAATCCGATTACTGGAACGATTCTGACTGGTCACCTTATAGCAAAACAATCTTTGCCTATAATGAAAACGATATACTTCTTATTGAGATCGTTATGTATTACGCTGGTGGCTGGCAAAACTTGTATCATTACATGCAAACCTTGGATAATAACTCTCTCCCGATTTTTCTGACATTCAGAGAGTGGTATGATTATTGGCACAATTGGGATTCGCCTATCCAGCAGGACGAATTTTTCTGGGAACAAGTCACCGGCAATGAAGAAAATGCTCTTCCTTCGTCCAGTTTGAGTGTTTTTGCGTCTCCCAATCCGTTCAGCAATGAGCTTTCCGTCTCATACACAGTTTCGAAAGCAGGTCCTGTTTCAGTTGCAATCTATAATCTCAAAGGTCAAAAAGTGCAGACGCTGTCCTCTGCCGACAAAGCTAACGGCACCTATTCACTAAGTTGGAACGGTAAAGATGCCAATGGCCAACCTGCTGCTTCGGGAGTGTATCTAATCAGGGTCAGCCAAAACGAGCTTCAGGTCTGTCGCAAAGTCCTTAGAATGAGGTAAAACTCACTGTTGTTATAGATATTGTTACTGTTTGTTGCGGAGCAAAGTAAGGTTTGAGAGGACAATCAGAACCTGCTCAGCGCAGAAGCAGCAGTTTGCAGCTTCGGGTTTGTCCGTTTGAACTGACAGTGCAGAAATAAACTCCGCTGCCAACCATTTTTAAGTCAGCATCCGTTGCATCCCATTTAAGAGTATGTCTTCCCGCTTTCAGCGTTTCTGTCCGCAATTCCTTCACCTTTTGACCTTTGCTGTTATAGATGCAAAGTTTAACCTGCCCGCCTTGCTTAAGGTTAAAAGCAATTTCCGTTTCCTTACCAAAAGGGTTGGGGTAATTTCCTGTTAAAGTAAAGACTGCGGAAGGCAAATGTTGGTCATCATTAGCGACACCGAAATGACGGTAAATTAAAGCGCCGTTTATTTGCTGAGCATTTGAAACATGATTGGCGTTATCCGCAAAACCATACCAGTCCTGCCCCGAAGGGATGTTGAAAGTTCCGCTTCCGGATTGGGCATTTTCCAAAACGCCATATGCTTCGCAGGTGTGGGAGATTTCATAGAAAAGATAATTATCGGCATCGGTGAACAGCAGATTGACAGTCCCCGCCTGATTTAACCGTTCATAAAAGCGCGGTGTCTGACCCGTGATGTCTATATCGTCCCATGCAACCTGTCCGTTGATGTATTGATGCGGAACGGAGAACATAATTCCGAGCTGCCAATCGTTAAGAGGGTCTTCAGGAAAAGGAACAGTCGTAATTTGGGGAGCAGTGAAAGCTGCAGGAATGGGCAAAGTAAAATTGTAAGTTTCTCCGGCAATGGAATTTTCCACGATGGAAACATAAGTTCCCGCATTAGGAGGATATATGCCGACGGGACTTGTTACTCGGACATAATAGTGTCTGTTTTCACCAACGGGTAAAGTGAGCTGCCCTTGATTATCGGTAAAATCCACCATGTCAGTTCTGATGCCGCTTTCATAAATAGCAAGAATGATGCGCGCTCCGTCCACTGTCTGGCCCAAACTGTCCGTAACCGTAAAATTAAGAGTGGAAATTCCTTCCGAATAACGGTCTGTGACAGAGGTCAGACATCCGTCGCTGCGCGTTTCAAAAACGGAACCGAAAACCTTGCCCCAACCGTTTTCATAAACTAAAGGCATATTGATATAACCGTTCACCGGTTCCCATTGCACCCAACCTTCATCCCAAAACTCGTTCCAGACATGGTCAGTGCTTATTGAAGTAATTTGCGTGCAGGGAATTAGAGCCGTTCTGGCAGCCGCTTCCGTATAATCTCCATATTCACCGCAGCGGCCTATGTGCTTTCTGTAAATGCGGACCGGTTGATGTGGTCTTTCACTGTTGGAAGTGAAACTCATAGTATTATTCACCCACCATTGGATAGCGTGAATGACATCGTTAGCGGGTCCGACGCGATTATAGACGCTGGTCAATTGACTGAGCGTATCTGCCAGACAGGGGTAGTTTTCTTCCTGCGCAGAAAAGAAAAAGGTGCGCCAAAACTGACCTGTCGGAGGAGCTGCTATGTTATTGGCATGCGTGGAATTGCTTTCAATTATTGCGGGATTTATGAATGCGGGAATTTCATCGGTGAGTTTCGGATGCACAATATACCAATAATAAATTTCACGCGGAACTTCTACCTGCACCAATTGACTGTCCGCATTGATTTTTTGGTAAGAAGTGGTGGAATAATAATCCCCGCCGGAAACGGAATTACCGTAATCATTAATCTGCACATACGGCAATTGTGCGTCTGCGGTATAAAGTTGCTGCGCATTTTCCAAAACCAATTGCGGGTCTGCATAGATAGAAGTCAGCCACGCTACAGACGAAGTTGCTATAGTAAAGGCAATTTCGTCTACATAAGGGTCAGCAGCAGAATTGATGAGATTTGACCAAATTTGCTGATCTGCCGTTTCCAATTTAGCTAATATATTGGAAAGTTCGGGTTGTATCCAAACCGGCGCTTTAGTAATCGCTTGTCTTGCTTCATTAGTTAACGCACTTTGGGTTCCGCAAACAATTGCCTCTCCAGCAGAATTTGACCACAGCAGTCCGAGCCTTTGGTCGGCATCCAAAATAGTGTCAAAATTGAGAGAATCAACCGCTACCCAATCGTCTGACCAAAGTTTCACTTCCGGTTGAGATACCTGCGATCGCTCTATGGGTGCACAAGGCAACAATTGGCCTTCAGCTTTTGCATTCTGTTCAAATTCGCGCACTGTCATTCCTCTTGGTTCGGCTGCCCAAGAAAAAACAAAAAATGACGCCATCAAAAGTGGCAAAAATATATGAAAAAACCGGATTATCAAGTTATCGGGTAAATTTGGTTTCAGCATGGCAAACTCCTTTCCAAGGTGATACTTGGCTTTATTATTCAAGATAGCACGGGGGATTTTTTGTCAAATGTAAAATTTCCCGCAGTGTAATTCCTCAGATTGTTTTGCTAATAAGTTAAAAGCATAGGTTTGACTTCGAAGGTAAAAAGGACTCCGACAGCCTAATGTTTCGGAGTTCTGAATTCCTCTCCCAACAAATAATTTTATCTAAACTAAAAGGGATTCCGGACTTCGGAACATGACTGAGGGTAGTTTGTATAACTAAATTTTTCTTGCAAATATCTTATATATTTTATTTTTGTTTCAAGATTAAAAACGAGCTTAGGAGAGGAGAAGGAAGTATCGCTCTTGTCTGTCTGCAAAAAATAATGTTTGCATATAAAATAATGAGCATTTTCTTAAGTTCAGAGAGGAAAATAGCCTGATTATGAAAAAGAAAAAAGATGCCGATAAAGGAGCAATTATGTCCGGAAAAATAGTTTTGCTTGTCTGTCTATTGTTGATTTTGTTCTGTGAACTTACTGCACAGGAACAAACCCTGAATTTAAGCTCTCTGATCAATGTCAATTCCTTCATCCAAAATGATTCTTTGACCAATTCCCTTACCGTATTCGCACATCTGAATTGGTCTCAAATCGGTATTGCTGCAAGTTACAAACATGTCATTCTAATGTATAACAAGACTGTGTTTCCTTTGCCGGAAAATTACAAGTCTGATGTCTCCACAAATGTCCTGAATGGTATGGACGAAAGTTATTATGATATTTCATACTCTTACGACAATATTATTGCGGGCTACTTAATCAAAATCGGCAAGAATTTTTATCCTTATGCGGGAACGGGAACCGCTACATCCGCGGAAATGATTAAAATTGACGATCCGACAGATAATGAAGGCGTTTATACTATTAAGGGTAAAGAAGTAACTTACGGGACTGGAATTGCGGGCTTTTTTCTCCGCTTCAGGAAAAATCTGGTTTTGGAAGCAAGCTGCCAATTCAAACCGCTTTTACCCTTTGTCGGCATTGGCTATGTATTTTAACGAATAATCCTTATGGAATAAAAACTGCATTCCGATTATATTATTAAGCAAGAAGAGAATGAGAGAAAGAGGAAAGTGAATTTGAACAGAGCAGGAAAGTATCTACTGACAGCAGTTTTAGTGCTTAGCGCATTTTTACTGCAAGCTGTGGCGCAAGTGCAAATAAGCGTCAATCCGCAAGAATTGCATCCGGGTGAACAAGGTGCAGTTAAAGCAGTTATACTTATTCCCGCAGGAATGCATCAATCCTATCTTCCGGGAGATGAGGAATATTTTTATCTAAAAGCATCTTGCCCGCAGTTGACTTTCGGCAAAACAATTTATCCCGAAACCCAAACTAAAGGAGCAGACGGTGAATGGCTCTATAAGGATAAGGTTGTTTTGACCTTGCCTTTTACAGTCAAGCCTGATGCCAAAAGCGGAAAAGTAACGCTGAATGCTGAAACCGGATACAACATCTGCTTTGATACAGGTTCTTGCGAACCTCCGGAAACTGTAAGCAAATCCTTTACCTTAAATATAAAGGTTCCCGCAACAGCTGTTCAACCGGAGATAAATGAAAAAGCGGACACAGTTTTACCGGCAAATAAACTTCCGGAAGAAAAGCCTTTGCCGCAACCTGTTCCCGCTCCCGTTCAGCATAATAAACTTTGGACCTATCTTTTGATGGCTTTTTTGGGAGGGATTATTCTGAATGTCATGCCTTGCGTGTTGCCCGTTCTTTCCATTAAAGCAATGAGCATAGTGAAACAGGCGCACGAAGATAATGCAGTCGTAATGCGTCATTCTTTTGCTTACACGGCGGGCATTTTAGTCTCCTTTCTTGTTCTTGCGGGAGTGATAATCGGCATCAAACTTGGAGGAGAATCCGTCGGTTGGGGTTTCCAATTTCAGAATACGGGTTTTGTGCTGGTGCTGACTGCCTTGATTTTTGCCTTTGCGCTTTCGCTTTTTGATGTATTTATCATAACTGTTCCGGGTATGAATACAGCTACCAAAGCTTCTTCGCGCGGAGGTTACGGAGGCTCGTTTTTAAGCGGAATTTTTGCCGTTTTATTAGCGACACCGTGTTCTGCACCCATGCTTGGAACTGCTCTCGGCTTTGCTTTTTCTCAGCCGCCCATGCTTATTCTGGCATTCTTTTTCCTGATCGGTTTGGGATTAGCCTTACCTTTTATCCTGCTCGGAATCAGTCCTAAATTGCTGAAAGTAATTCCCAAACCGGGAGAATGGATGAACATCTTTAAGGAAGTAATGGGTTTTCTGCTTCTGGCAACAACGGTTTGGCTCTTGAATGTGATTTACAGGCAGAATAGTGGCGGATATTTAATTAAAGTATTAACCTTTTTAGTGTTTTTAGGCTTTGCGGCATGGCTTTACGGACGCTTCGTCCGACCGGAATACAGTAAACGGAAACAATGGCTGTTCACGATTTTGGCACTTATTGTCATTATAGCTTCGGCTTGGGCTCTTTTGCCTTATCAGCAAGGGAAAGAAGTTGCCGACACTAATACCGCAGCGGAAGAAAATGAATTTGACGGCTGGCTGACTTTTTCTCCGGAATTGGTGGATAGTTTGGTGCAGGCACAAAAGCCTGTCTTCCTTGATTTTGGCGCTAAATGGTGCATGACTTGCCTGACTAATGAAAAGACAGTTACGACTACAAAAGAAATGCAGAAGGCATTCCAAGAGAAAAATGTCGTCTTGGTCAGAGGAGATTATACAAAGAAAAATCCGGTTATGCAAGAGTTTATGAAAAAATTCGGCAGAGCAGGCGTTCCGTTTTATGTTTTATTTATTCCGGGAAAAGAACCGATTGTGTTTCCGGAACTGATTACCATTCCGATGGTTAAAAACGCTTTAGCACAAATTCCCGCTCCTTAGGAAAAAAGCAATGAAGAAATTGACCTTTGTCATAATCCTTGCTCTTGCGCTGTTCCTCACTTCCTGCGACAGATTTGAGCATACTTTCAAACCGGAAGACAGTGAAAGCGTGAGCTTGCTTCTGTTTAATCAATTGCAGGCTGCTTTTGACAATGTAGATTCGACTGGTGTTTCTTTGGTAATGGAATTTTATGCAGACGATTATTTGCACAACGGTCAACAAAAAGCGGACAGAGAACAATGGTATCACAATCTGCTCAGTTCTTATCCGAGCCTCAAGTTTGAAGTGAATTTGCTCAATCCCGGCGTTGTTGAACCGGAAGATACTTTGTCTGTAGTCAATTGGCAACTGAAAGTTAAAGATGCTGCTCAAACCTTGATTGCCGATAGCACTTTTACGGGTGAAAAAATCATCAAGCGCCACGGAAAATGGCTTCTTTACGGCAACAGAGTCGGCTGCTGTCCTCCGCCGCAATTTAAGCAGCGCGTTTTTATTGAAATGTTCACTTACACCACTTGTCCGAATTGTCCTGCCGTGGAAGCTTTGTTGCATCATTTGCAGCAGACCTATCCGAATAATTTAACTTACTTGGAATATCATTTAGGCGATGCCTTAGATATAGGAAATTCCGATGTCTACAGTTATTACGGTTATCCTGCCATGCCGAGTGCGGTCTTCCAAGGCGAAAATATGATTATAGGCAACAATACCGATAATGAGCAGATCTTTAATCAATTGGCAGCGCAGATTTCAGCTACCGATGCCGCAATCACTTTGACCAATTTGGATTACACTCTGACCGGTCAAACGCTAAACGGTTCAGTTCAGTTAAATTTTTTGACCGGTGCTCCCTCAACCGCTAATCTGAAATTAAAATACGCTATTTTGGATAAGGAATCTGCTGCTTATACAAATCATGACGGAGAACCCTGCCGCAATGTAGTTTTGGCAAAAGGCAGTAAAAATTTGGCAGGAATTGATACGGCTCAGCCGGTAACTTTTTCCTTGCCGATAACAGGAACTTTGCCTGCTGACAGCTATTTAACGGTTTGGGTGCAAACTCTGCCGTCCCCATTTGACCATAACGCAAAAGTTTTCAATGCGTTGGAAGCTTATCTTTCCGTTCAAGGAAAATAGAATAAACAAGGAAGAGGAAACCGATGAAAAATTTAATGCTAATCATTATCCTGCTTGGTTTTGCAGTTTTGCTGACGGCTGAAACTATGCCGGAATTCAAACTTCCCGATGTCAATAATGAGGAAGTTGTACTCAGTGACCTTTTGAATCGCGGTCCGGTTATAATTGATTTTTGGGCTACTTGGTGCGTGCCTTGCAAAAAAGGAATGGCGGCTTTGAATTCTTTAGCCGAAAAATACGATTCCTTAACCGTAGTGGCAGTTTCCATTGACGCACCCAAAGATGTCGCTAAGGCAAAAAGCTATCTGAAAACTAATCAATATAAATTCATCGGATTATTTGACAGTGAAAAGAAATTGGCAAAGAAACTGAATGTCGTCAATCCGCCTTGCACCTTTATTTTGGATAAGAAAGGCGAAATAGTTCTTTCGCATGAAGGTTACGAAGCAGGCACGGAAAAAATTTATGAAGCCAAAATCCGTGAACTGATGGGTCTGCCGAAGGAAGAAGAAATAAAACACGAATGCGGGAGGACCGAACCTTGCGAGAAATGTCTGAATGAACAAGAGTAGACTGCTTTTCGTTATTTTAGCATTGCTATTTTCAGCAGGTTTGGCAGCTGCCGATCAGCTTTACCTAAACGGATTGAATGAAGTAAGCTATATCTACCGAACTGCGGAAGATTCCCTCAATTCCTATTTCCGTGACGCTTTCAGCTTCAGTTTCGGTTATCGTGATTTTACCGTGGGAATGAAGTTTTTGGCTGAACTGCCAAAATATTCCACCGATCAAAATCAACTGCTGGGCGACTTGAATTCGGAACGATTGACGACAAAATGGACTGAACGCTATGCGGAATTTGAAAGAGATAATCTGCTCCTGCATGGAGGCACGATTGCGGAAAGTTTCGGCAGCGGAATGGTGTTCCGAGCTTGGGAAGATCTCGAATTTGATACTGATACTCGTTTGGACGGTTTTTTGGCAAAATATGGCAATAAGCTCAAATTGAAAGCTCTTTACGGTGCTTTGCCCAATGCGGCTCAACCCTCCAAAAATGATCTTGCTTACGGGGCGGACGCTGAATATCCTTTACCGGAAAATGTAACTTTGGGAGCAACTGCTTTAACGATGCGGACTTTGAACCCTCTGGGCGTGTATAATCAGCAAGATGTTTGGTCGGGACGCATTAATTTTACTCAACCGATGTGGGAAGGGGGTGTTGAATATGCGGCAACCTCTCTCTTTAAGAATAGCGGTGCCAATCGTGAAGGAAAAGCAATAAACGCTTTCACAAACATTTATCTGAAACCGAATTTCGTTCAAACCCTCACTTTGGAAGCAGGCTACAAATATTATCGGAATTTTGAATATCGGCTGCACGATTTGAAAGCTTTTAATTACCATAACGAGACATTGGCGGATAATTTACCGACGGGAACGGATGAAGAGGGATTGCAGGGAGCGGTTATCGTAAATGTATCAGACGCTTTGCAGAGTGAAATCAATTATGCGGAAGCGTGGAATGATGCCTATTCCAAACGGATGAATGATCTTTATGCAGGCTTGACCTGGCAGCAAGATATAAACAATTGGTTGCTGGAATACGGGCACATTGAAAAATTGGATAATGCTGCCGACCATTGGCAAAAAGAATTGAAACCGGCAGTCAGTTTAAGCCGTCCTTGCGGCAAAAGTTCCTTAACTTTGAAAGCGGAATGCGATTATACGGAAAAGCAGACGCAGGATATCACGCATTGGTATTATGAACCTTATCTGCAAGCGGATTGGGGCAAAGGCAAAGTCGGCGTTTCCTGTCTGGTGAAAAACCATTTGGATAAAACCAAAGCAGGCTTTCAAGGGCTGACCGATGCAACTTATTGGGCTGCTTGCGAACTGAAATACGCTCTTTTTACTCATACCGATGTTACTTTATTTGTCGGTAGGGAAGCAGGAGGGAAGGTATGCCGAAACGGTATTTGCAGGTATGTAGCTCCCTTCCAAGGTGTAAAATTGGAGGCAACGACAAGGTTTTGAACTATGGAAACGGTAAAATTTCAAGAAAGAAAAACGGGAGACAGCAGATGCAGCGATTGATTTTATGCTTAACTTTTATCCTTATTTTATCCGCTTTGGCGGCTAATCCGAATTATTATCCTTTAACAGTCACCGGCGAGCTTTTTGAGCAAACAGGCATTGAAACTTGCTCTGATGCGGAAGCGGGTTTTGCAGTTTTGCAAAATACTTTCCATCCGGGAGAGTTTATCGGCTTGCGCTTTTACGAAAATTCGGGCGATTTAACCAATCCTGCTGCTGTTGAGCGTTTTAATTATTACGATATTTCCTCCGTTCCTGCCGCAATCTTTAACGGGACAGCATCAGTTGAAGGCGGAGGAATTGACATTGCAGAGGGCAATACTTATCTTGCAGCTTTGCAGCCTTATCTTTTTGCTCCTTCCCCGCTAAGGATGTCCGTTCCGAATTTTAATCCCCTAACCGGTGCCGTCCAAGTCACAATTGCGTTGGCAGATTCGTTTTATACTCTCAATAATCAGACGCTCAGGATTTTTCTTTTGGAAAATAATGTGTCCTCTGCCGCTACTGAAGTCACAAGAGATGAATACAGCGAAGCAATCAGCCTCAGCGGATATGGAAACAGCCAAACGGTGAATCATACCTTTACAGTTTTGCCTTCTTATCAAACCGGCAATTTATGGATAGCGGCTTTGGTGCAAAATGATAATCACGCTATTCTGCAGGCGGCATCTTCTTTAACTCAACCGCAATATCAAATTCGTGCCGCTTTTCCTTTTTCTGCCGCCATTATAGACTCCGCAGGAATAAATTACAATTCCGCTCCTCTTTGGTTATTTAACACCGGTGCCACGGAAACTTTTACGATACAATTACTGCAAGATGACGGCCCTACCGGTTGGTATTTCAATTACTGCAGTGAAGACGGCCTCTGCTATCCCGGAACTATTCCTCATCCTTTTACTCTTCAAGCGGGAGAAGCTGCAGGTTTTCATTTGAATTTGAGCGTCGGTTCAAGCGGAACTGCACATTTTCATTTCTTAATTGATTCCGAGCATATTGAGCCCTATATAATTCCCTTCAGCTACCAAACTTCCGATACTCCGGTGCAAGAACAGGTTTTACCCGTTCCGGAATTGACTTTGACGCAGAATTATCCCAATCCCTTTACCGCTGAAACTACTTTCACGATAAACGCTAAACACGATGGCAATCCTGTTTCTGTCCTTATTTACAATTGCAAAGGACAAGCGATTTGTTCGATTTCCTCGGGAAAAATACATTCCGGGAAAAATCAAATCAGTTGGAACGGAACAGCAGAAAACGGACAAAGACCGCCTGCAGGCATCTATTTTTATCGCTTGCAAAATGCTGCTGACACTTCTGTCCGAAAACTTTTGCTTTTGCCAAATTAAAATAAATGCGAGTAATTATGAAAAACCTTTTTCTCTTCCTAACCTTCAGTTGGCTTTTGATCGGACTTTTTGCCGAGCCGATTTCTCAAACGGAAGCTCTTTCCGTTGCAAACTCTTGGCTGCAACAAGTAGCTTCTTCCAATACAGTCGCTGTGCTTCAACCTCTGCATAATCCTGAAAATAGCAACCTGACTGATATATATTTGGCGACTTTTACGAACAGCGGTTTTTTGCTGTTGAGTGCGGACGATACGGCACAACCTGTTTTGGCGTATGATTTGACTTCCACATTCCCGACGACAGACATTCCGGATAATTTAGCATGGTTTATTCGCCAATACAGCAAAGAAATAAGCTTTATCCGAAATCAGTATGCTGAAATTCATCCGGATTGGCGTAAGGTCAGGCAAAACGATTTTTCCGATTTTATTCCCTTGCGTCCGGTTTCACCTTTGCTGCAGACGACTTGGGATCAAAGCTGGCCATACAATTCCATGTGCCCTGCAGATAATATGGGTTCTGGAGGACATGCTCTTGCCGGTTGCGGTGCTACTGCTATGGGACAAATAATGAAGTTTTGGGCATATCCGACGCACGGAATCGGCTCTCATTCCTATAATCATCCCAACTATGGTCTTTTATCGGCAGACTTTGCCAACACCACATATAATTACGCTTCCATGCCGAATTCACTGTGGTTTTCGGCTAATACGAACATCAGCACTTTACTCTATCATTGCGGAATTGCTCAGAATATGGATTACGGACCGAATGGTTCCGGTTCACAAGTTACTGCCATTCGTCCGGCTTTTGTTAATTTCTTCGGATACGAAAGCACTGCTCAGACGGTTTATAAATACGCTTACACGACCGCAAATTGGGAGGCGGCTTTGCGAGCGGAATTAGATGCCGGGCGCCCGATTTTTTATTTCGGACAGGACACGCAAGGCGGGGGTGGTCACGCCTGGGTTTGTGACGGTTATTCGGGAACGAATTATTTTCACATGAATTGGGGCTGGAGCGGAAGTTCCAACGGCTATTTTTATACCTCAAATCTCAATCCCGCAGGATATGCATTTAATAATGATCAAGGAGCTGTTATAGGTTTGCGACCTCCGATGCCGATAACTCCTCCCACAAATTTAACTGCTACCGTTGACGCGGGTAACAATGTTTTTCTCCAATGGCAGGGGTTGGCTGCTCGAGGATTATTGGGTTACACAGTTTATCGTAACGGAACTTCTATTGCCGCAATAACCGACCCGCTCACAACACAATATTACGATATAAATTTAGAAGCGGGAACCTATTCCTATTACCTGACAGCCAATTTTACTCAAGGTGAATCCGCTCCTTCCAATTCGGTTACCGTAACGATTTATCCCGCTCCCGTGATTAATTATCAGGAAAGTTTTGAAAACTTTACCGACTTTGCCACAGACCTTTCACCGTGGTTTACTTATGACCTGGACCAGGCTCCGACAGCAGTGTTCGCCGACACAGATTTTCCTCACGAAGGTGAACCTTTGTCGTATATTGTCTTCAATCCGTCTTCAACCGTTCCGGCTATAGCTGAAATTGCTCCGTATACGGGGAATAAACTTCTGGTCTGTTTGCCTGTAGCCGGTACTGCAACTGCTAATAATGATTGGTTTTGCTCGCCGAAATGGAATACGGGAAGCATTGCCAAATTCCGTTTTTGGGCTCGTTCGGCTTTTGCAGACAGCGGATTGGCAAAGATAAAAGTGGGTCTTTCCACCTCCGAACCGGAACCTCAAAACATGACTGTCATTTCCGGAAGCGAACCTATTGCCGTTCCGACTATTTGGACCGGTTACGAATACAATCTTACGGCAAATACATATTCCAATGTCTTCGTCGGCATTCAATGTTTGTCCGATAACGGCAGTGTTCTTTTATTGGACCGCATCCAATTGTGGTCCAGCTATGTGGAGAATGACGCTCAGACTGCTCCTGAAGTATCTTTTTGCCTATCCGTTTATCCCAATCCGGCAAGAGCAAATGTTTCTCTGACATGGCAGCAAAAGGAAGCGGTGAACATAAACTTATCCGTCTACGATGTGAAAGGAAGATTAGTCAGGGAACTTTTCAAAGGAAAAGCGGAAAAAGGAAGCAATCAACTTATTTGGAACGGGACGGATAATCAAGGCAAACCCGTTGCTAACGGTCTCTATTTTTGTCGCTTAATCGGAACGAACGGTTCGACTGCTGTCCAAAAAATCGTCTATTTGAGAGATTGAAAGTTTTGCTCTATGCTAAATTAAAATTTTACAAGCGGCTAAAAGCGAAATCAAGAAGAGAAAAAATTTCAATATTTCTATTGACTAAAAGGCAATATTCGCTTAATATGATATAGATACGAGGCTTCATGAATAAAACAGCTGCTATTATAGTTCTTCTTTTTGCTTTCTGCCTTTTAGCTGCACAGGCTTTACAGCCATGGCAGTATATTCGGCACAGTGCAAGAGATGCGGACGGGAATGTGCATTTCCGTTTTAACGGCAGTCCTTCCATTTTGAGCAATTATGAATTTTGGGGTTGGCAGAACAACGCTTGGGCATCTTTTCCTCTGACCAGTCCGGAAGCTTTGACCTATGAAGCATTGGTGCCGTATACACCGGGGACCGATTTTAAGTATCGACTGAAGACCGGATACGAATTATCAGGACAATCAGTAACAGCTCTCAATCCCGCTTTTTTGGATACCGATACATTCCCGCCTGCTTTATCTTCTTTGGCATATATTGCGGACGATCCTGTCGGAGACAGCATCAATACTTACTATGCCAATCTGGATTTGACCGGAAGCTGGTGCGGCTGGAGCAGTGACAAACTGTATCTTGCTCTGTCCAATACGGTAAATTCCTTTCCGATTATGAATTCCCTGACTTCTTACAATATCTATTTTTCAGGTTTGGCAGCAAGCGTAAGTAATTTGCTTCAGTCCGGTGTTTATGGTATGGTCTACACTTTCAATGTGCCCAATGTCATATCTCCCGGACTGTATAAACTAAACTTCAATCTGGCAGACACTTCCTTTACTTATACACGCTTGGGAAATATCCAAAGTCAAGTTTCCGGCGGACATCTTTTTCTTGCCTGCAATATAGCAGACTTAACGGCAGACCCTGACTTCGGAACCTGGCCTCCTGCCAACAATTCCCTGGGCAGTATGTCCGGAAGCATCAGATTAAACATGGACCTTTCTACTCTGACGCCATCTTTTGTGCTGGGTGATTTCAGCGGTCTTGCTCAATTCATTTTTCAAGATTTGCGATATCAATCAACGCGAAATTCTCTTCCTCTTATTCTTGAACCGTATTGCGACAACACTCACGCAGAATTTACATACAGTGATGCGGACGGCGATTTCCCCCTGACGGCAAAATTCATTATGAGCGAATTGCAACAAGAATTCGATTTTGTTCCTTCGTCTTTGGATTTCTCTCAACCGGTGCAGATGACAACAGTTTACCAGGTAGGACCGGGGCTATGTCCTATAATCAGTGTAAGTGATAACAACATTAATTTCAGGGAATACATTTTTGGCGATGCCAATGAAGACGAGACGCTTCCTACAGCAATTACCTGCAGAGTATATCCCAATCCCTTTAAACCTTCAGACGGAATGCTTTCGGTCATCTTATCAGGCAGCAAAGCGTCTTCCTCAGCGGTAGTATACAACTTGAAAGGTCGTCTTGTGAACAAACTTCAATGCGTAAAAACGGAAACGGGAACTATTTTGACTTGGGACGGACTGCAGGCAAACGGGAAGCCTGCAGCGGAAGGAATTTATTTGGTAAAGGTAACTCAGGGGCAAAAATCCTTTGCCGAGAAGGTTATCCTACTGCGCTGATGATTTATCTTATATGTTTATAGATTTTGCCAAGATTAAGGTAAAAGCCGGCAACGGAGGAGACGGATGCGTCAGTTTCCGGCATGAAAAATATGTTCCCAAAGGCGGTCCCGACGGTGGGGACGGCGGTAAAGGCGGAGACATAATCGCCGTCGGAGACCCCAATGTCAACACTTTACTGAATTATCGTTACACCAGAACTTTTAAAGCCGAAAACGGCAAAAACGGTGCAGGAAGCAATAAACACGGTGCCGCAGGAAAATCTGTCTATCTGCATTTGCCGTTAGGAACGGAAGTTTTTCGCATAGACGGAGAAAGAAGATACAAGATTGCCGATATTACCGAAGCCGGAGAAGAAATCATTTTAGCGGAAGGCGGAAGCGGAGGTAGAGGCAACAGCAATTTTGCCACTCCCGTAAATCAAGCTCCGCGTATTGCCACTCCCGGTATTCAAACCGAAGAACTGGAACTGGAATTGACGCTAAAACTGATGGCGGATGTCGGTTTAGTCGGTTTTCCCAATGCGGGTAAATCCACTCTTTTAAGCGTGGTTTCGGCAGCGCATCCCAAAATTGCAGATTATGAATTTACCACTTTGGAACCGATGTTGGGCGTGGTTGCCGTTTCCGATTATCAGTCTTTTGTGATGGCAGACATACCCGGCATAATTGCAGGAGCGCATTCCGGCAAAGGCTTAGGGCTGCAGTTCATTCGTCACATTCAACGCACCTCAATCTTGCTGTTTCTGATTGATGTGCAGTCCGACCATCCGCTGGAAGATTATCGCACCCTCAGAACAGAACTGTTTTTATTTGATCCGATGATGGACAAGAAAAAGCATTTGATAGCGCTCAGTAAAATGGATTTGCTGCCCCCTTCTGAAAGAAAGAAAAAAATCGAGGAAACGGCAAAGTTGTTTAAAAGCGAAACCGGCGAAGATATAATCGGCATTTCTGCAGTCAGCGGATATCATATTCCCGAACTTAAACGCAGGCTGTATAAGATGCTGCAGCAGGAAAAGCAAGCAGAGCAATCAAACTAAAAAATGCAAAGATTAAAAGCATGGCTCAAGCTGAAAACTGCTCCTGACATTGGTTTTCAGACCACATTAAAACTTGTGCAAAATCTGGGAGAACCTTCCGCATGGACAAAACAGCAATTGCACCAAGCGGTTAAACAGAGTTGCATAAGTCCTGAAGCAGCGGATTATTTGGCTTCCAAAGATGACCCGCCAAATTGGCTTCAAATCTGCAAATACATGGAAACCTGTAATATTCACTATGTTACTATCTTGGACAGCGATTATCCCGAACTTTTGCGCTCCACATATTCACCGCCGCCGGTTCTTTACTACAAAGGCAATCTTACTTCTGCTTTACAACCTTGGAATTTGGCTGTCGTAGGCACGCGCAAACCTTCCGACTACGGCAAAAATATGACTTTGGCAATTACTGAAGAAATAGCGAAAGCGGGCGTCTGCATTGTCAGCGGCTTGGCATACGGAATTGATACTTGTGCTCACAAAGCTGCTGTTAAGGCAAAAGGTCACACTGTGGCTGTTTTGGCACATGGTCTGGAAAGAATCTATCCCCCTCAAAATTACGAATTGGCGGAACAGATTTTGGAAAATGGTGCCATCGTCAGTGAATACGAACCCGGCACGAAAATGGAGCGTTGGAATTTCCCCGCCAGAAACAGAATAATCAGCGGCTTGTCGCATGCAGTTTTAGTCATGGAAGGTTCTTTAACCAGCGGAGCTCTTTTAACCGCAAAATTCGCTTTGGACTACAATCGCGACCTTTTTGCCCTCCCCGGACAAGTCAATCTGACCAATGCTCAAGGTCCCAATCATCTGATTAAAAACGGCGCCGGATTAGTTACGGAAGCTGGAGACATTTTACGCAACTTTGGCTTTGACTTGCAAGCACCGGAACAGGCAGACCTTTTCCCCGAACTCAGCGTCAACGAACAAACAGTGTTTGATTTGATAAAAAGCGAACAGAGAAGCATGAGTTTTGACGAATTGATTTTGCGCACCGGCTTTACCATCGGGCAAATGTCCATCGTTTTACTCAATTTGGAACTGAAAAACCTGCTGGTGAAAGAAGGCGGAAACGCTTATACTCTCAGATAAGGAAACAGAATGATTACTTACGAACAATTAATCCATGCGCCGTCCGCTGAAGATTTGGAACAGCTGCGGCAGCTGTATTTGTCCAACGGCTGGTTAGAAGCTTCGGAAACACAAACCGGACAAGTCATTACATCTATTATCACGCACACTTTTTGCTTTGCGGTTGCTCGTGACGACGGCAAAATCATCGGTATGGGCAGAAGCATTTCGGACGGTGTAAGTGACGCTTATATTCAGGATGTGACAGTTTTTCCGCAATATCGGAAAAGGGGAATAGGGGGCGGGCTTATTCAATTTTTAGTTGATTTTCTGCATGCTCAAGGCATCAATTGGATAGGCTTAATCAGTGAACCGGGATATGAAAACTTTTATCGCGAACAAGGTTTTGCCATTATGCCCGGCTATACTCCTTTTTTGTATGTAGGCAAGAAGAAAACTGATAAAGTTTAGGAAGATTATGGAGCAGCAAAAACCTCAATTTGACCTGCAATTGATGACTTTGGATGTGGCTCCTCTCATTCAAAATTGCCTGATGAATTTTCCCCGCCAATGCTGTGACCTCAATCTCTGCAATCTGTTCACTTGGGGTCAGCTTTACAAACTGCATTACTTCGTTTGGGAAGATACTTATGTCATCTATAATCCGCGTTATCATTACCTCGGTTTTCCCTTTTGCTACAATTTCGGTGCACAGGCTTTAGCGGAACTGGTTAAACAATTCCGCAGCCTTGATGACAAAGTGGAAATGATTCTCTTCCCTTCCGAATGGATAGACGCACATCCGGAAGCAAAGCAATTTTTCCGCTTCCGTATTCACGAACAGTGGTCTGATTACATCTATTTGGCGGAAAAACTTTTCACCCTACCCGGCAAAAAGCTGGCGAAAAAGAAAAACCTCATCTCTCAATTCAAAAGACTCTATCCCGATTACACGGTAGAAAGGATATCGCAAACCGACAGAGATGCCATTTTGGCGCATTACGGCAAATGGCAGATGAACCGCCAAGTCAAAGACCCCAATCTGACCATGGAATTTAAAGCTGTGAAAAACGCCTTCCTCTTTTGGGATAAACTTCCTCTGGACGGTTTGAAAATTATTATTAACGACGAAATCGCCGCTTGGGCTGTCTTCAGTCCCCAAACTACCGACATGGTAACAGTCCATTTTGAAAAATTTGACCCTAACCTCAAAGGTTGCGCGCAAGTCATCAATTGGGAAACAGCTCGCTACCTGAAAGACCGTTACAAGTATATCAATCGGGAACAGGACTTGGGAATTGAAGGTTTGCGGCAAGCCAAACGCAGCTACGAACCCGAATTTATGGCTTGGTTCATTACCAGCCGCATCAAACAGTGAAGCTTCCGGACGATAAATTTCCTTGACAGAAACGATGGTTCCGTAAGCATGAACTTTGTTAATTGATAATCCAATAAAAGCGATTGGGCTATAGTAAATAATTATTCATTAGTCGTGATTTGAACAATATTCCATCCCGTTATGGCAATATTAAAACAACTGCAAGCAGTCTAAATTAAATTGGAGCATTTATGATAAGACAAGTGGGAAGACTGACCAACGACGACTTCAAACTGATGGATGCGCATGTGGAAAAGATTTTCAAAGCGCTGGACAAAGGTTCGTCAGAATTGGCGGAAAAGAAAATTCTGGAAATGGCAAACACTCCCAACTACTTTACCCGCGAAGAATTGGGCAAACGCTTGGCTACTTACAAAGGGAAAGGCAATCTGGACGAAATTTGCAGCCGGATGCTTGAACATCGCCTTTATGGCATTCGCGCCACCGCCTTGTTTTATTTCTATTACAAGCATCAGGACGACCCCAAAGTCATCGTCAAAATCATTGAAAAAACCTTGGAAACCGTGCCTTGGGAATCGGAAACCATCGCTTTTGAACTTTGGAAACGGCACAGTGATGTAATGAAGGAAGAAATGCCGCGCTGGGCAAAATCGGACAACGCAAAGAAAAGAGCAATGTCCATGCACGGAATGGAAAACATTGCAGCCAAAGATCCGGCTTACATTATGAATTTCATCAACAATCTGCTGGACGACGAAAGCGAAGAAGTCCAAAAGAAAATCACGCATGTTCTGACTCAGGTGGGAAGGATGCGTCCGGTGCAATGTTACAATGCCATCAAAGGTTGGCTGCAGGATGCGGATGAAAAACGCATTCGCACAATTTGGATGACGATGAAGAAACTGACCAATATCCTGATGCAGAAAAGCAGGAGGGACAAGACGCAGGACTTTATCAACATCACGCAAAAAACGGTTAAAGAATGGAAAAGCGACGCCAATCCCAATGTGGCTCAAATGGGAGCAAAATTAGCTCAAATTATGAACCGGCCTTCCGCTCAATAGGAAGAACGCAAAGTATTTCCCTTTTCCGTTTAATTTTTACCCCGTAATTTATGACGAACAATCCGCTTGACAATGTCTGCATCATTTTAGTAGAGCCTGTCTACGGCGGAAATGTGGGTGCGGTTGCTCGTATTCTTAATAATTTTTGCCTGTCTCATTTGCGGATAGTAGGCTCCATTCCTCAGAAAAACGACTTTTATCTGGCGATGCATTCCGAACAAATCATTACGGAAGCGGATCTTTACAATTCATTGGCGGAAGCGGTGCAGGACCTGGACAGAGTGATTGCCTTTTCACGCAGAGTGGGCAAACAAAAGCCGATTGATCTCAATCCGTGGAATTTGGGCGAATATTTTTATCCTCAATCACACCTGAAATTGGGTTTGGTTTTCGGTAGAGAAACCTTTGGCTTGACTGATGCGGAAGCTGATTTGTGTCCCTTACGCTGCCGAATTCCCGCCAATCCGAATTTCCCTTCTCTCAATTTAGCGCAAGCAGTGGCAGTCGCAGCATGGGAACTGTGGAGTTATCCTATGCGTAATGCTGCTCAATCCGTTAAGGGAAAACAGATTGTTCAAAGTGAGGTCAAAATTGCCGAACCTGCCATCAGCGGAGAAGAATTGGCAGCTGCGCAAACTTATCTGAAAGAAGTGCTGCAGGAAATAGGTTTCTTCCAAGATTACGAAACTACGAATTGGGATAACTTCCTTGCCAAAATGCTCCATCAACTGAACCCTTCCCAAGAAATGATTTACCGCTTTCGGCAAATGTTTAACCGCATTCATGTCCTCGTTACCGGCAAAGGCAAAGGCTACGGCAATCATTAACTTTGAGCGGATGACTTCTGTAAGGTAGTTTTCCGAACCTGCCCAAATCTTTCCCGCAATTTTAAAAAATTACTCTATAATTCCAGCCAATAAATAGCACTTACCTCTAATCTTGCTCAGATAGTTATGGTGGAACAACAAGGAGCCTCTGGGAAAAAATCCCAGAGAGACCGCGGCATCACTACCGTAACTATTAAAGCAAGATATAAGATAAATTCGAAAAACTGTTCGCCTATCGGAGTCCTTTTTGCCTGCAGTGATCGTTTCGGAGTCCTTTTTGCCTCCGCAAACAATCTTGTGCCGCAAAACTATAAGGCAAAATGGACTTCGGTAATATGAAAACGCAAGAGACGCAAGGGTGATTAATTTTAACGCAAAGGACGCAAGAGACGCAAAGGGTATAGACGCAAAGTGTTATGTGTGAAAAAAATATCAAACCGCAGGTTTTTGTAGCATAGGATTTTATCCTGTTGTAACCGCAGGTTTGTAACCTACGGAACTTAATGGGCGGGTAGCAAACCCGCCCTAACAACAGCTTGGAAAGCTATGTTACAAAATTAACTGAGCGTTTCGGAGTCCTTTTTGCCACCGCAAACAATCTTGTGCCGCAAAACTATAAGGCAAAATGGACTTCGGTAAGCGGCATTTCCGAAGTCCGCAATTCCATTAGGTTTATATAAACTTGAAATGCTTACGAAGGAATTCCGAACTCCGAAATGCCGAAATGCCGGATTTACAACAGCAGATAATGCAATATAACATTTTCGATATTTCATGTTAATCTGAGAGACAAAAATATGAATTGCATCGGAATATTAAAGTTTAACTAAGAAAAGACTTGACGGATTTTGCCTTCATAAAATGAGAATTAAAAAAGGAATAAAAAGCGGGAGTTTTTATATGCTTCTGAATGAACGAGGGTTCTCGATATACACGATTATCAGTATAATTTTGTTCATTGTTTTGGTATTTGTATTAGCATTGCCCAGCTTCTTCAATTTGGATAAAACCAAGAATGAAGACGACTGCATGAATAACATGAAGTTAATTTGGGTTGCCGCCAACGAATACATGAAAGACCATTTGACTTCATTTAACGGTGACTTAAGAATACTGCAGTCAGAATACAAAAAGAGCGCTGCCGGCGGTAAATCAGGTCTGGGACAAGTCCGTGCTCATTATCTGGAAAAGATATACAAATGTCCGGAAAACAATGGTTCCGACGATGATTATATCGTCTTCAGCAAATTCTTCTTGGAAGATGTGCAAGGCACGCAAAAATTGAATTACGGCACGATTGTTCTTTGTCCGAATTTGGCACGCTATCCCAAACACATGATTCCTAAAAGCTTTTATGAAAATATGGAACCCACGGAATTGCAAAACTATTTCATTGACGACATAGAAACACTCAGCAACGCAGCGGGTTCTGACGGACAGCGCAAAATGGAATTGATAACCAAATACATTGAAATCTGGAAAACAGATCCCACAGCTCTGAACCGCATCAGGCAAAACCCTAACGCCATTACCAATCAGGTTTTGGGTATTTCCGCTACTCCCACCCCAACCGAAGCTCAATAATCTCCATTAAATATATAAAGGATACGGCACCAGCGGATTATATGTCTGTTGGTGCCTTTATTTGATATGGACTATTCAGAATTCCTTACCTATATCTTCCAACGCTTTTCCGGAAATGTAAAACTTGGTCTGGAACGCATAACAGGCGTCATGAACGATATGGGAAATCCGCAAACCAGATTGAAAGGTATCCATATCGGAGGCACAAACGGTAAGGGAAGTGCGTGCGCTGCCTGTGAAGCAATGCTTTTGGCACACGGACTGAAAACGGGAATGAATACTTCTCCTCACCTGATTGACTACTGCGAGCGCTTCCGCTTAAATGGAAAAAATGTTGATTTCCAAACTATCCTTTCCTTATTTCAGCGCTATGAAGATATCTTCAATAAATGGGAAGCGTCCTTTTTTGAAATTACTACCGCCATCGCCTTTCAATTATTTGCAGAAAATGACACAGATGCCGTAGTAATCGAAGTCGGTTTAGGCGGAAGGCTTGATGCCACAAATTTATTTGTGCCGACTGTTTCCGCCATCACTACCATAGGTCTTGACCATGTGAAAACTTTGGGCGGAACCTTGGAGCAGATAGCGTTTGAAAAAGCAGGCATCATCAAACCAAATGTTCCTCTGGTGTTGGGAAGGATTGAAGCTTCGCCTTTGAAAGTAATTTTGGACAGAGCGGCAGAGAAGGGTGCACCTGTTTTTTTGCCGGAAAAAGATTACCTCGTTAACAATATAAATAATACCTTTGAGGGACTGAAATTCGATTATCAATTCAGAAATTATAAATTTGCTGCTCTGCAGTCCAATTTATTAGGAAGGCATCAAGCGGATAATTTAGCGCTGGCGCTTACGGCGTTTCTGCTTTTTGGCGAAGCTGAAGGCATTGCGATTTCGGAAGAAAAAATCCGTTTCGGCTTGCAAAACATTCGCTGGATGGGCAGAATGCAGGTTTTGAGACAAGAGCCGACAGTGATTATTGACGGAGCGCATAATCTTCAAGGAGTGGAAGCACTCACGGCAAATTTGCGGGAAATGTTTCCGGAACGCAAGTTTATCTTTGTAGTGTCCATTTTGGCGGATAAAGCGTATGAGCAAATGCTGAAAATGCTCTGTCCTTTAGCAAAGCGGTTTTATATCAGTAAAAATACTTCCGAAAGAGCAGCAGAGATCGAAGTTCAAAGCGCAGTCGTTATGGCAGAAGGAATTGAATGTAAGACTGAACAAAGTGTGCAAGAAGCTTATCAAACAGCATTAACTGACGCTTTGCCAAACGATATAATTATCGGTGCCGGGTCCTTATATACGGTAGCTGAAATTATAGCCTGTGAAGAAAAATGAAAATAATCAAGTGATTGAAAGACGACATTTCGGAGTTCGGAATTCCTCCGCAAGCATTTCAAGTGTATATGAACCAAATGGAATTGCGGACTTCGTAAATGACGCTCTTGTAACATAGCTTTCCAAGCTGTTGTCAGGGCGGGTTTGTTACCCGCCCATTAGGTTCCGCAGGTTACAAACCTGCGGTAACAACAGGATGCAATCCTATGCTACAGCTTCGCAAATTTACCGAAGTCCATTTTGCCTCATAGTTTTATGACACAAGATTGGCTACGGTGGCAAAAAGGACTCCGAAACGCTCAGTTAATTTTGTAACATAGCTTTCCAAGCTGTTGTCAGGGCGGGTTTGTTACCCGCCCATTAAGTTCCGCAGGTTACAAACCTGCGGTAACAACAGGATGCAATCCTATGCTACAGCTTCGCAAATTTACCGAAGTCCATTTTGCCAAATAGATTTTAGGCACACGATAGGTTACGCAGGCAAAAAGGACTCCGAAACGCTCAGTTAATTTTGTAACATAGCTTTCCAAGCTGTTGTCAGGGCGGGTTTGTTACCCACCCATTTCTATTGTAGCATAGATTAGCAATCTGTTGTATTCCGGCAATAGCATTGCTGGATTTATTGTATCAAAAAAGCGGGTATTACTAATACCCGCAAACAACAGGATGCTATCCTATGCTACAAAAACCTGCGCTTTGATATTTTCTTTATATAAAACCTTTTGCGTCTTTATCCTTTGCGTCTTTATCCTTTGCGTCTTTTGCGTCCTTTGCGTTAAAATTAATCACCCTTGCGTCTCTTGCGTTTTCATATTACCGAAGTCCATTTTGCCAAATAGATTTTAGACACAAGATTGTTTACGCAGGCAAAAAGGACTCCGAAACGCTCAGTTAATTTTGTAACATAGCTTTCCAAGCTGTTGTCAGGGCGGGTTTGTTACCCGCCCATTAAGTTCCGCAGGTTACAAACCTGCGGTTACAACAGGATAAAATCCTATGCTACAGCTTCGCAAATTTACCGAAGTCCATTTTGCCAAATAGATTTTAGACACAAGATTGTTTACGCAGGCAAAAAGGACTCCGAAACGCTCAGTTAATTTTGTAACATAGCTTTCCAAGCTGTTGTCAGGGCGGGTTTGTTACCCGCCCATTAAGTTCCGCAGGTTACAAACCTGCGGTTACAACAGGATAAAATCCTATGCTACAGCTTCGCAAATTTACCGAAGTCCATTTTGCCAAATAGATTTTAGACACAAGATTGTTTACGCAGGCAAAAAGGACTCCGAAACGCTCAGTTAATTTTGTAACATAGCTTTCCAAGCTGTTGTCAGGGCGGGTTTGTTACCCGCCCATTAAGTTCCGCAGGTTACAAACCTGCGGTAACAACAGGATGCAATCCTATGCTACAAAAAACCCGTGGTTTGATATTTTTTTCATACATAACACTTTGCGTCTATACCCTTTGCGTCTATTGCGTCCTTTGCGTTAAAATTAATCACCCTTGCGTCTCTTGCGTTTTCATATTACCGAAGTCCATTTTGCCAAATAGATTTTAGACACAAGATTGTTTACGCAGGCAAAAAGGACTCCGAAACGCTCACTGCAGGCAAAAAGGACTCCGAAAGGTTTACAGTATTCCGAATTTATCTTATATCTTGCTTTAATAGTTACTGTAGTGATGCCGTGGTCTCTTTGGGATATTTACGCGGAGGCTCCTTGCAACTCCACCGCAACTATATAAGGAAGAAAAGAGTATTTACTCAATATTGCAGGCAGAAATTAATGGACTAAGCCAGCCGTAACAGGTAAAGAATCAGAGGAAGTATTACAGAATTCCGCAGCGTTTGAGGATGTGATCCACCTGTCGTAAGTAGCGGTCGTAATTGAAGATATCTTTGATTTGGTTTTCGGGCAGGACTTGGGTGATTTCAGCATCTTGGAGAACGAGTTCCAGAAAAGGTTTTCCCGTTTGCCAGCAAGTCATGGCATTGCGTTGGACAAGGCTGTATGCTTCTTCTCTGGATAAGCCAGCTTGCGTCAGATGCAGAAGCAGCGCTTGCGAGAAGACTAAGCCGTTTGTTTTCTCAATATTTTTGCGCATATTTTCCGGATAGACCAAAAGACCTTCCAAAAGGTCGCAAACTTTGCCGAGCATGTAATGGACCAAAATGCAAGTATCGGGCAGGATAATGCGTTCAACAGACGAATGTGAAATGTCGCGTTCATGCCAGAGGGCATTATTTTCCATAGCGGTTAAGGCATTGGAGCGCACCACTCTTGACAAGCCGCAAAGCTGTTCGCTAACTACGGGATTGCGTTTATGCGGCATTGCGGAGGAGCCTTTTTGTCCGGACGCAAAATTTTCTTCCGCTTCCAAAACTTCCGTGCGTTGGAGATGCCGGATTTCGAGAGCGATTTTTTCCACTGTGGAAGCGCAGATGGCAAGCACAGAAAGAAAGTATGCATATCTGTCTCTTTGGATGACTTGAGTGGCGATATTGACCGGGGTCAGGTCTAAATAGCGGCAGGCAATTTCTTCAACTTGAGGAGCAAGATGAGCGTAATTGCCGACTGCTCCAGCAAATTTACCGACGCTTACGGTTGCAATGGCGTGCTGAAGGCGGTCGATATTGCGTTGAGTTTCGTCATACCAGAGGGCAAACTTGAGGCCGAAAGAGGTTGGCTCCGCATGAATGCCGTGGGTGCGTCCCATGCAGACCGTATTTTTGTAGGCTTTGGCTTTCAGCTTCAAAACTTCGCTTAAGCGAGTGAGTTCCGACATCAGTAACAGTCCTGCCTGCTTTAATTGCAGAGCGGTTGCGGTATCCAAGACATCTGATGAAGTTAAGCCGTAATGAATCCAGCGGGATGCGGGTCCGACATATTCTGCCACATTGGTTAAAAAAGCCACAACATCGTGACGGGTTACAGCTTCAATTTCGTCAATGCGGTCGGGATCAAAATCCGCTTTATCCAAGATTTGTTCTAAATCTTCGCTCGGAATAATGCCTATTTCATGCATAGCACGGCAAGCGGCAAGTTCCACTTCCAGCCAGCATTCGTAACGATATTCGGGTGTCCAAAGCCGCTCCATTTCGGGTCTGGAATAGCGTTTGAGCATGATTTACTTCCTCTGCCTCTTTTTTATAAACCTTGTGACGGAGATACGGACTGCTTTTTCTCTAAACCTAAATCCGAAGGAATTATACCTTTAAGCAGCTCTTCCCAATTTTCTTCGTATTCCTTAAGTTTATTCCAATCAAAATCTTCCGATTTCAAATCCTGCAACTTCAAGTCCCGCATGAGTTTTTTCAAGTCCTGCTGCAGATTTTGCCAATCCAAGCTGTCCAATTGGGGAGAAAAGAATTGGAGGCTGTCCGGAATTAGTTCTTTTAACTTCAAGTCGCCCAGATTGAGGCTATCCAATATATCCTTGAGCGTTAGGTTTCCCCAATCCAAACTGTCCGAGCCGAAAAGACTGGATTTCAGTTCCTGGAGTTCTTTTTCGTCCAGGTTCAGTTGACTAAAGTCAAAGTTTTTAAACAGTTCGCTCAATTTGAGGTCGCCTAACGGCTTCGGTTGAGAGCCGGTTTTATGCGGAGGGCTGATTTCCGGTTCGGCAGGGGGCAAAGTTTCTTGTAAGCCGTTATGCAAAGGGACGATAACGATATTGTCATAGGTTTGTTTATTGATTTGCAATTCCGCAACTTGCACGCCCGCATGCTTAATCTGCATTTTGGAGGGTTGGTTGCGGCGATTGTAAATGATGAAAGCCTGCAGCACTAAATCCGGATTGGAGATATTGACGAGGCGGTAATCTTTATCAAACGAGAAAACTGTTTCAGCGGTTTCAGCTTGATGAGTTTTTAATATTTCATCCGATTTAGCCGTAAGGGAATCGGTAAAGTGGATTAAACTTCCGACGGCGCCGGTCGGAATGAACCAATTCAAATCCAGATTGGAGAGCTGCTTAATCGTTGGAGCTTCCAATACAATTTGATCTTTCAGATACGCACTGACGAGCGGTTGAGCGGAAAGACCCATCGGACCGGTATCTAATATATCCAGACGCATTTCGTCTTTGTTTTTTACCAGGACAAAATCTTTGCGCAGGGAAAGATAAGATGATTGCACCTGAATGATGCCTTCCCAACGAAATTGTTCCCATTGCTTAAGATTTGTCTGCAGAAGTTCGGCTTTATTTTTCTTCGCCTGCAGATCAAAACTTATGCAACAAAGCAGAATTAAGAGAATGACAAGGCTCTTGCGCATAATTTACTCCGATTTTAGCGGTTTATTCTTCTTATACAAGTAGAAAATACCTATTGCCGCAGCTATCACCATAAAAAAGCTGAGCAGCATTCCTACTGTGACAAACCCGAAAAACAGTCCGCGCGAATAAAGGTCAAGTTTATCCGGTTCGCGGAAAAATTCCACAAAAATGCGGAAAATACCATAGAAGCCGATAAATGTCCAAAAGCCCATTCCGCTGATTTTGGATTTTTTATACACTACCTGACAAATTATCGCTAAAACTATGCCTTCCAAAAAGAGTTCGTAAAGTTGTGAAGGATGACGAGGCAAACCGTCGGAATCGGGAAAAATCATTGCCCAGGGAACATTGGTCACGCGCCCGTAAAGTTCGCCGTTAATGAAATTTCCCAATCTTCCCAAACCCAGACCGATTGCCACTAAAGGCATAATGGGATCAGCTAATTGCAGAAAATTGAGCTTGTGCTTATGCACGAAAATCAACCCTGCAATTATTACGCCTAACGCTCCTCCATGAAAAGACATTCCTCCTGACCAAACGGCAAAGATTTCCAAAGGATTTTTCAGGTAATAGGGCAGGTTGTAAAAAAGGACATAACCAAGTCTGCCGCCAATAATGACACCCAGCATTATGGCAAAAATCAAGCCCTCATACTGCTCTTTGGTCAATTCTATCTTTTTCAGCTTCAGGTTATAGCGATAAAGCAAATAGCCGAGAATGAAGCTGATTACATAAAACATCCCGTACCAGCGTATTTGCAAGGTAATGCCGAAGACATTGAATTTGACGATATCGGGATTGATGTTCGGATAGGGAATCAAAGGTGAGCTCCGTCAGCGTTTAGTCAGTTCGTTCAACACTGAAACAATTTTATCCACTGCTTCATCGGGGTCACCGGTGAATTTTTCCGTGCGCTTATCATGCTTCGGGGTAAAGATGTGCATTACTTGCGTGGGCGAACCGTTTAATCCGACCAGTTTTTCGTCCAAACCGAGGTCGTCGCAATTCCAGACTTTCAGTTCCACTGTTTTGGCACGCATTTTACCGCGTAAAGAAGGCAGCCGGGGAGTGTTTATTTCTTTCACGACCGTAATCAAAGCCGGCAAGGTCATTTCCACCCGGTCACTGCCATCTTCCATCAAGCGTTGCACCACCATGATGTTGCCTTCAATTTTCTCAATTTTGCGGACAAAGCAGGTTTGCGGCAATTTAAGATGAGCAGCCAAGCCGGGACCAACTTGGGCAGTGTCTCCGTCAATGGCTTGCTGGCCTGTGATAATGAGATCGAAATCACCTATTTTGTTTATTGCGGCGGCTAAAGTGTAACTTGTAGCCCAAGTGTCCGCACCGGCAAACTTGCGGTCGGAAAGAAGGATAATATCATCCGCACCCAAAGAAACGGCTTCCCTTAAGGTGCTTTCCACTTGATTGGGACCCATGCTGATTGCCGTTACTGTGCCGCCGAACTGTTCTTTCAAACGCACCGCTTCTTCAATTGCATAAGCGTCAAAAGGATTGAGAATGCTTTCCACGCCTTCTCTGACTAAAGTATTCGTTACGGGATCGATCTTGATTTCCGTGGTATTGGGAACCTGTTTAATGCAAACTATAATCTTCATTCGGCTTTTTCCCTTATTTATAGAAACTGCGAATTACGGCAATTACATAGTCCTGCTGCTCACGCGTCAATTCCGGATAAATCGGTATGGAGAGCACTTTTTCCGCAAGTTCTTCAGCGACCGGGCAATCACCTTTTTTGTAACCCAACGAAGAAAAACACTCCTGCAGATGCAAAGGAAGCGGATAATAAACGGCACAGCCTATCTCTTTTTCTTCCAGATACTTCATCAGGGCTTTACGATTTTCTACGATTAAAGTGTATTGATTGTAGATAGAAAAAGCTTTGGGATGAATATAGGGGGTCTTCACTTGAGGGATGTCCTGCAGGTGACGGTCGTAATATTCGGCATTGCGCCTGCGCCCTGCCGTCCAATCTCTCAGGTAATTCAACTTCACAATCAACACCGCAGCTTGAATGGTATCCAAACGGCTGTTCAAGCCTACCCATTTGTGATAATATTTGGGGTTTTCACCGTGAACCCTAAGCTGCCTCAGCTTTTGAGCCAATTCTTCATTATTCGTTAAGCACATTCCCGCATCACCCATGGCGCCGAGGTTTTTACTCGGGAAAAATGATAAAGTTCCGATGTCGCCAAAGGAGCAGGTTACCTTTTCATTCCACATGGAACCGATGCCTTGAGCGTTGTCTTCAATCACATAGAGATGATGTTTTTTGGCAATTGACATAATGGCGTCCATGTCACAAGGCTGGCCGAAAAGATGCACTGGCATAATTGCTTTGGTTTTCGGAGTGATTGCCGCCTCTATTAAATCAGGATTAAGATTGAAGGTGCGGGGGTCAATATCGACGAACACAGGTTTGGCATTATTGCGCCAAATGGAACCGGCAGTGGCAAAAAAGGTGAAAGGAGTGGTAATGACTTCATCTCCGTTTCCAATTTCCAGAGCCTTTAGGGCAAGAACAAGAGCGTCCGTTCCGGAAGCGCAGCCCACTGCATATTTAATTCCCAAATACAGAGACATTTTTTCTTCAAAAGCTTTAACCTGCGGACCCAAAATATATTGATGCGCGGTTATTACTTCTTCCAATGCCTGTCTTAACGACAACATTATGGGCGCATACTGCGCCTGCAAATCAAGTAAAGGAACTTTCATCTGTTCTCCAAATTCATAATTAAGAGTATTACTTTATAAAGTTAGCTTTCCTTTTCCGAAAAAAAGAACAAGTGTTTTTGCTCGGAAAGAACTGTTATCCGAGTAAATCGTTATATATATTATAAGCCAAAGGTTCTGATGGCAACGATAATTGTCAAGACTTGGGAAGCCAGAAGAATGGCATTTTTTACATAATCCCAAGCGTATATTTCTTCTTTATCGGGAACGAAAATGACATCGCCTGAAGCAATTTGGATTTTATTCGTCGGCTTAATCCAATTCCCCGATTGAGTTCTGATAATTCTGGTGCCTTGCAGTTTGCGGTTATTGGCATAACCTCCGGCGGCTTGCAGATAATCTTTCCACTTCCAATCCTGCCTGTATGTGACTAAACCCGGATTCTTGACCTGTCCGGCCACCCAAACTCCGTTCAGCATTTCAGGAACATACAATGCGTCTCCGTCCCGCAATATCGGATTGTCTTTTTCGCCTTTCGTATTCCAACATTGAGAAACGCTGACGGAATATTTACCTTTCAGTTGACGGCACTTAGTTCGCAGATAAGTATATTCCAGCCAAGTCATTTGCGAATAAGTATATTTACTGAGGCGCTCAAAATCGGGATCCAAATTCTCGCTCACGGTGCGATTGTAAAGGAAAGCACCACTTAAATCAGCTTCTTGCGTCGGTCCTCCGCAAAGAACCATTAAATCGTAAAGAGTGGCATCCGGCTTGACATAATAAGTTCCCGGAAGTTTGACTTTGCCGTTCACAGTGACTTTGTAAGCTTTCCTAAATTCTGTATCGGTCGGGATTAGAATTCGGTCTCCGGCCTGCAATTTCTTGTTCAAATAAGGGTTAGGCTTATCCGGATAACCGCTTAAATCAAGCTCCGTTTGCTCAAAATTGACAAAATCTTCCGCATAACGGTAAAAAACGATATGCTTCAAAGCGGCGTCATCTTTTACCCCGAGAGCCAAATCCAAAATAGAACCTATTGTGTCTCCCTCTTTGAATTCATAGTCGCCGGGTTTATTGACATCGCCTTCAACGGTTACTCTTTGGCGGACTGGATTGACGATAATGATATCTCCGTCATGCAAAAAAGGATTTTGGGTAATATCTCCCAAACGGAAAAAGCTCAATAAATCCAAGCTCTGCTTTTGTCCGTCACGGAATAAAGTTATGCTGCGTCTTCCGTAAATTACGGTTTGAGTAGTATCCTGTAATACTGAAGGTTTGTATTGAGACAAACCCGGGGTAATGGAAGACAGGGCATTCATTTTTGTGGGAGAGGCATTCAGGTTTATTTGGTCTGCCATATCAACAGCATCAGAAACACGGTTAAAAGAATTAAGAGTGTAAATACCCGGAGTTTGAACATCACCGGTGACGCTGATGGAAATAGGATTCGGAGTATTGGTTTGAGCAGACTGCCGGATTTGTCCGTAAGCAAAAAAGGAAATGCAGAAAAGGAAAATAAGGGCAATCTTAATTTTCATAGTAAGCAATCATCCGTTGAATGATCTCATCTAAGTGGATTTTCGGTTCATAGTTGATATATTCCTTAATTTTAGTGAGGTCGGGCATGCGGTGCATCATATCTTCAAAACCTTCTTCATACGCATCTTCGTAAGCCATATATTCTATCTTGGATTTACTGTTGCACATTTCTTTCACCTTCAAAGCCAAATCCTCAATAGAGATTACTTCCGTGGTGCCGACATTGAAAATCTCACCTTCGCATTTCTTCTCTTCCATCAAACGAATAAAAGCATCAACAACATCAATTACATCGGCAAAACAGCGTGTCTGTTTTCCGCTGCCGTAAATGATTATGGGTTGATCCAATAATGCGGCTTTGACAAATTTGGGAAGCACCATTCCATACTGACCGGTCTGACGCGGTCCTACTGTATTAAAACACCGGGCAATGACAACAGGTAATTTCTTTTCGCGGAAAAAAGCTAAAGCGTAAAACTCGTCAATGGATTTGGAAAAAGCATAGCCCCAACGGCTGATTTGCGTCGGTCCCATCAGCCTGTCCGATGTTTCGGTAAAAGGCAATTTGTCGCTTTTGCCATAGACTTCCGAAGTCGATGTTATCAATACTTTGCATTTGTATTTATTGGTGAGCTCCAAAACATTATCAGTGCCAACAATGTTCGTTTTCAAGGAGAGAAGAGGGTTTTCTATAATATACTTTACTCCGACCGCTGCCGCTAAATGATAAACCTGCTCATTCCGCGCAATCATACTTTCAAGAAGATTGCGGTTCAAGATTGAACCTACGGTATACTTGAAGTTTGGATGGTCTTTGAAGGACTCAATGTTTTCCAATCTGCCCGTGGATAGATTGTCTATAATTTCCACTTGATGTCCGTCTTTCAATAACCTTTCCGCTAAATGGGAACCTATAAAACCGGCTCCTCCCGTAATTAAAATATGCATAAGACCTCTATCTATAATATCGTAACTTATTGTCTCAGAATTCAATCGCAAATGATGATTACATTTGCTTATTTCTATGTATCCTTTTTATTGCAGGCATATTTGTCAATAAAAAACGCTTTCGGTTTTCTGCCCGAACAGCAGATACAAAGTGACACCCAAAAATGCAGAGGGTAATAGAGTAACAATGAGTTGGAATTTACATCAACATAGGGGACTCAACTTGGGTAAAGTTTAGATTCTCATAAAGATAAACTTGACATAAATTCATTCTCTGAGATATAAAATTTGAAAGATTAATTTATATATGAGGTGGAGTATGATGAATTTAAAGAAAGTTTCAAAGTATAAATTGTTCATACTGACAGTATGTTTACTTACTCCAATTTGGATTTTCTCGGTAGAGTTGCCAACGGTAATAGATACTGTTTTTACAGAAAACTCTTTGCAAGCCGGATTGTTTTATTTTGTTGAAGCACATACATATTCAGGTGGTGTGCTTCCTTTCTATCAGGACATGTTATGCGTTGGAGATGTCTATTTATGGGATTATCCAACAAGCAACGTATGCTCCCGACACTATTTAAGTTTCAGTATAGAACAAATACCTGATGAATATACGATTGAAAATGTCATGTTAAAACTATATCAGTATTATTGTTGTGGAGATGGGAATGATAGTGTTTATCCTCTTTTCTATGGAAATCAATTAAGTTGTATGATTGACCATGTTGATTATGGACTAACCTTTGAATACAGTGATTTTACTCCCACAATCTATAATACAATTGGAGCAATCAGTTCAGAGCTTACTTATGGTTGGAAACAGCTTGATATTACAAACGCATATCTACAAGACATGAATCAAAGTCGACCATATTGCCAAGTGATGATTTATTTTCCTATCCTAACAGATTATGATTTTCAGGATGATTGTATTTATTTTAAAAGTTCATATGCCAATAATTCTTTGAGACCTCCTCAGATTGTGATAACTTATCGTCCTGTTAATCACTCTTCCGATGAGGCTATAAATGCAATACCTCTGGTTTCAGTTTATCCTAATCCCTGTTGTGATAAAGTAACAATTGCCGCTAAAGACTGTAGTAAACTTCTCAAAGCGGAACTATTCAATCTTAAGGGTCAGAGGATTGATTCCAAGTATACGAACGAGAAAGGAAACAGAGAAATAAACATCACTTTTAACAAAGATGTTGCTCCCGGTATCTACCTCTTAAAGTACAGTTCCATCAGTGCAGGGAAACCTCATTCCGGAACTATTAAACTACTAATAAACAAATGACCATCCTGGTCATAGACATCCCTTAAGGAGACAAAATGAAAAAGCATATTTTACTGGGGCTCTGACCCTGTCCCATTTTTTACACCACGTGTAAGGTGACACGTTTGCTATCGACATTGTTTTCATAGTTTTCTCGGAATTTTGCTGGCGGAATGTAATTTAGGGCACTGTGGGGGCGATTTTGATTGTAATCTAACCGCCAATTCATAATCACATCCCTTGCTTCAAGTAAATCGTTCTTGACAAATTAATTACTTTTTTATAATAAGTAAATTTATAGGGAGAAAGAAGATGAATAATAACAATAATTCAAAAGTGAATATTTCGGATTTGCTATACAATCTGTTGACCATTTTGTTTCTCTGCTATGTATTTTATATGCTGAAGAACATCGGTTCCTATTTAAGGGCGATTGCCGTTGTGGGGTTAATGATACCATTGTTCATTTCAATTGTGAAAAATCTTCGTGGAACCGGAAGAGCTAATGATTTGGAACGCTGGATATTTGCGCTCTTGGCACTTGCTCTGTGGGTTATTCAATCCGCAATTGCGGGAAAATTGCATCGCATCTTCTTTTCCTGAACTTTAAAACTTTCACCGGTAAAGATATCAATTTAGTTTAAGAGCAAGAGTCTCGGCATATACTTCCGCATTCACGGCAAGAATAGTTTCCCTGTCCGGAGCAGGGATGTTTTTTGCTTTTGACAAAGCATGATAGACAATTTCCGCAATTTGAGGGAAACTGATCTTTCCCGCTTGAAATAACTGCAAAGCAGCTTCATTGGCAGCATTGGCAACAGTGGGCATAATTCCCCCCTGTTTACCTGCTTCCACACCTAAATAAAAAAGAGGATACTTCTCTTTTTCAATAGGAGCGAAAGTCAAAGGGGACAAGTGCAAAAGGTCTGTTTTGACCAATTGAGAAGGAAAGCGCTGCGGATAGGAAAGGGCGTAGAGGATGGGCAATTTCATGTCCGGAACGCTCATTTGCGCCAAAAACGAACCGTCGATAAATTCTACTAAAGAGTGAATTACGGACTGCGGATGTAAAACTGCCGTAATCTGTTTCCAATCCAAATTAAACAGCCAGTGCGCTTCAATCACTTCCAGAGCTTTGTTAAACATAGTAGCCGAATCCAGAGTGACTTTGACGCCCATTGACCAATTGGGATGGTGCAAAGCCTGTTCCCATGTAAGATGAGGAAAATCTTCCGGCGGAACGGAACGGAAAGCACCTCCGGAAGCCGTAATGTGCACTTTGGCAATTTCTTCCGCAGGGTGATTACCTATGGCTTGGAACAAAGCACTGTGTTCACTATCGACGGGAAGAAGCAAGGAATGATGTTTTTGCTGCAGCTCTTTGACTAAATGTCCCGCCATAACTAAGGATTCTTTATTTGCCAGAGCCAAAGTCTTGCCTGTTGCTAAAACTTCCAGGGAAGCGTTAAGTCCTGCGGAACCGCTTATTCCGTTCAGAGCAAGCTCGTAATCTTTTTCCTGCAACAGACGCCTCAATTCTTCTTCGCCAAAGTAAAGACTGCATCCTTCAGGCGGACTTAACTCAGCGGATTTTAATCTTTCATCGGTAAGCACCAAAAGCGGAATGTTAAATTCAGAGGCAGCATGGAAAAGCTCATCAGAATTATTATGAGCGGAAGCAAGAACAATTTGGATTTTATCAGCTTGTTCTTTGACGACTTGCAGAGCGGATTTACCTATGGAACCGGTAGCACCTAACAGAGCTAATTTTTTCTTTACCATCTCCAACCGGCAGAAAGGCGTTGGGAATAACCTAAATCATCTTGGGAGCCAAATTTTATTGAATAAGCCAGAGCAAGTTTATTGATGTCAAGTCCGAGGCCGGTAGTAAAAGCATCAACATCGTATCCTGCCATAATTTTCACTTTGGAAATGGGCTGCACGGAAACACCTGCATGAAAATCCGCACTCCAAGCACCCAGATTGACAGTTGCACTTTCCACTCTGCCTTCAAATTGAGAAGTAAAGCCGAAAGCTGTATGCACGGGTATTTTCCATTTGGTCATCATTTTGCAGCCCAACTCCGCATTTAACTCAGGCAAAGCTGTTTCCGTTGTCCCATTCTCCCAAATTAGCTGTGTCGTAAAGAAATTCTTAGCCGCTACTCCCAAACTGTATTCTGCTTCCGCTAAACCGGTTAAATGACTTTGAAACAAAGAAGGTAAAAATACGCCTAAATCCGCTCCAAAACCATATCCTGAGTGTTCTGCCAAAGAACGATATGCTAATTTTGGCGTTATCCCTAAATAAAAATCAGGTTTTATTTCTCTGCCGATAATATAATACAGCATCAGATCGTTGTTATTGACATGTTTGCTGATATGCGGCTGATTTGCTTCCGAGATGGGTTCGCCTTCATTTGCCAATTCGGTCAAAGCTATGTCGTCAATGCCTATGTGAGTGATGATTAAACCTTGCCTGTTTTCCTTATTAAAGACTGCAGCAATTGAATTGAACTGCATCAAACCGTCAAATTCCTCAGCATGCATTAGTTCAATTCCCTGTTCACTCGAACTTATCAATGCCGGATTCCACCATGCGGCTGAAATTGCATAAGGGTCGGTCAGACCCGTATTACCCATGGCTTGATTAACGGCACCCGGTTCAATTTGGAAGATTTCGCCCGCATATTTAGCAGCATTCAAAGCCATAGGCAACGCCAGCAGTATTATGATAAACGGCAAAGCAAGGTTCGCTATTCCTTTCATTCTTCTCTCTTCTATAATCATTCTTTAAAAAATAACCTTTATTAATAACATACTTGTTTATCTGAAGAAGGCAAACTGTCAAACATTTTCTCGACCGAACAGTTTTTCGCTTTTACTTACAGGTTTCAAGGTAACAAGTTCACGGATTTTCTTTCAAGGTATTTTGACCTTGACAAATACCAACCGAAACAGGGAATAAATAAATTAGATTGAATATAAGGATATTAAACAATGGAGCATTGTTTGGAATTGAAGTCAGAACAGGATACGAAAGATTTAGCCGCATACATAGCGCCTCTTTTGAAGCCGGGTAATGTATTGTGCCTATACGGAGATTTAGGAAGCGGCAAGACATTCTTTACGAAGCAGATAGGAAAGATATTGGGCGTGAGGGAAGAAATCAGCAGCCCTTCCTTTGTGCTCCTTAATGAATATAAAACAAGGAAATTTCCTCTTTATCATGTTGACCTATATCGGCTTAAAAAGGAAGATGAACTTTTGGATTTGGGTTTACAGGACATGTTAGACAGAGGCGTTATAATAATAGAATGGCCTGAACTGGCAGAACGCCTTCTTCCTTATCGCACTTTTTCTCTTTACTTTCATTACGACGGCATCAAGCGTTGGGTGAAAATCATTCCGGATGAAGAGCATGAACGATTCTTTGAAGACTTCGGCAAAACCTAACCGCAGCATTTGAATTCAGATTGATGTTATTATTGTGGTAAAAATCAGTTTAGAACGGCAATTTTCCCTTTTTTAGTCTCGTTTTCCATATTGATTACATAAAAATAGATACCTGAAGAGACTTTTCTGCCTGATGAATTTTCCAAATTCCATTGACAGGTGATTTTTTGCACAGTCGGATTAAAAGGACCGATTTTGGCGTGATAAATAAGGTCACCTGAGATGTTATAAATTGATAAAGTCCCTCTCTTCCCCGCGGGAAAATTCATAAAATTCACTGCTTTATATTCACTTGTATGCACGGGATTTGGGTAGGTTACCACTTTGTCCAAATTTGTAATATCGGAGCGGTAGAAACTGCAGAAATTCTGATTGAGATTGATTTCGTTGCCCTGCAAATCAGAAATATTTCTTAAAGTTAAGTAATACGGTTTGCTGGCATATTTCAATTTGGAACTTAGGACGACGGTAATAACATTATCATTCACATTGACCGAATGAACAGTATTATTGGGATCATTTTCCGGCGGTGTGAGGATGTAATTATTCAGGACATTCGCAGAAGCGGAATTGAGTGTTTCGCTCATTGTTACATCAATAGTTTGATTATCTCTTCGGACTTCAGTTTTTACTATATAGGGAGAGCGGTAATCCGGATTATAGGTAAAAGGAATTTCGTTTACTGCAAGCGGGACGCCTGTCGCACCATATATATTTGTTAAAGTAAGCAGATAATTTTCTCCGATATCTTCAAACAGATTACGGAAACGAAGCTGGGCACCATAGTGGTTGTATATGCTGTTTACGGAAAGCGGATTGCCGATGTCATGGTCAACATAATAGCAGCCGGATAGAAGAGAAGTTGTAGCCATCGGCTGATTGAAAATTATTCTCAATTCATTAGCGCTGATCATAGATATATTTGTAATCTGAGGTCTTTCCATCGGAGTAACTTTCTGCCATTGACTGAGAATACTTTCCGGAGGATTGTAAGAAGTATCATACGCACTGATTGCATAGAAATAAGTTGTTCCGGCAGTGACTGTCGTGTCCAAATAAGTTGTTGTATTAACTTCAGCCAACAGTTGTGCCATTTGATTTGCTTCTTTACGATACAGTCTGTAACTATTTGCTCCCGTTCCCGCCCAAGAAATAGAAACCTGATGCTCGTTCAGCGGTTGCAGGATTAAGTTTGCGGGAGTAGCGGGACCGGTAAAAGGTGCTTGTGGAGTCCAGACGAAAGCTCTCAGCGAATCTTGAGCATTATAACCGTTTGTGAGAATATGAGGTCGGTCATTCTGCATCCATGCTGCAATTTGATAATTTTGGTCGCTGTTCCCGTAAAATACGGGTTGAAATTTCCCGTTGATATATTTGATTATGTAAAGATTGGGAGAAAGGGCTAAGATGATTTCAGCTTTATTATCGTTATCCACATTCATGGTTTGAATGGCGTTTTGAGAAAAGACATTATTGAATTGAATATATCCCATGCTTTGATAGTTGTTATCGCCGGCACGGGTAAAACCTTCAAAGAACCAATAGTTCTGTGCGGGGTCAAGCACATCGGTATTATAGCCGCCCACAAAAAAATCCGTTCTGCCGTTGCCGTCAAAATCACCCGTTGTCAGGTAATATGTATTGGCAACCGGCAAACGATAAGACCAAGTCATAGTAGCTTCAGTGGCACTTGTAGCTTCGAAAATCATGATATCGCCATCGGTATCGGCAGTCAGAATGTCTGGTTTGGTGTCACCGTCTAAATTTTGAACTAAAATGGTGGGAACGAACATATTTCTTAAGCTGGTGGGCGTTGTATTGTGCAAAGTAACTTTGGGTTGGGATGAAACTTCAGTCAGACCTTGTCTTTTATAAATCTGAATTACATTTTCAGCAGGGAGGTTTTTAATAACCAAAATATCCTTAATATAATCCCCGTTATAATCGGCAAGAATTCCGCCCGGAACTCCTGTCTGCGACCAAATTGAGGTTGTGGGATACCCGTTTGCTGCAAAAGTTTCATAAAGATTAGCAGTCTCCAAATAGGTGGTAAGCAATTCTTGTCCGCTGCCATTGGTATCCCCCAAATCCAAGGGTTTAAACTTATCGGAATAAGTATGTTTAACCGTAAAAGTAGAATCCGTAGGCTCATACACTCTGTCAGTTCCGTAACCGGAAGAAATTAATTCCATAGCCACAAATTCCGGCAAGCCGTTATGGTCAAAATCATAGAAACAATTAATCGGGACCAAAGGAGGACCGATTTCTCTTGCTTCATAACCGTAGTTGGTTACTGTTTCATATTGAATATTGGCAACATCGGGTAAAATAGGGGAATAATAAGTCAAATTACTGCTGTTGACTGCATGTATTTCCACACTGATGTTGCCCGGCGGAATAGTATTCGGCAAAGCCCAAACTTGCAACGAATCCTGTTTAGCGGGAAAAACAGTGTAAGTATTGAAGTCACCGGCATAAATAATAAGTTCTGAAGTTACCGGTTCATTAAACAAAGCTCCGGCATAGTAGCGGACATTCTGTCCGTCATATCGTTTCATTACTGAAAAGGTGTTTGGTCTGATATAAGGGGGAGTTTGGTCCAACCGAACGGAGCGATATACATTGTAAATCATTCCGTCGGAAGTTTGGTATTGGATGCGGATTAGATACCGTCCTTCTTCCATAAGGTCAAAGACGCGGAAATGAGCAATCACTCCGTTTATTACAGGCTCATGATAAAAAACGGGAGAGGTCATATTAGTCGTTACATCTTTCCAAACAGGACTTTGTCCCTCTTTTTCCAAAGCGCACATTACGGAATAGCGGAAAAAATTCATGCAATTTACTGTGCCGATAATATCAAAATCGCTTGAAATGCCTATATTGTCAGCAGGATATTCAACATTGATATAAGGTGCGGTCACCGTCTCCAAAAGTTTTTGCGTATTCAACAAACCGTGACCGAAATATTGATCAACTCCGTCCGGACCCAAATCATCCGTGGAAGTTAGTAATCTGGCTCTGACTTCATCGGGAGAAAGAGTGGGCTGAATAGATTTCAGCAAAGCGGCGCTTCCTGCTACAAAAGGTGATGACATAGAAGTTCCGGACATTTCATTATACATTTCAGGTCCGGAGGGTTTATAGGTACTGTATACCATTTGTCCCGGTGCCACTAAATCAAGTTCAGGACCGTAACTGGCAAAACCGGCAAGAGCTTTATAAGGATCAATTGCACTGACCGATATTACGCAAGCCAATTTTGCGGGATAACTTAAATACGGTCCGGGCATATTTCCGGCGGAAGCCACAAGCACAATTCCGTGTTCATAAGCATAATTACACGCATCCGCAATAATAGGAGAATAATTTGTATCACCCCAACTCATATTAATAACGCTTGCCCCCATGTCGGTGGCGTATATTAAGGCTGCAGCCGCATCGTCATCCTGCAAAAATCCGGCACCGGAAATCGTGCGGAAACCGGCTCTGACAGGCAATATTTTAACGTTCCAGCACACTCCGCTGACCCCGATCCCGTTGTTGGTTACCGCGCCTATAATTCCGGAAACATGGGTCCCGTGATAATTTTCATCGGTTACATCGTTATCCGGCTCCGTATAATCGCCCAAAGCATCAGCTGCTATCTCCGGTGCATCTGAAAAATCCCAACCGCAATAATCGTCAATATATCCGTTATTATCATCGTCTATTCCGTTATCGGGAATTTCGTTCAGATTATAATAAATATTACCTTGGAGGTCGGGATGATCTTTTGCAATTCCGGAATCCACAACTCCGACGATAATCATATTGCTGCCGGTGGTATAATTCCAAGCCTGAGGCAAATTGACGAGATTCATTTGCTGTAGTGAAAACATCGGATCGTTCGGCACTACATGAAATGTATTTAGATAATTAGGCTGAATGATGTCAATTCCTTTAAATTTTAAGCTGTTGGTTTTGACAGCATTCCAATCCGGCGTTTCAGTAAAGTCTGCGGAAAACCATCTGTTGCCGTGTATGCCTGCAATGGGTTTAATTTGTGTGGCACCAAGTGATTCCAGATATGAGTCAAAAGCAGTTAAGCCGGTTTTACCGCTTTTCAGCTGCACAGGTTGACCGGTTTTAAACAGAATTTGATTTGGGGAAAATTCTTCAGCCGTCAAAATAAAAGCAAATAAAGAAAGGAAAAGGATAAGGACAATTTTAGCGGTCTTTTTGGTCATAATGATATTCTGCTTTAAAAGTTATAGGTTATACCGAAAGTGTGAGTATCGTTCAATCTGTCGGAAAAAGCAGTCCAGCCGTAATCCACATCTATGTTTTTCAAACTGATTCCGATGCCTGCCGTTAAACCTTCTTCGTCATAATTTTGTTTATATCCGACTCTTAATTTCAGCATTTGATGCAGAGCAACTTCAGCGGCAAAATTTCCTCTCACATCGGTATCTTGAGCTTTATTCAAAGCCGCTTGAGCAAAAAGATTGCAATCCTTAAAGGCATAACTGTATCCCAATCCCGTTTCCCAAGTAAGAGGCAGCTTGATGCTCTCTTCATCCATTTTGGAAGTGAAACCCATATTTTTCAGGGATGCGAAGAAAATAGCATTAGTTATAGGCGTCAGAAAGACATAACCCAAATCTGCATTCAAGCCGTAACTGGAAGCGGTATCCAATTTTTCATATAGCAGACCTGCATTAATTCCTAAAAGATGATCGGGGAAAAGTCTGTAAGCAAAATTTACCAAAAGATTGGCATCCAAGGGATGATAATTCCCGATAAGCGTTGCAGTATCATCCAAAGCGTCAATTTCACCCTCATCCAAAACTCTGCCCGCCAAGCCGAAATGGCTTTTTCTGTTCCCGTTGGAATATAGTATCTGAGTATAATTGCTGTCCTGTAGCCAAAGAGTATGATTTATGCTGACGCTGTGTCTTTCATCAGTGAGATTAGCGGCAGGATTATGAAGAAAAGCTCCGGCATAATTTGTTCCGTAAATACCGTTTCCCGCCAAAGCTGCAGCAATAGGATCGGCAGAAATCTGCAAGAATTGGAAACCGTATTCGCCTGCATTACCGTTAATTGCAATTAACGCCAGAGGCAAAAGCATCAGTAAAAGGCTGAGAGTGCGCATGCGCATTACATTCCTCCCGAGCATATTATTTCTCCACTGCAAATTTGAAGCGATGAACTTTATCGCCTGATTTATATACGGCAATATATACTCCGCCGGATAATTTGTCAGTCGGCAGATCAATCAATTCTCTGTTCTGCAGATAAGCCTGACACAAAACATTCTTCCGATAAATCAACTTGCCCGCTATATCAAAGACCGATACTTCCACCTTTGCTGTTCTGCTTGTCATTATTTGGAAAGTCAATCGGGGAGCGTAAATATTCCGCAGCGGATTGGGAAAGACAAAGTTCTGTCCTTTGACGAAAAAGGCATCAGTTTTATATTGATTGTCGGCGGGATAATCCTCTCTGGAGGAAGTCCTTTGCAGATTGGCATATTTGCTATACCAGCCTAAATCAATGCCCTGCAAAGCTGCTTGAGGCAATTCAGCACGGAAGATATTTCCGTTATCCGTTGCTGTCCATACATAGACTAAACTGTCCGAAGCTTGATGCACAAAGGGAAGATTGCGACTGCGATTGGATGTGGCAACAGGGAAGCCGCCCATCAATCTTAAGTTATGGTCAAAAACTACAGTTCGGTTTCTGGAAAAAGCACCCATATATTCTTTTTTGCCGTCTCCGTCATAATCTCCCGCCAAAATTCCTGATGTTATATCCAGACTGTCATCCATGCCTATGCCTGAAAAATTCGTCAGCATATTGTGTCCGGAGTAATCATAAACGGCAAAGGTATTTTCTCCGCTCACTAAATAATCAAAAGTGCCGTTGAAATCGGTATCGCTAATTGTTACTTGCGCGTCGGAAAAGAAAGGCAGACGGATAGGGTAGCCGTTTCTGATATTGCCTTGCAAGTCTGTTAAATAGATGGAATAAGGTGTTTGCAGAATGATGTCTCCTTCCGAATTCGGCAATATGGGTGCAATGGACATTGCCACCATCACCGAATCTTTAGGTATAGATAGAGTAAAGGTCTCCACTTCTTTCGCAAAAGGTGATATTACCTTTAACGCATAGGAACTGTCGGCAAGTGATTTAGCTACCGCATAAATTTTCTCTTTGTAAAAAGCCAAATTCGTCGCCAAAAAATCCCCCGCAAAAGACCAAGTAGCAAAATCCTCCGTCCAGTTTTCCTTATCAAAAATTGATATGCCAAAACCTGCGGAAGTATTGTTAAGTGATTGCATGATCGGAGTAACCACATAATCGCCAAACGTTAGCAAAGGCGCAGCCCATCTGCATCCGTTAGGTTTGGTAAGGAGCGAAGTCAATCGATTGCCCTGCAATTTCTTCAAACTGACCATCGGAAGATTTGAACTTTCATTGATTGCATACGCAAGATAGAATGCGCTTCCGTCCCAGCAATAGCTTTTCAAATCATTGTTTACGGTAATCGGAAAGCCCTCTGCAGGTTCTTCATCCTTCCACATAAAAAGACTTCCGTCCGGCATGGGATAAAATATTTCATTTTTGCCGTCCTGATCGTAATCTACGGAACATGCATCCAGATTGTTTTCACCTATATAACCGGTGCTCAATCTCCAGCCGAAGCGGACGGAAAAAGTCATAATATTTCCTGAAGCGCTGATATTGTATATTTCCAGCGGAATCCCCCCATAGTAACTGGCGGCGGTAGGAAGATGAGTTACTATAACATAGTCGGTTGTATCTGGAGTAGCGGTATCGGGAATGGAGATATATTCCTGTCCGAAATAAGTATTATTTCCTGCGGGATTGGGGTCTTCTCTGAAAGTATCAAAAGGACCGCCAAACATGTAATAGTCATTACTACCCGTATCCAAATGCTGTATGCCGTCCGCTTCTTCTACATCTATACCTTTGTGCGAAGCGTCAAAATTAATGTGGTTCTGCTCAAATTCAGGATCAAAATTGGCCTCTATAACATTCTCGTCAATATGCCAAATCAGAAGTCCGGAACCGTCAGTGGGAACAGATTCCCAAGGCTGTAACGGCCCTCCTAAACCGGGAAGATAGAAATCCCATTCACAACCCTTATAACGATTCTTCATAAAATTGAAGTAAGGCCGTAAGGGAGCATCAGCATAGTAATCCTGTTCAGTGCTGTCCAACAGCGAAAAGGTAAAACTCGGCAAATTGTTGTATGGATCAAGACTGTGATCAGGATTTTGCTGGCGATTTTCCACCAGAAAGTATTCTTTCTCCGCGATAGGAATTTTGTAAATTCTATGAGCCAAAGGCGAATGATTCAGGAAATAATTCACTTGCAAATTTTGGGCATCGTTTGTAACGAGAATCGGAGTATCCCACCCTAAATAACAGCGTGACCACGCATCCAATTGAGCGGGAACATAACCGTTTGCGTTCCAAAGTCCCGTTCCCATCAATCCCCAATTACCTATCCCTTGCGAAGCGCCGTTGCCAGTGTAGTTGTCAAACATTGTAGGCAAGCCGATTTGGTGTCCGAACTGCTGACACAGCACACCGTAAATGCTGAAAAGGTAAGCGGAAGCATTTTCATTCGGAGGAACGGGAAAGTAATCTTGGAATTCACTTTCCGAAACCAAAATCAATTCTTTTATGTATTTTCCGTCGGCAGTCGCAATTCCCTGATAATTGTCATTATGCGGATCAAGGTAATACTGCAAATCACTTCTTGCCATAAAAGTTGACCAAATCTCGCTTGTTCGGATTCTGTCGATATCGGATTCTTGCCCCGGACCCGCATGCACAACAATGAAAGCGTCAAAATCATTGTAATCAAAATTGGGATCAGCCAGAGTAATGAGTTCTTCCAGCATATCTGCCACGTTAAGATCTGATTCTGCCGAACTGTCAGCACCGTAATAAGACATAGTATGAGAAAGGGTAAATACCGTATCAGGCACTGCATAATTTAAGTTATAAGGTTCGGAAGCGGTCCGCGAAGCATCCATAAAAAAGTCGGATAAATGCAGCATCCAGCGCTCAAAATATCCAGTTCCGTGCACCAAACTGTCAGGATAAACGGGAGTGCCTTGAAAAGTCACATCAGTAAATTGCGCTCTTAACACCAAAACACTTTGGGGAAAATGCCTCTTTTTATTCATAGAACTCGGGCCGAAAAGCTCGGAAGCTTTTGTTGGTCTGATCTGAGGCGGATTTTTATACAGCGGATGCGGCGGAACCAAAGCATGTAAAGCTGTGGTTGCACAAAAAACGCATGCTAAAAGCAAAACCTTTCCTCTCGGGATTTTGTGTCTGGGTAGAATATGCATTTCTTCTCCCCGGTTTCTATCTATAAATTGCTAAGCAAGAGGTTCCGACTAAATTTCTCCAATCACCGAAGGGAATTGATTTTGCTCTAAAAGTAATTGCAATTCCACAACAGAAATTTTTCTCCGTTTTGTCCTGGATCTCAGGATTGATAATTTTTGCCGCTCATGATTTCGTTTTCATTGCATTTGCAAACTTTCACGAAATCGTAACGAGGTGACCAACCGGCTTGTCCTTTCTTTTGAGTAATCAACTTGATTACTCTAATTTCTGTATTGCAGACGGGACAAATAGCTTTCCCTTCGTTGGAACTCTCGTGAGCCAGTTTGGCGGCGAAACTTTTTACTTTTCCCATTGTTTCCTTCCTCTATTTTATCGCTTATTTGTTCTTTTGTTATAAGTCCTGTATAAATCAGACTTCTTATGCTCTCTCAATATATTCACCGGTGCGGGTGTCAATCTTTATTTTATCGCCCTTTTCCACAAAGAACGGAACCATCAGACGCAATCCCGTTTCCGTATGAGCAACTTTCCCGCTCCCTGATGCGGTATTGCCTTTAACGTTAGGTTCACAATCGGCTATCGTTTGGATAACTGTCGTAGGAAGTTCCAAACCCAATATTTCACCGTCGGAAGTCGCCAAAACAGAAACTTCCATATTTTCCATCATCAGCTGTTCCAAATCACCGACTATATCTTTGCCGACGGTTATTTGCTCATAAGTATCAGTATCCATCAAAATAAAAAAATCACCGTCTCTGTAAAGATATTCCTTCTTGGTTTTTTCCACTCTGACTTCAGTCATAACGTCACTGTCGCGGAAAGTGTTCTCTATCACTTTGCCTGTCTTCATATTTTTCATCTTAGTGCGTGTAAAAGCACTGCCTTTGCCCGGCTTTACATGCAGAAATTCCACCACTTGATAATAGCCATCTTTGAATTCAATAATCAGACCGTTTCTGATATCAGCTACTGTTGCCATATTTATTCCCTTTTTTGAGTTTCTTTTCTTAGAAAAGTCATTTTTTTTGCAGCCTGTTTTCTGGCAAGATTTTTCCTCTTCCGGTCCGAAGTGTTTATTAATTCTTGAAATATTTATATCTTGACAAAAAACTTGCTTGGGACAAAGAAATAGATTGCTTATTATTTTGGTGATAATAGCAATAATGGGAGGTTTTTATAGGGCTAAAAAGGACATATTTGAAAAAGGAAATTATCAGCCGATATCTCCAGAATTTAGAACTGAAGGATTGTTAGCACTCATAGAACTTTCAAAATTTCAAAATAAATTTCGGATTTATGATACTGATACAACAATAAATTCAATAAGAGATTCTATTATAGCCAATTACTTAGGCTACGATTTAATTAATATGGATAAACATGGTTTTGATGCTAAAAAAAGCACTGGTGCGCAATATCTTGAAGTTAAGCAGTGTTCTTTTACGACAAAAATATGGGGAGGGACTTGGAATGACACAAATGTAGAGAAGGCAAAAGCATTTAGTCAAATTGACTTCCTTTGAAAATCAATTGGTATTAGACCCATTTATGGGAAGCGGAAGTACAGGAATTTCCTGTCTTGATTTGAACAGAGGATTTGTAGGTTATGAACTTGATGAGGAATACTTCAAAATTGCGCAAAGAAGGCTCTTTGAATCCAACAAGCAGTTAGAACTGGAATTATAAAAAACTATAATAAATAACAAAGGGATACCCCCCCTCCATTTTTATAGAAGCCTGATTTTCAGTTGCAGCGGTTCTTTTTCAGAGCTTCTATAGCCGTACTTTTTCCAAATTGACAGAGTGTTTTTAACGGCTTTCATAAGAGCAGTGTAAACGAAGGCAGAAAGCCGAAGCCAGGGACTGGAACGACCATGAACATCTGGAAGATATTTACAAGGAGAAGCAGATGTTAATTGATTATTTTAAAAAAGCCTTAAACCGGAACGGACAACCCCGCTACCTGCGCAACAAGTCCAAAGACGACTAATCCTATGTCAAAAAAGCCATCTTCCGCATTATAGACAAATCAAACAGCTTGACTCCAAGCAAGCCGACCTGATAGAAAACACCTCAGAACAGGCCTTCGCTTTGAATTGAATTAACATATAATTATATTTGGAATATCTTAGAAAAATCCTTGGTTGTGATTTCTTTGAGAACCTGATTGTCTCCGATATTATCATTATAGTAATATAATGAGACCTTTAAGGGATTTTTATCAATAACCATACTCTTATTAAATACGATTTTGAATCCTTTAGCTTTGTCTTCTGCATTTACCCAACCCGCTCTTATTCCTTTTGGGTCAACGAATTTTATGTAATAAGCTTTGCCTTTCTTAAGCCAGAATATAAAATCGGGGTAGAAGTTTTTATATTCTTGTTCTTCTGAATTAAAGTATGGTATTGATACATCATCAGTCACTTCTTCTATCTTGGAAAAGTACCACCAATCAAAGTTTTCATCAAGGATTTTACGATTAGAGACAAGTGCATTAATAAAGTCTTTTTCGCTTTTTTCTTTTATTACATGCTTCATAAATTCTTCAAAGCTGTCATTAGGTATCAATATCGGTTTATAATAATGTTCTTTAAGAAAGTCCTTGTAATATTTAAATGAGACTTCATTTTTTCTAAACTCAGATGAGTTATTTAGAATATCTTGTTCTCTGATAAACTCTTCTTTTGTTATCTTTTTATCCTGCAGGTCAATAACAAGCTGGTCCATTGATTTATACTTGGCTTCTATTATTCCCATAATTGTATGCTCAATCTTTTCTAATTCATTTTCATTTACATTAGCGACTTGTACCTGTTCAAAATGTCGTATTTCGGTTGTAATTTTCTTTGGTTTTGGTGACAAATCTACCTTTTGGTGAAAGTAAGAATCCAGTTTTAGCAGATTCTCCATCGGATGACTGCTTCTGGCATTTCCATTTGTTGCTATTCTATCTGTTTCCCTGATTATTGATATAGTATCTACTATTGTTTTTATATGATTAGATGGTGTATTCATCAGAATTATTTTATCGTGATCATTATTAGAAGCACCTATATATTGGAGTAATTCATCTTTCTCTACTTTGGCAATAACGTAGTTGGGTAATTCAAAATCCATATGGCCATAAGCAAAAATATATAACTCATCTGGTAAAGACTCATTTTTCTTAATACTCTTTATATAGCTCCAATCCTTATCGCTGCCTTTATCAAGCATTTCCAGAAGTTTTTTAACTACTTCTTTATTTGTAGCAAAAATAAACAACGATTCATTTATCTCGTTCTTTTTGCTGTCAATATATGTTTGCAATGCAGTTTTATTACAATTTTCATATACCTTTTGTCTTTCCTCAGAATTAAAATACTCTAACCTTTTCCTGATGTGTGGATATGGTTCGATTCTAACACCTCTGCCGGTAGCTTGGGGAACTAATATTGTTGCTTCTTCACTTACTCCCATATTAACAAAACACATAACATTGGGGCGATTGCTATCCCAGCCTTCTACAAAAATACGTGACCCAAGCAGGATATTGATTTCACTATCTGGTTCATTTATCTTATCAAAATAGGATTTTGTTGTAACTGTGTGCAATTGGTCAAAATCCTTGATAACGGATGTTTCCCAGCTGTATGGTTTACTTGTGTAGAGAAGGCAAAAGTGGCTTCCTTGCGCTGCATTTTTATGCCTGAAAGCGATTTCTCTATCATTGCCGGCTATTCTTGTATATTCGATTTTCCCCGGTCCGGATGCTTTAAAAACAACCTTGAATATATCATCTTTTGTCAGGCTCTGCATCTGATTAATAAACTCATTGGGTATTTCTCCTGTATTAAAGTAATAGCTCTTTTTTGAGTTAACACTGCTGATCAGTTCATTCTTAGCGGTATCTAAATCAAAGCTGCCCTCTGCCACAAGATTTAATAGGTTAAAGAATATCTTTAAATCTGCCTCAGGTGTATGCACTTCATTTGCTATTACCACCATCAACGGATTGTGATACAGTATGGGATTTATTGACTTGATTTCCAATGCCGTTTTTCTAATTACTGTATAGGTTAAAATCGCTTGCAGAACTCTTTTTATCTGGTCTGATTCAGCAAATTCTTTATCACTCTTTTTAAAGTTCTTCAACTCTTCATCCATCACTTTTATTTGTTTGCCATATCCCGCCGTGATGAACTTTCTCAGGTTATAGTTTAATACTGTTGTAACCTTGTCAATTTCGTCAGTAAATGTAGCCGAGAAATTAAACAGAAATCCGTTCCGACTAAAAATCTTGTAATATTGCTGACGAATGCTTTCGCTTTTATCTCCTTTGTGCGCTTCATCCAATAAAACATACCATTTCCCATCATTTTGATAGTTTTCAAAGTCAATCAGTTTTACCTTATCGTCTCCAGTGATATTATCAGAACGGTAGTAATATATATTCATTTTATTGGGGAATATATTTGTCTGATAATTTGGTTTGCCAAATTCTCTCAAATCCACCAAGTCTATTTGAAATTGAGAAGTGACATTGAACTTAGCAATATGCTCTTCTATTTGACTCAGTATCTCATCTTTAGGCGCTAAAATCAGTATATTGTTAGCAGGTATTCTACCTTGAGTTATAAATTGGCATAATACTTCAATCAGCTTTATCATGACCAGAGTTTTTCCGCTGCCTGTAGCCATCCAGAAAGATGCTCTGTTGATGAAATATCGATAATCTATTTGATTAGTCAACACGGGATAGTATTTACTGAGCAACTCAAAATGAGAATCCTCTTTTTTCACTCCAAAGATTTGCTCAAAGTCGTGAAAGCCTGATTCATGATATGCGTTTATTAGATTGTCTGGATTGGGATTGCCGTCTTGATAAAACAAATTCAAAATACTAATGATGTTTTTTAGGGCTTCTATCTGAAAATCATACAAAGGCCAATCTGTCCCGAATGTTATCAAATCCAGTGTTTTAATTAAATCATTTACTCTGTTCATGTTTTGCTGAGCAATTCTTTCCAGTATGATTTTATCCATTTCTTTACCTGCTATACCACCAAATCAATGGCTTCAGCCAAGGATAAGCTTCCAACGTCAAATTGCTAAAATCTATTTCCGGTAATTCGTGACCAGATGACCTATCGCATAGGATACAACCTTTATCCGTCAGTCGTTTGATTTTATTCCCCGATAGATTGCTCAGCGTTTCTGCCAAATCTATCTGTTTTTCTGGATATATCTTGCTGAAATCTATCTTTGTGATTTTATTCTCATAATCAATGTCAACCGCATATAATAATTTCTGCTCATCCCTGAAACTTGTTTTGTCAAGCTCTACGCTCCCTGCAAGCGGTTTATAAATAGCCTTCCTTAACACATCCTCATACTGTTCAAGTTCATAATACTTGAAAAAACCTCCGCCACAGTAATTTATGTCTTTGCTTAAATGCGACCTACGCTTTTTCCCCAAATATGAAAATTGCTTATCTCCATTCAAAACATGTTTTAATCTACCAAGTAATCCTAGTTGTAACTTACCTTTTTTATCATAGTATAAATGACCGAAATGGTCTCCCATCTCTACACCAATCCATTTCCTTTTTAGTTTATGTGCAACGATAAGTGTAGTACCTGACCCAGAAAAAAAGTCTATAACAAAATCATTTTTATTTGAAGATGATTGGATTATTCTTCTCATAACATTCTCTGGTTTTTGTGTAAAGAAACTAACATTTTCGCTTACTCTCATTTCTGATTGAGTAAAGGAATATAAATCATTCCATATATCACTGATAGCATATATAGATTCATTAATGTTATCTATCTTCTTATAGTTTAAATTTTTCCCATCATTGTAATACTCTATGAAAAAATTATAATCTTGAATTTTATCATGAGTCTCCCTATCAGTTTTTTGTTTACTAATAAGATCAAGCCATCCTATATTGAGATTAGTTGTATTCCTATTAGGTTTCCAAAGTTTGTTGAACATTTTCCCATGTTTAACATGAAATATTGTTTGATGAGATAAAACAAAAAGGTCTCCGAAACTCTTATACCCAAATAAATCTGCTTCCTCATCGGTTGTTCCATTAGTATTAAAAACAATTTCTTTTATTTCATCCTTACAATTTTGTTTAAGTAAAAGACGACCTAAATAATTAGCGTTTTCATCCAAATGTAAAAATAAGTGTCCATCTCGGTTAATAAACTCATCTGCTAATTCTAGCCTATCCTGCATAATAGAAAGCCATGTAGAATCTTGGTATTTATCTAAGAATGAAAAGTCCTCTCCAGTATTAAACGGAGGGTCTATATAGATGGTCTGAGCCCTATCTTTGTATTTTGGAATAATAGTATTTAGGGCTTGCCAGTTTTCACTTTTTATCAGCCAGCCGTCCAAGGTGTCATCCAGATTGTCAAATTCTTTCAGGATTTCCAATTCAATATCTTTGAAGTATTTTGTGTCTATAGGTAGTTTACAGAATTTTTCAGCCAATTCCGTTTTACTTTTCATGATGGTTTTTTTGTCAAAACTCTCATCTACAATCCCCAATTCCTGCCATTCCTTAATCTGCTCAGCCATGCCAGAGTGATTTATCAGCTTTGTAATTAGGTCAATCTTCTTTTCAGCAATTCTATCCAGCGTAATTACATAATTGCTATTAAAGACGAATTTGGGTTTTTCCCAAATGGCTTTCAATTCATCTTCAAACTTGGCAATATATTCAATTGTGGTATAAGCGGCTTTTTTCACCTTTTGCATCCGGGTTACGGTAGCCAGGTCAAACTCAGTTTTCAGGTCATTGCACAGCCAATTATAGACGTAAAGGTCAAATTGCTCTTTTAAAAAGCCTTCGGCATCCTTATGAATGAAATAGTCAATAACCGTCTGCCTTCTAAATGTTTTAAATGCCTCTTCCAATTGCGCTTCCGTAACAGGAATATGTTTGCTTTCCAGATAGCTTAGAATACCATCCGTCCCTGTCGGTGCTAATAACACCGAAACCGATTTTATAGTATCATTGTTAGCAATTATATTCAGCCACTTGAACTTATCTTTAGGTTTTGTTATTACACTCTGATCTATTCCGTTTTCTACAAAGATAATACTGGCGTGAAGTTGTGTTCCATAACCTTCTATCAATTTATTCCTGATATCTACCAATTCCTGCAAATTAAGATATTCTCGCAGAAGATTATACTTATTATCTTTAGAATTGTCTTCATACATTGCTTGAATGGTCAATTCTGTAGCAGAATGATGAGTTAGGACAAACTTAAGATTCTTTTTTTCGTTGTTCTGCTTTCTAATCAGGAAATCAGTCTTGAATTTAAAAGAAATAGGGCATCCTTCCGGTTTCACTTCCAGGTCTTTGTAGTCCTCTTCGCTCTTTACATAATACAATCTTTGTGTTTTCCAGAAGAGAGCAACATCGTCTTTATCATTATAGACTCTTTCATACAGATTTTTTTGGGGTGGTGTCTTTGAAAAGAAGGGTGTTCCGGTGTCATTCAGATAACATTCAAAAAAGGTATTTAATCTATCATATAGGTCTTTTTCAAGTTCTGTATCCGTCCCTGTAATATCTCTAATTTCTTTTTTTAGAAAGGGAATAATCTCGGCAAAATACTTACTCTTTAGAGAAAGCAGATTCACATAACCTGATTGACCATGTATCTCGTGACCTACAAAGTGATTCTGCAATTGAGAATAGAATAATTGTTTGAAATCTGCCATAATGTTCTCTCCTTGATACTTTCATTACACATAATTTAAGAAAGCTGAATAATGTCAAACTAAAAAGCATTCAGGGATAGCACCATATTTTTATAGAAGCCTGATTTTCAGTTGCAGCGGTTCTTTTTCAGAGCTTCTATAGCCGTATTTTCCCAATTTGGCAGAGTGTTTTTAACGGCTTTCATAAGAGCAGTGTAAACGAAGGCAGAAAGCCGAAGCCAGGTGTATCCATTACTGACCAAAGAGTCTGGAGAAGGCGTCAGCCCATTTGAGGATATGGTCTTTCAGGCCATAGAGGAAGCTCAAAGCCAACGACAGGATGCAATTCAGGTTTTTCAGTTCCTTAGTATGCCATCAGTTGCATGGCTTCCCAACCGTAATCCTGTTTGATATGTCTGTGCGCCTGCTCAATCAGCCAGCGCAACGGTAAACTGACAGCACCTTGCCGATAATCTCCACCTCGGTAGCGATAATGTAAATAGGGAAAGAAGTTTTTGTCGCTGCAGGCATTACAAATGGTTATCTATAAAAAAGAAGACCGTTTCCCGCAATTATTCATTCGGGAAGCGGTCTTTAGCGCGGATAAAGGTTTTATATTCGGTTACAAGTTTATAAAATAATTCCTCTATTTTCTAAACAAGAAGTTTATTTCACATGGAAGTTATCCAGGAACTGTTGCAGGACTGCTGCTCTGGAGGGATGCCGCAATTTCTTCAAAGCCTTATCTTCAATTTGGCGGATGCGTTCGCGGGTGACATTAAAGATATTTCCCACTTCTTCCAAGGTTCTGTGATAGCCGTCGTCGATACCGAAGCGCAAGCGAATTACTCGTTCTTCTCTGGGAGTAAGGGTCTTGAGAACTTCGTCCACTTGCTGTTTTAAAAGAGTGCGTTCAGCCATGCGTTCCGGTGAAATAATGGTGCGGTCTTCGATAAAATCGCCCAGAATACTGTCTTCGCTATCGTGACCGATCGGTTTGTCCAAAGAAACAGGTTCTTTGGAAATAGACATAATATTTTTGATTTTATCTACAGGAATGTCCAGCAATTCGGCAATTTCTTCAGGATACGGATCCCTGCCCAATTTTTGCAATAGCCGTCGGCTGGTTCTATTGATTTTATTGATGGATTCAATCATATGGACGGGAATGCGAATAGTTCGCGCTTGGTCAGCAATCGCTCTGGTAATTGCTTGCCTGATCCACCAAGTGGCATAAGTGCTGAATTTGTAGCCTTTGCGGTAATCGTATTTTTCCACTGCACGCATAAGGCCTGTGTTGCCTTCCTGAATCAGGTCCAGAAATTCCAGTCCGCGATTATTGTAGCGCTTGGCAATGGAAATTACCAGCCGGACATTCGCCTCAATCATCTCGTTTTGCGCTTTTTCCTTCATCCGTTCGGCTCTCTCGATTTCTCGCAGGAGAAAGACCAATTCACTGCCTGTCATTTTGGTTTCCAGTTCTACGCGGCGGATTTTACGCCTTGCATTTTTGATTTTGCGCAAAGTTTCAATAAAGATATTGGGGTCCATATTAGTTTCGGTTTGGACTTCTTTGAAATCCTCTTCGGACTTTTTGGCTCTGCGACCGTAGGTGCAGATCTCGTCAATGGTGTAACGCTTGATGCGGGTAAGTTCGGTAATACTGCGTCGGCTTTCCTCAATTCTTTCCACCAATGAACGCACGCGATAGACCATTCTCTTGATCAGCTTGTCATTATAGTTCAGTTGGTTGAAGGTATTGACTATCTTTTCGCGCAGAGCGTCAATCTCTTCCTGGCGATTGGCTGTTCCCGTTTCGTCAAAGTCGCAATTATCAAGAATTTCTCCCACTTGAGTGAATGCAGCTTCGTTTTCTTTCAGGATTTGGCGAAATTTGTCAATGATCTTTACATCCTGATTCTTGTCTATCCAAGTGCCGATGTCCACTTTGAAGATTTGATCGAGGCGGACTCTTTTTTCGCGATAACGGTGTAGGAAGTTATACATTTCACGCAAAGTACTGCCTGATTTAAAGACATTTTGGCAGATCATTTTTTGGTAGGTTTCAATTTTTTTGGCAACGCGCACTTCCCCGTCTCTGTCCAAAAGAGGAACGCGTCCCATTTCACGTAAATACATTCTCACCGGGTCGTCATAATATCTGCGAGGTTTGAATTTTTTGGTTGCTGCTGGTTTGTGAACGACCAAATTGCCTTTTGTGAGGCGCTTTTCCGTTTCATCGATAATTTCAATGCCTTCCTGTCCTATATCGTAAATGACATCGTCAATTTTATCCAGGAAGGCGGGACTGTTTGGTAAAATGTCGTTGATTTGTTTGAAGGTGATATAGCCTGTTTCGCGTCCAAGCTCAATCAATTTCTTCAGACAATCGTTGTATGTAATCATGTATACTCCCTTACACGATAATTCGATGAATTACCCTGTTTTTGGTAATTTGCCTCAGTTGTTTCAGTAAATCTGATTTCTGTTGGAAGAGTTCCAGGTTGTTCGGTTCTGATTTTATTCTTTTATCCATTTCGTCCAATTCGTGTTGGAGTTTACGGATAATCACCTCTTTCAAGGTGTTTTCAAAACTCATCCCGTTTAACTCTTCCAACAGAAGATCGGCTAATTGCTCACGCAGAGCATTGTCTTCAACTTGGTCAAGCAGGCGGCTGGGTTCTTGAATCTCCTCCGTCCTGTCTTGAGCCGTCAGATATTCGTATATCTGCTTATATTCTTTAATGAAAAAATAATCTGCAGTCAAGTTCTGCGCAAGTATAAGATAATTTTTTTTGTCCTTGAGCGCCAAGGCCAATAGGTAATGTTCTTCGGAAACAGTGTTTTCCTCTTCTCTGATCTGACTTCCAGGAAACGTATTATAGCGCGCCAGACTGATTTTTTGTTTGATTGCTCCCTCACTGATGCCGAAAGCTTCAGCCGCATCTTTAATCATAAATTCCTTTTGAACTGAATCTCTGACTTGGCGAATGGCGTCTGCCAATTGTTCTATTTTTTCCTGAGGAGTAAGTTCCAATTTCTCGTTTTCCGCCAAATATGAAACCAAAGTTTTTGCCTGACGAATGCAATTCAGTAAAGCTTCCTTGCCGTAATTAAGCAAAAAGGAATCCGGATCTTCATCTTCCGGCAAAACGACAATGCGAGGATTGAAGCCTTTGCTCAAGATCAAAAGTCCCGCTCTTAAGGCTGCTTTTTGTCCAGCTAAATCACCGTCGTATAGCATATAAATATTGCGCGTGTAGCGTCCCAAAAGATAAATCTGGTCTTCGGTCAAGGATGTTCCTAAAGAAGCTGCGCAATTTGTGATGCCGCCTTCATAAAGACGCAAAAAATCCATGTAACCTTCGCAAACGAGAGCCTGATCAGCTTTGCCGATATCGTATTTGGTTTTGAACAGTCCGTAAAGTTCTTTGCCTTTGGTGTAAAGTTCCGTGCTCGGCGAATTGATATATTTATCGCTTTGGGGTTCGTCGCTTAAAATGCGTCCGCCAAACGCTACAACTTCCCCAGTGTGATTATGAATGGGGAACATCAGACGGTCTTTGAAGAGGTCAATCTGGTTATTATTGAAATTGGCGAAAAGTCCGCTTTCCTTTAACAGAGCAGGATTGACACCTGCTTTGAGCAGATGATTCTTTAAAGCGCTGTTGCTATTCAGAGCATAACCCAATTCCAATGACTTTGCCGTTTCCGGTGAAATCTGACGTTTCTTTAGGTATTCTAAAGCAATTTCACCGAATTCGAACAAATTGTCGGCAAAAAAATCCTTTGCCAAACCGTAAATCCGGAGGAGTAAATCACGTTTTGTGGAAACAACTTTGGTGCGTTCTCTTTCCGGAATAGAAATTCCTGCTCTTTGAGCAAGCTTTTTCACCGCATCCATAAAGGATATTTTCTCAATATCCTGAACGAAGGTGAAGACATTTCCGGCTTTTCCGCAAGCGAAACATTTGTATATTTGTTTGGTTTGGCTTACATTAAGAGAAGGATGAGTGTCGTTATGAAAGGGGCATAAACCGCGATAGCTGTTTCCCGTTTTCTTCAAATGCACATAACCGTTGATGACATCAACGATGTCGTTGGCTCTGCGAATTTGCTCGATTAAGCTCTGTTCCATAACTTTACCTCAAATAGTGATTACCGTAACGCCGGTTCCACCTGCAGCCTGAGGAGGAGTGGCAATCGTCAAAACCTGCTTCTTTGTTTTTAAATAAGCGCGCACTTTTGTCCTCAAAGCGCCGGTGCCTTTTCCGTGCACAATCCGCAAACTGTGCAATCCGGCTAAATAGGCATTGTCAATAAATTCGTCAATCAAAGGTTTAGCTTCGTCAAAAGTCAGTCCCAAAAGTTTAAGTTCAAACTGAGCGGAAGGAGCGGCTTTGACTTTTACGAAAGGTGCTGTTTCTTCAGTTTTATCGGCTTGCGAGGCTCTGAGATTGCTTAGTTCTGTTTTGAAGCGGATGCCGTTCATATCAACTAAAACGGTTTGACCTTTGCGTTCAACGACTGTGGCTTCCGTTTCAAAGTCCGCCAGCCATACGCTATCTCCTGTTTGGGCATCAGTTACGGATACGTTTTGGTCAGTTTCTAAACTCTTGATTTCTTCACGAGTAGTGCGTTGCAAAGTCTGCATTTTTTCCGTAAGTTCTTCTGTCTTCTTTTTCCGCTGTTCAAAAGAGACATTTTTCAAATCTTCCATTTCCCGTAAAAGCTGTTTCTGACTTTGAATTAATTCCTGCTGCTGCTCTTTTAACAGCTCCTTACGCTTTAACTTCAGTTCTTCGTCAAACTGCTTGATGCGCTGTTCGTATTCTTTGATTTTGGCTTCCAGATTGCGCTGTTTTAATTCAACCTGCCAAGAGACCGTTGCCAAATGTTTTCTCTCTTCCTGCACCTTTTTGATTAATTCGGTAAATTCCAAATTTTGAGTGCCGGTCAATTGCCTGGCTCTATTGACGAGAGAAGGTTCCAAACCCAAAGAAGATGCTACTTCAATAGCGAAACTGTCTCCGGGAAAGCCCAATTCAAATTTATAAGTCGGCGTAAGCGATTTCAAGTCAAATTGCATGGAAGCGTTGGAAAATCGTTCTTTCCCTTCGGCAAATACTTTCAAGGCAATGTAGTGCGTGGTGGCAATACCTTTTGCCTGTTTAGCGGCAAGGCTTTCCATAATCGCTTGAGCTAAAGCGCTACCTTGTTGCGGATCTGTTGCCACACCGATTTCGTCCAAAAGAACCAAAGTCCGTTCATTGCAGACTTCCAAAATCGCTTTCAGTTTGGAAATATGCGAAGAAAAAGAACTGAGAGCTTCTTCAATGGATTGAGCGTCACCGATTTCAGCGGCAACTTGTTCAAATTGACCGATTTTTGTCCCGTCCGCAGCAGGAATCGGCAGTCCGGAAAGTGCCATTAAAGTGAGCAGACCCGCTGCTTTCAATAAAACTGTTTTCCCACCCGTATTGGGACCGCTTAATACCAGAAAATCAAATTCGTCGCCCAAATTCAGGTCAAAAGGCACAACTTTGTGAACCTCGCCTTTTTGCAAAATCAGCAAAGGATGCCTGCCTCCTTTAATTTGCAGCATCGGTTCAGGAATGATTTCCGGCACGCGGGCTTGTAATTTCACACCCAAACGCCCGCAGGAAAAAAGACAATCCAATTCTGCCAAAAGCGAATAATTTTCCGTAAGTTTGTCTTTGATTTCGTGAATTTCATCTGTGAAAGCTTGAAAGATGCGGAAGATTTCTCTCTTTTCTTCCTGCTGCAAAAGCTGCAAATCGTTGTTGCTGCTCACCACATCTTCCGGTTCCATAAACACCGTAGCTTTGCTTCCGCTCTGACCTTGCACAATTCCTTTTATTTGCGGCACATGCGATTCTTTTATCGGAACGACATAGCGTCCGTCCCGTTGAGTGACATATTTTTCCTGCAAAGCGGATTGAAAAGAGCTCTCTGTAAACTTTTTTTCCAGAGAGCGGATAATTTGCTCGCGCAGAAGATTCTTTTTACGGCGTAAGCGTTTCAATGCCTCGGAAGCGGTATCTTTAACTTCGCCGTCCTCCTCGAAAATTTGTTCAAACCGTTGAACTATTGTCGGCAAGGGGTATAATTTCTTCAGCAGCTTATAAAGTTCGGAACATCCGCCAAATTCTTCTCTGCGTTTGCAAAGTTCCATCGCCAATTGTGCATTCAGATAAGCCAACCGAAATTCTTCGTAAGCGTAAACCGATTGCTTGTTTTCCGCAAACAGTTCGGTCAAGGGAAGCAGATTTGTAAAATCAAAATCCTGATTGTTTTTGAGAGCTTCCTGTATTTCCGCCAGTAGATTTTGTTTGCTGCGAATTGCTTTCAGGTCAGTCAGAGGTGAAATTTTAGCGGCTTCTTCTTTTCCTGCTTCACTATGACAGCCGTTTTGGATGCACGCAATAATTTTATCGTATTCAAGATCTTGATAGAGTTTGGCTTGCATGAATTACTTTTGACGCTTCGGTAAAGGTTTTTCCGTATCTATTATTTTTGCTGCGGCAGGATATTTTTCCTTCAGCTTAAAGGCGTCATACAATTCATTGCGCACAACTTGCACTACGGCATAAACACGATGTTTTTGCGGATTGGACAAAGAGCTGCGGAAAGGAGGAATCGCTTCAATCAAAATGGAGAACACAACCACGGCTAAAAGTCCCGTCAAAAATCCCACTAATGTTCCCAAAGCGGAATTGAGGAATGACACATGCATCAGCTTGAGAGTCTTCTCCAAAAGCAGTCTGACCAATTGCACAACGATAATGATGGCGGCAACGATCAAAATTACGGCAAGAATGGTGGAAAGAACAGTCCCCAAATGCAGCTTGAGAATTATACCGTTTTTGACCAAAGGAAAGTAATGCGCTATCAGAAAAAACACGAGAATAACGCCGACAAATTGTAAAACCATACTAATCAGACCCTTACGCCAACCCCTCCAACACAGATATAAGAGGAAGCAAAGGATCAATATATCCAAAATTCCCATCCCCGCCATCCTTTTAGTTAGTATTAATTTTGTCGCTTAAGAACGCTTGTTAACCGGTTAAATTTCCACTCAGCGCGTCCGTTTTCCTACCGATATTTTGTCCAAAAAAGAAAAGTGATGAGGAGGATAGACCACCCCATCACGCTCTAATTCATAGTTCAGGTTGTTTCAAATCCGAGTTCCTGCGCCCGCAGGAGGTCTTTACATCTTTCTTCTCGCTTGTTACTTCATGTAACGCTGCATCTTGCGCTGGACTTTTACCATCTTGCGACGAGATACATTTTCCTCGCGTTTCTTCCTTACACTCGGTTTCTCGTATGCTTGATGCTTCTTAATCTCAGACAAAATGGCAGCTTTTTCACATTTCTTTTTGAAGCGCTTCAGGAGCAAATCAAAAGATTCATTATCCTTTGCGATAACTGTCGGCACTAAATCACCACCTTTTTTTACAGATTATAGTTCCAAAATCAGAATGCCCGTTGCCGTGTCAAGCAGAAACAATATTTTTTTTGGATGGTAAAGGTAAAAAGTATCCCCTCTTAATATTCTTTCCGCAGATAACCTCATAGAAATGGTTAAGAATCGATAGAAATGCGATTGCTATTGACAATTAGAACCTCTGATAAATACTTACAAAATTGAGTAAATAACTTCTTCAAGGGAGAGAAAATGCACCAGTATGACAAAGTTCTAAGCTATATTGACTATTTATCTACAGCCACAGAAGAGGTAGGAACCTGGGTGCACAAACCTCATATTTTACCTTATGTGAACTATTCGCAGGAGTTGTCTTCTTTTATCCATGAAGTTTACCAAACTGATCTTATGGACACAGAATACCTGACTTATCTCGAAAGTCACCTCCCCCGTGATGCAAAATTAGCTGATTATATAGATACTGCCGATTTTCGGCTTCTCAGAGCAATTTTAACCTACTATGTGAGGCAAGAAAGGTTTTGCGAGGGATTATGGCTGGAGGCGGTAAGAGATAGAATATTCAGTAAGATCTTAAACAGATTATTACAAATACTAAAGCAAGACACTCTATAAAAGGAGATTATATGGCAACTCAGCTCCATCCTTCAGAAGTATACGTATCAAGTCTTGCTATAGGTTGACCGTTTTGGGAGTAAAATTTTTCGCAGGAAAGTCAGATATTTCCTGCGCTATATTATAAACATAATCAGGGGTTTTATATCCCAAGCTTGCATGCAGACGTTCATTGTTGTAGATTTTAATTCCATCATTCAGACATCCCCTTAAATTCTTCACTATAACGAATTTGAAGTCGTGATTTCTTATTCATACCTTATCCTTTTTTCTCTATTTTTGGTCAACCAATTTCAGGACGGGTCACTCTCAGAAGGTTTTTTTATAGTAAAATTATAAGATATAAAAAATATAGTTTTCGGGTAGTCCAAAAAAGTATTTAAGATACTATTAGAAGAGAAAATCACTTAGTTTCCAGGATTATGCAAGAGAAGAAGATGAATCAATCGAGACACTAAAGTGATTGAGTATAATCTATCCTTGAGGGTTCGAGATATCTCCATCTCGTAAAGCCGTAAGGTTTTTCTATATTTATGGATGTGGGGAAAAAGCTGGAGGGGAAAGGATAGGCAGCTCTTTAGAATTTACCTAGATGAGTAAAAATGATAATTAGGAAAACTCCTGCGGAGTTTGAAACAAGGAGGACCTCAGTTCCACCAATAAATTCCTTTGGAGATTCTTAGCCGGAGATGTCTATGACCCTGGAGAAAAACTACTGTTTTGGTAAATTATAAGCATTTATCTTGCCTTATATTTTTCCATTATTTGAGGTGGACCCGTTTTTTCGGACAGCCCAATAAGGTGGAATTGACATGAGAAATCAATGAGAAAAAGTAACCAGTTTGGGAGGTTCAAATGAAAAAGCGCAGCACGTACAGTGGCAAGTTCAAAAGCAAGGTTGCCATTGCAGCTATCGAGGGCAGAAAAACCATAGCGGAATTGGCATCGGAGTTCTCTCTTCATCCGAATCAGATCAGTCAGTGGAAGAGCCGGTTGTTGATGAAATCCGAGGACATCTTTTCTGATAAACGAAGAAGAGAGAAGGGAGATAATGGTCAGTTAATAGATGAGTTATACAAACAAATAGGCCAGCTAAAAGTAGAGTTAGACTGGCTGAAAAAAAATCTGGCATCATCGGTTAGAGCTAGGACGCAGCTCATTGAAAAAGCGAATGAGAGCATAAGTGTGGTACGACAGTGCGAGTTACTGGGTATTTCACAATCAACTTTCTATTACCAACCTGTCAGGAAGGATTCAGACTTGCAGATAATGGCCAAGATTGACGAGATTTATACCGGAAGACCGTTCTACGGCTCACGGCGAATAATGATTGAACTGGAGCAGAGCGGGGATAGATATAGGCAGGAAAAAGGTTCAGTCCCTCATGAGCAAGATGGGGATTAAAGCCATTTATCACAAGCCAAATCTCAGCAAGCTCAATTTTGAGCATAGAATCTATCCCTATTTGCTCAGTAATCTGATGATAGCACACCCCAATCAAGTCTGGTGCTCGGATATTACCTACATTAGGATGACGAATGGCTGGCTTTATCTCGTGGTAGTCATGGATTGGTTCAGCAGATACATTTTGTCTTGGGAATTGTCCAATAGCTTGGATACAGTATTTTGTGTGAATGCACTGCAGGCAGCTTTGAAGCTTGGGACACCTGAAATCTTCAACACTGACCAGGGTTCTCAGTTTACCAGCAATCTGTTTACTGCAGAAATATTGAAAAGTGGCATTCAGGTAAGCATGGATGGACGTGGGAGGGATTTTGACAATATATTTATCGAACGGTTCTGGAGAACCGTAAAGTATGAGGAAGTGTATCTCAAAGAATATCAAGCAGTTATTGATGCATATCAGGGTTGGCAAACTACATAAAGTTCTATAATGAAGATAGATTGCATCAGTCTTTGGGTTATAAATCTCCGTTTGAAGTTCATTATCAAAGCTTTGCTTGACGAAAAGATAGGAGTCAGTAATTAAAGTTTTTGGAAGAAAAATTTGGAGGAAGGAAGTTGCAAAGTCTACGCTTTATACTTTCAAAATTATGGAAAAAAATCCACCTTAAGGAACGGGGTTTTTTGTCCTAACAAAGTAATCCACCTCAAAACATAAATTGGAAGAATCATGAATAAAGTCATTTTACTCATAATAATTGGATTTTCAGCGATTAGTATCTTTAGTATTGACCCTTTCTATTTTAGACTAGGTATGATTGACAATAGTATTCCAAATGGTCAGAGGTCTCAAATCGAGCAATCATACCACATGTACAAATCAGAAAACTTTACTCAGGAATATCTGAATAGTACACAAGTTATTGAAAGGAACCTATTATATAACCTAAGTCCATTAGATTCTATTCATATTCAATTGGTTGACAATAATGGCAATGTTTACTGGACGAGGGAATATCCCGAAATGCAGTACTTATGCGGAGAGAAAGATTTCCCTTATTATCATCCCTTTGCAGATGGAAATACCAATAATAATGGAACATCAGTTTTATACACTGAAAATGGATGCAGGTATTTTCTTGTTAATAAATTTGGGATTGAGTACTATTTACCAGAAGGTTCTGGAATTCTTTGGCTTATGGGATTTATTAATAATAGATACTGGTTATTTTGTGAGAATATTGACCGTGAAGATGAAGAAGATATAAACATACATGGCAATATTCCTGAATACTTTTCTACAGGAACTGGCTTATTATTAGTTAACGATGATGGAAGTACTTTCAAGAGAATTGAACTACCTCGGGGAACTGTTGCAATTAATGCAGGATACATTTTCGATCCACAATTCAAGGTTTTAGTTGTAGAAACATATGGTGGCTACTTATTTTTAACAATAGAAGGGAAAATCATCAAAAAATATAAAGATCCGAGTTTTACTTTCAGAGCATACAGATTTTCCCCCAATGGTGATGTTGTCATCCCAGATCCTTCAAGTGGAACTCCCTGTATTATTGACATGGCGACAGGTGAAAAATTTGGGAACATAAAAAATGTTACTGATATCTATGTTACTGATAAAAACCAAGGACTAGTTTTAGCCTATTCCAGTTCAGATATGTTAATAGCCAACTATATAACTGGTGAGGTGATTTTTTATAAAGCATTCAGTAAAGCTATCGGGAATATCAAAGTAAATAATGATATTAGCGAATTTTCAGTTATGGTAACTGATAAAGATGAAAATACAACTATACAACACTACAGAAAACAATAGTGAGGATATGAGGTAGTGTCTCAAAGGTTGGTGTAAATTAGGTGAGCTTAATGAAGAAAAAGGTTGAGCCGGATCCCGCACTTTGTTTTGATGGTTTTAACAAAACTAGAAGACAAGGAAAAGATCATGACTCTACCAAAGTGAAAGAAAAAAGAAAGATGAAAGCGCGGAATTAGTCGTTTGGCCATACATAGATTGTGAGTAACGAGGGATAACAGATGCCCTCAAACAGCCTGAGAAACAATGAGTTGGAATTTACACTAACATTGGGGACTCAACTTTGGTAAAGTTTAGAATCTCATAAATTCCAATTCTTTCCGCAGATAACCTTATAGAAATGGTTAAGAATCGATAGAAATGCGATTGCTATTGACAATTAGAACCTCTGATAAATACTTACAAAATTGAGTAAATAACTTCTTCAAAGGAGAGTAAATGCACCAGTATGACAAAGTTCTCAGCTATATTGACTATTTATCTACAGCCACAGAAGAGGTAGGAACCTGGGTGCACAAACCTAATAATTTACCTTATGTGAACTATTCGCAGGAGTTGTCTTCTTTTATCCATGAAGTTTACCAAACCGATCTTATGGACACAGAATACCTGACTTATCTCGAAAGTCACCTCCCCCGTGATGCAAAATTAGCTGATTATATAGATACTGCCGATTTTCGGCTTCTCAGAGCAATTTTAACCTACTATGTGAGGCAAGAAAGGTTTTGCGAGGGATTATGGCTGGAGGCGGTACGAGATAGAATATTCAGTAAGATCTTAAACAGATTATTACAAATACTAAAGCAAGACACTCTATAAAAGGAGATTATATGGCAACTCATCTCCATCCTTCAGAGGTGTTAAGTCCTGTTATAGGTTGATCGTTTTGGTAATAAAATTTTTCGCAGGAAAGTCAGATATTTCCTGCGCCATATTATAAACATAATCAGGGGTTTTATAGCCCAAGTTTGCATGCAGACGTTCATTGTTGTAGATTTTAATTCCATCATTCAGACATCCGCTTAAATTTTTCACTATAACGAATTTGAGGTCGTGACTTCTTATTCATACCTTATCCTTTTTTCTCTATTTTTGGTCAACCAATTTCAGGACGGGTCACACTCTATAACCGATATAGATCAAATGGTAATCAAATGTATATCTAAAGTATATTAAATGTATTTAATTCAACATTTGATATCCTTTTGGTATACATTTGGTATGCTTTTGATCCATAATTGGACACAAGAAGGAAAAAAGGAAGAAGAAAGTGAAATCAAAAATAGGGACAATAAGGGTTTAACGAAAAAAACGGGGGCTAAATTATGCAAATTAAGGAGTTACGGTAAAAGAAGCAGCTGCCGGATAAGCTTTTTGCCTGTATTACTTGTCAGAATAATGGTATAGATACCGGCGGAACATAATGCACCGGCGTTGTTTTTGCCGTCCCAGAAAGCTTTGGAGGCATTTTTGTCAGGTTTGACAGTCCGCACCAATTGTCCCTTGAGGTTATAGACGGCAATTTTGGAAGCAGGAAATTTTGCGGGGTCAAATTCTATATTAAGCAGGGCAGTTTGGGGGCGGAAAGGATTGGGATAAAGTCTGAATTGAAGCGTGGGCAGGACTTGTTCTTCGTTATCGGTAAAAGTGAGAGGGATGCTGTAAGGGCACCACAAATCCGTTTGCGTATTTTCATTATATAAAGAAAGAGTATATTGATGGACGGACGGTGCCGGAGGAATGGGAATGCTACATTGGTGATTCTGCAAGGCTATAGTTTGCAATAAGATATTATTATCGTAAAGATGATAGGAAGCCGAAGAATTGGATGAGTCTTTCGGAGTCCTTTTTGCCGTTGAAGGCAAAAGAGTGCCCTAAGATTATAGGCAAAATGGACTTCGGTAGTTATCGGAGCACATTACGCTTTGTCATGTTCCGAAGTCCGGAATTCCTTTTAGTTTAGATACACTTATTAGATTTTTTAGGAATTCAGAACTCCGAAACATTAGTCTTTCGGAGTCCTTTTGCTTTGGATGGTAAAAGAGTGCCGTAAGGCTTTGGGTAAAATGGACTTCGGTAGTTATCAGATTACATTACGCTCTGTCATGTTCCGAAGTCCGGAATTCCTTTTAGGTTATGTAAACTTGTTATTTTGTTTAGGAATTCAGAACTCCGAAACATTAGGCAAAACGGACTTCGTTGAGTGACCAAATTAACTCTTCCGAGATTAGACTAAACTATTTTATTTTTGCTCTATTGATTAATTTTACCCACTGCTAACATAAATGAGCCTGTTTGTAAAAAAGTTGATGCAGTTTCAGATACATACATTTTGGAATTCGTAAACAAAATAAAAACGCCGGCATTTCACCGGCATCTATGGATAAATCAGTTTGCTAATTGATTATCTTTTCGCTTTCACATAATAGAAGCGTTTGGCGAACAAAGCTTCTCCGCTTAGAATTTTATAGTTAGTCGTTACATTATCCGCAATCAGAGAAAAAGTTCCATAAGGCTCTTCTGAGGCATAAATCGCATAACTTGTCGCTCCGTTGACGGCATTCCATTCCAAGCGGATATCGGTTCCAATTCCGGTGACGGATAAATTTGCGGGTGCTGATGGCGGTGCAGTATCCAATGTTGTGACCGTAATTACATTGGAATTGGGTCCGCTGTAGCCACTCCAATAAGAACGGACGCGGTAATAATAGGTGGAGTTCGGCAGCAAACTTGACACTGTTAAACCTGTACCGCTGACGGAATAGTTATTGTATCCGTTAACGAAACTGCTGAAATCGTTGTTTGTAGAAAGGTCAAATCTGTATTCTGAAATTCCTGATGCGGGTTGCCAATTTGCGGTGAAACCTTCGGTGGAAATATTGGTGGCAGCCAAAGCTGTTACCGTAGGCAGATTTTGTAAAGTCACCGCTAAGTATGGCGAAAACATACTGTAATCATCAACGAAATAAGAGCGTAAGCGATAGTAATATGTATTGCCGGGAATTAGTCCGCTAACTGAATAGCTTGTGACCAGATTGACATCCAGATTGCCGTAACCGCTCACTATATTAGTGAAGAGGCTGTCCGTTGCAATTTGCAAATAATAATCAGTGGCGGATAGAGGCGTGCTCCAGTTTCCGGTAAAACCTGTAACTGTTACGGAGGAATTATACAGAGGACATGGCGACCAAATTCGTGCAGCGTAACCCGGAAAATCTATAAAGGGATTGCGGTTTCCCTGCCTTTCGGCAATTCTGTTGTTGCGTTGCATTTCTCTTGCATCGGGAGGATCTTGCACATGCCATTGCAGCAAAGTGGCAAGTTTTCCGTAGTAAGGCTGATTGCTTCCCGCATCGCTGTAAATGTAATCTACCAATTCCAAATTCGTATTGAAATTACTGTCGTCGCCTTCATAGCGAACTGCCATATACATTATCATTCTTGCCACATCACCTTTATCGGCATCTCGCGGCTCCCAACCGTTTGTGGTATTGAAACATCCTGTTTCACCCGTGTAACCTTCAGGCGGTGAATTATCTATAACCGCCGAACCTCCTGCGGCAAAATCTTTGTTGCTCTTGCGGGAATTGACCGTGGAATCGCAAGGACGCAAATGGTGCAAATCCGTTCCTGCCGGAGGAGAATCGCCGAAATCACCATGACTTTTACTCCAAGTGTGCTCTTTATTCCAATCTGTGACGCCTGAGCCGTAGCTGTCTTTATTCACGCTCCAGCCCGTATAAATTTCAATCACATTATTGGAATTGGCGGGATCTTCATCCGTGTATTTCATTTGAGCAGTTACTGCGTCATAAGAATACTGGGTGGTGTGCGTGGTTTTGATTAAAGTATGGAGCAGCCCTTTCAGGGTTGTGCCGTAACCGTATATATTGGCATAGTAACCGGAGCCTGAAGATGATGTGGTAGTAACGGATTTGGGGTTATCGGCAGCAGTCGTGCTTAAATATTTAGTGTCGGTTCCCGTGCCGTTGTATTCGTAAATCCTGAACCAATAAGTGGTATTGGGAGTTAAATTCGTGACAGTGCAGCCGTTATATTGTTCGCCGTCAATGAGTTCCGTAGCACCGTTGTATATGACTTGTTCTCCGCTTCCGGAATAACTTGTGTTCGCTGCAGGAGAAGTCCCGTCTGCAGGTGTGGTAAAGCTGTTGGCAGTGTTGATTTTGACGACTCTGTAAGCTCCGTTTCCGGGTGTCCATTCAATTGTGATGGAAGTATTTGCCGGGTAACCGATGATGCCTGAGGCTTGAACGGTCGGAGGTGTAATAATTGTAGAGGAAACCGTTCCCGAAACGGATAAATTAACATTTGCTGCACCCGAACTGGAATGAACCAAATTTCCCGTGAAAGTGCCAATTGAGCTGCCTGTCAGCCGCACAAAAATATTTCCGTCAAAGGTGGAAGCGACGGTAACGGAAGTTGAATGATAAATTGTTCCGCCGTCGGTGGAAATTTCAAAGCCGGCAGGAATGGCAATTGTGATGTCCGCCGTTAAATTTGAGCCGGATAAATGGTAACTTTGAGCTGCGGAAGGAGTACCGACTGTTGTGAAAAAAGGTGCCAAGGATGCGGTTGAAAGATGCAAAGTCGGTTCAAAGGATGAAACTCCGCTGATGGATATATCGTCAATACGATCAGTGCCCGCACTACCGACATTGCTTCCTCCGACCGATGTATTGGAAGTCATAATCCAGCGCAGATAAACCGTATCTTTGTTATTGCAGTCGGCAGGCAGGGAAACATTATTCAGCACACCTGCAGTCCAATTAGTTGCCACAGTGAGAGCAGTTCCCGGGACATCTGTCCACTCCGTTTCGTTTAAACTGTATTGAACCTTGAAATCACGCGGACCGGTGGAAGAACTGTATTGTTTGGAGGACAAGGTTAAACTTGAGTATCCGGTGGAAGTAAAGCTGATTTCCCAATATTTTACACCGCTGCCGTTATCCCAGCCGTTGGTATTGCAAGCATAAGTTCCCGAACCGCCGCTACTTTGCACCCATGCCGAAAATAGGGGTCGCCCGACCGTTTTGATAATTTTCACATTCACATTTGCGGTTATTCCGTCGTCCGCAGTATAGGGTGAAGATTGAAAAGTGGCGTCATTGCTGATGAGGGTTCTTTTATCCGCATTTTCAAAATTCCAATTGACTAAGACTGTTTGTCCTATGGCAAGGTTTGCAATCATCAGAGCCAAAATCACAATTACATATTTCTTTAACATCTTTTCTCCTTACTTATTAGAGCAGAACAAATTATCCAAATTCTTTTTTATATAGTCATAGAGTAATCTGACGAATAATATCGGGCAACAAATTCTTTTCTTTTCTCCCTAAACAAGTTTCCCTAATTTCATCAAATGCCGTGAAGTGCTATAATTATGAAGCAATTATCAAGCCGAAAAGAAAAACCAGTTTAAAGATTTTATTCGGAAAGAAAAGCCCCTGCCTGATAACAGGGGCTTTATTTTATTGATAGATTATCAGTTCTTTCTTGCTGTCCTTAATTATTGGCAGTGACTTTAAAGAAGTGGTATGCGGCACCTCCGGAATAAGGATAGCTCAAATTGCTTCCCGTATATAACAAAGTCCAGTTATCCGGGAAAGTTGCATAGGGGTCATCGGAACCATATACTTTGTAGCTTGTGGAACCGGAAACAGCGTTCCAAGTTATAGTAACAATGCCATTATTATTGGCTACAGAAGCAGCGGGAGATTGTAAACCGGAAGTTATGTCAGCTAAGCTGCGAGGCACCAATTCCGAAATCAAATTATACTGATTAATGATACCCACATAGGTCATAGGCGTCGTAGGGATGGGAGTTCCTATATAATCCAAATCACTGTATTGAGTATATAGGACGCCTGTGCCCGTCGGGTCAGTAATAGGATAACTTACGGCAGCGGTAAATACTCCCGTGGAGTCTACAGTGACATTAGAAATTTTAACCAATTTGGCTTGATCGTCCGCAGTCAAAGTTGCCAAAGTTCTTTCTAAGGGGATGATGGTATGACCAGCGGAGGAAGGTGCCCCCGGATCAAGGGCGGGAATGAATTCCAACATATTATGGAAAAGAGTAAGGGTTCCCACCAAACCAGTCATTCCGTCACCGATATTATAAGTTTGAGTGATGATGCCGCTGTAATCGTCAATCAAAATAGCGCCTGTATTGTCTTGAATGTATTTTTGATTACGATAGGTCGATTTGAAGGTGACGAACGCTTCACCGATAAGTTTGTAATAATTCGTAGTGCCCTGAGGTTGAGCTCTTAAGGCAGCGATGTTTGCGCAATTAACGGGTATGTAATAAGTTCCTGAAGCAACGGCGCTTTCAGCGTATCCGGTTGCGATTGCAATGGCTTTGATTGTAGTAGTAGCCGTTATATAAATCGGCATTGTATAAATGCTGGAGGATGTCGTCGGGTTAGAACCGTCCGTTGTGTAATAAATTGTCGCTGCCGGAGTAGTGCAGGAAAGCGTCACATACTGAGGATTGAGATACAATCCGGGATTGGGATTCATTGTCGGGGTTGCGGTCAAAGGTGTAGCATTAGCGGTAATAGATACATCGTCGATACCCAAAGCCTGCGCATAAGAAGTTGTCGTTCCGCTGGTGACACTGTAATTCCAGCATAGATATATTGTCGCATTTGGAGCTAAACTGACGGGAACGGTTCCGGATTTAATTAAAGAATCACCCGGAGCGGGAGTGTAACCTTCAGTTGCAGCATCCGCAGCCCAACTTGCAGTCAAGGGTGCAGGACAGCCCGTCCAATTTGTCCCGTCTGTGGAATAATACATTGATATGCTGAAACCTGCGGCATTTGTCCCTTTCCTGTATTTCTCGGCTTTATAGGAGACATCAAAACTGCTTATTGTAGCTGAACCGATATTTGTTACTGCCGTATATAAATTACCGCTTTTTGTGGCAGATGATGAAGAAAGGAAACCTACGCAACGGTCGGTAGCAGTATCTTCAGGACCGGCGCCAAAGTTATATATTCCGTTACTTGCATTAGAAGCCAAAGCATTTCCGCCTCTTCTGTCCGTGACTGTGCCTGCGGCAGACCAAGTTCCCACTGTCCTTACAGTTGTCTGTTTATCCGCTTTCCAATCGTCAGGTAAAGTAGCGACAGCCGCTGTTCCGAGAGAATTAAAGTCGCGGGTTAAAGTTTGCCCTACTTGGATTTGCATGGGATGAGTAACATAACCATCTACATTAACATTCTTTGAAGCGTCACCAGAGACATTAGTAATGTTCAAATCAAAAGAGCCATCTACCGTAGGAATAAAGTGCACATAAATTGGTCCGTTAAAAGTGGGCGCTACCGTTAAAGAAGAAGACCACGGTCCGGTGGCACTGGTAGAAACTTGAAAATATGTTGGAGCAGTTACCACTATATTTTGCGTTAAGTTTGATCCGGAAAGAGTGTAAGATTGAGTGGCTGAGGTTGTCCCTAAGGGTGTGGCAAAATATAAGCTGTCAGGATTGGCATTTACACTGACAGATAAAGTTGCTGTTCCGGATAAAGATACATACTGGTCAGCAGCTTCTCCGCCTTCCACAGAATGAATTATTGTTCCTGTTTGAGTTCCGGTTTGCGTTGCTAACATTCTGACTAAAATATCGCCGTCGTATTCGGGTGACATTTGCAGTGTCGTATCCCAAACCATACTGGCCGGATCTGCAATCTGGAATGGACCTGTTACATTTATATCTATATAGCTGCTAAGGTTTGAACCCGTTACTTGATAAGTTTGGGAAGCAGTCGGGACATTAACCGTGCCCGTGAAAGGAGTAAGACTCTGGGTGATAATGATTTCACCGGTATAAGCAGGAGGACAAATATCTTCCCAAGTTGTTCCTACCCGGATACCGTCAAATCTGGCTAAAGTTCCGGCATTCCATTGCCTTATACCTATGGCATTGATTGTGGTGGCATCTGTAGTAGTAGCGTTTGTAATAGATATATTTGGTGCAGGCTCAGTTCCTCCTAATTGAGGGTTGATCCACATATAAACGGCATCGTCAGTTGTAGAGCCCGAATTAAAAACATACTTGATAACTATCAGATAAGTTGTATTTAGGCTATAATTTCCGGCATCATAAACAGCATTATCAGTCGTTTTGGATAAGCCGAATTTAACATTTCCGGATACTAAATTCAGCCAAAATCTTCCGTAAAAATTACTAGTTCCTTGTTGAAGGTGCATGCTATAACCAGCTGTAGTCGTATTAATAGCTGTATTAACAAGAAATGAATAATAAATACTTCCTGAATTTACAGTGGCGTAAGTCTTATTAACATCTTCCCCGTTACCGGAAGCGGAAGTGGCATTACCGATACCTGAACTTGCGTAACCGTTATAGACCAAACCGGGGCTGGCAATTGACATAGGAGTTGTTCCGTGTGAGCTATGAGAAGTCCAACCGTTGGCGGTAAGAAGAGTTCCTACTTCTCCCGTAAAATTTTCTTCCAGCAATAAAGTTGCCGATAAGGAACCCACTAAGAGAGTAATGAGTGCCGTGAGTAAAAAAACATAAGCTTTTTTCATAATTCACCTCACAAAATTTGGTTTTTAATTTCTTTAAGCCATCTCTTTCAGCTTTGTTAATACTTTTTTTCTTCCTATCTCCAAAGAGAAAACAGATATTTATTTATCTGTAATTCTCTTTTATTTAAGCTGCAGATTTTAGGCAAGGAAAAAGTTAGAAATTCTTTCATTAACTTTTTTATGCTTTGATTACATTGCAGATCTGTAAAGTATCTTATCAAGAAGGTAAGTTTGATAACGACTTTTATTACAAGTATATATATAAAATAATCAATTAATAATGAATATCATCCAATGTTTCTATCATTTTATGCATGTATGTATAGGAGTAATCCTCATTGGTAACTCTTTCCTTCTCTAATATCCATTTCGAATGTGTAGTAGCTATATTAATTAAGTTTTTCAATTTAGAATATAATTTTTCCGTGTAATTATCTTTTTTGCAGTAATCAGGTAAGCGACCTTCCTTTTTAAGCTCTTTCTCTACTTCATTACAACTTTCAAACAGTTTGTCCGTTTGTTCAAAATGCAAAAGAAACCAAAATTCAATACATGGTCGCGATTCAATAAAATGTAAGTTTTCCTCTCCCATTTTTTCTATCTGTTTTTTCTTCTTTTATAAGATTCCATTTTTTTATTATCTTTATAAAAAACATCCATATCTATTACCAGGAAAATACCCTTTAGCGACTTTGTATTCTTTAACTTCAATTCTTCTATGACACTTTTTATCATGTCTTCAGGATTACTATAAATTTTAGGTCGAGGTACTTTAAGACCAGGGTATCGGTCTTTTAGCATTGCCTGAAGGTAATTCCTTTCCGTCTCTCCTTCACAATAAATATTAACAACTTGCTTGAAAGGCTTTTTACTCATTATTAATACTCCATTTGATAATGCCGGTATCGGGTTTGCCTCCGATTAAACCTTTACGATACAAATTACCTATTGAATGTTCTTTTTTTACCGGATAATCCGTTAATCTTGTAAGTTCCGTTCCGCCGTTTTCCAAACGGTCTGTAATCCATATTGTATCTCTGCGAATGATTTCTTTCATATCTAAAATAGTGGAATTCTGAGAAGTAAAAATTATTTGGCTTGCTTGAGCAAAGCTTAAATATGTTTCTATAAAATAAGTTATTAAATCCTCATGCATGGATCTTTCAATTTCGTCGATGGGAATTACTTTATTGTTTTGTTGAATCCAGCAGAGCAAACCGCATAATTCCAAAAATCTTATCGTGCCTTCCGATTGTTCTTTAAGTTCCAAAGAAAACTCTCCGTCAGAAACCTTATGAGAAAGTATGATACTTATTTGCTCCATTTTATCAGGCAATTTAGTATTTTTATTCCTTATCGTATCCTCTAATATAACAAAAGGAATTTTGGCAAAAGCCACTTCTTCTTTTTTAACATTAATACCATTAATTATAAAATCAGCTTTTTGCATTTGTGATATATAAAAATCTTTGAATTTTTCATTATACCAAAAGTTTTCTATATTCCAAATGACTAACTTTGTGTCAGGCTTTACGATTGGAGCTAAGGTTTTGTTAAACCAATTATAAGCCTGCTGCATAGGTCCGGAATATTCATATTGCTTCAAAGACGTCAGAATAGATTGGCTTTGAACGGTTAATATTAGATTTTCTATCAGAGCTTTGGAAGCTTTAGCACCGGACCAATTATATTTATAATTTTTTTCCTCAAAGTTATAATCACGAGTGAAAATACGGGTTTTGACACCGTTTGGCCAATAATACAGCTGCTCACTTAAAATTAAATTTTGATTTAAGATAAGTTTGTATAGATAGATTATATTCTCATAGACAAATTTTATTTCAAATTCAGAATTCTTGTCTTTATCCAAAGCAAAAGGCTGAACACCTGTCGGTTTGGTTTTATCTGCAGCTTTATGAATGATAAAATCTCTTAGAAAATCTAATGCTCTTAAAATGTTAGTCTTACCTGAGGCATTTTTTCCAAATATCATCGCCATCTTTAATAATTTTAGCTTCAATTCCGGAAATTCATAAATATAATATTCGGCTAATTCTGATTGAGCCGACGCTCTGAAATTAAGAGTAATTTTATCACGGATGGAACGAAAATTCTTAACACTGAAATATATTATCATTATTCAGCTCCTTTTACTCTGCTGCTTAACTGCAATAATAGAGTATAAAATAATCTGATAATTTTAATGTCAAGAAATTTTAGCATTTTTTCTGCAAATTCTAAGGGTAAATATGCTTATCCCCGGTCAGGTAAGGCAACGCACGACTGGCTGGAGCCCGTAGAAGCAAGGTAGCTGATTTTAAAAAAGAACTTGCCTAAAATTGAGAAGATGAAAAGAATGCATGCAGTCGCTTGGCCTTATATAGATTGTGAGTAACGAGGGATAACAGATGACCTCAAATAACCTGTGAAACAATGAATTGGAATTTACACCAACATTAGGGATTCAACTGAAATATAAATATTTCAAAGTATATTATTGGAAAGGAGTTATGAGAAAAACGGTACAAGTATTCTTACTTCTTTTTATATTTTCATTGGTAATACATTCAATATCAGCTCTGGTAATACCTCTTAGTAGGTTTATCTGGTCTGTTGATATCGGAGACATAGATCAGAATGGACAAAAAGATATTATTGTTGGGCATTATGTTCCATTTGGTTCAATAGCACCGTCATTTACCATACTATACAATTATGCTGTTCATGGTTTTACATCCATTGATTCATCTTTCGTATTCGGAGAAAGTCAAGATTGTATTCAATTAGCTAACATGAATAATGATAATTTTCCTGATATTGTATGTAGATATTCAATAAATGGAAACACAACTCAATATGCGAGGATATATTACAACCAGAACGGGTCATTTAGTCCTTTTGTTGATTATCTCTTTACAGGAGACAGCTATTATAATGAAATTCGTACTGGGGATGTTAATGGTGATGGATTAGGGGATATTATCTTCTATTCGTATGCTTGGTATTATTTATGGGTGTTAGTTAGCGATGGTCCTAATAATTTTTCACCTTTATATCAGTGTAGTTTAGATTTTCCACCTCAGGATATTGCAATCGGGGATGTTGATAATGATGGAAGAGATGAGATTGTTTTTGCTGGGCAACCATTAACTATATTTGATTATACTATTAATGGATGGCAACAAATTACTTTAAACAGTATGGCATTTCATAGTATGGTTAGGCTTGGTGATGTTGATGATGACGGTACAAATGAGATTTTTACTTTGGAAATACCTCCAGCTGGCAACGAATTTCCCTTCAGAATTTATAAATTGATAAATGGTCAGATTGAACAGATGTATCAATATATATATACAGATGCAGGATGGTTAGAAGTCTTTGATTATAACAATGATAACTTAGCAGATTATAAACTTGGAAGAAGACTTTTTACTAATCTTGGTAATTATAATTTTAATGAGATGTCGTTAACTTTTCCGAGTTTCCCATCAAATGATATTCATATAGATGATGTGAATAGTGATGGATTTCTTGACTTAGTATTTTCTTGTGCAAATGATAGTAGTGGTTTTTTAAATATTCTTTTTGGTGATGGGCGGGGACATTTTTCGGTAGATCCAGTTATTGCCATTGATGAAAATGTTCTGCCATCTCTTTCTATAGTAACTCTTTCGAATTATCCTAATCCTTTCACAACCTCTACTAGTTTAGTAGTATCTGGTGATCCTAATAAACGATCTGGAAGAATTAGCATATTAAACCTGAAAGGTCAAATAATACGTCAAATAGGATATGATAGTTATAAAAAGGATTTTTTTTGGGATGGGTCGGATGATAACAAGAAACCTGTTTCAAATGGAGTTTATATTTGCAAATATACTAATAATAAGGGAGTATATTCTGCAATAAAAATAGTCAAAATAAAATAAACTGGAGATTGTCATGAAGAAAAAAACAATTTCTGTTATGCTGCTTAACTGCAATAATAGCGTATAAATAATCTGATAATTTTAATGTCAAGAAATTTTAGCATTTGTTCTGCAAATTCTAAGGGTAAATATGCTTTTCCCCGGTCAGGTTATATTTTCCCCCCAAAGAATAATTTGGCAGAAACAATAATTAAGTCTATATATAAAAAGCGGAATAAACATCAATGTTGTTTTGCTTCTTGAGGAAGATAAATCTTTACAGTAGGTCATCTTGCTTAGTTGCCGTTAAAGTATCGACGACTTTTTTTACATCCTCACTGCGGTCTTTGGCTGTGATTAAAAGAGCATCGTCCGTTTCAATTACGCACAAATTTTCCACTCCGATTAAGCTGACAAATTTATCGCTGCGGACATAATTGCCTTTCGCATCAAGAGCAAAATGCCGCTTGGGCAAAAAGTTTCCGTTCTCATCCGCGGGACTGATTTCTGCCAAAGCTTTCCAACTGCCCACATCACTCCAACCGTAATTGACAGGTATGACCACTCTTTTTTCGGCTTTTTCCATAATTCCGATATCAATGGGGATTTTTGGCATTTTGGCATAAACATCTTTCAAATCCGCAGTTTCACCATCTTTTTGCCACAAACCGATAATCTCTTGCAGAATTGTCATCACTTGGGGCAAATATTCCGCAAAAGCTTGCCAAATAACATTGAACTTCCAGAAAAACATTCCGCTGTTCCAATAGTAATTTCCCTGTTGCAGAAAGGTTTTTGCCGTATCAAAATCCGGCTTTTCCTTAAATTTAGCAACCCGATATACACCTTCAGCAATTTGTCCTCCCGCTTCAATATAGCCGTAACCCGTGGCGGGGTAATCGGGAACAATTCCAAAAGTGACCAAATTTCCGTCCGCTGCAGGTTTTTCAGCCAATTTCAAACTGTCCAAAAATCCTTGCGTATCTTTGATGACATGGTCGGAAGGCAAGACCAGCAGGCTCTCGTTTCCCTCCATTTTATCTTTTAAATAAGCTAAACTTAGTCCGATGCACGGAGCAGTATTCATCCCGAAAGGCTCAATAATTATGTTTTGCACCGGCAGATTGGGAAGATGCTCATGCACCAATTCGGTTTGTGATTGTGCGGTAACAATATACACATCATTGATGTCAATCGTCCGGCACACGCGTTCGACAGTCATTTGCAGCATACTTTGTTCGCCCGTAATGCAGAGAAATTGTTTGGGCATATTTCTTCTGCTTAAGGGCCAAAAACGGGTTCCGATACCGCCTGCCATAATTAACGCTTTCATGCCAAAATCTCCTTTCTCTCTTGTAATTAGCGGGGGGTTAACGGAGGCTTACCCTTCGCTAACCCTCCGTTGACCCTCCGCTTAATAAGAGAGCGACATGTTATATAAATGAAGTTAAAACATTAATTTTCTATGAGTTGAACGCCTTTCGGAAGCTGAAGCTTCCAAACTGAGGCAGGAATTGCGGAATTAATCTTCAAATTCTTAAATTCCAATGTAACCTTATTACCTTGTCTGTCAACATAGGAAAATTGGTCGATGTAATTTGTCCGCGGTGAAATTCTGATACGGATTTCCTTTACTTGAGGGTCGTCAGTCGGTTTCAGCAAATAGGTTGTATAACCGTTAGCAGTTTGAGAAGAGGAAATTTCGGAACGCTGTTTGTAATTTTTGACAACGGCAACGGGGTCCAGTGATTGCAAATCAGAAGAAAGTGTTGTCCGCACGGCTGTTTGAGCGGATTTATCATAAACGGTTACGGTTCCGTCTTTGACGAGCAAAACTTGTTCTTGGGGTTTGGAATAGCGAAGGCAAAGTTTGCCTTTTTGCCAGTAAAAATTGCCTTCGGAATGCAGAGTGGTGTCGGACTGCTTAAAGAAATTCGTTTGGTTGATAACAGCCTGCCAAGAAGTAAGTTCGCTGTATTTTTTGACCAGACTGTCCAATTGTGCCTCTGCCTTGACGGCAGCAAAACTTAATGAAAAAAGAGCAAGCAGCGCAGGCAGCAAAAACAATTTAATCTTCATTGATTAATCCCCAAGCTTGTAAATCTTCCATCGTGGCTAATACATCTCTGGATTTGCTGCCGAGGTGCGGACCTACTATATGCGCTTTTTCCAACATATCAATCAGTCTTCCCGCGCGCGCATAACCGATTTTGAAGTGGCGCTGCAGCATGGAAACCGATGCCATATTGGAAGCAACCACCAAGCGTGCCGCTTCGGGAAAGAGTTCGTCGTCGTAATCCAAAAAATCCATTTCCTCTTTTGGCGTTCTGTCCACGATAATTTCCTCTCTCGGTCTCGGCTGTTTACGCAAATAATTGCAGACACTTTCAATTTCAGCATCACTTACGAAGGCACCGTGAATTCGTTCCGGAACCGCTTTTCCGGGTGGAATGAACAGCATATCTCCGTTGCCTAATAATCTTTCTGCGCCAATCATATCTAAAATGACGCGGGAATCTACTTTGGAAGATACTTGGAAAGCAATCCGCGCGGGAAAGTTTGCTTTAATGATACCTGTGATAACTTTAATGGAAGGTCTTTGGGTAGCCAAAATTAAATGCATTCCGACAGCGCGTGCCATTTGCGCCAATCTGGTAATCGGCAATTCGATGTCCTTGCCGGAAGTCATAATCAAATCGGCAAATTCGTCAATAATGATGATGATATAAGGCAGCTTTTCCAATTCGCCGGTTTCGGCAACTTTTTCGTTGAAGCTGACAATGTCGCGCACCTTCATTTCCTGCAGAAGTTCATAACGGCGTTCCATTTCCCGCACGCTCCAATACATTGTCTCCAAAGCAGTTTCGGCATCTGTGACGACTGAGCCTATCAAATGCGGAATTCCGTTGTAACCTGCTAACTCAACGCGTTTGGGATCTATCAAAATTAGACGCAAATCATCAGGTTTGGTGCGCAAAAGCAGACTCATAATGATCGTATTGATGCAGACGCTTTTTCCGCTTCCCGTGGCACCTGCAATCAAGAGATGCGGCATTTTCGCCAAATCGGTCACGACAGGTTTGCCGGATATTTCTTTGCCCAAGCCAAAAGCCAATTTGGATTCCGCAGCTTCCATTTCCGGAGAAAGCAAGATGTCTCGTAAATAAATGGTGTCACGCGTTAGATTTGGAATTTCAATTCCGATGAGACCTTTTCCCGGAATGGGAGCTTGCACGCGAATGGATTTGGCTTTTATTGCCAGAGCAAGGTCATCCGCTAAAGAGGTAAAACGGCTAACTTTGACTCCGGGTGCGGGACGCAATTCGTATTGAGTGATGATGGGTCCGATGTTCACATTGATGACTTCCGCTTCAATTCCGAATTCCGCTAATTTTTCCATCAGGATTTTGCTGGTGTTTTTTATCTGATTTTCGATCTCATCCCTGTCCTTTCTGGAAAGCTTAACAGGACTGACCAAAAACTCCTCAACGGACGGGATTTGATATTCCTGCTCACCGTTATCTTCAGAAACGGGATTTTTAATAGAAACAGAAGCGGATTTGGTTTTGTTGTGTGCAGTAAATTTCGGTTGCGGTTCAGGTTGAGCGGAAGGAACAAATTCAGGTGCGGGTTTGGGTTGAATATCCTGTGTTTGGCGCTGTGCATGGTCAGTGATGGAAGGTCCTTCGGAATTTGTTAAAGAAATAGTTTGCGCGGATGCGGATTTCAGTTTGCGCTTTTCCAAACGCCGTAAATGCGCTTCCCAAGCTTCAGCAAATTTTTGCCGAACGGCTTTGTGCCCAACAATCAAAATTACACTCAAAATTGCGATGCCGAGAACTGCTATCCTGCCGCCTAAGACACTGAACAGACTTTTCAGCAAATACCAAAAACCCCACGGTAACAAGCCGGAATTAAAGGCGTAAAACTCCTCTCCGCTGACTAAAATAACCTGCAGACAAAAGGCGATTATGAATAAAAGAATGCTGTAGGAACGCACTTTTACCTTTTCCGGATATACTAAAGCGTGAAAGGAAATCAGAATTAACAGACATATACCTATAAAAGAAAAAATCCTGCCGAATAAAGTGATGAGAAAATTGCCGAATATTACTCCAAAAACGCCAATCGGATTGGAAAAAGAAATAGCGTTCGCACCGAAAATTCCGGAAAAAACATTGTTGCTTTCTCGCAAGAGCTGCCAGTCTTCTTGTAAGTTGTAACTGTTTGTGCAGATGGAAAATAAGCCCAAAACGGAAATAATGGCAATAATGCCCCACAAAAGTTTACCGCGCCAAACTGAAGGTTGTTTTGCCCTTTTGTTTTTTATCGTTTTACCGTTTTTCCGCTTTCCAGACATGCTTATTTGTCCCTGAATTTATACATTGAAACGAATGAACAAAATATCACCGTCCCGAACTATGTAATCCTTCCCTTCCAATTTGAACAGGCCTTTTTCCCTCAGAGCTTTTTCACTTCCGAGAGCAATCAGGTCATCGTAATTGAAACATTCTGCTCTGATGAAGCCTCTTGCCAAATCGGAATGGATTTTACCCGCGGCAGTCAAAGCATTATCTCCGCGCGTAATTGTCCAGGCACGAACCTCATCTTCGCCTACGGTAAAAAAGCTGATGTAACCCATTAATTCATAACAGCGATGCGTTAAGCGATCACGCACTGATTCTGCAATTCCCATGTCCTCCAAAAACGCTTTGGCTTCCTCACCTTCCAAGCGGGAAAGTTCTTCTTCAAATTTGCCCGCAATGACTTCAGTCAAATACCCTTTGGCTTTTAACTGCTCTGTTAAAGCATCAGCGTGATTGTAATTGTCTTCGGAACAGTTAAGCAGCACTAAAAGCGGTTTTTGCGATAAAAATTGGAAACCGCGAACTGCTTTTTCTTCCTCGGAACCCAAAGTCAGTTTGCGAATCGGATTGCCTTCCTGTAAACCTTTAATCAAATCGCGCAATGTCTTTTCCTCAATCTGCAAAGCAGGAGTCTTAATGCCGCGCTTGTAGCTGAGTTCAATCTTCTCCAAACGCTTTTCAGCACTTATCAAATCCTGCAAAATCAGCTCGTCTTCAAATTTTTGCAACTCATTGAGGGGCTGGGCGTTGCCGTAAAGTTCATCCAATTCCGCATCTTCAAAATTGCGCAACACCAAAGCCAAACCGTCCATAGTCTTGATTTCAGCCAAAATTGTATTGCCGCTCATATCTTCCTGTTGGGAAGCAAACAAACCGGGGAAATCATAATATTCCAGCTGAGCGTAAATTGTCTTCTTCGGTTTGTAAAGCTCACTCAAACGGGTAATGCGTTCGTCCAAGACTTCCACCACACCCACATGCGCTTCATGATGCGCTTGAATATATTTGTCAGTAGCTCCGCTATTACCTGTCAGAGCATTATAGATGGTAGTTTTTCCGGTTTTGGGAAAACCGATTATGCCGATTTTCATTCTTTGCTCCGCAATTTTTTCAAACTTTGCAGATAACGAATTTCCTGAGGAGAACACGGACGCCACATACCTGTGGGGAGTTTGTCCAATTTCAGTTCACCTATTTGTATCCTTTTCAGACTGATGACATTACGCTGCACAGCTTCCAGCATTAAACGAATCTGGCGCTTTTTCCCTTCTGTAATAACAATCTTTAGAACAGTTTCTCCCGGCTTATTGCTTTTAATATACACGCCCGCAGATTGAGTTTTGTAACCTTCAATCATCACTCCCTTCCGTAATTGCTCAAGCTGCTGTTTGGTTAAAGGCTTGTCAATTGCGGCACGGTAAGTTTTTTCTACCTTTTGGGAAGGATGCGTCAACGCCTGAACAACATCACCGTCATTAGTGATTAGCAGCAACCCTTCAGTGTCTTTATCCAAACGACCTGCGGAAACGCAATTTTGTGCAAAATCCGGCAACAGCGAATAAATCGTCTTGCGTCCGTATTCATCTTGACGGGTAACAACATAATTACGTGGCTTATTCATAAGCAGATAAATCTTTTCAGCTTCGGGTTTGACAGGCTTTTCGTTCACTGTTACTTTATCTTTTTCCGGAGCGATTTTGGTGCTCAAGTCCGTAACAGGATTTCCGTTTACAAAAACTTTGCCTTCCGTAATCAAAGTTTCCACTTTGCGTCTGGAACCGAAACCGGCTTCCGCTAAAAATTTATTCAGACGAACAAGGCTCACCACATCTCCAATGTATTTTGCATTATAGTTTTAAATAGTTTGCTGCAGATCTCGTTCCAAGCCTCTTCTTTACTAAAAAAACGGCTGGTGCTGCCGCTGTTTTGGGAAACTGCATAAGTTTCTGAAATCGCAAGATTCTGATTTTCATACAGCACTTTATTATTAACCAAATCGGTAAAAGTGACTTTGAAATTGATTGTCACCAGATAATCCTGAACATTATTTGCCTCATCATAGGAATATACTTTTTCGCTGTAACTGACGATGGAACCTTCCAATTGGCAATCAGGCTGCTGGGTAACCATACGCAAACGCCCGTCTTCTCTGATAGAATTTGCCAAATTATTAAAAACAACTTCACCCAACGCATATTCAGTGCTTTTATTTTCAAAAGCCAAAAGCTGAATGCGCTTCAGATAAGGATAAGCGTTAGTGTGGACAGAATAACTGCAACCGGCAACCACACAAATTATTAAAATAAACGGAATAAATTTCTTGACCATCTTTCCATTGCTACAAAAGTTATGTATCTTTGTCAAGATAAAATCAGACTTTAATTTATGTATAGAGATGTATCTATATAGATATCAAAGAGTTATAGAGGAGCACTGTCATGAGCAAAAAATATCTTACTAAAGCTGAAACCGCTAAAATTCTAAAGGTTTCGGAAAGCGTCGTGCAAGAGATGATCAATAACAATATTTTTGAGACCAAGTTAGTGGGCAAAACGGTCAAGATTGATGCCGATTCCCTCAACGAATGGATGGAAAATTTATCCGAAGGTGAAGAGAAATTGCTGACGCTAAAGCGAGTAATATGCCATTTTGAAGAGTATATGCGTCCGGAAAACATTTTTCTTGATTTTAAGGCAGAAAACAAATATGAAGCCATTCGTCTTTTGAGCATTAAGGCAAAGCAACTGAAACTGGTAAGGGATGCGCGTTGGCTTTATGAAGTTGTTGTAGCGAGAGAAGAATTAATTTCTACAGCAATCGGCAATGGTGTAGCTCTTCTTCATCCCAGACATTTGCACCCGTCCAAAATCAAAATGCCGAGCATTATTTTTGGCAGGTCTACAGAAGGGATAGATTTTGATGCACCGGATAAAAAACCGGTTAATATATTCTTTATGTTATTGCTGCACAATGACAAGCAGCATCTATTTTCCCTTTCATACATTTCTAAGTTGTTGATGAAACCGGAAGTTTTAACTCAATTGAGTGAAGCAAAAGACCCTGCTGAGATCCATAAGATCTTGACTTCTCTTCCTGATAGTGATGTAACTAATTGATATATAAGTAAATAATAATTCTGAAAGGATTTGATGTTTCACGTGAAACATTAGAAAATTAAATAAAAGAATGAATAAAACTTTAGTTCGTATTGTAATTGGAAGTAAATCTGACTTGGAGCAATGCCTACCCATTCAAACCCAATTACAGCGGTTTGGCATTGCCTCTGATTTCTTCATTTCATCCGCGCATCGTAATCCTGAAAAAACTATAACTTTAGCCAAAGAAGCTGAACAACTCGGCATACAAGTTATAATTGCCTGCGCAGGTATGGCTGCTCATCTTCCCGGAATCATTGCTGCTAATACAACTTTACCCGTTATCGGTGTCCCTTTATCAAATTCTGCTCTGAACGGTGAAGATGCCTTATTCTCAATTGTCCAAATGCCTACAGGGGTGCCTGTTGCCACTGTTGCCATAAACGGAATAAAAAATGCAGCCATTTTAGCAGCAGAGATCATTGCTCTGAATAATGAGGAAGTGAAACAAAAGCTGAAACAATTTAGAGAAGAATTAGCCCAAAACTGATTTACTTTTTGACCATCCTATTGCGCTTTTTTATGCTATTTTGGATTATTCTAAGGCTGCAAAATTGTCCTTTCTTTAGAAGAATACCCTAATTGCCTTCTTTTTCTTTCTGCCGCTAAAGCCATAATTCTTTCAACATGATTGCTCCAACTGAAAGCTTTTGCTCTTTGTTTTCCGCGTTGGCTCATTCTTTCTCTTAATTCGGGATTGTTTAATACTGATATTATTTTAACTGCTATATCGGCATGAACTTCTGGATCAAAAGTTACGACGGCGTCACCTCCAATTTCAGGTAAAGCAGAACGATTGGAACAAACAACAGGCAAACCTGCAGCCATAGCTTCTAATAAAGGAATGCCAAAGCCTTCATGCAAAGAAGGAAAAAAATAGATTAGAGCGTATTTGTAAAGAGCTCCCAACCAAGGTGGACGAACTTCTCCCAAAAAATGGATGTTTTCAGTGACAGGTGATTCTTTTATATAATCATAAACAACTTCACAACCTGAGCTGTCCTGCCCGCAAAAAACCAAATCATACTGCGCTCTCATCTCTTCAGGCAAAAGTTCAAAAGCTCTGATCAAATGAATATGATTTTTGACCGGATGCTCAATTCTGGCATTATAAAATAAATACGGACGCTCAATTTTAAATTTTGCCCGTAATTCAGTTTCAGTTATATCGGTCTTAAGAATTTCGGGATTGTAGCCGTTGTAGTTAACAGTTATTCTTTCCGGCGGCAAATTATAATGCCTGATTAAATCATTTTTGGTATTTTCACTGATCGCCATAATGACCGGAGCGCGTAAAAGATAATGCGGAATTACATATTTGAAATAAAACATCCTCCTGCGATTGTAGCGTTGAGGAACATAATACGGGGTTAAATCGTGAAAAGTGATAACCGATTGAGGGGGGAAATGAGAAACAACCCGCCTGTGTCCTGCCGGGAACAGAATTGCTTCATAACGTTTAGCATGCAGAACAATCGGCAAAAACCACAGATGCCATACACAGGATAGAAATGGAGGTTTTAACCATTCGGGAACTAATCTGAAGCGGATATTTTCACTTTTAAAAGGGAATATTTCGGCATCGGAAGGATAGATTAAGAGGTCAACTTGATTGTCTTTTGCAAATTCCCTGACTACTGAAACCGTATAATCGGCTAATCCGGATTTTCCTTCATCAAAGGCTAAAGCGCTTACAAATACTTTTTTCATCTCTTATCTTTCCCTCAAAGGGTGGACTTACTTTACTCTGATAGTTTTTGCTTTTTCTTTTCAACAAGTCTTATGGATAAATATCGCCTATTTTTATATCTTATTCTCACTCCAGATATAAGATCTTGAAAGCCACAGTTTTATTGTCTATTTTGCCTTTCAGCAGATATAAACCCGCGGAAACTTTGTTGCCTTTTTCATTAACTCCGTTCCAATAAATCTCATTCTTTCCTTTTTGCAAAGCGGAATTGCTGAGAAGTGTTTTAACCTTTTGTCCTTTGATGTTATAAACAGCCAATTCTCCACGCACTTTTTTGTCTGTTTCAATTCTGACAGTTATCTTTTCCTTAAAGGGATTGGGATAGCAATTAACAGAAATCTGCGGTTGGATCAAAGGACTTTCAGGATTGACAGTCGGCTCCAAATATCCTTTGGCATAATAAAGGTTGTAAGCTGTGCCTTGCTGATTGGCTAAATTGACGATAATGAACAAGGAATCTGCATTGCCGGCAATAATATTTAGTCTGCTCAAATCAGGATTGGCAAGAGCAGAACCAAGTTCCGCAATTTGCGGATTCCAATCCATGAAAGATTGCATTTCGCCGGTTTCAGTTTGAGCGTAAAATCTGATAGTTCCGTCACTTTCATGAGTGGAATAATATACTTGCCCTCCGTTTTGACGGAAGAGATTATTGATATTACTCACCAAAGGCAGGCAGTCTTGTCCTTCCCAATTACCGGAAAGCGGATTTAATTTTACTATGGCAACGGAATCAGCGGCAGCTGAATAATGCCTTCGCACTTGCAGCATAAGTTCGTTATCATTTTTGATAAAGGCTTTTTGCAAGATATCGTTTTCGGCAAGATTAAGGTTAAGTTCGGTTAAAATTTGACTGTCATCTGATTGCCAAAACAGATGATTATTCATTTGCAGCATAGTTTTTGCGTTTCTATAGTCCATATATTTGTAGTTAACAGGCTCACTCAAGGATTTGTATCCTTGAACATTCCAATTGCTGCCGTCAGCGGAAACCTTATACCGAACACCTAAACCGAACGGATTGAAAGAGAAGGAATTGGGGTTAATTCTTGCGTCGTTATGACAATCTTTTTTATAACCGACGCCTGCACCGGTTGTATTGGGAGCATTGATACCGTAGAAAGTAATTTGTAGAACCGGATCTGTGTATAAAGTTCCGCTTGTTCCGCCGCACAAGTCATTTTCAATATCCCAAATACCGTAGGGATTCGGATATTCCGCATCGTATACATTCCTGTGAACAAAACCTCTTCTCTGTTGATAGAGGTTGCCATATAAATGAATTGTGCCTCGTTCCATAAAAGGAAAACCTTCGGGCCAAAGAGGATTATACCACGGATAATCTATATTTGGAGGCCAATGATTTTGCTCGGTCTGAGGAAATACTCTTCTGTGCAAGTCTATCTTGTCATACAGAACATTGTTAATTACGACGGCGGGAACGGAAGGATGCGGATGCTGATATTCAAAAGTAAAACAGCCGTCTCGTCTGGGATTGCCTTGCGGGTCTTCAATTAAAGCATAGAGAGAAGCGTAGATAAAAACGCCGTCGGCATCACTGTCACAATTGGGATGGTGTCTTACTCCGTCTGCAGGATCTTTGTATCCGTATTGAACGATAATTTGTTTGTCAGTCACCAAAGCTACTTTATCCGTTGATGTTGACGCAGGTGTTTGTCCCATCGGAGTATCCGCAAGCAAAATATTGTCTTTGATTTTTATTTCAAAAGGCGAATACCAAACTTGCGTTCCGCTGAAAGTTCCGCTGATCCACAAAGGTGAATTGACAATGTTAATTTGATCTGCACAATTTCCGGACGGACCCGGTGTCCAAACAGTATCTATTTTCGTAATATAATTTGTGCCTATGGGAGTTCCGCTACCGGGAGGATAATTGCTATAAATATCAAGTGAATCCACATCTTGAGCAACGATTTGGCCTTTCCAACTGGTAAATGAGCTTCCGGTCACAGTCACAAACATTATTACATCGGAAGAAGGTTCGGCGGGATAAATTACCTGACCGTTATGCTGAATTTGCCAAGCCAGTAAATCTGTTTCAATATTCAGTAGCGGAACATGCTCGTAATAACCGCCTTGAAATACTTGGGCATAAGGCGGAGTTCCGCTAAAGGAATGAATGGTTCCGGAAGTATATACGGGTCCGTAAAATGTAGGCCAGCCGTTGTTGGAATTGCCCCCTGACTGTCTGATCCAAATATCACTGTTGGAACGAACTGCACCATATATGACATCCATTCCCACATAGGATATATTTGTCTCATTAGTAGATTGTTCTATGTTTGTGAAAATGGCATAAGTCCCGTTCTCAAAAGAATCACACGCTGTTAAAAAAAACCTCCACAAACCTCCTTCCTGTCGTATAATCGGTTGAGGATCGGTCACGGTTTCAATCTCACTGACGGTAAAATTTACCCCTCCGTCCGAGGATACGGCTTTGCAAATTACTCCGTTTTTGCAGTAACAGATAATGATGTTGCCGTCTTCAAGGCTCAAAGTCGGAGCAGTAGAAATGACATTGCCGGTTCCGAGATCGTCAACCAAAGATTGGAAACAAGTATTATCCGGCAGGATTTTGGCATATTTGATATAACGGTTTGCTTCCAAAAAAGTTAGATGAGTTAAACCGTTCGCTACTTGCATGGCGTTTTCACCGGCAAAAGCGGTGCAATTTTGCACTTGCGTTAAAGGAACAGCGGGCTCGATATTAGCCGTTAATATAATTGCTACAGACAGAAAGATGAGAACAGAAAATAAGTGCTTGAACATGATAATTTCCCTCCCGAGTTTTGTTGTTTATTTGTATCTTGTTCATGCTGTGAACACTCAAATCCTACATTACCGTTTTGAAATTAAATGTCAATCTTTATTTAAGAAATTAAGCTATTTTTATTCCATCCTACATTTTAGTTTCACCTTTCACTTTCCAAACTACCCTCTTTCCTAATAGCCTGTCGATATCCTCTCGATATCCAGTTGACTTTAATTCGACTGGATATCGACTGGATATCGACAGGGTTAAGAGAGCCGATAAGATGTTTTTTCAGTTTAGTAACAAGCTGCTATTCATAAAAGCATAAATTTTAATAAGGTTTCATTTGCACGGGCAAGGCAATTTTACTCTTGAACATAAAATATCTTTTCTCATTTGAGTATACCGGATTACACGCCCAAAAGGTTTTCTGTAACCGGATAAGCGGTTACTTTATAAGACAATTGTTGACAGCAATCTTTCCTGTTTATTCAAGTGCCGAAAGGGAAAATAATAAAGCAAAATAAGTTGAGGAAACGCATGAACAAAGCGATACAAGATTATTTGGCGGATTTGCTTCCGCTTTGTAATAAGGAAGGTTTGCAGCTTTCGGATGAACGCGAAATCGCCTACGGAGTGCAATTGACCTTTACGGACGGCAAAAATAATATTCTGCTCAATGTTTATTATTCCGAGAAAAAGGGGATTTCCGCCGTTATCGGTTCCAAATTTGACAATCCGCTGAAACCTGTATTGCAGAAGTGTTTGAATATACCTTCTGTTATAAAGGCTTTGCCTTTTCACAATTGGCGCTGCTGGCTGGGAAGTGACGAATGCGGGAAAGGGGATTATTTCGGTCCTTTGGTCGTTTGCGGCTTTTATTTGGAGGAGATAGATAAGAAAAAGTTATGGAGAATGGGTGTTTCGGACAGCAAAAAACTTTCGGGTGAACAGATTAATTATGTTGCTAAACAGCTTTATCATGATTATGCCGCAAATGTGGAATGTCTGGTTCTTAAGCCTAAGAAGTATAATGAGTTATACGCATCGTTCACAGCACAAAAGAAAAATTTGAACGATTTATTGGCATGGGGTCACGCTCTGGTTTTGGATAATCTGCTGAAGCGTTTTCCCTCTGCTGAAGGAGTTTTGATAGATCAGTTCAGTTCGAGTAGAAAAGCATCAGTTTTATTGCAGGCGAAGTATCCGAAATTGCAGATTATGGAAAGAACTAATGCGGAGCAGGATTTTGCCGTTGCCGCAGCCAGTATCATTGCCAGATACCAATTGCTGCAATCAATTAAAGCAATGGAGCGTTTCTATAAGATGAAGTTTCCCTTGGGTGCGGGACAAATTGTTCAAGCAGTAGCGAAAGAATTTATTGAAAAATATGGTGCGGAACGCCTTTCCGAGGTTGCCAAGCTGCATTTTAAGAATACGAAAAATCTCAGTTAGTTTTTATTTTGATATTACAGTCTGCGACATAGTTGCGAAACTTGCTCCTTGAAATGATGCCGGCTTTTATTTTCCTATGCAGAAAGAAGAAAAGATATTGTCCAGAAGGTCGTCCGTGGTGATAGCACCGGTAATTTCCGCTAAAGCTGAAACTGCAGCAATGAGGTCAAAAGCGATAAATTCGTAACCGGCGCGATTTTTTGTTCCTTCCAATGCTTTATTTAGGTCATCAAGGCATTTTTGGAGGGCTGCCAAGTGGCGAGTATTAGTCACCAACACGGATGAAGGTTGCAAATTTGGCAGTGAAATTCGCTCCAGCAGAAGTTTTTTCAGCGTGTCCAAACCGTCCGCTAAAACTGCGGAGCAGGGTGCCAATTGCACCAAATTTTTGATTTTGGAATGAAAACGGGAAGCGGCAAGAAACTTTTTCCACTCTGAATTTGAAGGCAATTTATCAAAACCGAGTAAATCGATTTTATTCATAAAGCACAGGATTTTATCGGGAGGCACATTTTCCGGAAGGAGGAATTGCTCTTCCAAAGAATCGGGATCGGTGAGTATTACCACCAGGTCTGCTTTTTGCATCAGTTCCTGCGTGCGTCGAATTCCCAGAATTTCCACTTCATCATTGGTGGAATGAAGTCCTGCAGTATCTTGCAGGCGAACGGGATAACCTTCCAGGGAAAGCCATTCTTCTAAATAATCACGAGTGGTACCCGGAACCGGAGTAACCAAGGCTCTGTTTTCTTGCAGGAAACGATTGAAAATTGAGGATTTACCTACATTCGGAGCTCCGCTTAAACAAACAGTGTAACCATCCCGTAAAATGCGCCCTTGTTTGCCTCCTGCCAAAAGTTCTTCCAAGCGATTGTGAACTTTTTCCATCCGGGATTGCACTTCGTCCCAATCCAATTCCGGCAAATCTTGATCAGCAAAATCTATGGCAAGTTCAAATCTGATGCGGCAATCAGTGAGTTCTTTTACGATACTGTCAATTTCACGGGAAAGATTTCCGCGCAATTGGGAAAGAGCAGCTTGTTCGGATTTTCCTGTTTGAGCGCTGATTAAATCATTTACTGCTTCCGCTTGTGCCAAATCCAATTTGTGATTCATAAAAGCGCGAAAGGTAAATTCACCCGGTTCAGCCAAACGGCAATTTTTAAGCAAAAGTTGCAATATGCGCGCAGTCAAATCAGGATTTCCGTGACAGAAAATTTCCGTCATTTCTTCGCCTGTGTAACTATGCGGATTGCGATAAACTATACAGATTACTTCATCCACCGGTTCCGTTCCGTCTAAAATGTATCCGTGCACGGCTTGATAGCCTGCAGCGTCAGTCAGTTTTTGGGGCTGGTCAAAAAAATTTGCCACAGTTGAGACTGCATTATTGCCGCTGACTCTGATTACCGCAATGGCAGAAATACCGGGCGGGGTTGCTATTGCGGTTATAATGTCATTTAGAGCAAAGCGCATATTTGAGCGAAAATATTTTGAGGGGTGAAGCCGATTTCTGCATTAAGTTCAGCAATGGAGCCTTGAGGTAAAAAGCGGTCCGGGTAACCGAATGATGTAACTTTGACCTCTTTTTCGGCAAAATAATCACGAATGGCGGAACCGACGCCGCCGGTTAAAACATTAGTTTCAAAGGTGAAGATGCGTTTGCAGCTTTTGGCAAGTTTATCCAGCAGAGTTGTGTCCAAGGGTTTAAGGCTGCGTAAGTTAACCAACCAAGGCTGAATCTTTTTTTGCTTCAGCAATTCAGCGGTTTCGGAGGCAATTTGTAATGCACTTCCTTCAGCTAATAAAGCGATTTTTTCTCCTTCCCGCAAAACTTCCGCTTTGCCTAATCCAAACGGTGTGACAGGTTCATTACGAGTGAAAGCAACTCCGCGCGGATAACGAATGGCGACCGGTCCTTCCGTATAATCTGCAGCCCAAGAAAGCATTTCCTGAAGTTCTTCCTTTGAAGAAGGCGACAAAATTATCATATTGGGAATGAAGCTCAAGAAAGAAATGTCAAAAACACCATGATGCGTGGGACCGTCTTCACCGACTAAACCGGCTCTGTCAATGCAAAAAACGACTGGCAATTTTTGCAGAGCGACATCATGAATAACCTGGTCCAAAGCGCGTTGCAAAAATGTTGAGTAGACGGCAAAAAACGGCTTCAGACCTTTGACAGCGAGACCTGCGGCAAAAGTTACCGCGTGCTGTTCAGCGATGCCGACATCGAAAAAGCGATCGGGAAACTGAGTTTCAAATTTGCTCAAACCTGTTCCCACGGACATTGCAGCAGTGATGGCAACAATGTTGTCCTGTTTTTCCGCCAAATTGCAAAGTTGATTTCCCATCGCTTCAGACCAAGTTTCGCCTTCACCTGCGCGAACGATTAGTTCTCCCGTTTGCGGATCAAAAGGACCGATGCCGTGAAATAAAGCAGCATCTTTTTCCGCAGGAGGATAACCTTTTCCTTTGGAGGTTACGACATGCACTAAAACCGGTCCCACCATATTGTTATACACGCGATTCAGAATGGAAAGCAATTGCGGAATATTATGCCCGTCAATCGGACCTACATATTTGAAGCCGAGGTCTTCAAAAATGATATTTGGCGCCAGGATATTGATGAGGCTTTCTTCCAGTTTTTGCGCTCCGTAAATAAATTTGCTGCGAACATTTCTCGGCAAAGTGGCACTTAAATCCCAAACCTGCTTTTTCAAAACATTGTAAGATTTTGATACAAGAAAGCGTGCCATGTATTGTTGCAGTCCGCCGACATTTTTGGAGATGGACATTTCGTTGTCATTCAAAATAACGACAAATTTGTCCTTCTGCAATTGTCCGGAATGATTTAGAGCTTCAAAAGCCATTCCTCCCGTGAGTGCACCGTCGCCTATAATTGCTACGCAGTGACCTTCGCCGAAAGTTAAATCTCGTCCTGCCGCCATTCCCAATGCTGCAGAAATTGAAGTGCTGCTGTGTCCGGCTCCAAATGCGTCATAAGGACTTTCCGCGCGTGAGGTGAAACCGCTTAAACCGCCAAAAGTACGAATAGTCTCAAAACGATTATTGCGTCCGGTGAGGATTTTCCATGCGTAAGCCTGATGGCCGACATCCCAAACAACAGTATCCCGGGGCGGATTAAAGACTTTCAAAAGTGCCAGAGTCAGTTCCACCGTTCCCAAACTCGGTGCCAAATGACCGCCGTTTTGGGAAATTACATCAATAATGCGTTTACGCACTTCCGCCGCTAAAACTATCAGCTGCTCAGGCGTCATGTTTTTTATGTCTTTGGGAGAGTTTATTTTTTCCAGATACATTGCAAACCTCGTATCTTAATCGGTTTTAGCGCCGGGCTTCCATTCTTCGCTTTTGACCAAGATGAATTCCAATACCAGTAAGCCTAAAACTGCAAACATTAAATACTTCCACAGGTCATGTCCTAAGCGGGAAAGGAAAAGTTGGTCTTGCCAGTGTGCGTTTAATTTTTGAAAATTGGCGGAAGAGGGAAGTTCCCAAGGTTGAAAAACGCTTTCTTTGAAATCGGGCTGAATTGCAATTTCCTGACTGCTTCCGCTGTTCCAATTTAAAGTATAAATTCCGGGTTCGGACGCTGCAAATGAATTTCCATTTAATTCTAATTTTTCGCCTTCTGGAAGCATTATTTCGTCCGCAACCAAGTTTTGTCCGACAGTGTTTTGCTGAGGTTCAAATTGGGAATTGGAAAGATATTGCAGTGAGCGAAAGGCGAAAACCGGGAATGCTGCTTCCAGGAAAAAGGAGTTTTTATCGCTTGCAGGGTCAAAAAGCCAAAGCAAATGCTCATTTCCGGCAACGGCTAAAGGTGAATTTCCCGAACTGAGCAAAATACCGGAAGCGGAAGTCATTTGGGCAGTCCAGCAATCAGTTAACGATGTGCGGGAAAGTTGCCCGGGGTCCAATAAAGAAGTTATGGGATGATATTTATTTACATAAGTTATGGGTAAAAGCGTATGGGAAAAAGAAGTTAATTGGACTCCGAAACTTTGTTGCAAATAACCTTTCCAGCTTAAGGGCAAATTTGCATCAGCACAGATTAATATTCCTTTATGCGCCTGAGTTGCGGTCTGCAAAAATTCCCGTAATCGGGGTGTAAATTCTCCCGCGGCATAAATTACAAGTGCATCGTAGTCCTTAAGCCGCTGCCAATTTACCTGCTCGGGAGCAATGAGTTCCACTTTTCCTTGAGGAGTGGAATAGACTCGTAAGGCGGTTTGCAGGATAATTGGTAAAGACGAATGCCGGGTTATGACTCCCGTTTGCGGATGAAGATTAAAAGGAAAAGCAAACCAGCAGCGATTATCAGCAGTGAGTTTTTCATCCAAAATTTCCACATATCCGCTCTGCCAACCTGAATTCATAATCTGGAAAGGCAAAGTTTCCGTCAGTTTTTGATGCGGCTGCAGAGTAACAAATTTTTCCGCTGCCGTGATACCGTTCACATATACGCTGACTAAAACATCCTTTCGAATAGAATTGCCGTGATTGATGAGGTCAAAACGGATTGATTGAGTTTGGCGTCTGTCAGTCAACTGCATAACCGGTGCGGCATTTTGGCAGCTTATATTATTCCAAGTGTCAATTTTCGGTAGAGGAATCAAGAGAACGGGCACATTTACTTGTTTTGGCAAAGTTTGTGCCTGCCCATCGGTCAGCAGATAAATTTCTCTGTTACTGAATTGACTTTGCGCCAATTTTGCGGAAGCGTATTCCAGAACTTTATCCAGCGGCATCGGCAGCCAAGTGGTTTTCACGGAAGCAACTAAATTTTCCGGCAGTTTACCTTGATGCAGTTGAGAATTTATCCTGTTCCAGCTTTCGTCGGAAGTAATCAAGACTGACATGTCTTCGGAAGTGAGCTTTCTGTTGATTTCATTGACGGCATTTTTTGCGTATTCCAGAGTGGATTTGCCGTCCTGAGTGTAATCCATGCTATAAGATGTATCCAAAATCACGGCAACTGCAGTTGGCGGATGACTTTTTCCGGGCTTGGCATTGGGCAAGCGCAAAGAAGGACGAGCAGCAGCTAAAACGACCAATAAAATAATGAGTATCCGAATAATCAACAACAGAATATTCTTCAGTTGCGTGCGGCTTTTCTGTTCTTTAACCGAATTGCGGATGAACCTGATACTGCTGAAAACCAGCTGGGGCGGCTTCTTTTTTGCTAACAGCCAAATTATTAAAGGCAATACTGCAGCAACCGCTAACACCAATAAACCGGCGTTCAGAAAAGTCAAATGAAACATGGTCAGCTAAATTCCTATTCCGAGCGAAAAGATAAATTCACTGTCTTTCAGTCGCATGCCTGTATTAGTCAAGCCGAAATCAAATCTGAACATATTATAGTTGTAACCGGAGCCCAAAGTGTAATTGATGTTTTCCGTTCCGTTGAAATCATGGCTGAACAAACCTGCCCGCACGAGCAGACCTTGTTCTTTATCTTTTCCGCTTTTCCAATGCCAGGCTCTGGTCAAACCCAAATGATAACTGGTATCTGTAGATTGAGAGAGTTTGCCTTGCAGAGAGCCCGATAAAGTTAAGTTGCCATCCGAGTATTGGACACCGACTGCCGCTCTGCGTTGCAAATCTTCGGAATCGTAATGTTCCCACCACAAACGCGAAAGGACATCATATACGCAGCTTCCGAAAGTGTATTTTCCGGAAGTATAGGTCACGCCCAAATCGGTGGAAAACCCTTTTACTTTGTCATCAATAAAGGATTCCCTGATCATTTGGTTATATTCTATCCGTTCTTTGAGATAAATCAAGCGTCCGGTGAGGTATTTTATATTGATGCCTGCGGCAAAATCAGCATAGCGCTCGTCGGTTCCTGCCAGGGAAAGTTGAAGTTTGTCCAGTTGATAATCATAATACTCAAGCGAGTTTGCGTTGATTTCACTTATGTGGGTGCTGACTGTCGGCTGATAGCTCCAGGCGGCATTTTTAGTAATCAAGGTATAATACATAAACTGTTTGGCTTTGAGCAGATTACTGGCTGAAGCAGCATCAGCCAAACTGATCTCTTCTTCGTTTTTAAGCCGAAAGGAAGCGGCAAAGGAAGTGACATTATTTCCTGCCAAAAGAGCGGGATTATCATAAGAAGTGAAATAATCTCCCGCATTGGTCAAATTCAATCCTCCCATTCCTAATGCTATGGAAGAAATAATGTTTGCGGGAATGTGATAATCGTAAGACACCAAATCCAGCGGCTCGGCATTAACCGTTGTAACCGCTAAGCACACAGCACTGACGAATAAAATTAGCCTTTTACCCTTCATTTTCCTGCACCGTTAATTTGTTAAATATTTTTTCGGCTGCTAAGTAGCCAACTCCGCCTGTCAGAATGCCAAAAACAGCATCTACAAACCAATGATAATGACAATAAACTGTAGCGATTGCCAAAAAGAAAGTGAGCACTGCACAAATTATTCCGAGAGGCTGAAAATATTTGAGCGTAATAAAAGTAAGAACTACCGCTATTGCCACATGAGAACTCGGGAAAGCACCTCCCAAATGCGGCGTATATGTATAAATGACAGCCATAAAATTGGTAAAAAATCCTCTGCTTTTCTGAGTTGTCCATTGCATCGCTTCAGGTATATATCTGGCTCCGACGACCGGCAACCAAGAATAAACAAAATAACAAAAATAAAAGACTAAGGAAACCACAAAAACCAATTCATCCATTGCTTTCCGCTTTTTGAGATAGAAGATGACAGGCAGAACCACAATCATAAGATAATAACTGAAATAGGAAAAATGCAGCCATTCGTTCAGCCAAAACGCTTTGTAACGAAAAGCCCATTCTATTGAAGGCAGATAGCCAAAGATTGATTTATCAATATTCATGAAAAAGGGGTCAAGCCAAGAATGGAAAAATACGCGACTCGTTGCGCAGGACGCTTCAAAGAAGAAAGCGTAAAGCGGGATGGGATAGTAATGCCTGATAAAAGTCAGCACTGCATAGACTTTGGGTCTCACTTTTCGGCAGAAGGGGGAAGGGCAGTTTTCCGGTTTGGAAGCATTCTTCATAAAATCCGTCAGCCAAACTAAAAAAAGAACTCCTGCAATAATAGTGAGAAATATGATAAAATGCACTGAAGGAAGAAGAACATGATTTCTGCCTATTGCAATCAGGCACAACATCCAGATGCAGAACAAAAGAGTGATTTTGTCTATGGCTTTCAGAGTTATTTTGGTCATGTGCTTTTCAGTCATCCGATTGGTTTGTCGTAAAGGCGGTAGATTTTATATAGTTCGGCATTAAGCATTTCCGCTTCGCGAATCATCATAACATTATCGTCCAAAATCCAGGAGAATTCAGTTTTGAAGAAGCCTTTTGGCAGACCGTTCTTGTAGGAATTGTAATGAAACACTATGTCAATTCCGCGTTTCTGGTATTCTCTGATAACGCCCAAAGTGATAACTCTTGCGGAACTAATGTGTTTGGACTTGAAATATGCCTTAATCATAGTGACGGGATTTACGCGTCCGTGCATTACGCTTAAGACTTCATTATAATTTGGCAGGGCAAGTGAAAAACCTGCGGGTTTGCCGTTCACTTCGGCAATTTGCACCAAATCCGGATCAACTATCGGCAGCAAAGTTCTTACTACTTGTTTCAATTCTCCGTCCGTAAGGGGAACTGCACCCCAATTGTATTGCCATGCCTCTCTATAGATTTTGAATACGGTTTCGATATCTTTTTTCTGCTGCTGCTTATCGGTAGAAAGAGTGCGGACTGTAAAGTTTTTGCGCTGCATGATTTGGAGAGCGGCTTTTTCAATTCTTTCCGGAATGGTAGTGCGTTCCAAATAATAGGCATAGAGGTCTTTCACTTGGTGGAAACCTGTTCCTAAAATCAGCTTTTCGTAGTAAGGGGGATTGTATGTCATCATGATAAAGGGAGGCTTGTCAAATCCTTTTACCAAAAGGCCGCATTCATCGTTGACCGATAAATTCATCGGTCCCCGCAAAGTATCTCTTCCCCGTTCCTTGTTCCATTTTAGCGCTGCTTCAAATAAAGCGTCAGCGGCTGCTTGATTGTCTTCACATTCAAAAAATCCGAAGAAGCCAACTTTGTCTTTATGTTCCAGATTGTGTTGGGTGTTGGTTTGAGCACTGATGCGACCGATCGGTTTTCCGTTTTCCCATGCCAGAAATAAAGCCACTTCGGAATGCTCATAATAGCTGTTATATTTCGGGTTAAAGAATTTCTTTTGCTCTCCGATTAAAGGAGCAACCCAATTTGGATCATGCTTATACAACCGAAACGGCAACATAATAAAAGTCTTTAAGTCTTTCTTCGTCAAAACAGGACGAACTTCAACCATAATTTAACCTCGGTGCCGCCCTTTTGTCGGACAGCCTCCTTTTAAATTTCTCCCCATTTCTTTGAGACCAAAATGTTTAAAATTCCCATTAAGACTGCCATTCCAATCAGTTTGGTGGTAAAAAGCGTGCCGGCATGAGAAGGTTGAATAAGTTTTGTGGTTAAAGGAATTGCCCCCAACACTAAATTGAGCAGCACGGGCAAAATCACTATTGTATACTGAGCGAAGCGCACCTGTTTGTAACGATAAACTAAAATAAAACTGACCAGACCGGTAATTAATGCCGGAACCGGTGCAAAGAACAGCATTATGCCGAAATAAGTAAAAATTCCGCGGCCGCCTCTTAAGTGATGAGTCAAGGGCAAACAATGCCCGATCAGCATAGCCACAGCATAAAGCAAAAGTAAATTGTCCGAATAAAGCGGACTTAAATCAGGAGGAATTGCCATCCGATCCATCGCTATCAAAATCAAACGCAAAAGATAAAGCCAGGCAAAACTTTTGACGCAATCCAAGGTTCCGGATAAAATGCCCAGAGACCTGCTGACATTATGAAAGATGTTTTCCGTATCGGCAAGGCCGGTTCCCACTTTATTGATATTCAAAGAATGGAAATTGCGAGCCAGCATGCGTGCAGTGGAAAAGCAGCCGATCCAATAGGAGAGCAAAATCAGCAGAATGCCGACAATTACCATCATGAGATTTCCTTTCCCTATGCTTTTTCAGGTTTAATACGCGGTCCGAAAATGGCAGTTCCGAGCCTCACCAGATTGGAACCTTCTTCAATGGCGATCTCAAAATCGTTGCTCATTCCCATGGAGAGCCAATGCATGTCCAAATCCGGTAAATTGTGGCGCGCCAAACATTCTGCAAGCGATTTCAACAAGCGAAAATCTTTTCTGCTGTCTTCAGGATTATCACTCATCCGCGCCACAGTCATCAAACCTTTTACTCGCAAACCAGGCATTTTGGTCATGGCAATTGCGCCGGCTTCCAAATCCAAAATAGGAAAACCGTATTTACTCGCTTCACCTGATGTATTTACTTCCAAGAGAATGTCTTGCCGCTTATGCAATTTTACCGCTTCATCCGATATAGCTTTAGCTAAGTGCAGGCTATCCACTGAATGAATTAAGCAGGGGTTGAGCAGTAATAATTGCTTCACTTTATTAGTCTGCAAATGTCCGATGAAATGAAAGCCGTCATAGGGTGCAGTAATCAAGGGCAGCTTCTGTTCAGCTTCTTGAACTTTATTCTCGCCAAAATGCTTAATTCCTGAAAGCAAAGCTTGATTTACCTTTTCGGCACTTTGCAGTTTGGATGCGGCAACGACAGTAATTTCTAGTTCATCTCTTCCGCTTTTGGCAGCAGCAGTTTTAATCCGTTCTTTGACTTCTCTTATTTTTGTTTCCAAATCCGACATCTATCCTCTTAACATATTGATGATTAAATCATTTCATTAAATCTGTCACTCAGCTTGCTGTCAAGCAGAAACTATTGTTAATTTTCTACTATGTCTCTTTTTTAAGCCTTAATGACTGGTGCACATGAGGAAAGTAGATAAAATAACAGATAAAAAAGCAAGTTATATAAATTCCATATTGACAAATCACATATATTGATTATCTTGTCTCTAGAAACATTATGCTGGAGGAAAGATGTCACGAACCAAGGATCAATCATTACAGGAAGTATTCCTGAAAGCGGATGAAGC